>OWID01000004.1_pt1 | contig 187889 bp, 177 predicted proteins | sample 1732661 | NCBI WGS metagenome assembly OWID01 (sample SAMN05065739, study PRJEB22554) | human gut metagenome | biome: ENVO:2100002; feature: ENVO:00000062; material: ENVO:00002003 | host: Homo sapiens | place: USA
TCCTCGCGATAGGAAATGGACCCCGGGGTGCAGGGGCGGGGAGCCCCCCTGCAAATCGTTTTTGAAGAAAGCTGGAAGAAAGCGCACACGCCGCAGGGCGTGAAAAACTTTTAGAAACAAAACGAGTGACTTTCACAGGAAAAAGAAAGCCACCCGTTTTGCACTGCTGTTATAATCTTCGGTCGAAGATAAACGGATAAAAACCGAGCACCTTCTAACGATAACTCTATCATAGCAAAATATCGCAACAAATATAGACTTATTTTGCAAGACAAAATGAGTCTATATTTGCTGCAAAATGTGTGCTATCATCTTTGTATAGAGAGGTGCTGATAATGTTTAAGGTAAAAAGAGGATACGATAGCGAAACGAAAACATTTCGACTGCCAACAGAGATGATTGAACAGCTGGAAATGGTGGCGGCAGAAAATAAAATCTCCCTCAATCAGCTGGTGGTGCAGTGCCTGAACTATGCACTGGAAAATCTGGAAGAACCTGAACAGAATACACAAAATCCCCAACATTGATTTGCTTATAAATTTTCATCCTAAAGACCGGAGCTTGCAAAGCAACGGTCTTTTTTTGCTGCACTTTTAAAATAAAATTGTTGTCAAATCTAACAGACTTCGATCAATTTTGTGTAAAGCAATGTGTTATCATAGCAGGAGAACCTTTGTCATATTATACTATAAATGCAGATAAAATGGGTGGAATTTGCTGGTGCTCTTTGCTATTTTGCTAAAAACTATGTGAAAAAAATGATAAAAACGTTTAAATTTTTGGCTGGAAGATAGCGGAAGAAAAAAGACGGTTTTGTTAATTTGCCACAAAGTTTTTGTAAAGAAGAAAACTGAATTGTACGTTTTTGACTAAAAAGTGCTTGAAAAAAGACGTGCTTTCTGGTATGATAATGCTAAACACGAGGGGGTTTGATAGTATGAACAAAGTCAATAAAAAGAATGAAGTACCGATCTACCTGTTCCACCAGGGGACCAATTATAAAGCCTATGAGTTTCTGGGCTCCCACTCGTCGAAAAGACAGGGTGTTTCGGGCGCGGTTTTTCGTGTCTGGGCCCCACACGCCCTCAGTGTTTCGGTGGTTGGCGACTTTAATAACTGGGATAGAAGCTGCAATCCGATGGAAAAAATCAGCGAAAATGGATTGTGGGAGGTCTTTGTCGGCCAGATCAAACAGTATGATATGTATAAATATAGCATCGAGACTCCGTCAGGAAAGATCATCCTCAAGACCGACCCCTATGCCTTCCATATGCAGACCCGTCCGGAATCAGCTTCCCGCTTTTATGAGCTGGGCAAATATGCCTGGAAGGATCAGCCGTGGATGGAAAAACGAAAGCTGCAAAACCACCTGAGCGAACCGATCAACATCTATGAGGTCAACGTCGGCTCCTGGCGTCAGTATGAGGACGGACAGTTTTTTGACTATCGCAAGCTGGCCGATGAGCTGTCGGTCTACGTCAAGGAGATGGGCTACACCCACGTTGAGCTGATGCCGATCACCGAGTACCCGTACGACCCGTCCTGGGGCTATCAGGTCACCGGCTATTTTGCAGCGACTTCGCGCTACGGCACACCGAAAGACCTGATGTACTTTGTCAATAAGATGCACGAAAACAACATCGGCGTCATCATGGACTGGGTACCAGCCCATTTTCCAAAGGACGAACAGGGACTGTATGAGTTTGACGGCACCCAGTGCTACGAATATCAGGACCCGCAGAAGCGCGAGCATCCTCACTGGGGCACCCGCATCTTCGACTTCGGACGCCCCGAGGTGCAGAGCTTCCTGATCTCCAGCGCGATGTTCTGGGTGGAAAAATTCCACATGGACGGTCTGCGCGTCGATGCGGTTGCGTCGATGCTGTATCTGGACTACGGCAAGGAATCTTGGGAGTGGACACCGAATATACATGGTGGCAATGAGAACCTGGAGGCGGTGGAGTTTATCAAAAAGCTCAACAGTGCAATTCTGGGCGAACACTCCGACGTGCTGATGATCGCTGAGGAGTCCTCGGCATGGCCGCTGGTCACCAAACCGCCGTATGTGGACGGGCTTGGCTTCAACTTCAAGTGGAACATGGGCTGGATGAACGACATGCTCAGCTACATATCGCTCGACCCGATCTATCGCTCTTACAATCACGACAAACTTACCTTCAGTATGATGTATGCATTTTCCGAAAATTATGTGCTGCCGCTGTCCCACGACGAGGTGGTCCACGGCAAATGCTCGCTGATCAACAAGATGCCAGGCGAGTACAGCCAGAAGTTTGCGGGAATGCGCACCATGCTGGGATATATGATGGCGCATCCAGGCAAAAAGCTGCTGTTTATGGGACAGGAGTTCGGCCAGTTTATCGAATGGAACTATGAAAAGGAACTGGACTGGCAGCTGCTCTCCTACGAAAGCCACCGCAAACTGCAGACCTTTGTCAAGGACCTCAACCATTTTTACACCGCCCATTCTCCGATGTGGGAGATCGACGACAGCTGGGATGGCTTCCAGTGGCTGGTGCATGACGACAACACCCAGAATGTCATCGTTTTCCGCAGAACCAACGATGAAGGCGAGGACGTCATTGCCATCTGCAACTTTGCACCGGTGGAGCGCGACGGCTACCGCATCGGTATTCCGGAGGAGAAAAACTACGAGATCGCGCTCAACTCGGACGATATCCGCTATGGCGGCAACGGTATCCCCGAAAAAGAGGTGATCCTCTCCGAGAAGGTTGCGATGCACGGCAAGGCTAATTCGATCGCGGTGGATATTCCGCCGATGTCGGTGATGTACCTGGTACCGTCCAAGATCCAGCCGGAGCAGGAGGACGCTAAGACGGTGATCGACGTTGAGGTGCAGGCTGCTGAGTCTGCAGAACCAGCGCCAAAGCCAAAACGCACCCGCAAGAAAGCGGAACCAGCACAGTCAGAGGAAGCACCAAAGCCAAAACGTACCCGTAAGAAAGCGGAGCCAGCACAGGCAGAGGAAGCACCAAAGCCAAAGCGCACCCGCAAGAAGGCGGCAGAACCCACAGAGGAATAAAGAAATTTTAATTACCACCGGAAATACCGGCAATATATAGGATTTGAGAACCAGAGGGGGATAAACATGATTTTAAAGAAAGAATGGATCGCGATGCTTCTGGCAGGCGGACAGGGAAGCCGTTTGTATGCCCTGACCAGGGATATCGCAAAACCAGCAGTCCCATTTGGCGGAAAATATCGCATCATCGACTTTCCGCTTTCCAACTGCGTCAACTCGGGCATCGACACCGTCGGCGTTCTGACCCAGTATCAGCCGCTGCAGCTCAATGAGTACATCGGCAACGGTCAGCCGTGGGACCTCGACCGCATCCACGGCGGTGTGTATGTACTGCCGCCATATCAGAAGAGCTCCAACTCGGACTGGTACACCGGCACAGCCAATGCTATCTACCAGAATATCAACTTTATCAATCGTTACGATCCGGAATATGTTGTCATCCTGTCCGGTGACCATATCTATAAGATGGACTACTCCAAGATGCTGGAATTCCACAAGCAGAAACAGGCTGACTGCACCATCGCCGTTATGGAAGTTCCGTGGGAGGAGGCTTCCCGCTTTGGTATCATGGCCTGCGACGAGGACAGCAAGATCTATGAGTTTGCAGAAAAACCAAAGGAGCCAAAGAGCAATCTGGCTTCGATGGGCATTTATATCTTCTCCTGGGGCAAGCTGAGAAAATATCTGGAGGAGGACGAGGCAAATCCAGAGTCGGAAAACGACTTCGGCAAAAACGTCATTCCTGCAATGCTCCAGAACGGAGAAAAAATGTATGCCTACGCATTCCAGGGCTACTGGAAGGATGTCGGCACCATCGACTCCCTGTGGGAAGCCAACATGGACCTCTTAAACCCAAATGTTCCGCTGGATCTGTACGATGACAGCTGGAAGATCTATGCGCGCAATCCGGTTATGCCGCCGCAGTATGTTGCAGAAACTGCCGTCACCCAGAACGCGATGATCACCGAAGGATGTATCGTTGAGGGCGAGGTCGATTTCTCGATTTTGTTCTCGGGCGCCGTTGTTGAAAAAGGCGCAGTCGTTCACGACAGCATCATCATGCCAGGATCGGTCGTGAAAGCGGGTGCAGTGGTCGAGTATTCCATCGTTGCAGAGAACGTCGTCATCGGCGAGAATGCAAAGGTTGGATGCCGGCCGGAAAACGTGGAGGATAAGGACGCATGGGGCGTCACCGTCATTGCAAAAGGAATCCACATCGGCAAGAATGTGAAGATCCCTGCAAAGGCAATGATTGAGCAGGATGTACCGGAGGTGGAGAGCGATGATGAATAAAACACTGGGAATTGTATTTTCCAATATGCACGATACGATGATGGCACAGCTGACCGAAAAGAGAACAATGGGTTCGCTCCCGTTTGGCGGCAGATACCGTCTGATCGACTTCGTGCTTTCCAACATGATTAACTCCGGCATCAAGGATGTCGGTATCATTACAAAGAGCAACTTCCAGTCCCTGATGGACCATCTGGGCACCGGAAAAGAGTGGGACCTCTCCCGTAAAAAGGGCGGTCTGACCATCCTGCCGCCATACGGCAGACAGGAAGCGGTATTCTATCGCGGCAGATTGGAAGCACTGAGCAACATTTATTCCTATATCCGCGAGTCCAAAGCGGAACTGGTCGTCATGAGCGACTGCGACAACATCACCTCGATGGATTATGCCGACATCATCCGTTACCACAAGGAGAAGGATGCCGACGTCACCGTTGTTTATCAGAACAAGAAAATCACCAATGCAGTTCATCGCGATCTGACCACCATCAGCATGGATGAAAACAGAAGGGTCAACGGCGCCTACTACAACCGCGAGGCAGAGTCGGGCAATGTGCTGCTGAACATCACCGTTATCGACAAACGCCTGCTGGAGCGAATCGTCAGCGAGGCAGTCAGCGGCAATCAGTACAGCTTCACCCAGTATGTTCTTCAGCAGGGCAATGAGGCACTGAAGATTTATGGCTATGAGTACAAGGGCTATGTCGCAGACATCAAGTCCCTGCAGTCCTACTATGACTGCAGCATGGATCTGCTCAAGCCGGAGATCAGAAAAGAGATGTTCCCGACCGAGCGTCCGGTATACACCAAGGTGCGCGATGAGGTTCCGGTCAAATACGGCATTGATGCAGTTGCTAAAAATGCAATGATTGCCGATGGATGTGTCATCGAAGGTACCGTTGAAAATTCGATCATCTTCCGCGGCGTCAAGATCGGCCGTGGTGCTGTGGTCAAAAATTCGATCATTATGCAGGGAACCTATGTTGGTGAAAATTGTCTGCTCGACTGTGTCATCACCGATAAGGATGTCATGATCCGCGATTCTAAAAAGCTGATCGGATGCAAGGAATATCCGTTCTTCATCGAAAAGGGTACAGCAGTATAACAAAAGCGATTCCCGAGAAGTTCCCTCCTTTGCACAAAGGAGGGACTTCCCGTTTTTCCAAATGAGGACCATTGATTTGAGATAACAGCTCTGAAGGGGGCATCAGTAGATGAAAATTTTGTTTGTAGCAAGTGAGGCAAGACCTTTTATCGCTTCGGGTGGACTTGCAGATGTAGCAGGTTCTCTGCCAAAGGCGCTGTGCGATTCGGGCAACGAGTGTCGTGTGGTCATTCCACTGTATAAAAATATCTCGTCGCAGTTCCGCGAGAAGATGGAATTTGTCCGCAATTTCAACGTTCCGCTTGCATGGAGAAATCAGTACTGCGGAGTGTTTAAAGTTCGTCATAACGGCGTTGTCTACTACTTCCTGGACAACGAATATTACTTTAAGCGGGACAACCTGTACGGCTACTATGACGATGCAGAGCGCTTTGCCTTCTTCTCCAAGGCGGCAATGGAGATGATCAACTACATCGACTTTGATCCTGACATTGTACACGCAAACGACTGGCATACTGCATTGGTACCAGTTTACCTCAATACCTTCTACCGCAACATTCCAAAATACCACGACATCAAAACGGTGTTCACCATCCACAACATCCAGTATCAGGGACAGTATGGCATGGAGATCGCCTGGGATGTACTGGGTATTCCGGAATATCAGCATCCGGTGCTGGAGTATGACAAGTGCCTGAACATGATGAAGGCAGCGATTGTACAGGTCAATATGGTCAACACCGTCAGCCCAAGCTATGCGATGGAGATCCACGACCCATGGTTCTCCCACGGTCTTGATCCGATCCTCAATACCCGCGGTGACCGCGTTATCGGTATTCTCAACGGCATCGACACCAAGGCAAACGATCCAAAGACCGACGAGGATATCTACAAAAACTACGATGTCCGCTCGCTGAAAGATAAACAGGTCAACAAGCTGGAACTGATGAAGGAGATGGGACTGGAGCCGGACGAGAACAGAATGCTCATCGGTATGGTTACCCGCTTTGTTTCGCACAAAGGTCTGGATCTGGTGCAGTACATCTTCGATGACCTGATGCGCGACAATGTGTCGATGGTCATCCTCGGCTCGGGCGACAAGGCCTATGAGGACTTTTTCAGCGAGATGCAGTACCGTTATCCAGGCAAGGTTGCCGTCAAGATCGGCTTTATCCCAAGCCTGTCCAAGAAGATTTATGCAGGCGCAGATGTGTTCCTGATGCCTTCCAAGAGCGAACCATGCGGTCTGGCACAGATGGTAGCGGCAAGGTATGGCACGCTGCCGATCGTCCGCGAGACCGGTGGTCTGAAGGACAGCATTCATGATATGGGTGAGGAAAACGGCAAGGGCAACGGCTTCACCTTCAAGACCTACAATGCACATGATATGCTGGGCGCAATCCAGCGCGCAGAGGGTCTGTATGGCAACAAGCCGCTGTGGAAAAAAGCAATGGTCAGCGCCATGGAGTCTGACTTTAGCTGGGATAAATCCGCCGGCGAATATGTCGATATGTATAAACGCATTATGAAAGACTAGCTGTCATCAGCGTATAAAAAAACAGCATCCCTGACAGGATGCTGTTTTTTATGCTTTGGTTATGTCAAAATGCTGTTGTTTTTACTGTGATTTTGCAAAAGAGAACAAAAATCACGAGAATATTTAATAAATATTTTGAAAATAATTGTAATTTTTATGTGTAGATGATATAATTAGAACGATAAGGATGTATCAAAATACATCCAACTCCCTTACAGACAGGAGCATTGTGATGGAAGAATCAAAGCATTTTCATCTGCCCAAAATAGGAATGCGCGTGGTCAAAACATTGCTTTCGGTGCTGTTGGTCACCGTGACCTATGATTATCTGTTGGGCGGGCGCAACGCCTGCTTTGCCTGCATCGGCGCAGTGTATGCCATGGGAAACCACTTTCATGAAGGGTTCAAGTTTGGTTTCAACCGTTTTGTTGGCACGCTGTTTGGCGGACTGATTGTCATTCCTTTTTACTGGCTGTACTATCATCAGCCGTTGGGAGTTCCAAAGGAGATTTATCTGGTGCTGGGACTGCTGTGTCTGCTGTACCTGCATATCGTCTCCGGAGCCACCACTGCGATTCAGCCAGGTGCGGTCATCTACTTTGTGGTGCTGTTTACACAGCCGGTCAACACCTATATCGGCTATACGATAGCACGTGTGATCGACACCGGCATCGGCGTCACCTTCAGCCTGATTCTCAACTTTGTGCTTCCTTCCAGGCTGGACCAGAAAAATGGCTTTGATCTTTCCCATACTTTCCAGCGTTGGTTCCGCAGCAACCAGCGACCGGAATCCGAGCGTTATCCCGAAGAAGATCCGGAAGACTAAAAAAATAAAAATAAAACAGGGTCCCGAAAAGAATCTTGCTTTTCGGGACCCTGTTTTGTTATTTCTTTTTTCCCAGTGCCTGCTGTGCATGAAAATACAGCTCATCGGCGTTGTGGATCTGATGGGTGGACTGAATCAGTGCACCCTGTGCGTCCTCAGGCAGAGAGAGAAAGAACTGTTTGGCCTTGTTGTCTTTGGCCAGAAGGTCATTGAGATTGTTCATCCATGCCACACCTTTCCAAAAGTTTTGTGTTCTGCACACACTCTTAGTTTGTGCAGCTTTTGGACAGGCATACACACAAAAGAAAGCAAATCTTTTTTTATGTCCGATCCGGCACCTTTTTTTGATGCGTTTTCTATACTGTAATAAGCTCGTGATTTCGCAAGGAGGTTTTTTTATGTCTGAGAATGCACCGATTCGATTCTTTTTGGGCTCGAACTCCCCACAGGGATTTGTGTCCCGCTTTGACCAGCTCGACGATGGCGACAAGGAGTGGCACACTTTTCTCATCAAAGGAGGCCCAGGTTGTGGAAAATCGTCCTTTATGAAAAATGTAGCGGCCGTATTTGAGCATCGCTGCCCCAAAATGGAGCTGATCTGTTGTTCCTCCGACCCTGACTCGCTGGATGCGGTCATCCTGCCGGAGTGGAAGGTGTCGATCGTGGATGCCACGGCGCCGCATGTATTGGAGCCAAAGTTTCCGGCGATGTCCGAAAGCATCCTCTCCTTTGGAGATTATCTGGACCCAATGCGCCTGAAAGTGCACGCAGATACCATCCGAGCACTGGATCAGCACATGTCCAAAAACTATGAGCAGGCCATCGACTGTCTGGCAGCGGCAAAAAGCTTTGTCAATGATTCCAGCCGGATTGCACTGTCCTGCCTGAATCTGGAAAAACTGGCGGCCTACGCAAAGCACTTTGCCTGCAAGAACTTTCCGCGCCGCACCGGACGCCGCGGACACGAGCAGGTGCGCTTTCTCAGCGCGGTCAATGCAAAGGGTGTCACCTCGTTTTTCCAGACGGCGCAGACACTGTGTCCGCACCTGTGCTTTATTTCGGACGACTGCGGCGCAGCTGCCTCGCTATTTTTGTCCACTCTGCGAAGTCACGCGCTGGAAAACGGTCAGAACGTCATCAGCTGCTACTGTCCGCTGTCGCCGCACAGCAAGATCGACCACCTGCTGCTGCCGGACATCGGGCTTGCCTTTTTGACCGAGAATCGCTTCCACGACCTTTCCGGTCTGCTGCCTGACCGCCGCATCCATGCAAAACGCTTTATGGATACCGAGGCGCTGCGCCGCCACAAAAAGCGGCTGTCCTTTAATCAGAAGGCGGCAGCACAGATGGTACATCAGGCATCGGCGGTGCTTGCCGAAAACAAGGAGCTGCACGATGAGATGGAATCCATCTATCTGTCGGCGATGGACTTTTCGAGGATGGATGAGATGCTCGAACGGGTGGTGGAGCAGATCATCACCTTCCAGCTTGCCCGCGAAACAGCCAGAAATCTGCGATGAACATAAAAAGGAGCGTCCTTTTTAAGGACGCTCCTTTTGCGATTGGTCAAAAACTAGTTGCAGCCGCCGCAGGAAGCACAGTTGCCAGTGCAGGCAGGAGCTTCTGCATGGTTGCCGTAGATTTTTTCTTTCATGGCAAGTCCGGTTGGAGTAGTAGCAAGTCCGCCCAGAGCGGTTTCGCGCAGGGTGGAAGGCAGTGCCTTGCCGACCTTGTACATTGCTTCGATGACCTCATCAAACGGTACCTCACTGAAGATGCCGCTGAGTGCAAGGTCTGCGCTGACCAGTGCATTTGCAACGCCCGAAGCATTTCGTTTTGCACAAGGCATCTCGACCAGTCCGGCAACAGGGTCGCAGACCAGACCCATGATGTTCTGCATCGCGATAGCTGCTGCATCAAACGCCTGTGCAGGAGTGCCGCCGAGCATCTCAACAATGGCTGCTGCTGCCATCGAAGCAGCGCTGCCGCACTCAGCCTGACAGCCGCCTTCTGCACCGGAAACGGTCGCTTTTTTGACAATCAGCTGACCAATGCCCGAAGCGGTTGCCAGTGCTTCCAGCACCTGTTCATGAGGAATGTCGTACTTTTCAGCGGTGGTCAACAGTGCACCTGGCAGGATGCCGCAGGCGCCGGCAGTCGGTGCTGCAACGATCAGACCCATCGAGGCGTTGACCTCCAGACAGGACAGCGCATAGGCTGCGCCGCGGATGATGGTGTTGTCGCAGATGGTATTGCCTTTTTTGCAGTATTCCCACATCTTTTTGGCGCTGCCGCCGGTCAGTCCGCTCAGCGAGCGAATCTCCTTTTCCAGCGCCTCATGGGCGGAATTGTACATAACCTGATAACGTTCTTCCAGCATTTCAAAAACTTTTTCACGGGTGGTCTCGGAAATCTCCACCTCGTTTTTGATGACAAGGTCGCAGATGCGCTTGTCACTGCCCTCCAGCTGGGCAAGCATTTCCTTTGCGGAAAAATACATGATGATCTCTTCCTTTCGGGATAGGTTTGAGTTGAGAAGAATAACGGGATGTTAGATGACCCTTTCCATGGTGACCACGCTGTGAACAGCGGACATGCTCTCCAGCTCGCGTTTGACGCTTGCATCAATCGGAGTGTCGGTTTCAATCATGATAACCGCTTCTTTGCCCTTGTTCTCGCGGGAGTGCAGAACGGTGACAATGTTGATCTGGTTGATCGCCAGGATCGAGGTGATGTGGCTGATAATGCCCAGACGGTCGGTATGGTCGATGACCACTGCCGGATATTTGCCGGAGAATTTGGCAGGTGTGCCGTTGATATTGATGATCTCAATGTTGGCGCCGCCGATCGACGAACCTGTCAGCGAGGTGGTTTTGCCGTCGCTGGTCTGTGCGATGATCTGAACAGTGTTAGGATGGACGTCGCCCAGGTCTGCTCCCTCAAAGGATACCTCAATGCCACGCTCCTTGGCAATCTGCAGCGAATCCTTGATCTGTGGATCGTAGGCATTCATGCCCAGCACGCCGCCGACCAGTGCGCGGTCGGTGCCATGACCGCGGAGGGTCAGATGGAAGGAACCATGCAGGATAAAGTGGACAGCAACCAGCTGTTTGTCTGAAATCATGTTGTACATCGCCTTGCCGATGCGCTGTGCGCCGGCAGTGTGGGAACTGGACGGACCGATCATGATGGGTCCGAGAATATCGAACATGCTGATATTCATAATAGAAAAATCCCCCTTGTTCTGGATTGAAAGTGAAAGATTAAAAATCTATCTTCATTGTACCATAAAATATGTAAACTACAAGAAGCAAAGCTAAAAAAGATTTTGTCCCGCTGTCCGCCTGCCACAAAAACTTGCGGTAGGCTGCCGGATGTGGTACACTCGTATCAAAACAGCAGAGGAGGGGAGATCCATGCAGCAAAATACCGACCTTGTTCGAACGCTGGCCGCACAGATTCTGTGCGGTACAGAGCCGTTTCCCTTTGGCATCTGTAGCTTTTCCGAGGTGCAGCCCTGTCTTGATTGCCGTGCCGCCCAGCGTCTGCCTGCCAAGGCAGCTTCGGTGCTCTGCTGCCTGTTTCCGTACTACACCGGCGACTGGCCGCAGCGCAATATCTCCCGCTATGCGATGGTCAGCGACTACCACCGGATTGCAGGAGAGTACCTGGAGCGGTTTTGTCAGGCGCTGAGCGCGCATTTTCCAGACCAGAGCTTTGCATGGTTTACCGACAATTCCCCGATCCGCGAGGTCAGCGCCGCTTTCCACGCGGGACTGGGCAGACGGGGAAAAAACGGATTGCTTCTGCATCCGGTTTACGGCAGCTATGTTTTTATCGGTGAGGTTGTGACCGACCTTGCACTGCTGCCTGACCGTCCGCTCGACCCACCGGATTGCATCGGCTGCGGAAAATGCCAGCGCATCTGTCCGCAAGGAGCATTACAGCCCGACGGCAGCATTGATTTAAACCGCTGCCGCTCCCATATCACCCAGAAAAAAGGAGAGCTAAGCGACGAGGAAATCGCCCAGATTCGTGCCGGCGGACTGATCTGGGGATGCGACCTGTGCAACGATGTCTGCCCGATGAACCGCGATGCCCGCCGTCTGACGCCGGTGCCGGAGTTTCTCTCCTCGGTGCAGCCGGTGTTCGACGAGCAGCTGGCACAGGAAATGCTCAAGGACAGGGCGTTTAATTACCGCGGCAAAAAGACCATCCTGCGCAATATCGCACTGCTCCATGACGGAGAGTAGCGGTTTTGCACCGACTTTCCCGAAGAGGAGGAAAACCGACGCAACCTTGGTGAAATTTACTTGTTTTAGGAGGAATCGAAGGATGTTGCAGCCCAGACTGACAGAGGTCATAGCGCTGGATGGATTTCAGTTGCAGCTGACCTACGAAACAGGGGAAGTACGGTTGTTTGATGTCTTGCCCTACATCAAAGGAAGATGGTTTGGTGAGCTGCAAGACGAGAGCTATTTCAAAACGGTTTATTTGCTGCCAGGAGGAACAGGAATCGCGTGGAGGAACGGACAGGACATTGCACCCCATGAGCTGTATGAGCAAAGCATATTGCGATGAGGACGATGAGCAGGGTGCAGGAATCAGATGTGTTCTGACCTGCAAGGTTATTATGCAAAATCCGGTTTCTTATTTTAAAACAAACAATCTATTTTGCACCGGTTCTTCTGTGCCGGTGGAAAATAATCGCACAAAGGAGCAGACAAGAATGGAACAACAGACGCCGCTCAGACGAGCGCTGGAACAATATATTGCCGACGACTGGTCGCGGCTGCATATGCCTGGACACAAGGGAGCAGCGCTTGCTCCCTTTGGCACGCTGATGGCGTACGACCTGACCGAGGTGGAGGGCACCGACAGCCTGTTTGAGGACGACGGTCCGCTCAAGGAGCTGGAGGAGCTGTTCACCCAGCTGTACCACACCAAAGCCACCGTGATGAGCGCAGGCGGTTCGACACTGTGTATTCAGGCGATGCTGCGGCTGGTGGCGCGTCCAGGCGGTAGAATCATCGCTGGACGCAATATCCATGCGGCGGCGGTCAACGCCATGGCACTGCTGGGATTGGAACCGGTGTGGGTCTATCCGCAGCATGGGAAGGAGGAACGGCTGATCGGCCGCATCGATCCACAGGAGGTTTCCGACGCGCTGGAAGCGGAGCACCGCGCCGGACGGCTGGATGAAGTTTGTGCGGTGTACATCACCTCGCCGGACTACTTCGGAGTGATGTCCGACATCGGCGCACTGGCACAGGTGGCACATCGCTTCGGAGTGCCGCTGCTGGTGGACAATGCCCACGGTGCACATCTGCCCTTTGTGGGAGAAAGACTGCACCCGATGCAGCTGGGCGCCGATCTGTGCTGTGATTCACTGCACAAGACGCTGCCTGCACTGACCGGCGCGGCACTGCTGCACTGTGCGCTCGATCTTTCTTCCGAGCAGCTCAAAGCGGCGATGACCGTCTTTGGCTCGACCAGCCCAAACTACCTCATCATGCTGTCGATGGATACGACGGCGGGCTTTTTGCAGCAGGACGGTCCGAGCAAACTCCGGCAATGTGTTGCCCGCTGCCAGCAGCTGCGCGAGCTTGCCGGTCAGCGCGGCTTTGTGCTGCCCCACCACTGTGACCCGATGCGAATCAGTCTGCCGCTGACCGGCACCGGCTGGGATGCACAGCGGTTTCGTCTGCTGCTGCGAAAGCATCGGATCATGGAGGAATACCTGAGCGACAGCGGCTGTGTGCTACTCTTTTCGCCGTTTAACCGCGAGGAGGATTTTGCAAGGGTAGAAGAGATGTTGGGCGAATGTCAACTGGAACAGCAGACGTTTTCGCCTTTCCCGATCCATCCATCCGAGCGGCCGATGGGACTGCGCGAGGCGATGTTCTCTTCTCGTCAGACGCTCGCGGTCGATCAGGCAGAGGGCAGAATCGCTGCACAGGTCAAAATCACCTGTCCGCCAGGAATTCCATTGGTCATGCCTGGGGAAAGATTGCACAAAGAAATAATAAAAATCTTAAAAAACTCTGGTATTTTTGTTATAGATGTGGTAAAATAATGCTATGGAGCATCTGGGAAGAAGTTGTTGCTCCAGTTTAACACAAATTGACCAGGTAGGAATGGAAGCGCTACTTGGACAGAGGGGGTTACATATATGAAACTTATTTTGGCGATTGTTTCTAATGATGACAGCGCAAAGGTATCTTCCGCGTTGACCAAGAATCACTTTTCGGTAACAAAACTGGCAACCACCGGTGGATTCCTGCTTTCGGGCAATACCACATTTCTGATCGGTACTCAGGATGAAAAGGTTGATGAGGTTATCACCATCATCGCAGACCACTCCAAGAAACGCAAACAGATGGTTCCATCCTCTGCTTCGTATGGCGTCGGCATGTACACCACCTATCCGGTAGAAGTACAGATCGGCGGTGCAACCATCTTCGTTATGGATGTTGAGCGCTTTGAAAAAGTATAAAGCATCGCTCTAGCATCAGAGGAGAATCAGGTTGCTGTTAGATCAATTTTATGCAAACGATAAAGCGAAACAAACGCTCGTCAATTTTTTAACTGACGGGCGTTTGCCGCATACCGTCCTTCTGGAAGGGGAGGACGGCTGCGGCAAAACAACTTTTGCGCGGATGATGGCGGCAGGTGTTTTGTGCCAGCAGCAGGATGTTTCCCAGCGTCCTTGCGGCGGGTGCAGAAACTGCCGCCTGATTTTGTCCGACGCACATCCCGACGTTCATCTCGAGCAGTCGGAAGACAAGGCCCGCGGCTTTCATATCGACCAGATCCGCACGCTGCGCGCCGACGCCTATATCCGTCCCAACGATGGAGATTATAAGGTGTACATCCTGCGCAATATCCACAATATGACCGAGCAGGCGCAGAATGCGCTGCTCAAAATCATCGAGGAGCCGCCCAGACAGGTGCTGTTCATTCTGACCTGTAATAATCGCGCGCGCATCCTGCCCACCATTTTGTCGCGTGCAGCGGTTATCCCGCTGTCGGTCTGCAGTGTCGGCCAATGCATGGAGGCACTAGAACGGCTGGCAGCGGATGTTTCAGCCGAGCAGCGCCATCAGGTGGCACAGCTTGCACAGGGCAATATCGGCAAGGCGCTGCAGATGCTGCAGGACGAACGCAGCCTGAAGATTGCCTGCGATGCCCGCAGGGTAGGTCAGACGGTCTGCATCGGGCAGGAATTTGAGCTGCTCAGCTGTCTGCAGGAGTATACCGGCGCTAAAAAGCGGGAAGAATTTTTGCATCTGATGCAGGGAGTACGCGCCTATTTTATGGAGCTGATCCACCTGCAAAACGGCGTTGTGCAGAGGGTGGACGACATTCCGGTCGCCGTGCAAAATCGGATTACCACGTTGCAGGCGCTGCAGATTCTTGATATAATAGACACAGCGACGGCGCAGGTGACCCAGAATGTCAGTCTGAACCTGGTGGCTGCCGCCTTTTGTGCACAGGCAAAGCGCCTGCTGCCATAATGATAAACAACTGTGTCTGTGATAGAAAGAACAAGGAACGGAGGAAACCATGACCGAAGTAATCGGAGTCCGCTTTAAACAGGTGGGCAAAATATATTATTTTTCTCCCAACGGCGTACAGATGCCGGTGGGTGAAAAGGTGATCGTCGAAACCGCGCGCGGCATCGAGTGCGGCGAGGTGGCGATCAGCAACCGCGAGATCGACGACGAGGGCATCGTCAAACCGCTCAAAACGGTGATCCGTGTGGCGACCGAGGACGATCTCAAGCATATCGAGGAAAACAAAGCCAAGGAAAAGAAGGCGTTCAAGCTCTGCTTGGAGAAGATTGAAAAGCACAAGCTGGAGATGAAGCTGGTCGACGTCGAGTATACCTTCGACAACAACAAGATCCTGTTTTATTTCACCGCCGACGGCCGCGTCGATTTCCGCGAGCTGGTCAAGGACCTGGCTTCGGTCTTTAAGACCCGCATCGAGTTGCGCCAGATCGGCGTGCGCGACGAGGCAAAGATGCTGGGAGGACTGGGTATCTGTGGACGGCCGTTTTGCTGCTCCTCCTTTTTGGGAGAGTTTCAGCCGGTCTCCATCAAGATGGCCAAGGAACAGGGACTGTCGCTCAACCCGACCAAGATTTCCGGCACCTGCGGCCGTCTGATGTGCTGTCTGAAGTACGAGCAGAATGCCTACGAGGATCTGCTGCGCATCACTCCAAAGGTGGGAGCTTATGTTTCTACCAGCGAGGGCAAGGGTACCGTCACCGAGGTCAGCCTGCTGACCGGACTTTTGAAGGTGCGCCTGGATAAAGCCAACGACGGCGTGCCAATGGTCTTTGAGCGCGAGGCGGTCAAGGTGATCCGTGATGCCCGTCCGCAGCGGGAAGAGTACGACCACAAGAGCGAAAAAGAACTGAAAAAGCTCGAAAACTGATCAAAAGGACACTCAGCGCAAAACAGGGCGGGAAGTTGGAGTTTTGACCAACTTTTTTCGATAAAAAATCGTTATAAATACTGCCATTTGCATAAAAAATTTCGTTAGGTAAACAAAAAATCGAAAATAAATTGTATTTTGCAGTTGATTTTTTTGCGCGATATGTTAAAATAGGGTTGTACAGACAGCTTGTACGTTGTCCGAAGAAGGAAAACAAAAATTAATGGAGGTGTCAAGTTATGGCATACAAAATCAGCAGCGATTGCATCAGCTGTGGTGCATGTGAAGCAGAGTGCCCAGTAGGCGCTATCTCCGCAGGAGCAGACAAATACGAAATCGATCCAGGTAAATGCATCGATTGCGGTGCTTGCGCAGGCGTTTGCCCAGTAGGCGCTCCAAAAGCTGAATAAGTTTTGAAGCAAAAAGGGAAGGTGGTTTTACCGCCTTCTTTTTTTGTGCTCAAAAACAGGCAACAAAAAAGGAACCCAGACGCGGGTTCCTTTTTGTTTTAGGTTTAGGAGAATAATTTTTATGGAGAAAAAAGTAATTTACATTTTTTCTGGAATGATTTCCAGCCAGTAGCCGTCTGGGTCGCTAATGAAATAGATGCCCATCGCTTTGTTTTCGTAACAGATGCAGCCCATTGCTTTGTGTTTTTCGTGTGCTGCTTCAAAATCTGTGGTGGAAAATGCGATGTGTATTTCATTATCGCCGAGGTCATAAGGATCGTGGCGATCTCTAAGCCAAGTTAATTCCAGTTGGTGTTTAGTGGAGGTATCACCAAGGTAAACTAAGATAAAGCTGCCATCCTCTGCCACTTTACGGGCAACCTCTTTCAGACCGAGTGCTTCTTGGTAAAAGGCAATGCTCTCATCTAAGTTGAGTACATTGATGTTGTTGTGTGCAAACTTAAAGTTCATGGGAATCGCCCCTCAATCATTTTTGCCGAACCGTTGTTCGGTCGGGGTGTGTTTTCTTTCTATGATTTCATTATATACGATTCCCAGAAAAACTTCCCCCTTTTTTGATGAAAGTTCCATTACAATTTGGTAACTGTCACCAAAGGGATGGAAAAACTCTCTCCGATTTTGTACAGGGGTTGAGGAAAACACAGCAGATACATCGTTTTAACTGATGTAATCCTCGATTAACTGCACCAGCTGTTCGTAGTCGCGCACCCCAATTCCCATCTGCAGCTGACCGCGATCATAGGCCGGCAGGGTGGTCAGGTAGAGGTCGAATACCTTTTCTGGCTGTTCCTTGTCGGGCAGGTAGACCGCAAGCTTTCCCTGATATTCCCGCAGGTAGTATTGATACTGCTCGGACTGCTGTTCGGAAGGAACTTCGGCGTCGGTGCGCGGCAGCGCCTCGACATTTTCTCCAGCCGGCTGTGCGGGAGTGACCGGATCACTCAGGTCGGAAAAGCTGAGCAGGAAGGCGGTGACAATACAGACCGATGCCAGGGCAGCACAGGTGATGAGAAGATTTTTCCTCAAAGGGGACACATCCTTTCTGATGTGGAATGATAAATGGGAGAAGAAAGAGGCAGATGAGGGAAGAAAAACTTTCTTTTTTTGATTTTGTCCGCAAAAGCAGGGAATATTCAGTGCAGAGCAGGGATGAACCTGTACAAAAGTCATGGAATAAAAAAAGTTTGCTTTGGACAAATTCCTAATTTTTGCAAAGTTTTAAGATTTTTCACTTTTATTATGGTATAATAACCCTTGTGTACATATTTGCACAAATGTCGGGATGTTCAAAATGCTGCAACACACCTCATGTCCGTCGCAAACTGATCCGTCGGACAAGGCATAAAAAGCAAGAAGGAGGATGATTTATTTGGCAGAAGAAAAACGCCCGGGAGCAGTCAGACGCTTTTTTGGAGCGATCGGCCGTGCCTTTGCCATCATGATTTTCATTGGAATGATCACTGGCTCGATTGTTGTTTCCATCATGGCACTGTATGTCTTTAATTCTTTGGACGGAGCTCCGGTCGTCGACCTTTCCAACGTCGAAGTAAACCTCAATAATACATCGTATATCTATGTCACCGATCCCGAAACACAGGAACAGACCGTCGTCAAGGAGCTGTATTCCGGTCAGAACCGTGAATGGGTCAGCTATGACCAGATTCCGGATATGATCGTCAATGTCACCGTTGCTGCCGAGGACAAGCGCTTCTGGGAGCATCATGGTGTGGACTGGCTGCGTACCGTCAAGTCCACACTGGGATATTTTGGCGGTTCCAGCCGTATCCAGGGTGGTTCCACCATCACCCAGCAGGTGATCAAAAACCTGACCGGCAACGATGAGGTCACTCCGGAACGTAAGGTGCAGGAGATCTTTACCGCGCTCAAGCTGGAAAAGAGCTACAGCAAGGAGCAGATCATGGAGACCTACCTCAATGTCGCCTTCTTCTCCAACCAGTGTTATGGAATCCAGAGTGCATCCAAGCTTTATTTTAACAAGGATGTCAGCGAATTAAACGTTGCCGAGGCAGCTACACTGATTGCCATCACCAACGCCCCGACCAAGTATAATCCTCTGCGTGAAAACCCCAATGAGAGCTATGGATGGGGCACCGGTATGGAGGAAAACAAGGAGCGCCGCGACTATATTCTGGGCGAGATGCTCGACCTGGGAATGCTCACCCAGAGCGAGTATGACCAGTGGATCAACTACGAGGTACAGCTTGCACCTCGTGAGGAAGTGGAGGCAACCTCCGACGGTATGACAGCCCTGACCGACTGGCACACCGACCAGGTTATCGAGGATGTCATCACCGATCTGCAGGACGAATATAACTACACCCGTGCTTATGCGACCAACATGGTCTACTCCGGCGGCTATCGTATTTATTCGACCATGGATCCCGATATTCAGAAATCGCTGGAACAGTCCTATGCAAATCCGGACACCTTCCCTGCGTTGAATAACTCGGAATATCCGCAGACAGCAGCCATTGTTATCGCGCCGGATGGCAGCGTCAAGGGCATGATCGGCGGCAACGAAAAGACATCCAACCGTCTGTTCAACCGTGCCACCCAGTCCCAGCGTCATCCAGGTTCTACCATGAAACCGATTTCGGCCTACCTCAACGCCATCGAGCGTGACCTGGTCACCTGGTCCACCACCTTTATTGATGAACCGCTGACCTTGACCGAAAACGGAGAAACCTTTGAATGGCCACAGAACTATTCCGAAACCTACACCCACGCTCCGATGACCGTTCAGTATGCAATCCAACAGTCGATCAACACCGTTCCGGCACAGATCGTGAACATTCTGACTCCGCAGGTGTGCTACGATACCCTCAAGAACAAGTTCCAGGTCAGCACGCTGCATGAACTGGATGCGACCAGCCTTTCGGCGATGGCACTGGGCGGTATGACCACCGGTATGACGCTGGAGGAGCTGACAGGATGCTATCAGATCTTCGTCACCGGCGGACTGTATGTAAAACCGTACACCTACACCAAGGTAACCGATATGGAAGGCAATATCGTGCTGGAGAAGGACACCACTCAGGTGCGCGTTGTTTCGGAAGAAACCGCAACCGTATTAAACCGTCTGCTCCAGACCGTTGTTACCCAGGGTACTGGTTCCCAGGCAAATCTGAAAGGTGAAACCGGTATCGTTACCGCAGGTAAAACAGGTTCTTCCACCGGTGTCAAGTATGTCAACGGTACTCAGGTTGATATCAACAACCCTGACCTGTGGTTTATCGGCTTTACACCATACTATATCGGCGGCGTATGGATGGGTTACGATATTCAGGAAGAGATCTATTATTCGACCTATCCGACTCCAATCTTCTGGAAAAATCTGATGCTTCCAATTCACGAAGGACTGGAAGCAAAAGACTTTACCTATTCGGACAAGGTGCAGGCACTGCAGTATTGTACCGAATCGGGCGATCTGGCCACCGAAAACTGTCCATCCACCGCGACCGGATGGTACAAGGAAACCTATATTCCATCCACCTGCATTCTGCACCGCAGCGGTTCTTCCAGCTCCGCGGTACAGGAGGACGAGGATAATCCAGTAAACGAGGGCAGCAGTAGCAGTAGCAGCAGCAACAACAGCAGCTCTTCGTCCGATTCCGACTCCAGCTCTTCGTCCAGCTCCGGAAGTTCACTCAAACGACCGGAAAGCAGTTCCAGCAGTGATGAGGACAGTGGCAGCAGCTTCTGGGACAGCGTCAGTGGATTGTTTAACAGAGGATAACAAGGAATAATACAGACATCAAAGGACTTCTCCAAGCGGATTCTGGCAAGGAGAGGTCCTTTGCACATTTTACGACAATCAGATACATCCTTAATCTTTTTCAAACAAACCCTGCTGTTCATTCTACCGTCACAAATACATGATACGATACATTTTGCAGGATTGTGTTTGATTTGATGCTTTTTTGGGATTTAGGTAATAGCCGTGCTGCAAACGGCAAAATCATGTGGGAGGATATCGAATGTATCGAATTTTAGTGGTTGACGATGAAGAAAAAGTCAGAGTTCTGATACGAAAGTATGCGGAATTTGAGGGCTATGAGGTGGAGGAAGCGGCAGACGGCATGTCCGCCATCGAGATGTGCCGGCAGGAAAAGTTTGACCTCATCGTTCTGGATGTGATGATGCCGGAACTGGATGGTTTTTCGGCCTGCCGAGAGATCAGAAAGTTTTCTCAGATACCGGTACTGATGCTGTCGGCGCGCGGAGAGGAATATGACCGCATCCATGGCTTTGAGCTGGGCGTGGATGACTATGTCACCAAACCCTTTTCGCCCAAGGAGCTGATGCTGCGCATCCAGGCGATTATCAAACGCAGCAACACCTCTGCCCGTCCGCAGAAGGAAATTTTGGAATTTGAAGGACTGAAGGTGGACTTTACCGGCAGACTGGTCTATATAGATGGGCAGAAGATTGCACTTTCGCCCAAGGAATATGAACTTCTGTTTTATCTGGTGCGCAACCGGGGAATTGCACTGACCAGAGAAAAGCTGATCAACGATGTGTGGGGTTACGACTTTTTCGGCGATGACCGAACGCTGGATACCCACATCAAACTGTTACGAAAGGCTTTGGGCGAGTACAGCCGCTATATCGTTACACTGCGCGGAGTGGGCTATCGCTTTGAAGCATAAATCGAGTGTTTCTTTTTAGAACAGCACGGAAAGACACAGGAGCAACGCATGGATGGGTCCCCGGCCTGATGCTGTTGCTGGTGGGAGGACTGGCGCTGCTGAGTCTTTTTCAGTTTTGTTTGATCGAATCGCTTTATCAGCAGCTGAGATCGCAGAAGATAAAATCCGTTCTGACCCAGATTTCTGCTGCAATAGAGCAGGATGGAGTGCAGGCAGTCGAATCGCTGGTTTCCTCCGAGGAGATAGAACTGCGCATCGTTGACCGCGATGGACAGGATCTGATCGAACAGAACAGCTGTGATAATTCTTTGCTGTCATATGACCAACAGCAGCTGCGCACCTTATATGAGCAGGAGAGGTTGCTTCAGGGAGCTGTGTGGGAACAGATCACCAGCTACCAGACGTTTTATCCGAAATCGACCGGAGGAAATGAGGTTACCAACTGCCGAATTTTGACCTGTGCAGATCTGGCAACGCTGGACAGCGGAGAAAAAATTCTGGTGCTGGCACGGGCGCAGCTGACGCCGTCCGACCTGACGATCCAGGTGATTCGTGAGCAGATGATAGCCTTTTTTATCACCATCCTTCTGCTGACGGCGGCAGTGCTGATTTTTCTGCGGCACCGGCGGAGAAGAAAGATTCAGTTGCTTGCAGATACTGCTGACCAACTGGCACAGGGCAGGGAAGATCTTTCCTTCGACACCAATTTGTCTACGGAGCTAAAACCCCTGAGCCACAGCCTCAATCGGCTGCTGGGGTATTATTCCAAGCAGAAAAAGTTCTCCAACGAGATGTTTGCAAACCTTTCTCATGATCTGCGCTCACCGCTGAGCATGATGATTGGATATGCAGAGATGATGCGAGATCTGCCAGGGGAAGCGACGGAAGAAAATATGCAGGTGATCCTCGATGAGGCACAGCGGCTTTCGATGCTGGTCAATGATATTCTGGATCTGTCCAAACGCAATTCCACCCATCCGGAGCTGCATCTGCAGGCATATTGTCTGACCGATCAGCTGATGTCGATTGTTGGAAACTTTCAAAAGATGACCCAGCGGCAGGGATGCAGTATCCAGCTGGAAACAGACTGCCGCGTCTGGGTGAAGGCGGATGAACTGGAAATCAGCCGCGTGATCTACAATCTGGTGAACAATGCCATTGCGCACACAGGTGAGGAGAAAGAGATTGTAGTCAAACAACTGATACGCAACCATAAAGTATGCGTACGGGTGATGGACAACGGGGAAGGAATCGATGAAGAGAGTCTGTCCAGAATCTGGGACCGCTATTATCGCAGCAATCGTGCCAAACGATGTGCTCCGTTGACAGGAAGCGGCCTGGGGTTGTGCATCGTAAAATCAATTCTGCAGCAACACGGGGCGACCTATGGTGTGGAAAGCAAACTGGGAGAAGGAAGTGTCTTTTGGTTTGCATTGGACATCCTCGACCAGGAGCCATCTCAAACCGGACAGCCAAAACAGAATCCATCGACAAAAAACTGACGCCTTGCGGCGCCAGTTTTTTTTGTGCAATAAAAAAACCTTCTGTCTGATTGCAGGACCGGAAAGCCGGTCCCACAGCAAACAGAAGGTCAAAAAAAGGACGTTTGTGATCTTTTTTATCATACCATAAAGCGAGGGCGTTGTAAACATGAAAATGCAGGTGCGTCGCTTCTTATCCCAGGGCGACGTCCAATACCATCATGATGAGGAATCCTGCCATGACGCCCAGCGTGCCGACGTTGGAATGTTCGCCCAGATGTGCTTCGGGAATCAATTCTTCGACCACGACGTACATCATCGCACCTGCTGCAAAGGCAAGCAGCCATGGCATCATCGGTTGGATACTGCCGGCGGCAAGTACCACCAGCACGCCGAACAGCGGCTCGACAATGCCGGAAAGTGCGCCATAGGCAAAGCTTTTGCGGCGGCTGAAGCCCTCCTGACGCAGCGGCAGAGAGATCGCAGCGCCCTCAGGGAAGTTCTGGATGCCGATTCCCAGTGCCAGCGCCATCGCAGCGGCATAGTCGCCGCGGGAGTTCTGGGCTGCCAGCGCAAAGGCAAGACCTACTGCCATACCCTCGGGAATGTTGTGCAGTGTTACTGCTAGCATCAGCATGGTGGTGCGCTTCCAGCTGGTGGAAAGTCCCTCCGCCTGCTGCATTCCAGGATGCAGATGAGGCAGCACGCTGTCCAGCAGCATCAGGAAGGCGATGCCAAGGATGAATCCTCCGGCAGCAGGCAGCCATCCAGGCAGCCCCATTTGAGCAGCTTCCTCCATCGACGGAATCAGCAGGCTCCACACCGAGGCAGCTATCATCACACCTGCGGCAAATCCCAGAAAGACCCGCTGGATGTTGTCACTGATTTTGGACTTGAAAAAGAATACCATCGCAGCACCCAGGGAAGTCATCAAAAATGTAAAACCGGTCCCGCTTAATGCCCACGAGATCGCTTGTGTCATCAATATCATCTCCTTACCAGCATTATATGGTTAGTGAATGCTAATTTGTTACTGATACTATACTATATTTGTATAAAAAAGTCAATCCCCATGGCAGGAAAGAAGAATGTTGGAAAATCCCTCTGTGCATTTTGCTCAATTTCAACAAGAGAACCCTTTTCTTTTTGTCGTTTGGGCAATTTTTTAATACAGGTTTTAAAAAAACTGGAAGGAAACGAGCAACCATGGTAAACTATGATTGGGGACGTGTGTTTTTCACACGGTTTATATGCGTATCGGTGCAGAAAAACGGGAAAAACGGACAACCTTTTTCTGTACTTTCACCTTGAGAAAGGAGGCTGTGAAGCATTGTTCAGCGCACAGCAATATGTAAAGGCAACCTCGCTCCAGCAGGCACTGGAGCTCAATCAGAAGCGTTCCAGCGCCATCCTCGGCGGCGGATGCTGGATGCGCCTTGGAAAGAAAAACTATGCCACCCTCATCGACCTGTCCGGTCTGGGATTGGACACCATTGAGGAAACACCGGAGGAGATTGTTCTGGGAGCAATGGTGACACTGCGCCAGCTGGAGACCTCGCCGGTGCTGGCAGCGGCATTTGGTCCGCTGTTTGCAAGAATGACCGAACACATCGTCGGCGTACAGTTCCGCAACTGTGCGACCTTAGGCGGCAGTGTGGTGTCCCGTTTTGGTTTTTCGGACATCATCACCGGACTGCTCGCGCTCGACTGCGAGGTCGAGCTGGTGCAGAAGGGCAGGGTAAGCCTTGCCGACTATGTGCAGATGCCGTATGACCGCGATGTTCTGGCACGGGTCATCCTCAAAAAGAATGGCCGCCGCGCCTGGTATGAGAGCTTCCGCAACACCGAAACCGACCTGCCGGTGCTCAACTGTGCAGTGTCCTGCCTGAATGGCAGCGCCCGCGTCGTTGTCGGCGCACGTCCGGCAAGAGCGGTGATGCAGGAGTTTGGACAGATGCCGTCCGAACAGCAGCTGCAGGAGATGTTTGACAAAACAGAGTTTGGAAGCAACATGCGCGCCGGCGCAGAATATCGCAGACAGCTTGCCGGTGTGCTCTGCCGCCGTGCAATCGAGCAGGTAAAGGGGGATGCTGAATGCAGATAACAGTAACACTCAACGGCCGGCGCTGCACCGACGAGGTCGCGCCGGATATGACGCTTTATTCCTATCTCCGCCAGAAAGGCTGCTATTCGGTCAAGTGCGGATGCGAGACCTCCTCGTGCGGACTTTGTACCGTCCACTTTGACGGCAAGCCAGTGCTGTCGTGCAGTATGCTGGCAGTGCGTGCCGACGGTCACAGCGTGACCACGCTGGAAGGCGTCGAGCAGGAAGCGCTGGAATTTGGAAAGTTTCTGGCTGACGAGGGCGGCGAGCAGTGCGGTTTTTGCAGCCCGGGCTTTATTATGAACGTGCTGGCGATGGTAAAAGAGCTGCCAGATCCGACCGACGAGCAGATCAAACACTATCTTGCAGGTAACCTCTGCCGCTGCACCGGCTACCAGAGCCATCTGCGCGCCATCAAAAAATATCTTGCCGCAAAACAGAAGGAGGCTGTCAGATGAGTTACGTCAATGCTGCCGTAAGAAAGAAGGATGCAGTCAGCCTGGTCAGCGGCAAACCGGTCTATACCGGTGATATGGTGCCGCAGAACAGCCTGATGGTCAAAATTTTGCGCAGCCCGCACGCCCATGCGATGATCGAGGAGATCGACGTCAGCCGTGCGATGCAGGTGCCAGGCGTGGTCTGTGTGCTCACCCATCATGATGTACCGCACAGCCGTTACACTACCGCCGGACAAACCTATCCGGAGTTAAGCCCTTATGACAAACTGATCCTTGATCCGCACATCCGCTGCGCAGGTGATCCAGTGGCGATCATCGGCGCCGAGACCACCCAGGCAGCAGAAAAAGCGATGAAGCTGATCAAGGTCAAATATCAGGTACTGCCTGCGCTGATCGACTATACGCAGGCCATCGACAACCCGATCATCGTCCATCCAGAGGATGATTTTAAAACACTGGTTCCAATCAATGCCGATCCTAAGCGCAACATCTGTTCCCAGGGCGATTTCTCGTTCGGAGATGTAGAGGCAGAGTTTGCTGCCTGCGATGTGGTGCTGGAGCAGACCTACAACACCAAGGCTAACAACCAGACGATGATGGAACCGTTTGCCACCTTCAGCTATATCGACGCCTTTGGCAAGCTGACCATCGTCAGCTCCACCCAGGTGCCATTCCATGTGCGCCGCATCGTGGCAAATGCGCTGGAGATGCCAAAGAGCAACATCCGCGTCATCAAGCCGCGTATCGGCGGCGGCTTTGGCGCAAAACAGAGCGCAGTCAGCGAGGTATTCCCGTCGCTGGTCACCATGAAAACCGGCCGTCCGGCGTATCTGGTATTCACCCGTGAGGAGTGTATGACCAATGGTTCTCCGCGCCACCAGATGCAGATGAAGGTCAAAATTGGTGCAACCCGCGACGGTGACATCCGCGTCATCGACCTGTATGCCATCTCCAACGCCGGTGCCTACGGCGAGCATGCGCCGACCACCATCGGACTGGTCGGTCACAAGTCGCTGTCGCTGTACGGCAGCCTGAGAGCGGCGCGCTTCAGCTATGATGTCGTCTATTCCAACACCATGGGTGCAGGTGCTTACCGCGGTTACGGTGCGACCCAGGGCATCTATGCAGTGGAGAGCGCAGTCAGCGAGCTGGCGGACAAGCTGGGCATCGATCCGACCGTACTGCGTGAAAAGAACATGGTGCGCGAGGGACAGATCATGCAGGCATACTACAACGAGCCGTGCAACAGCTGTGCGCTCGATCGCTGCCTCAAGACCGCCAAAGAGATGATGCACTGGGATGAAAAATTCCCTGTCCGCAAGCTGCCAAACGGCCACCTGCACGGTTTAGGTGTGGCGCTGGCAATGCAGGGAAGCGGCATCTCGGGCGTGGATATCGGTGCGGTAGAACTGCGTCTGAATGACGACGGCTTCTATACTCTGCTGGTCGGCTGTACCGACATGGGTACCGGCTGCGACACCATTTTGTCCCAGATGGCGGCAGATATCCTCGACTGTGACATCGACAATATCGCTGTCCGCGGCGTGGATACCGACCAGTCGCCATACGACACCGGCTCCTATGCTTCGGCGACCACCTATGTCACCGGCGGCGCTGTGGTCAAGGCCGCAGAAAAACTGCGTGCAAAGATTCTGGAAACCGGTGCAGATATTCTGGGCGTCAGCCCTGAGAAAGCCGAGTTTGACGGCAAACAGGTGACCGACACCGAGACAGGCAAATCGGTCAGCCTGCGGGAAATCGGCTATATCACCTGTAATGGTTCCAGACAGCTGCTGTCCTCCCATGAGTCGCACTCGTCCAAGGTTTCTCCGCCGCCGTTCATGGTCGGCATGGCAGAGGTGGACATCGACCCTGAAACCGGCAAGGTCACCCTGATGGACTACGTTGCCGTTGTTGACTGCGGAACGGTCATCAACAAAAATCTGGCGCGGGTTCAGACCGAGGGTGGTATTGCACAGGGCATCGGCATGGCTCTGTACGAGGATATTCAGTACACCGAGGACGGCCGCATGATGAACAACTCCTTCCTCCAGTACAAGATCCCGACCCGTCTGGAGATTCCACCGATCCGCGTGGAGTTTGAAAGCAGCTACGAGCCAACCGGACCGTTCGGTGCAAAATCCATCGGTGAGCTGGTCATCAACACACCGTCGCCGGCGATTGCAAGCGCTATCCGCGCAGCAACCGGCATCGCCTTTACCAGCCTGCCGATCACCGCAGAGAAGATTGCTATGGGTCTTCTCCATCAGAAGGAACATGAATAAAAATAAAATCCTCCCTGCCTTTGCTGGGAGGACATCATAAAAAAACTCCCTGTGCGGCACAAGCCGCACAGGGAGTTTTTTTGTTGTGTTATTTTAAACGTCCGTTGGAACGGCGTCCCGAATGCTTTTTCGCTACAAAGTAGCCGACAGCACAGCCGATGGTCGCCGCAGAGAAGTACAGAACCAGCATGGGCCAGATGCTCATGTCATAGAAAAAGTACATCGACGGCAGAAACAGCAGCGCTGCAAACAGCGAGTAGTACAGCTGAAATCCCGATTTCAGCCCGCAGTAGATGCCGCAGCACAGGCAGGCGATAGGGAAGATCAGCAGCAGCGAGGTGGATAGATAGAGATTATTGGGGAAAAGCAGACCGATAATCGGAATCGCAATATAGATGGTCAGCGTAATAAAGCAGCAGTCGATCACCGCTTTTGGGTTTTTCATAACAGACATCCTTTCGATCGGTATTTCCAATCAGTATAGCATATTTTTGCATACACTTCAACTGCATATTCCATCGTCCTGCCTCATACCATGGTGGAGAAGAACAACCCCTGAAAGATATCCGCAAGGGCGTACAGGCAGACGGAAACAGACTTTGACCGCTGCCAAAAAAGAAAGAGAGGTCATCATGATGGAATGCAATGCGATAAGGCAGGCAGTTTGCGTCAATGAAACGGTGTTTGATTCCGTGGTGGAAGTTCCGTTGGAGGCGGACATCATCCTGCCCGATTATTGTCCCGATATTGTCAAGATTTTAAAATGCTCGCTGGATTTCTGCATCAGCTCCAGTCGGGTACAGGGCCGTCAGCTGAGTCTGGAGGGAATGTGCAGCGTCCATTGTCTGTATCTGGGAGAGGACAGTGCCGGAACGCAGCTGCGTCTGCGCTGTATCGATTATAAGCTGCCTTACACCAAAACGGTGGACCTGAAAGGAGAAGCCAGGGAGGTTTTGTGCTTTGTCAGCCTGGAATCCTCCTACTGCAACTGCCGTGCCGTCAGCAAGCGGCGCATCGAGCTGCGTGCTTCGGCAAGCCACCGGCTCTGTGCAGTCAGCAGCTCCCAGCAGCAGGCAGTCACCGAGGCTGCCGAGGATACCGAAAATCCGCTGGGCGTTCAGCTGCGTCAGAAGAGCTTTGAACAAAACAGCTTTGTTTCTCAGCCGAGAGAAACCATCAGCGTCAGCGAGCAGATGGAGCTGGGAGCAGGAAAGGCGCCGGTGCGCAGCATCATCTCCTCCAACATCAGCGCAGTGATGACCGACCACAAGCTCATCTCCGGCAAGATCGTCACCAAGGGAGAGCTGCACATCAGCCTGCTGTACAGTGCAGACACTGCTGCTGATACCGTGGAACAGATGGAGTATGTGCTGCCCATCAGCGGAGTGGTGGATGCACCAGGCGCCGATGACAGCTGCATCTGTTCGGCAGGCTATGAAGTGTGCGAGTATGAACTTTCTCCCAAGTCCGATCTGGAGGGAGAAAATACCCTGCTGGAGCTGCACGCACAGGTAGTGGTCAACGCCGAAATCTGCCGCCGCAGCCAGATTTCATTGGCGGATGACTGCTATTCCACCCGCTATGAGTGTGAGGGCCACAGCCGCCCGATGGATTTTCTCAGCCTGGTCGAAGCGGTGGAGGAACGCAATATGTACAAAGGAGAGATCCAGCTGCCCGAGGAGATCGAAACGATTCTCAGCGGCTGGGGAAAGGTGTCGGGAAGCACCGTCCGCTTTGAGGAGAAGGACGGACAGCAGCAGGCTGTGGTGCAGTTAAACCTGAACCTGTGTCTGCTGGCGACCGACCGCGATGGCAGCATCCAGTTTTATGACAAGACCGAGCCGATGGAGTGTACCTTCCCGATTCCGACGGCACAGTCCGGCAGCAAATTGATCTTCTGTCCGCAGGCATCGGTGGTCGGATTCGATTATAACCGCAGCTCGGACAGCTTGCAGGTGCGCTGTGAAGTGCTTTTGCGCGGATGTATCTGTCAGATGCATCGGTGCAGCGTGATGGAGGAGATCAGCGTCGATCAGGAGCATCCGGTGCGACGGGAGGACGACTGTTCGCTGACCATCTATTATGCCGATGCGGGAGAAAATTTGTGGGAGATCGCAAAGCGCTACCACACCGCCATGCAGTCGGTGATGGAGGCAAACCAACAGGTCGAGCTGAGCGACGATGCACAGGTCACCAAGCGGGAGATGCTGCTCATCCCGATTTTGTCGCGATGAGCCGGAAAAAATACAGCAGCAGAACATAAAGGAGTGAAGCAGATGGACAGCCGCAGCATCTATAAGGACATTGCGCAGCGTACCGGCGGCGATATTTATATCGGCGTTGTCGGGCCGGTGCGCACAGGTAAATCCACCTTTATCAAAAAATTCATGGAAAATCTGGTGATTCCCAACATCGAGAGCGAGTTTTTCAAGGAGCGCGCCATCGATGAGCTGCCTCAGTCAGCAGCAGGGAAAACCATTATGACCACCGAACCAAAGTTTATTCCCGAGGAAGCGGTGCGCATCTCGCTGGACAACAACGCTGAGCTCAACGTCCGCATGATCGACTGCGTCGGCTATATTGTCCCAAGTTCCCTGGGCTATGTGGAAAACGAGCAGCCGCGCATGGTGATGACGCCTTGGTTTGAGGAAGAGATCCCATTCAATATGGCTGCCGAGATCGGCACCCAGAAGGTCATTCAGGAGCACAGCACCATCGGTCTGGTGGTGACCACCGACGGCTCGATCAGCGACATCCCGCGTGAAGAGTACGCCGAGGCAGAGGAGCGGGTCATCCGCGAACTGCAGGAGCTGGAAAAGCCGTTTGCAGTGCTGCTCAACTGTCAGGAGCCAGCCAGTGCCGGCGCACGGGAACTGACCGAACAGATGCAGCAGCGTTATGGTGTACCGGTGCTGGCAGTCAACTGTCTGGACTTAAGCGAGAGCGACATCCGCAAGATTCTGTCCAGCGTGCTGATGGAGTTCCCGATTAAGGAGATCAAAGCCAACATCCCGCGATGGATTCTGTCGCTGGAACAGGGTCACTGGCTCAAGAATGCGCTTTATCAAGCCATCTGCGATGCCTGCGGAGAGATTCACCGCATCACCCATGTTTCCGAACGGCTGCAGCAGCTGGAACAGTGTGAGTACATCTCACAGGTGCAGGTCACCGGTATGGATTTGGGTCACGGCAAGGTGATGCTATCGATCATTGTACAGCCAAATCTGTTCTATGACATTCTGGGCGAGGCCACCGGCCTGGAAATCGGCGGCGAGGAAGGACTGCTGCCTTGCCTGTGTCAGCTGGCACAAATCAAAAAGGAGTACGACAAGGTGCGCGGCGCACTGGAGGAGGTGGCGGCCACCGGCTATGGCATTGTGATGCCGTCGCTGGAGGAGCTGAGTCTGGAGGAACCGCAGATTGTCAAACAGGGCGGACGCTATGGAGTGCGCCTGAAAGCGTCGGCTCCATCCATCCACATGATGCGCGCCGACATCACCACCGAGGTCAGCCCGATCGTCGGCAGCGAAAAACAGTCCGAGGAGCTAGTGATGAGCCTGCTGCAGGAGTTCGAGGACGACCCGCAGAAGATCTGGAGCAGCAACATCTTTGGCAAGTCGCTGCATGAGCTGGTCAACGAGGGATTGCACAACAAACTTTACCGGATGCCAGCCGATGCCCGCATCCGGATGCAGGAAACCATCGAGCGAATCATCAACGAAGGCTGCAACGGACTGATCTGTATCATCCTGTAAGCGATAAAAACTGTCCTTCATATAAAGACAAATGACCTCCATTTTATCCGTATTTCTATTCTTGTTAGAATAGAAATACGGATATTTTTGTATAAAAAAACATTTTAGCCCTGCCAAAGAGGAAGAAAGTCCAAAATAAAGCGTTTTTTTATATTTTGATGCTGAAAAAATGTTTTTGAAATAAAGAAAATAATTTCATGTTAGAAAAACATGAATCAGAATAAAGCAAGTTTAATTTCATTTTGCAATCAAAAAGAGAAAGCGATACAGACAAAAATGAGAGCGGATCGAAAAATAATGGATTTTCACATTATGTTCATATTTTGAGAATTTATGGAAAAAAGAATAGTCTTATTATACAAAATATGGCAAAAACACAGCTGTTTTTACACATATATTATAATTATACAAGAATAATATTGACAATTTGTTAAGCTGGTGCTATGGTATAAAGCAAATCAAGAGGATATGAATATATTCATATCGTGCAGGGAAAATGCGCTTTTGCCTGCGAAAATCGAAAAAATGAGGGAGGTTTTTTCATGGAAGGACAAAAGTATCCAAAGGCTGTGGAGCATTTGGAAAGTTGGAAGTGCGGCAATCATCTGGTGCAGGACCCGTATCTATATATGCAGAATGCGAAGGACCCACAGGTCCTGTCCTGGGTAGCGGAGGAAAATGCCTATACAGACCACTGGTTTGAGGACAAAAACCTAGGTCAGCGCATCCAGCAGCTGAAGTCCCAGCAGAAAAAACCGACTTATCACAATTTGTGTCAGGTGGGAGAAAAACTGTACGCAGTCTGCAGCGGAACCGACGGAAGCTCGGCGGCAGTGGAAATGAAATCCGATTTTTCCGAGCAGAAGGTACTGCTCAACCGTGAGATGATGGGCGGAACCATGAACATCTATGGAGTATCCCCATGTCCGGCTGATCCAAAGATCGCTGCCTTTTTTGCGCTGAAGGACAAAGCTGCCAGAATGTCGGTCGTTATCCGCGACCTCGAACAAAATCAGACACTGGCCGAGCTGGACGGAACCTTCTCCTACACCTGGTCGTCGGACGGAGCATATATCTACTCCAACCAGTCCGAGCAGCGTGCGGACGGAACCACCGAGAACAGCGTTGTTCGATGGAATCGCCGCACCGGACAGCAGGAGATCGTCTACACCTGGCCAGGCCATTCGGTATTTCTGCGGTTGGCAGCAGGACCGGAGGGAAGCATCTTTGTTCATGTCTGCAAGGACTACCACGATGTAGTGATGATTTATCTGAATGCGCAGGGACAGGCTGCCCGTGTGATGCAGGAGGAAAACTCCAAGCTGGACTATCTGGGCACCATCGGAAACTGCCATTACTTTTTGACCGATTATCAGGCACCGCTGGGCAGAGTCATCGGGGTTGAGCAAAACGGCATGGAGTTTTCTCCGATGAAAGAGGTTGTTCCAGAAGGTTCCTTCCCACTGGAGGGTGCGGGTGTCGCAGGTGACCGTCTGCTGGTGATCGAGCTTCAGGATGCTGCCTGTGCATTGCAGTCGTTTGAGAAGGACGGAACCTTTGTCCGCACCATCGAGCTGCCGGATGAGATCGGCAGTGTCGCTTTCCAGTCGGCAGCATGGGACAGCAAGGTACGTTACCTGGAATTTCAGAGCTTTGGCTGCCCGCCGTCCATCCTTCGCTACGATGTGGAGAGCGAGCAGATCACACCGGTGTACAGCGTACAGGACAAGCCTTCCGTCGAGGTGGAGGTGCAGCGCCGGTTTGTTACCGCCCGCGATGGACAGCGCATCCTGGCGTTTCTGGTTTATCCAAAGGGCAAGCAGCCCGATCAACAGACACCAACACTGATGTACGGCTACGGCGGTTACTCCGCAAGCCAGCTGCCATGGTACAACAATCCTTTCGTCGGAATGGATATCCCTGACTGGCTGGAAAAAGGCGGACTGTATGTCCATTGTATCCTGCGCGGCGGCGAGGAGTACGGTGCCAAATGGCATGAGGCCGGCTGCGGACTGAACAAAAAGAACGTCTTTTATGATTTTATTGATATTGCAAAGGCAGTCATTGCAGATGGCTGGACAACCTCGGAACACATCGCTATCTGCGGCGGCAGCAACGGCGGACTGCTCACGACCGCACTGTTGACCATGGAACCTTCGCTTTGGAGATGTGTTATCGCCAGTGTGCCGCACACCGATATGCTGCACTTCTGCTGCGATGACCGCGGTCCGATGTATGTCACCGAGTACGGCGATCCGAGAGAGGAAGAATTCTTCGAATACATGAAGAGCTACTCTCCGTATCACAATATTCATCAGGGAGTTGCCTATCCGTTTGTCTACGTCCAGACAGGAGAACAGGACAACAACGTGCCGCCGTATCACGGCAAAAAGTTTGCCGCTGCATTGCAGCAGGCAACGACCGGTGAAACCGTTCTGCTGCGTGTGCTGCCGTATGGAAGCCATGACAGAGGAGCAGGGGAGTATTTTTACAAAACCTGTGCAGAGATGCACCTGTTTATCGAGTATGCACTGGGGATGACAGGGCAAGTTCAAAAGTAAGGTAGGGGGAGAAGTATGGGCAAGTACATTCTCAAACGGTTGCTGGTAGTTATACCGACACTGTTGTTTATTGTGTTTGTTGTATTTTTTATCTTAAATATCACGCCTGGCGATCCTGGAAGGATCATGCTGGGAACGACTGCTACACAGGAGCAGGTGGATATGCTCAACGAATCGCTGGGCGTCAACCGTCCGCTGCTGGTGCGCTATGTCGATTATATCTGGGATGCACTTCACGGCGACTTTGGCACCTCCTATACCTTTAACGTGCCGGTAACCCAGGTGCTGATGCCAAAATTCCCGACCACACTGCGTCTGGCAATCCTGTCAGTCTGCTGTTCGGCACTGTTGGGTATTCCGCTGGGCATCCTGTCCGCAGTCAAAAAGCACTCGCTGATAGATAACGCCTTGACCGTACTAGCACTGTTTCTGGCCTCGGTTCCAGGATTCTGGCTGGGCCTGATGCTGATGCTGTGGCTGTCGCTCTCGTGGGGCCTGCTGCCAAGCAGCGGTGTCGGAACCTGGCAGCACTACATCATGCCGGTCATGACGCTGGCACTGCCCAGTGCGGCATTTATCAGCCGTCTGACCAGAACGACCATGCTCGACAGCATGAACCAGGACTACATCCGTACCGCCAAAGGAAAGGGCGCCCGCGACCGCCGCGTCATCTTTGGACATGCGCTGCGCAATGCACTGATTCCGGTCATTACCCAGCTGGGCATGAACTTTGCAGGACTTCTGGGCGGCGCAATGATCACCGAAATCGTCTTTGGTCTGCCAGGATTTGGCAACGCCATCGTCGCTGCCATCAAAGCCAAGGATGTGCCGCTGACCATGTTTGCAGTTATCTTTCTGTCCACCACCTTTATGCTGATTATGCTGGTGGTCGACCTGATCTATGCCTTTATTGATCCGAGAATCAAGGCACAGTACGAATAAAGGAGGTGTGAAGAATGTTTGGAAAAAAGAAAAAAATTGTCACCAACGTCGAGCCAAGCCAGTGGAAAGAGGTTTGGAGACTGTTCTGTAAGAACAAGGTTTCGGTGGTTGCATTGATCTTTTTGTGTATCATCCTGTTCTTTGCACTGTTCGCCGACTTCATTGTGGACTACCAGACGATCATCACGCCAAATCCACAGGAAAGAATGCTGGGACCGAGCTTGCAGCACCTATTCGGCACCGACCACATGGGCCGTGACCTGTTCGGCAGAGTGATCCACGGCGCACGCTACTCGCTGATGTTCGGCGTGGTCTGCACCTCACTGAGCTTGTTCGGAGGCTGTGTACTGGGTGCAACCGCTGCCTACTTTGGCGGCAAGGTGGACGCATGGATCATGCGAATCATCGACGCGCTGATGTGTATTCCTTACATGCTGCTGGCACTGAGCCTGGTTGCAGCGATGGGCAGCGGTATGGAGAGCATGACCATCGCCATCGTTGTGGCAAGTGTACCGAGCTTCACCCGTATGATTCGTTCGGTAGTGCTGACCGTAGTACGGCAGGACTACATCGAAGCGGCCCGCAGCTGTGGTGTCAAGGACCGCGACATCATCTTCCACCACGTTCTGCCCAATGCGATCGGACCTATCATCGTCAATGCGATGATGAACGTGGCAGGTTTGATCATGTCCGCAGCCGGACTGAGCTTTATTGGCATGGGTATCCAGCCGCCGACACCGGAATGGGGCAATATGCTCAGCGAGGCTACCAGCTGGATGCGGCAGAGTCCACATATGATTATCTTCCCAGGTCTTGCCATTGTGCTGACAGCACTGTGCTTTAACCTGCTGGGAGATGGATTGACCGAAGCGTTAGACCCGCGTCAGGCGGAAAGATAAATTTATTAAGTTAAAAGGAGAGAGATCCATGAAGAAAATCATTGCTTTATTGTGTGCAATGGCGATGGCTTTTGGCATGGCAGCCTGCGGACAGGAGACCACCGGCAGCCAGCAAAGCACAGGCGAAACCACGACAGAACAGACCACCGAACAGGAGAGCGCGCAGACCACAGCGGCTGACAAGGACACACTGGTGTTCATCTCGCACATGACCAGTGAGACACTGGACCCGCTGACCACCGCTTCTTCCAGCGGCGTTGACAAGAACGCAATGCACCAGATTTTTGACTGCCTGCTGCAGTTTGACAACGACGGAAACCCAGTTCCATGTCTGGCTGAAAGCTGGGAAGACACCGACGACGGCAAAGCAGTACTGTTCCACCTGCGTCAGGATGTCACCTTCCACGACGGCACCCCATTCAATGCTGATGCTGTTGTTTATACCTTCGACAAACAGTTCGAAAACCCACTGACCGCTTATATCACCACCTACTATACTGCCTGCGAAAAGGTAGACGATTACACCGTTAAAATCACCAAGGCAACTCCACACGTTGCACTGCTGCCGATGATGGCGGAAGGTCCGTTCATCGTTTCTCCAACCGCTTATGAGAAGGGCGCAGAGGAATTTGCAAAGAATCCTGTCGGCACCGGTGCTTACAAGTTTGAGTCCCAGGGAGCAGACCAGTACGTTCATCTGGTTGCAAACGAGGATTACTTCGATGGTGCACCATACTTCAAAAAGGTCATCATCCGTACACCTGTAGACAGCAGCACCGCGATTGTTGCACTTCAGAACAACGAGGCAGACATTGCCATCAACGTTACCCCGAACCAGCTGGCTCTTGTTGAGGAGGACCCGAACCTGACCGCAGAGGTCAACACCGGATGGTCGATCAAATACCTCAACTTCTATGCAGAGCCATTCACCAGCGATGAAAACCTGAGAAAAGCAGTTTACTATGCAATCAACCGTGAAAATGCAGCGATGTTCAACAACGAGCCTGAAACCATTCCGGCAACCACCCTTTATCCGCTGCGTGTCATGGGCGACTATGCAGACCTTCAGACCATTGACGGCTACGATGTAGCAAAAGCACAGGAATATCTGGCACAGTCCAACTACAACGGCGAAACTCTCAAGCTGTACATCAGTGCAAATGAGGCTTCGATCGCACAGTCGGTACAGGCAGACCTTCAGGCAATCGGCATCAATGTTGAAATTGTTCAGCTGGATACCAACGCCTACTATGCAAAGATCAGCGACGGCACCTGCCAGATGACCATTCTGGACTTCGGTACCGACCAGGTAAGCACCGAGGATATGCTCAACTTCTATGTATCGGACGGTTACTATGGAAATTGTGTTTACAAAACTCCAGAATATGATGCACTGATGGAGCAGATCGACAATGAGTACGATGCAGATGCCCGCCGTGAACTGGTAAAACAGGCTCTGGATATGCAGTACAGCTTCTACAACATGGTACCAATGTACGAAAGCTACTTCAACTTTGTTCATCGCTCCGATCTGACCGGCTTTAACCCAGTCAGCGGTGCAAACTATGTTTACTACCTTGGCAAAGTAACACCTGCAAACGCATAAATTAAAATTTAACGAGCCGCTTTTGAGGCCGTCAAAGGAGCGTAGAAACGTATGATGCTGATAAAAAACGGGAACCTGCATCTCCCAGACCAGCAGGTTCTGACAGGGGATGTTCTGATCCAAAATGGGAAGATCTTACAGATTGGAACCGGTCTGTCCGCACCTGGTGCGGAGATTCTGGACGCGCAGGGCAAGGATGTATTTCCAGGCTTTATCCTGCCGGTGACCTCGGTGGGACTTACCGACTATGCAAACCTGCGCCAGGGCGATTCCAATGAGACTTCCTCTCCCTGTCACCCAGGACTGCATGTGCGTTATGCGCTCGACGGCCGAGAAGTGGCACTTCAGCGCTATTGGTTGGGCGGCATCACCAGCTTTGGTGCTGCTCCAGCCGATGGAGCACTGCTGGCCGGACAGATGGGCGTCTATCATGTGGACGGAGCAACTGCCGGACAGATGTGTGTCTGTGATACGGTGGCGGTCAAGGGAAATTTTCTCTCGGATGTAAAAGCTACCTTCAAGGCAAAGGATGCTGCACCGATGACCCGCATGGGCATGGCGTCGTTGCTGCGCAAACAGCTGCGTGAAGCAAAGGAATGGATGCAGCAGGAAAATCGGGAGGACAATGAGGACTTTGCTGCACTGGAGAAGGTGCTGACAAAGGAGATCCCGCTGTTGATGAACGTACATACTGTGGCGGACATCGCCGATGTGATCGCCATTGCAAAAGAATTTGATCTTCGTTTGATTCTCAACGGCGTTTATGAGGGACATTTGGTCAAAGAGTTGATTGTAGAGTCGGGAGCCTCGGTCATTCTGGGCGACCAGTTTGATGCGGGAGCACGCATCTGGTACGGCACCGATGTGGACAGCCTGCTGTCGATGCAGCAGCAAACCAACGTCTGCATCGGCTGCTCGTCCGGCGGCGTCGGCAAGGAAAACCTGCTCTGGAACGCCTGCCGTCTGGTTCAGGAAGGATACCAGCCGGCGGATGTTCTGGATCTCATGACGGTAAAAACGGCAAAAGTTCTGGGAGTTGACCACCTTATCGGCTCGATTCAGGAAGGACTGTTTGCAGACCTGGTGATCTATCAGGGCAATCCGCTGGAAAGCTGGAGCGCCTGTGTAGATACCACAGTGGTTGCAGGAAAGATTGTTTATCGCAAGGAAGGTGGAGCTGTATGCTGATTCGCAATGCAACAATATTGGACATGACAGGTGCCGCCCCCTATACCGGCGACATTCTTATCAAGGACGGAAAGATCGCTGCCATCGGCTGTGACCTTCCGGCACAGGACCAGCAGGTTCTGGATGCAAGCGGCCTGTGGGCGCTGCCAGGATTTGTGGACGCCCACACCCATCAGGGCGGATTTGATATGATCGACCAGAACGGCATGGACTTAAACGAGATGACCGATCCGGTCACTCCGCAGGTATGCGCCATCGACGGCTGCAATCCGCTGGACAAAAACTTCCGCAGTGTGCCGGCAGCTGGAGTTACCACGCTGTGCATCACTCCAGGCAGCGGCAATGTCATCTGCGGACAGGCCTTTGTGGCAAAGAGCGTCGGAAACGACATCCACAAGATGGCGATTAAAAACCCCAGTGCATTAAAGATTGCGCTGGGCATGAATCCAAAGGGAGTATACGGTCCCAAAGGAAGAAAACCGATGACCCGCATGGGTATTGCTTCGGTGCTGATGGAGACCTTTGCCAAGGCAGACCAGTACCGCAGGGATAAACAGAAGGCGCAGCTGGAAGGAACCCAGCCGCCAAAATACGACGAAAAATACGAGGCGATGCTGCCCGCACTCGAAGGGCAGATCCCGTTAAAAATTCACTGTGAGCAGTTTGATATGCTGACAGCTATCGAGCTTGCCAAAAAGTATCATTGCCGGCTGACCATCGAACACGCCTGGCTGGCAAAGGAATTTTTGGAGGAGCTTTGTGAAAGCGGCGCGGACATCAACTATGGACCGGTTGGTGTGCCGACTGGCTATGGAGAGCTGACCGGCGCCGATCTGATCGATGTGAAGCTGCTGGATGAACGCGGCGTCAATGTGTCGATTATCTCTGATTCGCCGATCCTTTCGGAGGAAGTGCTGCTGATTCAGGCGGGCGAGGCAGTCCGCTGCGGCGTCAGCCCTGAACGTGCACTGCGCATGATTACCATCAATCCTGCAAAGGCGCTGGGCGTTTCGGAACGTGTGGGAAGCCTGGAAGTGGGCAAGGACGGCGACGTTGTACTGTTCAGTGCAATGCCGGCGCGGGATGTAGCGGCAAAGCTGTGCTACACCATTATCGAAGGTTCGGTGGTATACACCGCACCAGAAAGGAGCTGAAGGATGGATGGAACACAAGGAGAAAGATGAGATCCTGCTTCGTCTGGAAAATCTGAAAACAGTGATTTCCAGCAAGGATGGAAAGCTGGTACCGGTGGACGGAGTGGACATCGAAATTCCGAAAGGAAAGACGGTCGGCGTCGTTGGTGAGTCCGGCTGTGGAAAGAGCATGACCGCCATGTCGATCATGGGCCTGCTGCCGAGCAATACCCGCGTGGAGGAAGGCAAAATTCTGCTGGGAGAGACCGATCTGACCAAACTCTCGCCAAAGGAACTGCGCAAAATTACCGGCGATAAGATTTCCATCATCTTTCAGGAGCCGATGACCAGCTTGAATCCGGTCATTCAGGTGGGAAAACAGGTGCGCGAGGCGATCCTTCTGCATGAAAAGATCAGCAAGGAGGAGGCAAAACAGCGCGTCATCGAAATTTTTAAACAGGTAGGTATTCCAGAGCCGGAGCGTCGCTACCGCGCATATCCGCACCAGCTGTCGGGCGGACTGCGTCAGCGCGTGATGATCGGCATGGCGATGGTCTGCAACCCGGATTTGCTGATTGCCGACGAGCCTACCACTGCACTGGATGTAACCATCGAGGCGCAGATTCTGCACCTGATGCGCCAGCTGCAGAAACAGAAGGGCACCTCCATCATGATGATTACCCACAATCTGGGAGTTGTGGCAGAGCTGTGCGACAAGGTATACGTCATGTATGCCGGCAAGGTAGTGGAAACTGCCGATGTGTATGAGTTGTTTAAAAACCCACAGCATCCATACACCATCGGACTGCTGGGTGCACTTCCAAAGATGGATTCCAACCAGCGTCTGGACAGCATCGAGGGCATGGTTCCGACCCTGAAGGATATGCCGGCAGGCTGCCGTTTCGCACCTCGCTGTCCGCATGCGACCGAACAGTGCAGCAAACAGCAGCCACCGCTGGTATCGGTAGGCGCAGAACATCAGGTTCGGTGTTTTCTGGCCGGTGCAAAGGAGGAGAACTGATGGAAAAAGAGATTTTGATGCAGGCCAGAGGGATTACCAAGGAATTTAAGGCGACCGGCGGCATTGTCCACGCTGTCAGCGGCGTGGATCTGGACATCTATGCCGGTGAAACGCTGGCGCTGGTAGGTGAGTCGGGCTGTGGAAAATCCACCTTGGGCAAGGTCTTGCTGCGACTGATCCCACCGACTGCGGGAAGCATCCAGTTTGATGGAGAGGACCTGACAGCGATGAACAACAAGCAGCTGCGTCAGGCGCGTCAGAAGATGCAGCTGATCTTTCAGGACCCGTATGCTTCGCTCGACCCCAGAATGAATGTCGGGCAGATTATCGCAGAACCGCTGCGCGCCTATAAGATTTATAAAAACGAAAAGGACGAAGAGGAACGGGTGCGTGCGCTGATGGACAAGGTCGGCATCCGATCGGAGTTTTACCGGCGGTATCCGCATCAGTTCTCGGGCGGTCAGCGTCAGCGTGTCGGCATTGCGCGGGCACTGGCGCTCAATCCAAAGCTGATCGTCTGTGACGAGCCGGTATCGGCGCTGGACGTTTCGATTCAGGCTCAGATTCTCAATCTGCTGCACGATCTGCAGAAGGAACTGAATCTGACCTATCTGTTTATCAGCCACGATCTAAGCGTTGTGCGCTATATTTCCAACCGTGTCTGTGTAATGTTCCTAGGAAAGGTTTGCGAGATCAGAGACACCGAATCGCTGTACAGCAGCCCGTGTCATCCGTACACCAGATTTTTGCTGGAGTCCACACCACAGCCTGATCCAGAAAAGAGAAAAGAGGACAAGGAGCTGTTGATGGGCGAGATCCCAAGCCCGATCAATCCACCGTCCGGCTGCCACTTCCATCCGCGCTGTCCTTATGCAAAGGAGATTTGCAGCAAGGAGGAACCGACACTGCAGCCGTGTCCAGGCGGCATGTGCGCCTGCCATTTTCCGCTCAAACAAGAGATCTAGTTTCTGTTTTTTTCATAAGTTTCAGAAAGGCCCCACGCCTTATTGGCGTGGGGCCTTTCTGAAACTTTAGGGGGTTATTTGACAGGACTAGAATGATAGTGGACCAGCCCTTCCTTGAGAACATCAATGCAGAACTGAAAAAGGTTTGCTTCCTCCTGGGCATTCTGAGTCGGGTCACAGAAGCAGTGGATGATATTGGGCAGCGCCAGCGCAACACCAATCAACAAATTTTTATGCTCTTTGATTTTGGGGTCGAGCTGCTCATTCTCAAAAAAGCTGTCATCGTACAGTGTCATATAATTGCCGCCAATGAGTCGGTCAAAGGTCCAGTCACGTTTGATTTCTGCCGGTGCCTTGATAAAGTTGTCCACAAATATCTCCTGAAAATATGGAACGGACTGCGGTGCTTTGGAGAACATCTCGTTGACATGAAGATTTTTCTTGTTATCCAGCAGGTCGATCTTTTTGTTTTCGCTGACCGATTCCTCCAGCAGGGCATCAATGTAGAAGGAAAGAATATAGAAATACAGATCCTTTTTATCTTCAAAATATTGATAGAAGCTGCCGGTGGGGATACCCATGCTCTTGATCAGATGATTGATGCTGATATTCTGATAGGGCGCTTTGGAAAATTCCTGAATAGATGTTTCGATAATGTGGTTGCGCTTTTTATCAGGGAGATTGAAAAAAGTTTGTTTGGGCATAGGCACCCTCCTTTAGTATGTCGTATCAAATTACAACTTTATTATAATCTTTTTTGGCAGAAAGGTCAATTTATTGTGCAAAATAAATAGAAAAAAGTCGGGCGCTTTCCCTTGAATTTTATTCTATTTATTTCGATTAATCGCAGGAAGGATGTTAGCTCAAAGGAAAAGATCGAGAAAAAATCTGAAAAAATTTACAGGTAGGTTTGCAAAAAAAATGGGAGCTTTTGCCATCTGGCAAAAGCTCCCGTCAAGGTTTTTTTATTTTGTTTCAGGAATTTTTCTCAGCAGCAGATAACCGACAATAAACAGTACCAGCAGACCGAGGATGCCGTAGGTAGAGGAACCCAGCACCAGTGCACAGAAGGACATAATCAGCGGACCGAAGAAGTCGGCAAACTTGCCGAAGATATCAAAGAAGCCGAAGTACTCGTTCGATTCATTTTTAGGGATGATGCGTCCGAAGTAGGAACGGGACAGCGACTGGATGCCGCCCTGTGCCATACCGACGACCACTGCCAGCACCCAGAACTCCCAGCTCTTGTCCAGCTGATAGCCAAAGATGCAGATGCCGCAGTAGATCAGGATGGAGATGCGAATGACCTTGAGGGTGCCGATCTTTTCGGCCAGATTGCCGGCAAAGATGGCACAAGGGAAGGCGATGAACTGGGTCAGCAGCAGCGCAAGAATCATGCTGGAATCGCTGATGCCGACCTCTCCGCCGTAGGTGGTTGCCATCGAGATGATGGTGTACACGCCGTCAATGTAGCAGAAGTAGGCGATGATGAAGTAGAGCACCTGCGGAGTTTTGCGGATCTTTTTGAGGGTGGTACCGATGCGGGAGAGAGCGTGGCTGACCTGGTTCTGACGGTTTTCCAGATAGTGGGTCTGATGCACGTTCTTTAACAGTGGAATGGTCAGTCCGGCCCACCACAGTGCAGTGATGACAAATGAGATCTGGGTGGCAGCCTGGGTGTACAGGCCGAACGGACGCACCAGAATCAGCACGATACCGATGGTGAAGGGGATACAGCTGCCGATGTAGCCGAGCGCATATCCATAGGAAGAGATGCGGTCCATGCGATCATCGCTGGTGACATCGACCAGCATCGAATCATAGAAGATGTTGCAGGCGCTGTAACCGATGCGGGTCACGACAAACAGCAGCATGTAGGAAACCCAACTGCCCGAGAAGGACAGCAGCAGCAGTCCGATGATACCGATGACCAAAAACAGGGAGAACATTTTTTTCTTCATGCCCTTGTAATCGGCCAGTGCTCCAAGGAAAGGAGAAAGTACTGCCAGAATGAGCACCGCTGCCGAGGTGGTCAGCGCCCAGATGCCTGAGGCGGTGGAAGAAGAAACATCCTGCTCTGCCAGCGAGCGGAAAAAGATGGGGATGGTGGTGGAAATCAGCATGGTAAAAGCGGAGTTTGCAACGTCGTACAAAATCCAGCTTTTTTCCGGTTTTGATAAAGATGACATAAAAACCCTCCAAACAAAAAGACAAAATAAAGATAATCCTATCAAACGATAAAGGATTTTTGCAAAGCTGTCAAGAAGAGGAGGGTTAAACCTTTGGCAAAATTTGAAAAGAGAGGAGAAAAATAAAAGTGAACACTGTTAAATTTATGAAAAGTATCTAAAATATTTGTCTGAAAAAGCCAAGAGAATTGTGTGGAAAAACGCTTTCACAACCAGGGAAGCAGTGATACAATGAAAAAGATCGGAGCATTTTACAACAGCTCCAGATGGATGAGGAAGGAGAATGACGAATGAAACTGTATATCTCGGTAGATATGGAAGGTCTGGCAGGAATCACCCATTGGAAAGATGAAAGCGAGGAACGGGAACGCTTCCGCAAAGCGATGAATCAGCAGGTGGAATGGGTGCTGGACGGCGTGGCAAAATCCAAGCGCAACAAGGAGATCACCCACATCGTGATCGCTGATTCCCACGGCGGCGGAGAAAATCTCTCCTATGATCTGCTCAGCGAAAAAGATGACCGCGTATGGCTGGTCAGCGGCAGTCCGCGTCCGCAGTATATGATGCCGGCGATGGACGACAGCTTTGACCTGGTGTTCTTTGTGGGCTACCACGGCGGCGCAGGCGAGCTGGCAAGCTCGATGGACCACACCTATTCGGGCGCATCGGTACAGAATGTCTTTATCAATGACAAACTGATGAATGAAGCAACCATCAATGCAGCCTATGCCGGCATCGTCAACAAAGCACCGGTCGGACTGGTCATCGGCGATTCGGCACTGCAAAAACAGCTGCTGGACGACGGCATGATGCCATGGGTTGAATATGTCTGCACCAAGCAGTCTCTGGCAAGATTTTCTGCGATGTACAAGCCAAAGAAGATGATCCGCGAGGAGACCATTGCTGCGGTTAAAAAGGTGCTGGACAGCGATTATACCAAGCTGCCGCTGTATACCTTTGAGGCGCCATACCGCTGCCACATCGACCTGGCAACTTCCTCCAAGTGCGACGTCATCCAGCAGATGCCTGGCATCCAGCGGGTAGGCGGACGCAGTCTGGAGATGACCCTTGGCGATTATACCGAACTGTTCAACGCCATCCATGGCATTGCAAGCATGGGACGTTTGGCTTACTGTTAAGCCGACTTACTGCGAAACGCTGCCCATTTTATCACGCGAAACTCTCAATCAGGAGGAAACGTTATGAAACAGGCTTTGATCGTTGTCGATTACCAGAACGACTTTGTATCCGGCGCACTGGGCTTTGAAAAAGCGGTGCAGCTGGAGGAGGAAATCTGTCATAAAATCAATCGTTATCGTCAGGCGGGTGAGGAGATCATCTTCACCTTCGACACCCACGGAGAGGATTACCTGCAGACACAGGAGGGCAGAAATCTGCCCATTCCGCACTGCATCAAGGGCTCCGAAGGTTGGCAGCTGTACGGCGAGGTTGCAAAGCTGCGCACCGACACAGACAAGTGCTTCTACAAACCCTGCTTTGGTTCGTGGGAGCTCGCCGAGTATGCAAGGCAGCAGGGCTATACCCACATCGAGCTGTGTGGTCTTGTGTCCAACATCTGTGTGCTTTCCAATGCAGCTCTGCTGAAAGCGGCACTGCCGGAGGCACAGATTGTGGTGGATGCCCGTGCAACCGCCGGAGGCGACGACAGTATGACCGAAAAGGCACTGGATGTCCTGCAGGGCATTCAGGTGCAGGTAGTGAACCGCTGATAATGATTGGAATTGCGGCATGAATTTTATAAAACTTTGTTTATAAAATAAAAAATAGAGGATAAAAGGGGATAATACAAATGATTTACTTTAGCTGCGACTATGTAGAGGGCGGACATCCAAAGATTTTGGAGAGAATGCTGGAAACAAACATGGAGCAGTTGCCTGGATACAGCACCGACCACTACTGTGACAGTGCGCGCGAGCTGATTCGTCAGGCATGCGGTCGTGAGGATGCGGATGTACACTTCTTGGTTGGCGGAACACAGACCAACCTGATTGCAATTTCTTCCATCCTGCGTCCGTATCAGGGCGTCATTGCAGCGTATGACGGACATATCGCCTGCCATGAGACCGGTGCGATCGAGGCGACCGGTCACAAGGTTCTGCCGATTCCATGCCATGAGGGCATCATCACCGGTGAGCAGGTTCGTGACTATTACCAAAGCCACTTTACCGACAGCATGCGCGAGCACACTGTCCAGCCAGGAATGGTATATGTATCCTTCCCAACCGAGATGGGTACCCTGTACACCAAGGAAGAGCTGACCGATCTGAGCAATGCCTGCCATGAGTGCGGTATTCCACTGTACATCGACGGCGCACGTCTGGGCTACGGACTGACCAGCCCGAAGAACGACGTCACCCTTCAGGACATTGTCAGCCTGTGCGATATGTTCTACATCGGCGGCACCAAGTGCGGTGCTTTGATGGGCGAAGCGCTGGTCATCCTCAACGACAAGCTCAAGGATGGCTTCCGCTATATCATCAAACAGCACGGCGGTCTGCTGGCAAAGGGACGTCTGCTGGGTCTGCAGTTTGAAACGCTGTTTACCGACAATCTGTATTTTGACATCTGCAAGCATGCGGTAGAGCAGGCAATGCAGATCCGTCGGGCATTTGAAGCAAAGGGTGTGGAAATGTACACCGATTCCTACACCAATCAGCAGTTTGTCATCATTGAGGATCATCAGATGGAGAAACTGGCTGAAAACTTTGCCTTTGAAACCTGGGAGAAATATGATGCCGACCACACCGTCATCCGCTTCTGCACCAGCTGGGCAACCAAGGATGAAAATGTACAGGCACTGGTTGACGCCATTGCAGCGCTGTAAATCAAATCGACAAAAAGCACGGGGAAACCCGTGCTTTTTTAGTATCAGGAGGCGGCTGGGTTTGGCAGTCGGTGGAAATTTAGTGAAAAACACCGAAAGGACCGGTTTTTCCACCGAAAACTTTTTGGGAAAGTGTAAAGCAAAACACCTTGACAGAATGGGAAAGCTCCGGTATAATAGCAAAGGTAAGTTCAGTAAAGGTTTCTGCCTTTACACCAACATCCGCCCGAAACCAAAAAGGGGAGCTGCACGATGGCCAAAAACCTGGAAATATCGGTTTTGCTCGACTACTACGGTCAGATGCTGACCGACAAGCAGCGGGAGGTCGTACAGCTTTACTACAACGAGGATCTCTCGCTTGCAGAGATCGCCCAGTTTGCAAACATCACCCGTCAGGGAGTCCGCGACAGCATCAAGCGTGCCGAAACGACGCTGCTGGAGCTGGAGGAACGGCTGGGACTGGTTCGAAAGTTTCGGGAGTATCAGGGGATGATCGAGGAGATCACCGCCTGTGCAAGGGATATCGCCTTTGAGGCGGACAAATATCCCACGGCACGCAAGATTCGACGCGAAGCCGAAAAGATTGTGGAACTTGCCCAGAAGATCAACGATTAAACAATTCTGACAGCGAATGGGGGAAAGCCGATGGCATTCGAGGGACTGGCCGAAAAACTCAATCAAGCCTTTAAAAAGCTCAGATCGAAGGGAAAGCTCTCTGAGAATGACGTAAAGGAAGCAATGCGCGAAGTGCGCCTGGCGCTGTTGGAAGCGGACGTCAACTACAAGGTCGCCAAGGACTTTGTCAAGAACGTCACCGAAAAGGCGGTCGGCGAGGAGGTTCTCTCCAGCCTGACACCGGCACAGCAGGTCATCAAGATCGTTCGCGACGAGCTGACCGAGCTGATGGGCTCCACCGACAGCCGCATCAATTTTTCTCCCAGAATCCCAACCGTCATCATGATGTGCGGTCTGCAGGGTTCCGGTAAAACCACCCACTCGGCAAAGCTTGCCAAGATGTTCCGCAAGCAGGGCAAACGCCCGTTGCTGGTCGCCTGTGACATCTACCGTCCGGCGGCGATCGAACAGTTGAAGGTGGTCGGTGAGCAGGTCAACACTCCCGTCTTTGAGATGGGAACTGCAAATCCGGTGGAGATTGCAAAGAATGCGATCAAGCACGCCAAGGATTACGGCAACGACATCGTCATCCTGGATACCGCCGGCCGACTGCATATCGACGAAGAGCTGATGCAGGAGCTGCAGAACATCAAGGCAGAGGTTCATCCAAACGAGATTCTGCTTGTGATCGACGCAATGACCGGTCAGGATGCAGTCAATGTGGCACAGAGCTTCAATGAAACACTGGGCATCGACGGTGTCATCCTCACCAAACTCGACGGCGACACCCGCGGTGGTGCAGCACTGTCGGTCAGAGCAGTTACCGGCAAGCCGATCAAGTTTGCAGGTATGGGCGAAAAGCTCGATGACCTGGAAGTATTCCACCCAGACCGTATGGCTTCGAGAATCCTGGGCATGGGCGACGTGCTCACCCTGATCGAGAAGGCACAAGACGAGGTCGATGAGCAGAAGGCAATGGAAGTTGCCAAGAAGCTCAAGGAAAATTCCTTTGATATGGAGGATCTGCTCGAACAGATCAAGCAGGTCAGAAATATGGGACCGCTCGGAAAGATCCTCGAGATGTTCCCGGGTATGTCCGGCAAGATCTCCGATGAAACCGCGCAGGCGGGCGAGAAGGAGATCATGTATCTGGAAGCGATCATCAATTCGATGACCAAGGAAGAACGCGCAAATCCAGATATTATCAATCCAGCAAGAAAGCGCAGAATTGCAGCGGGCAGCGGCACCGATGTACCGCGTGTCAACCGTGTGCTCAAGCAGTACAAGCAGATGAAGGAAATGATGAAGATGCTTGGCGGCAAGGGCAAGAACGGCAAGCGCCGCAGAAGAATGCCGTTTAATCCGGCGATGCTTAAAAACATGCCGCCAATGTAAACTAAGGTTTATCAAATTCCGGAAAGATTGCAATATCAATTCCTCCGGAATTGATATATAGAGTATTTGAAAGGTTCAGGAGGTGACAGAAATGGCTGTTAAAATTAGACTTCGCAGAATGGGTGCTAAGAAAGCTCCTTTCTATCGTATCGTTGTAGCTGATTCCCGTTATCCGCGCAACGGCAGATTTATTGAAGAGATCGGTTACTATGATCCGGCACAGACTCCAGCTACCGTTAAGGTTGATGCTGAAAAAGCAAAAAAATGGATGTCCAACGGCGCTCAGCCAACCGACACAGTTCGATCCCTGCTTAAAGCGAACAATATCCTGTAGGAGGTAATCGCAAATGCAGGAACTGATTATTACTATTGTGAAAGGCCTTGTGGACGACAAGGACGCAGTTTCGGTCACCGTGGATGAACCCAAGGAGGACGGCACTGTTGTTTATCACCTCCATGTTGCAGCTGACGACATGGGACGTGTCATCGGCAAACAGGGCAGAATTGCGAAAGCGATTCGTACAATCGTAAGATCCGCTGCCGGTAAGGTTGAACAGAAGGTTGCAGTGGAGATCGACTAACGATTTCTGTATCGGCAGCTTTCATTCTGAAATGGATCATCAAAAGGGCGCAGGGGCAGTTTTGGTCCCGTGCGTCCTTTTTTGTTGGTGTGTTTTGCAATGGCAAGGAGGGAACAGCTGTGGAAAAAATCATACAGAACGGACAAAAGCCCTATTATCGGCCGAATTTGGAACATCTTCTGAACGATCTGGGCGTTGCCGCCGGAGATACATTGATTCTTCATGCCTCGCTCAAATCCTTTGGCTATCTCATCGGCGGAGCAGCAATGGTGATCGACACGGTGCTCGGCTGTATTGGTCCGCAGGGAACGCTGGTGATGCCGTCTCAGTCGGTATACAATATGAACCCGAAGTTCTGGCAGTATCCACCGGCTCCGGAGGAATGGCACGACGATATACGGGAAACCATGCTGCCGTATGACCCGCAGCGAACACCGGTGGATGAAGCCCTGGGAGCGGTCGTAGCTTACTTTTACCGCTATCCGAATGTGTACCGAAGCGCGCATCCGCTGTATTCCTTCTGTGCGTGCGGCAAGGATGCACAGAAACTTCTGGAAGATCATCCGCTGGATTATGGACTTGGAACGGCGTCGCCGCTGCAAAAGCTGTATGACGCAGATGCAAAGATTTTGATGCTGGGCACCACCTTTGAAACAAACACCTCGCTCCATCTGGCGGAGTATTTTGCAAATCGTCCGGACATTGAGGAATCCGCTCCCATGATGGTGGATGGAAAGAAACAATGGGTTTCTTTTAAGAATATCGACCTTGATATTTATGATGACTTTCTGGATGTCCAAAAGGAGTTCTTCAAGGAATATGCTGCGCAGGTGCAGCACCGTCCGCTGCCGAATGGAGAAGCACATTGCTTCCGGATGCGGGATTGTGTGGATTTTGCAAAGGCGTATTATCAGAAAAAAGGTTAATATTTAAGAACGGAAAATAATTCTATTTTTTATAGATGAAAGGGGAAGCGTATGCGAAAAGAGTACATCGAGGCTGGAAAAATCGTTACAACCCATGGCGTGCGCGGAGAGGTCAAGCTCTATCCGTGGTGCGATGATCCCGAAATGTTTTATGATATTGAAACGGTCTATCTGGATGCCAAAGGCACCAAGCCTGTCAAACTGCTGGGCGTGCGCTTTGCCAAGGATATGCCGCTGCTCAAGCTGGAGGGAATCGAGTCGATCGACGATGCTGCCAAGCTGCGCGACAAGATTGTATATATCCATCGCGACGACATCCCGATGGAGGAAGGCGAGTATCTCATCCAGGACCTGCTGGGCATTCAGGTGGTGGATGCCGACGACGGTCATGTCTATGGAGAGCTGACCCAGGTCAGTCCCACCGGTGCAAACGACGTCTATCATATCCGTTTTGCCGATGGCAAGGAACGACTGATTCCAGCCATCCCGCAGGTGGTCATCGAGGTGGACATCGAGGGCGGCGTGATGAAGATTCGCCCGTTGGAAGGATTGTTTGACGATGAGAATTGATATTGCGACCCTCTTTCCTGAGATGTGCGAATCGGTGCTCAACGAGAGCATCATCGGACGCGCCAGACGGGCAGGAAAGCTGGAAATCTACTGCCACAACATCCGCGACTATACGCTGGACAAGCACCGCCGTGTCGATGATACTCCCTATGGCGGCGGAAAAGGAATGCTGATGCAGACCGAACCGATTTATCGCTGCTATCAGGCGGTGTGTGAGATGACCGGAACAAAGCCGCACGTCATCTATATGTCCCCAAAAGGTGCGCCTTTCTGCCAGCAGCGGGCGGTACAACTTCGCGAGCTGGAGCATATTTTTATTTTGTGCGGGCACTATGAAGGAGTGGACCAGCGGGTGCTTGACGAGATTGTCGATGAGGAAATCTCGCTGGGCGACTATGTGCTCACCGGTGGAGAGCTGGGTGCGCTGGTCGTGACCGACGCTGTGGGTAGACTCTGTCCAGGAGTGTTGTCCGAGGAGATCTGCTTTACCGAGGAGAGCCACTACGACGGACTGCTGGAGTATCCGCAGTATACCCGTCCGCCGGTCTGGCACGACCGTGAGGTGCCGCCGGTGCTCATCAGCGGCCATCATGCCAACATCCTGAAGTGGCAGCGGGAACAGTCGATTGCCGAAACTGCTAAAAAACGTCCTGACCTTTTGTATAAAGCGATTGAGGAAGGCAAGCTGGATCTGAAGGAACGGCGCAAAGCGGAAGAACTTTTGGCACAGATGGATAACGACGGCAATATTTGGGAAGAATGACAAAGGAACGCACGATTTTGCTCCATAAAGCATATTCTGTTGATAGAGAAGTAAATGAATGAAAATTTTCGGTGGATGTTTTTGGTTAAAATGTAGAAAAAATGGCGGGTGCTGGCAGGATAGCTTCTGAAAAAAGATGTATATAATGACAGCTATGTTGAAAACTTTATAGTGAATACACACAAAGGAAAAGCCATTTAAAACCTTCCATCTGGAAAAGAAGCAGAAAATCGAAGCTGTATGTAAAAGAATGGCAAAATATGCGTTGACGAACCATTGCTTTGTGATATAATAAATTTGTGTCAAGCGGACGAACCCTAAAACGGGACCGGTCGGGAAACTACGGCAAAGTTTGGGTCGTCTTTGGTTGAGTGAAACATGAAACATCTTAGAATAGGGGAGTAACTGAAATGTTTGTAAAAGAAGTAGTTGTACAGAACCAGGTTGGTCTTCATGCTCGTCCAGCAACATTTTTCATCCAGAAAGCAAATGAATACAAAGCTTCCATCTGGGTTGAAAAAGAGGACCGCAGAGTAAACGCAAAGAGCCTTCTGGGCGTATTGTCCCTGGGTATTGTTGGCGGTACAACCATCCGCATCATCGCTGACGGTGCAGATGAAAAAGAAGCTGTTGAGAGTCTGGTAGAGCTGGTTGAGTCCGGTTTTGCTGAATAATCAGCATCGCTGCCAAAAGCTTCGGCTACGGTTCAGTCGCATAGAAACCCGAAAGGTGTATCGGCCGCTTTGGCTGATGCACCTTTTTTAGTTTTCAGCATCGAAAGGAGAGACGCGGATGGATAATCCCAGACTGGAATATCTGCGGGACAAGGTAAAAAAACTGCCGCTGCAGCCTGGCATCTACATCATGAAGGACAAAAAGGGGAAGATCATCTACATCGGCAAGGCAAAAGCCCTGAAAAACCGCGTCAGCAGTTACTTCCGCAGCGTTGACAAGCATACCCCGAAGGTCTACCGCATGGTGGAGAATGTTTGGGACTTTGAATATATCGTCACCGGCAGCGAGTTTGAGGCGCTGGTGCTGGAATGCAGCTTCATCAAACAGTATACCCCGAAATACAACATCCTTTTGAAGGACGATAAAGGTTACCATTATATCCGCATCGGCGGCGGAGACTATGGAAAGATCACCGCCAGCCATCAGCCGCTCAAAGATGGTGCGCGCTATCTGGGACCCTATCTGTCCGGCTATGTGGTCAAGCAGACGGTCGATGAGGTCAACAAGGCGTTTCTGCTGCCCACCTGCAACCGCAATTTTCCGCAGGAGATTGGCAAACAGCGTCCCTGCTTAAATTACCATATCAAGCAGTGCATGGCGCCGTGCAGCGGAAAGATCAGCCCTGAGGAGTATGCCGAAGCGCTGGAGGAGGCAGTCAGCTTCTTGAAGGGCTCCTCGTCGCAGATCCAGAGGGTGCTGACCGAAAAGATGATGCAGGCGGCCGAGCAGATGCAGTACGAAAAAGCGGCGCGCTACCGCGACCGCATCCGTGCCATCCAGGGCTTGCAGGAGAACCAGAAGGTGGTGTCCATCCGCTATGAGGAGGAGGACGTCATCGCGCTGGTGCAGTCGTCGGTCAAATGCTGTGCAGTGGTACTCAAGTTCAGAGATTACAAGCTGGTGGACAAGGAGTACTTCATGCTCGATGAGATGAGCGAGTTTTCTGAGGCCGCCATGGCTGCCCGTGAACAAAATACGCAGGAGCTTGCACTGGACAAGGTGCTGCAGGAGCTGCGCGCTCAGTTTGTGCTGCGCTATTACAGCATGAAGGACAGCGTGCCAAAGTCGGTGGTATTGGATGGAGAAATCGGCTGCCACGACCAGCTTCAGGCCTATCTGTCCGAAAAGGCGGGACGCAGCGTCCAACTGCTGATTCCACAGAAGGGCGATCAGATGAAGCTGCTGACCATGGCAAAGGAGAATGCCAGCCAGCAGATTGCCGAACAGACCCGCCGCACCAGCCGAGAAATCTCCGCCCTCGACGAGCTGGCAAGGCTGCTGGGACTGCATCAGGTGCCAAACTATATCGAAGCGTACGATATTTCCAACATTGGCAGCGAGACTATCGTAGCGGGTATGGTGGTGTTCGAGGAGGGACGTCCGCTCAAGGGCGCTTACCGCAAATTTTCGGTGCGCACGGTGCAGGGCAAACCGGACGACTATGCTTCGATGCGGGAGGTCATCACTCGCCGGTTGGAGCGGTATGAGCAGCACAAGTCGGAGGGCGTCGGTTTTGGACGGCTGCCCGACCTGATTCTGCTCGACGGCGGCCGCGGTCACGTGGCGGCAGTCAAGCCGATTGTACAACAGATGGGCTTTTCCATCCCTGTCTTTGGTATGGCAAAGGATGACCGTCACCGCACTCGCACCATCGCCACTGAGGACGGAGAGCTGTCGGTGTCCTCCTTCCGGTCCGCCTTTGATCTGTTGACCAGCATTCAGGACGAGGTCCACCGCTTTTCTATTACCTATTCGCGCGCCAAACACCAGAGCCGCGCCATGGATTCGGTGCTGCGCTCGGTGGAAGGCATCGGCGAAAAGCGGGCAAAAAATCTGTTTCTGCGCTTCCGCACCCTCAAGGCGATGGAGGCAGCTACCGTCGAACAGCTGGAGGAAACACCTGGCATGACCCATCTGACGGCACTCAATCTGTATCGTTATCTGCACGGAAACGAGGAAGGACAGAAAAACGGGGAGAATTTGTAAAAATACTGCAAAAACAGTCCACAGCATTGACAAACAGAGGAAAAATGAACATAATAAGAAGGATAAAAAGCAAAGTAAAAAGAAAGATGATGTCAAAAGAGAAAGGAATTTGATATGAGAGTTACAACCGGCCTTGCACGCGGCAGAAATCTGGAGGCTCCTCAGGGGCTGGACACCAGACCTTCGTCCGATATGACCAAGCAGGCAGTTTTTAATATTATCCAGAATTATGTAGAGGGCGCTGTTTTTCTCGACTTGTTTGCAGGTTCGGGACAGATGGGCATCGAGGCGCTCAGCCGCGGCGCCAAAACCGCTGTTTTTATCGACAATTCTCCCAAGGCCATCGAGGTCATCAAGGCAAACCTCAAACACTGCGGCCTGATGGAGCAGGCAAGGGTTGCCCAGATGGATGCACAGTCCTTTTTGCAGGGCAGCGGACAGAAATTTGATATTGTGTTCCTGGACCCGCCGTATCAGAAGCAGATCATCCACCAGCTGTTCGAGCAGGTGGTTGCATGTATGGCACCAGGCGGTATCATCGTCTGCGAGACCGAGCGCAATGAGGAGCTGCCGGAGGGAACCGGAAGCTATACCGAGATCAAGACCTATCTTTACGGCAAAGCAAAGGTGACAGTATACCGTCAATCCAATGAGCAGGAGGACGAATAAGCCGATGGAACTCAAGGAACGAATTGCAGTGGTCCCGGGCAGCTTTGACCCGATCACCAAAGGACACATGGATATCATTCGACGCGCCCAGACACTGTTTGACCGCGTCATCGTGCTGGTGGTGGTCAACGCACAGAAGAATCCATGCTTCTCGCTGGAGGAGCGTGTCGAGCTGATTAAAGCGTCGGTGCAGGGAATCCCGGGCGTCGAGGTGGACAGCTATGATGGATTGCTGGTGGACTACGTCAAACAGGTTGGCGCCGGTGCGATTGTCAAGGGACTGCGCGCGGTATCCGACTTTGAATATGAATTTCAGATGGCGCTGATCAACAAGGAGCTTTATCATCAGGTGGAAACGGTATTTCTGACCACCAGTGCCGAGAACCAGTATCTCAGCTCCAGCGTCGTCAAACAGATTGCTTCCTTTGGGGGAGATATCCATCTGTTTGTACCGGAACAGGTACACGACAGGATTGTGGAACGGTTGAGCAAAATACGCTGAACATCGAGACAAACAACTGCGCAGGAGGAATGGAAAGATGAATATTGATGAGATCTTAAACATGATTGATGATATGCTGGAAGAAGCATGGAGCCTGCCGTTTTCCAGCGGACGCTGTGTGGTCGATGCGCAGAAGGTAAGAGAGTGTATTGAGGACATTCGTCTGAACCTTCCAGGCGAGATCAAACAGGCAAAGATGATTGTGGCGGACCGCAATGATATCATCAAACAGGCAGAACATCAGGCGGAGGCGACCCTGAGAAAGGCTGAGGAGCGCGCAAGAATGCTCATCGCACAGGAGGAGATCGTCAAGCAGGCGCAGGAAAAGGCTGCCGACATCATTGCACAGGCGCAGGTAGCTGCCAAGGAAATTCGCCGTGCATCGCACGAGTTTTCCGATTCGATTCTTCGTCAGACCGAGGAAAATCTGGCTGCTTCGCTGAAGAATGTGCGCGATACCCGTCAGGCTCTGCGCAATGCGACCGGCAAATCCAAACAGATTCAGATTCCAAAAGAGGACTAATCTGCCAAAATGAAAAGAGAAGCAGCTTTTTCACAGACAATGTGAAAAGGCTGCTTTTTATTGGAAAAAAGAGGGGGAAAGAGAATGAGCGCAGCGGCACTCAAATGGATTGCGCTGGTGCTGATGCTGGTGGATCATATCGGAGAGTTTTTTGGAGGGATAACACCGGTATGGTTTCGGTGGCTCGGCAGACTGTCAGCGCCGTTGTTTCTGTTCTGTCTGGCAAAGGGACTGGAAAAAACAAGGAGCCGTCCGCGCTATCTGCGGCGGCTATGGATCGGGTCGGCGGTCATGGGATGCAGCAGCTTTGCGCTGTCGCTGCTTTTCCCGATGGCACCGGTGCCGGTGAGCAACAACATCTTTTCCACCATGGCGGTTATCGCCGCGATGGTGTGGATTTTTGAAAGCTATGGGCAGTCCTCAGCGCGCAGGGACAATCTTCCCAAACCGGATATGGCGCTGGGGATTTTTGCAGCGGTGCAGACACTTTCGGGCCTTGCCTGTGCCTTTGCAGAGCAATGGGGAAAATCATGGGTGCGGCTCATCAATGGACTGGTGCCAAACCTTGTTTACTGCGAGGGAAGCATCGAGGTCGTCATCCTGGGACTCATCTTTTTCTACCTTGGAAAGAGCCGCAGAAAACTGTGCCTGGGTTATGGAATTTACTGCGCAGCACAGTTTTTGTCCTCGGTGATCATGGCGGCGGAATATGGCAGGATGAGCTATGTCGTTCTCTATTTTTATCAGTGGATGATGATTGGCTCACTGCCGCTGATGCTGTGTTACAACGGCCAGCGCGGCAGACAGAACGGACGGGTATTCTACCTGTTCTATCCGCTGCACATCTGGGCGCTGTATCTGTTATCCAATCTGCTGGCATAGAAAAAAACTGCCGGCTCCAAACAGAGCAGACAGTTTTTTGATAAATCCATTTTGGAAGAAGGAATTTGTAATGAATGAAACATCCAATTCACTGTGGGCAATCTATGCGCTGCTGTCGGCTGTGTTTGCAGCACTGACCTCCATCCTTGCCAAGATCGGAATCACCGGCATCGACTCCAACCTTGCTACCGCCATCCGTACTGCTGTGGTGCTGGTGATGGCATGGGGCATCGTCTTTATGACCGGCGTGCAGAAGCAGATCACCAACATCGGAACCCGCTCCTGGGTCTTTCTGGTGCTGTCCGGCCTGGCGACCGGACTTTCGTGGCTGTTTTACTACCGTGCTTTGCAGATGGGAGATGCCAGCCGCGTCGTTCCGATCGACAAGTCCAGCGTCGTCATCAGTATGATTCTGGCGTTTGTGGTGCTCAAAGAACAGGTGACCTGGCAGACGGTGGTCGGTGGTATCCTGATTACCGCAGGAACCTTTGTTTTAATCCTGTAATATTGGTTAAATGAACAAAAAAGTTTGGAAAAAACTGTTGTTCACACCTAAGTTGTAAAAAATCTATTGCATTTCCTTTGGATTCCCGTTACTTTATAAGAGTAAAAGCAAATAAAATCAGGGCTTAAATCTCGTCGGCAAAGGGAACGTGTTCCACACAAAATTCCCGTCCGTCCAGATAGGACAGGATGCCGGCGTCGGTCTGGAAGGCAAAGCGCAGCTTGTAGGCGTACAGCGCCTGATAGCTGTGACCGCTGCCTTTGTTTTGGGCATTGGTGCCGTACTTGGTATCGCCGACAAGAGGGTGACCGTAGTAGGCCAGATGTGCGCGGATCTGATGGGTGCGTCCGGTCTTGAGGTCGACTTCCAGCAGGCTGAGCTTGCCGTTGGTCTTGAGGGTGCGGTAGCGGGTGATGATGGTTTTTCCGCCTTCCACCGGCTTGGAAAAGACCCTGACCTGATTATTCTGGCTGTCCTTGCGCAGATAGTCACGCAGAGTGGCACTTTTAGGCTGCGGGACGCCGTGTACCAGACAGAGGTAGAGTTTGACAAGTTCCCTGTCCTTGACCTTCTGGTTGAGGATGCGCAGCGAGGCTGCATTTTTGGCGGCGATGACAATGCCGCCGGTGTTGCGGTCGATGCGGTTGCACAGGGCAGGCACAAAGCTGTGCTCGTTTTCAGGGTAGTATTCTCCCTTGTTATAGAGGTAGTGCAGGATGCGATTGATCAGGGTGTCAGGGGTGTTGTCATCGTCCTCGTGGACCACCAATCCTGGCTTTTTGTCCACCAGCAGGATGTTTTCATCCTCATAGACCACGCTGATGCGGTCGGGCACCTTCAAAAAGGTCAGCTCCTGACGTCCCTCACCGAAGAATTCGTCGTTGATGTACAGCTCGACCAGATCGCCCTCCTGCAGCCGATCCTGTGGCTGGCAGCGCTTTTTATTGAGCTTGATGCGCTTGAGCCGGAAGGATTTATACAGCAGTCCCGAGGGAAGGGCAGGCACCGTTTTTTCGACAAACTTGCTGATGCGCTGTCCGGCATCATTGGCGTTGATGATAAAGGATTTCATGGGAAAAAACACCTCTCTGGATGGGGTCGATAGATTTACGATTTATTATAACATAGAAAACAGAATTTGCAATCATTCCCCAGGTGCGATTGTGTGCAGGGGAAGGACGAGAAGGGAAGATCAGCGATAGGAGCCTCACAAGAGAAAAATGTGCATGCCGGACACCGGCAGCGGCTGCGTGAACGGTTTGATACTGCGGGAAGCAGCGGATTTGAAGAACATACTATTCTGGAATTGCTGCTGTTTTATGCCATCCCGCAAAAGGACACGAATCCGCTCGCTCATGATCTGATCCAGCGCTTTGGAAGTCTGGAAGGTGTGCTCAACGCCTCCAAGGAAGAACTGATGCAGGTTTCCGGCGTGGGAGAAAACACAGCGACGCTGCTGCGTCTGGTGGAGGGTATCTGGGAGGTTTGTGCCCGCTCCAAAACAAAGGAGAAGGTTGTGCTGGACAGCTCCTCCAAGACCGGAGAGTTTGTGCGGGAACACCTGCACGGACGTCAGCGGGAAACGATGGTGGTTTTGTGTCTGGACAATCAAATGAGGCTGGTTCGCCTGGAGGAACTGGGCAGTGGAATCAGCGACAGCACAACAGCCAGTTTTCGGGAGATTGCTCAGCTGTGCATGCGGCTGAATATCAACAACATGATTCTGGCGCACAACCATCCCAGCGGTTTGGTTTATCCTTCCAAGGAGGATATCGTTGTCACCCGAAAGATGAAGGATCTGCTGAAGGAGATCAATGTCAAGCTCCACGATCACTTTATCGTGACCGAAAATGAATTTTATTCGATGCGCGACCATAAGCTCTTTTGAGCTTTCGGAAATATGCAGATATCTGCAATCAGGCGGCCGATCGCCGCACAAAAGGAGGAGAACGCAGATGAAAAAAATGATGACAATGCTGATGGCCGTAGTGATGGTCCTGTCCTTGAGCGTAGCGGCATTTGCTGCGCCTGCGCAGTACAGTGTCCGTATTGATGATGACCAGCTGCACCTGACCAAAGGGAAGGAAGAGACCGTCTATGATCTGGACGCTTCCAAGATGTCGCTGCTTCCAAACGAGGATGACGGCATCACCCTGCTGTTCTGGACAACCGACAAGGGCAGAACCGAGGTCTCTCTGGGCAAACAGCAGACGCTGAGTGTTGCAGGAAAGCTCGATGAGCTGAACATCAACAAATCGCTGGACAAAGACTGCGAGATCACCATTGCAAAAGATGCAAAGATCAAACAGCTGTTCTCGTCGTCCGATGCTTCCATTGAGGTGGACGGTGAGATCACCAAGGCATATCTGGTTTCCAAGGCAGTTCACTTTACTGTAAACGACGATGGTGAGGTGGACATGGTCTATGCCAACAATAAAAACAGTGTCCGCGGACTGCTGTCTCACCATATCGCACAGTATGTGGACAATATGGCGGTGGAGTCGGTAGCGACTACCAGCACTGACAATTCCAGCAACGCAAAATATGACCTGGGTATCTCCAACATCGTTGACCGCGGAGACCGCGTCAGCTTCTACTGCAGCGTTTCCGGTGCGACCGTCCGTCTCAACGGCAAAAAGATCGGTACCACAGTGCGTGGAACCAACACCTTTGACGTGGATTCCTACCGCTTCTGGGACGACAAACTGACCATCGAAAAGGACGGCTACTGGAGCGAGAATATCTATCTGGATCATTTTTACTATGATGGGTACTACTACTATGTGGATGGAGTCCGTTACCGCAGAGTTTATTAAGCCAGCCAGTCTGACAGGACAAAAAGGCGCCCATCCAAACGACAGGGAGGATCTTCGATGAAACAAAACGCGGATACCGAACATCTGCACCACAGACTCAGGAAGATCGCCGGTCAGGTGCAGGCCATCGACCGCATGGTGGAGGAGGATGTTCCGTGTGAGGATGTGCTGCTGCAGATCAACGCCGCCAAAGCTGCTCTGCACAAGGTAGGACAGCTCCTGCTGGAGGAGCACCTTGCGCGCTGTGTGCGCGATGCAGTTCCAGACGGTGACGCCGACAAAACCATCGAGCGTTTTATCAAAGCGGTGGAGCGGTTCGGCAATATGTGACAGATCAATTTAAAACGGCACCCTGTCCTGACAGGGTGCCGTTTTTGCTTGAAATAGGAAGCATAAAGTGATTTGTGTCGCCCACACTTTGGAAGAAGAAATGCGGTATTTCTGCAAAAAATGCAAAAAAATGGAGAAAAATCGGGAAAGATTGCAGAATTTCTGCCGAATTTTCACAAGCGATTCAAAGCAAATTGACATTTAAATTGCGTAGTGCTAAAATCATAATCGAATATTGGATTATTAACTTCATTACCGGTCCATGTGGACGAAAGAAGGGGGAGACAGGATGCAGGAGGAAAGAAAGTTTGAGCTGGTGTCGGACTATCAGCCGACCGGCGACCAGCCGCAGGCCATCGCAAAACTTGCACAGGGAGTGCTCGACGGCGATCGGGAACAGACACTGCTGGGCGTTACCGGTTCGGGCAAGACCTTCACCATGGCAAACATCATCAAGGAGGTCAACCGTCCGACGCTGGTGCTGGCGCACAACAAGACGTTGGCAGCGCAGCTGTGTTCGGAGTTCAAGGCGTTTTTCCCGAACAATGCGGTGGAATACTTTGTCAGCTACTACGACTACTATCAGCCGGAGGCGTACATCGCCAACACCGATACCTATATTGAGAAGGACAGCGCCATCAACGATGAGATCGAAAAGCTGCGGCATTCGGCAACCTCGGCGCTGTCCGAGCGGCGCGATGTCATCATCGTGGCCAGTGTATCCTGCATCTATTCGCTGGGCGACCCAATCGACTACCGCAACATGGTCATTTCGCTGCGCACCGGTATGCAGAAGGAGCGCGACGAGCTGACCAAAAAGCTAGTGGAATTGCAGTACGAGCGCAACGACATCAACTTTATCCGCAACAAATTCCGTGTCCGCGGCGATGTGGTGGAAATCTTCCCTTCCTATGGAAGTGAAACGGCGATCCGCGTCGAATTCTTCGGCGACGAGATCGACCGCATCTCCGAGATCAATGTGGTCACCGGCGAGGTCAAAAATGTGGTATCCCATGTGGCGATCTATCCGGCATCTCACTACATCGTGCCAAGGGACAAGATGCAGAAGGCGTTGGAAGAAATCCGCGACGAGATGGAGGAGCGGGTGGCCTACTTTAAGGCACACGATAAGCTGATTGAAGCACAGCGCATCATGGAGCGCACCAACTACGATATGGAGATGCTCACCGAGATTGGCTTCTGCAAGGGCATCGAAAACTATTCCCGCGTGCTGTCCGGTCGTGCGCCAGGCAGCTGTCCTTATACGCTGCTCGACTATTTCCCGGAGGATTTTCTGCTGTTTGTCGATGAGTCGCATGTCACTCTGCCGCAGGTGCGCGGAATGCACGCCGGCGACCAGGCGCGCAAAAAGAGCCTGGTTGACTTTGGTTTCCGTCTGCCGTCCGCCTTTGACAACCGTCCGCTGACCTTCGATGAGTTTTATGGCAAGCTCAATCAGGTCATCTTTGTCAGTGCGACGCCAGGTGCCTTTGAACGGGAGAAGAGCAAGCGCATCGTCGAGCAGGTCATCCGTCCGACCGGACTGCTTGACCCTGAGATCGAGGTGCGTCCGGTCAACGGACAGATCGACGATCTGCTCTCCGAGATCAATGCCCGCACCGAAAAGGGTGAGCGTGTGCTGGTTACCACCCTGACCAAAAAGATGGCGGAGGATTTGACCGGTTACTTTGAAAATATGGGCGTGAAGGTGCGCTACATGCACCACGACATCGACACCATCGAGCGTATGGAAATCATCCGCGACCTGCGTCTGGGTGAGTTTGACGTGCTGGTCGGCATTAACCTCCTGCGTGAAGGTCTAGACATCCCAGAGGTGTCGCTGGTGGCGATCCTCGATGCAGACAAGGAAGGTTTCCTGCGAAGTGAAACCTCGCTGATTCAGACCATCGGACGTGCTGCACGAAATGCAAACGGCAAGGTTATCATGTATGCCGACGAGGTCACCGACTCAATGGAGCGCGCAATCAGCGAAACATTGCGCCGCCGCGAGGTGCAGATCAAATACAACCAAGAACACGGCATCGTACCAAAGACCATCAAGAAGGATGTGCGCGAGATTCTGGAGATTTCCACCCGCGAACATACCGACAAGCTGGGCAAGGGCAAAAAGCGCATGACCCAGACCGAGCTGCGGGTGACCATCGAGAAGCTGACCGCTGAGATGAAGAATGCCGCCCAGATTCTGGAATTTGAGCACGCGGCTTACCTGCGCGATAAGATCAAAAAGCTCAAGGAGCAGTACAGCGCAAATCCAAACCTGAAGATCATGAAGGACGCTGACGAAAAGAACAAGAGCCGCAAAAAGAAGATGTAGGCTGTTGGGAGAGGAAAAGAGGTGGAGAGATGGCTCCCTTTGATATTGAAACTTACTTGCAGAAAATCAGCGAAGAACTTCGCCGTACCTTTGGTCAAAAGCTGCTGTACATCGGTTTACAGGGCAGCTTTGGACGCGGTGAAGCGACCGACCAGAGCGACATTGATGTCGTGGTGATTCTGGAAGAGCTGACACTGGATGCGATGGAACAATACCGCCAGATTTTGCATAGAGTGGGAAATTGGGAAAGAAGCTGCGGCTTTATCTGTGGACGCAGAGAGATGCAGCACTGGAACCGATTTGAGATTTGTCAGCTGGTACAGGAAACCACAGATTATGTCGGCAGGCTGACAGACTTTGTACCGGACTACACAAAACAGGATGTGCAGGATTATATTCGAATGGGCGTGGGAAATCTCTACCATGAATTATGTCATCGCTATCTGCACGGCTCCCGTGAGGAATTGGAACAAGCCCTGCCATTTTTATATAAAGCGTCGTTTTATCTTTTGCAGAACCGCTGTTGGCTGCGGACGGGAACTTATATTTTAAACCGTCGGGAATTGCTGGAGCAGCTGACCGGTCTCGACCGTGAGGTACTTTGGACAGGGATGCAGCTGCGGCAGGGCAAAAAACTGGATACAGAAAACATCTATCAGACGCTGTTTGACTGGTGTCAGCAGCTGCTTGGGGAAGAAGATTCATATTCAATGATAGAGGACAAATCAAACAGAGGAGGACAGAATGAACGATAAAATTGTGATTCACGGTGCAAGGGAGCACAACCTGAAAAACATCGACCTGGAGATTCCGAGGGACAAGCTGATTGTCCTGACCGGACTGTCCGGCTCGGGCAAATCCTCCCTTGCCTTCGATACCATCTATGCCGATGGTCAGCGCCGCTATATGGAGAGCCTTTCCTCCTATGCGCGCCAGTTTTTGGGAATGATGGAAAAACCGGATGTCGACGAGATCACCGGCCTGTCGCCGGCCATCTCGATTGACCAGAAAACCACCTCCAAAAACCCGCGTTCCACCGTCGGCACCGTCACCGAAATCTATGACTACCTGCGTCTGCTGTACGCCCGCATCGGTATCCCGCACTGTCCGATCTGCGGACGGGAAATCCGTCAGCAGACGGTTGACCAGATGGTCGACAAGGTGCTGGAGCTGCCGGAGCGCACCAAGATTCAGATTCTGGCGCCGATTGTCCGCGGCAAAAAGGGAATGCACCAGAAGGAGTTTGAGCGCGCCAAAAAATCGGGCTATGTTCGTGTTCGGGTGGATGGCAGCCTGTATGAGCTGAGCGAGGAAATCAAGCTGGATAAAAACAAAAAGCACAACATCGAGATTGTGGTCGACCGTCTAGTGGTTCGTCCGGATATGCAGTCGCGTCTGACCGACTCGCTGGAAACTGCCATCGGTCTGACCGGTGGGCTGGTCATCGTCGATGTCATCGACGGCGAGGAGATGATGTTCTCGCAAAACTATGCCTGTCCGGAGCACAACATCAGCATCGAGGAACTCAATCCGCGGATGTTCTCGTTTAACAATCCGTTCGGCGCCTGTGAAAAATGTACCGGTCTGGGCACCTTCATGAGCATCGACCCTGATCTGGTGATACCGGACAAATCAAAGTCGATTCGGGAGGGCGCCATCCGTGCCAGTGGCTGGTACTATGCCGATGGCAGCATGTCCCAGCGCTATTATCAGAGTTTAGCCGAACACTACCACTTCTCGCTGGATACACCGGTCAAGGACCTGCCCAAGGAGGTCGTTGACATCCTGCTGTACGGCACCAAAGGGGAGAAGATTCAGCTCAAGTACGACACCGAGGACGTCAAGTCCACCTACAACACCGATTTTGAAGGAGTCGTCAACAATCTGGAACGGCGCTTCCGTGAAACCTCCTCCAACTGGATGCGCGAGGAGATTGCCACCTGGATGAGCTCGGTCGATTGTCCGCAGTGCCACGGCGACCGTCTGAAAAAGGAGAGTTTGTCGGTTCTGGTGGGCGGCATGAACATCAGCCAGCTCTGCCGGCTGTCGGTGACGGCGATGCTCGAATTTTTTGACAACCTCCAGCTGACCGAGAAGGAGGAGCAGATTGCTCATCAGGTCATCAAGGAGATCCGCTCCCGTCTGGAATTTCTGCGCAACGTGGGATTGGAATACCTCACCCTCTCCCGTGCATCGGCAACGCTGTCGGGCGGTGAGAGTCAGCGCATCCGTCTGGCGACCCAGATCGGTTCCTCACTGATGGGCGTGCTGTATATCCTCGATGAGCCGAGCATCGGTCTGCATCAGCGCGACAATGATAAGCTGATTGCCACACTGCGCCACCTGCGCGACCTGGGCAACACGGTCATCGTGGTTGAGCACGACGAGGACACGATGGTTGCTGCCGACTACATTGTCGACATCGGTCCTGGGGCAGGCGTGCACGGCGGCGAGGTAGTCTGCGCAGGAACACTCGACGAGATCAAAGCCTGTGAGCGTTCGGTTACCGGACAGTACCTGAGCGGACGCAAGAAGATTCCCGTCCCTGAGATGCGCCGCGCCGGAAACGGCAAGCAGCTAACCGTCAAGGGTGCTGCACAAAACAATCTGAAGAACATCGACGTGACCATCCCGCTGGGAACCTTTACCGCCGTCACCGGCGTCTCCGGTTCGGGCAAATCCTCGCTGGTCAACGAGATTTTATATAAGGGATTGGCTTCTAAGCTCAATCAGGCGAAGAGCCGTCCTGGAAAACACAAAGAAATTGTCGGACTGGACGCGCTGGACAAGGTCATCGAAATCAGCCAGAGCCCGATTGGACGCACTCCGCGCTCCAATCCAGCCACCTACACCGGCGTATTCACCGACATCCGCCAGCTCTTCGCACAAACCGCCGAAGCAAAGGCCCGCGGCTATGACAGCGGACGATTCTCGTTTAACGTCAAGGGCGGCCGCTGCGAAGCGTGCGAGGGCGACGGTATTTTGCAGATCGAGATGCACTTCCTGCCGGACATCTATGTCCCCTGTGAGGTCTGCAAAGGCAAACGCTACAACCGCGAGACATTGGAGGTCAAATACAAGGGCAAAAACATCAGCGATGTGCTGGAGATGACCGCCGAAGAAGCCTGCGTCTTTTTTGAAAACATCCCCAAGATTGCCCGCAAACTGCAAACGCTGTGCGACGTAGGACTGGGATATGTGAAACTGGGACAGTCGGCGACCACTCTGTCGGGCGGCGAGGCGCAGCGTGTAAAACTGGCGACCGAGTTGTCCAAAAAGGCCACCGGTAAGACCATCTATATCCTCGACGAGCCGACCACCGGTCTGCACGCCGCCGATGTGCATAAGCTCATCGACGTATTGCAGACGCTGGTGGACAGCGGCAACACGGTGGTGGTTATCGAGCACAACCTCGATGTCATCAAGACTGCCGACTACATCATCGACCTCGGTCCAGAGGGCGGCGACCGTGGCGGACAGATTGTTGCTACCGGTACACCGGAACAGGTTGCCGCGTGCGAAGGCTCCTACACCGGACAGTATCTGCGCAAAATTCTCGCCAGATAGACCTGCTCTCGACGCATTGACGCAGAATGAGCCGACAAATGGTTATTTCTTTGTCAGTTTTGTATCTTTACAATGTTATACCACCTTGGTATAATAAAAGCATGAAAATTGAAAGGAAGATGTGAAATGTCCGCAGTTAAAATTACCGACGGAATCTACTCTGTCGGCATCCAGAATCCGAACATGAGAGTGTTCGACATCGTTATGAAAACCGAATCGGGTACTACCTACAACTCCTACGTTGTACGCGGCAGTGAAAAAACCGCACTGATCGAGACCTGCCACGAAGGATTTTTCAATCTGTACCTTGATAATATCCGCGAAGTCTGCCCGCTGGAAGAGATCGACTACATCATCATGAACCACAATGAGCCGGACCACTCCGGTTCGATGGCAAAGCTGCTCGAACTGATGCCAAAGGCACAGATCGTTGCTTCTCAGGCTGGTTCTATGTACCTGAAAAATATCACCAACCGCTGTGACCTCGACGTTCTGCGCGTCAAGGACGGCGACACCATCGACCTGGGCGGCAGAGTGCTGACCTTCTTCTTTGCACCAAACCTGCACTGGCCGGATTCGATGTTCACCTGGGTAGAGGATGCAAAGACCCTGTTTACCTGCGACTTCCTCGGCTGCCACTACTGTGAGCCATACACCTTCGACACCAACATCGCTTATCCAAAGGCATACGATGCAGCACTGGCACTGTACTATGCAGCAATCTTTGGCCCATTTGCTTCCTTTGTCCGCAAAGGTCTGGAGAAGATTCAGGCACTGCCGGAGAAACCGGAATTCATCTGCACCAGCCACGGTCCGGTTCTGACCAAAGAGGGCAGAATGGATGAGGTTATCGCTCGCTACACCGAGTGGTCTGCACCGGTTGTCAACGAAGTTCCACTGATTCCAGTGTTCTACACCTCCGCTTATGGCAACACTGCAAAGCTGGCTGAGAAGATCCGCGAAGGTATCCTCGAAGTAAAACCAAATGCAGATTGCCAGACCTACGACATCATCGAGCACGACATGGACAAGCTGCATGCGCTGGCTAACCGCTGTGATGCTTTTGCTGTCGGCAGCCCAACTCTCAACCGCGATGCAGTTCCTCCGGTATGGATGCTGCTGGCTGGTATCGACGCTATCAATGCAGCAAAGAAACCAGTTGCAGTTTTTGGTTCCTTCGGCTGGACCGGTGAAGCAGTTGGCAACATTCAGGCAAGACTGATGGGACTGAAGATGAACGTCTTTGAGGATGGCTTCAAGGTTACCTTTGTTCCAAGCGAAGAAGATCTGGAGAACGCAAAAGAGTTCGGCAAAGCTTTTGCACAGAGCTTCTAAACAAAAACAGAACAGTATTTCTTAAAAACGGTCGGACGATGTCCGGCCGTTTTTTGATGAAAAACAGGTTGACAGCTTGTGCTACAATAAAAATAAAACAGAAAGAAGGAATTTACATGAAGGTACTGTTATTAAACGGCAGCCCACATGCAGAAGGCTGCACCTATACTGCTCTGAGTGAGGTAGCGGGTGCTTTGCAGGCAAACGGCATTGAGACCGAAATTTTCCAGATCGGAAAGGCTCCTGTTTCCGGCTGCATGGCCTGTGGTGCCTGCGGCAAGCTGGGACGCTGCGTCATCGACGACAAGGTCAACGAGTTTGTCCAGAAGGCCAGAGAGGCTGACGGCTTTGTATTCGGTTCGCCGGTCTATTATGCCAGCGCATCCGGACAGATTACCTCCTTCTTGGATCGCGCCTTTTACAGCGGCGGCTCTGCCTTTGAGGGCAAACCTGGCGCTGCTGTGGTCAGCTGCCGTCGCGCAGGTTCCACTGCTTCGCTCGACCAGCTCAACAAGTATTTCACCATCTGCGGTATGCCTGTCGTTTCTTCCCGCTACTGGAACATGGTTCACGGCAACAAACCGGAGGAAGTAATGCAGGATAAAGAAGGCATGCAGATCATGCGCACACTGGGCAACAACATGGCTTGGCTGCTCAAATGCATCGACCTGGGACGCAAAAATGGCGTTTCCTTCCCGCAAAAAGAGCCTGCTCAGCGCACAAACTTTATTCGATAAACTGCAAAACCGGTAGGAAAAGCCCACGGGCTTTTCCTGCCGGTTTTTGTTTTGTCGAGAAACATGTGTTTCATTTTAGAATCAAAACGACAAATTTCTGCTTGACAAGTGAGGAAACGGTGATATAATTAGTTTGTCAATCTAATTAAAAATAACACTTGTTACTTTTAAACTGGATGAATCGGTCGAAAGGATGGCACAAATGAAACCGTTTGAAGAGCAACTCAATGCAGTGATCGTGGATACCTATCGTTCGATCCTCAAGGTGGAGGAAACAATCCTCAAGCGTTCCGACAAGATAGACCTCAGCATCAACGAGATGCACATGCTCGAAGCGGTGGGCAAAGGCAAGGACCGTCGCCGCACCATCTCGGAGCTGGCGGAGGAACTTAACATCACTTTGCCGTCGGTGACGGTAGCAATCAACAAGCTGATGAAAAAAGGATATGTGGAAAAGGTCCGCGGAGAAGAGGACGGACGCATTGTGTACGTGTCGCTGACCAGAATGGGCAAAAAGATCGACTCGGTGCACCGCTATTTTCATGAGTCGATGGTCCGAAGCATCATTCGAGATATGACCGAGGAGGAACAGCAGATCCTGTACAAAGGGGTCATGAAGCTGGACCAGTTTTTGAAGGATCAGCTCAAGTGATCCCAAAGAAGTAAACGAGGATAAAGCGAGGGGATAGACGATGTTCAGGATACTTTCAACGGCCAGTGCGCTGCCGCAGTGCCGAAAGACCAACGACGATCTTTCGACCTTTCTGGACACCAGCGACGAGTGGATCAGCCAGCGAACCGGCATCCGCGAGCGTGCGGTGTGTACCAGCGAGAGCCTGACCGAGCTGCTGAGTGCAGCAGGCAGACAGGCGCTGGAACGCGCAGGACTGCGCGCCGATCAGCTCGACCTGATCCTGTGTGCGACCATTCGAGGCGATTATATCACTCCGTCTCAGGCGTGTATCATCCAGAAGGAGCTGGGCGCCAGCTGTCCGGCAATGGACATCAGCGCAGCCTGCACCGGATTTATGTATGCACTGGATGTGGCAGCGGGATATTTTGCGCGCAAAAAGGTGCGCTATGTGCTGGTACTGGCTGGTGACACCATGTCCCGCCTGGTCAACTGGCAGGACCGTTCGACCTGTGTGCTGTTTGGCGATGCAGCCGGTGCGGTCATTTTGGGAGAGGGCGATGCACTGCGCTCCATTCTGCTGACCGCCGATGGAAACATCGACGTGTTAAACGTCCCGCACAGCGGCGGCAACAGTCCGTTCGACACCCTGCCGCAGCAGGAATCGTTTTTGAAGATGAACGGACAGGAAGTCTATAAGTTTGCGGTTTCTTCGATGTGCCGTGACGTCAAGGAAGCCTGCCGCCAGGCAGAGATTGAGCCGGAACAGCTTGACTGGCTGGTTCCGCATCAGGCGAACCTGCGCATCATCGAGTCGGCAGCCCACAAGCTGAAGATTCCGATGGAACGGTGTCTGACCGGCATCGAACATCTGGGCAACAGCTCGGCAGCCAGCATTCCAGTGGTGCTGGATCAGGCAAACACACAGGGCAAGCTCAAAAAGGGCAACCTGCTGGCGCTGACCGCCTTTGGCGCAGGTCTGACCACCGGCGCAGGCGTAATAGAGTGGTAATTATCCCATGTTGGATAAAGGATAGAATAATTTTTAATTTCAGGAGGAAACAACCATGGTATTGGAAAAAGTAATCAACATTCTGGCAGAGTATAAAGAGTGCGAGCCAAGCGAGATCAGCGAGAACTCCACCTTCGAAGAGCTGGAGCTGGACAGCCTGGACACCGTCGATCTGATGATGAGCCTGGAAGATGAGTTCGGTGTAGAGATGGAGATGAGCGAGGACCTCAAAACCGTCGGCGACATCGTTAAAAAGATTGAAGAGCTGACAAAGTAATCTCTGTCGGCAGAAAGCAGAAAGCCGGAACCTCCCTGTGAGGTTCCGGCAAATTTGAAAAACAGGGGACTGTACGAAAGCGGCCGGTGAAACGGCAGATGGATCAACGGCTTGGTTGATGACTTTTAAAGTGACGGCTTGACTGGCGGCTTTTAAAGTGACGGCTTGACCGGCGGCTTATAAAGCGACAGTTTGACTGGCGGCTTTTGTACAGTCACGAGGAAAGGAATGTGTTCGTTATGATTAAAACTAATCTCTGTGAGCTTTTAAATATCAAATATCCAATCTTTCAGGGCGGTATGGCCTGGATTGCGGATGCATCGCTTGCTGCAGCAGTCAGCAATGCCGGTGGACTGGGCATCATCGCAGCGATGAACGCAAACGCCGCGTGGCTGCGTGAGGAGATTCACAAGGCACGCCAGCTGACCGACAAGCCTTTCGGCGTCAACATCATGCTGATGAGCCCTTTTGCCGATGAGGTATCCGACCTGGTCGTTGAGGAAAAAATTCCGATCGTTGTTACCGGTGCAGGCAACCCTGGCAAATACATGAAGAAATGGGTGGAGGCAGGCATCAAGGTGATTCCGGTCGTTGCATCCACTGCTATGGCAAGACTGGTGGAGAGAAGCGGCGCCTTTGCTGTTATCGCAGAGGGCGGCGAATCCGGCGGACACATCGGTGAGCTGACCACCATGACACTGGTTCCACAGGTATGCGACGCAGTCAAGATTCCGGTTCTGGCTGCCGGCGGCATTGCAGACGGCAGAGGAATCGCGGCAGCCTTCATGCTGGGTGCCTGCGGCGTACAGTGCGGTACCCGCTTCCTGGTTGCCAAGGAGTGTACCGTTCATCAAAACTACAAAAACAAGATCCTCAAAGCAAAGGACATCGACACCATCGCCACCGGCAAACGTCTGGGCCATCCGGTCCGCTGCCTGAAAAACCAGTTTACCCGCGAGCTGTTCAAGCAGGAATATAATTCCAGCGTCAGCAACGAGGAGCTGGAAAAGATGGGCGCCGGCGCACTGCGCAAGGCAGCCAAGGAAGGCGACGAGAAGAATGGCAGCTTTATGGCAGGACAATGTGCAGCAATGGTTCACAAGGAGCAGACTGCACAGGAGATGATCGAGGAGATGTTCAGCGAGGCTGAAGAGATTCTCCGCGGCGCAAACCGTTTTTACCTGTAAATCTGAAGGAGAAGAGCAATGGGAAAGATAGCATTTTTATTTGCCGGACAGGGCGCACAGTACACCGGCATGGGCAAGGAGCTGTGTGAGATTTCCACTGCAGCGGCACAGGTGTTCCAGAGTGCGGACCAGCTTCGTCCTTCCACCAGTCAGCAGTGCTTTGCTGCAACGGAGGAGGAGCTGGCACAGACCTGCAACACCCAGCCTTGCGTCTACTGCGTCGATCTGGCAGCAGCACGTGCGCTGGAGCAGAACGGAGTTCGTCCCGACGCTGTCGCAGGCTTTTCGCTGGGCGAGGTAGCGGCTCTGTGCTTTGCAGGTGCTTTTGAGGAGAAGGACGGCTTTTCCTTTGTCTGCCGCAGAGCACAGGTGATGGACAATGCCGCTCACCAGCATCCTGCCGGTATGGCGGCAGTGCTCAAGCTGGACAATGAGACGGTGGAAAAACTCTGTCAGGAGTTTGTAAAGGTCTATCCGGTCAACTATAACTGCCCGGGACAGCTGGTAGTTTCGGGCAGCAGCTGTGAGCTGGAGAGCTTCTGCGCACGGGTCAAGGAGTGCGGCGGCAAAGCGGTACCGCTGAAAGTCAGCGGCGGCTTCCACTCTCCATTTATGGACAGTGCAGAGCAGCAGCTCAAACAGGAAATCGCACAGTTTCATCTGCATGCGCCATCCATGCCGGTCTATGCAAACCGCACTGCACAGCCTTATCCACAGAACGTGGAGGACTGCCAGATGCTGCTGACCGAGCAGATCACCCATCCGGTGCAGTGGGAAACCACCATCCGCCGAATGGTCGAGGACGGTTTTGATACCTTTATCGAGGTGGGTCCAGGCAAAACGCTCAGCGGTCTGGTCAAAAAGATCGCCAAGGATGCCACCATCCTGCGGGTACAGGACGGCGAAACACTGACCCAGACGCTGGAAGCGCTGGGCAAAACAGCGGAGGAATAAGCAATGGAACAGAGAAGAACCGCGCTGGTCACCGGCGCATCCCGCGGCATTGGTAAAGCCATCGCTCTGCGCCTGGCAAAGGACGGCTGCAACGTGGCGGTCATCTATGCTGGCAATGAACAGGCAGCCAAGGATACCTGCGCTGAAATCGAGGCGCTGGGAGTGAGCAGTCTGTGCATCCGCTGCGACGTCTCCGACTCGATGCAGTGTGCGCAGGCAGTCGCACAGACCGTCGAAGCGTTCGGCGGCATCGACATTCTGGTCAACAACGCGGGCATCACCCGCGACGGACTGCTGATGTCGATGAAGGAGGAGGACTTCCAGAAGGTCATCAGCACCAACTTAAACGGTGCATTTTATATGATTAAGCACAGCTGCCGCCAGTTTATCAAGCGCAGAAGCGGACGCATCATCAACATCAGCTCGATCTCCGGTGTCATGGGCAATGCCGGTCAGGTAAACTATGCGGCAGCCAAGGCCGGACTGATCGGTCTGACCAAGACCACCGCCAAGGAGCTGGCGGGCAGAAACATCACCTGCAATGCGGTTGCCCCTGGATTTATCCAGACCGATATGACCGCAGTGCTGTCCGATAAGGTCAAAGCGGCTATTTCCGAGCAGATTCCGCTGGGAAGAATGGGCGATGTGCAGGATATTGCAGCGGCAGTATCCTTCCTGGCTTCGCAGGAGGCCGGATATATCACCGGTCAGGTGCTGCGCATCGACGGCGGACTGAATATGTAAGCGGCCCACAGGAGGAACAAGGATGAATAGAGTAGTAGTCACCGGCATGGGTGTGATCTCGCCGGTTGGAAATGATATTGAAAACTTTTGGAACAGTCTGATTGCGGGCAAAAACGGCGTTGGAATGATTACCCGCTTTGACACCAGCGACCAGAAGGTCAAGGTAGCGGCCGAGGTCAAGGACTTTGAGCCGACCCAGTACATCGAAAAAGCACAGGTCAGAAAGACCGACCTGTTTACCCAATATGCCATCGCGGCAGCAGTACAGGCAATGCAGGATGCAGGCCTTGCTGCCGGAGAAAATATCGAGGCGGAACGTCTGGGCGTCTATGTTGGTTCCGGTACCGGCGGCATCGGCACCATCACCGAGCAGTGCGGCAAGTTTTTCCAGTCCGGACCGCGCCATATCTCCCCATTTTTGATCCCGATGATGATCGGCAACATCGCGGCGGGCAACATCGCCATCCGCTTTGATGCACAGGGACCAAACCTGCCGGTTGTCACCGCCTGTGCCACCTCCACCCATGCTTTGGGTGAGGCGTTCCGCGCCATCCGCTATGGCTATGCCGACGCCATCATTGCCGGCGGTGCTGAGGCAGCCATCGACCCAGTTGGAGTGGCAGGCTTTGCAAACTGCAAGGCGCTGACCACCAACGAGGACCCAGAGAGCGCCTGCACACCGTTTGACAAACGCAGAAGCGGCTTTGTCATGGGCGAAGGCGCCGGCATCCTCATCCTAGAGGAATATGAGCATGCAAAAGCAAGAGGTGCGCATATCTACGCAGAGATGGTCGGCTACGGCAACACCTGCGATGCTCACCACATCACTGCTCCACATCCAGAAGCAAAGGGAGCATCCCGTGCCTTCCGTCTGGCGCTGGAGGAGGCAGGCATCACCGATCTGAGCGGCGAGTGCATCTATGTCAATGCACACGGCACCTCCACTCCACTCAACGATAAATCCGAGACACTGGCCATCAAGCTGGGACTGGGTGAGGAAGCCGCAAAGAAAGCCTATATCAGCTCGACCAAGTCGATGACCGGTCACATGCTGGGTGCAGCAGGCGCTGTCGAGGCGATTGCTGCTGTCAAGACCCTCGAGACCGGCATCATTCCGCCGACCATCCACTACGGGCAGCCGGATGAGGACTGTGACCTCAACTATGTGCCAAACAAGGCGGTCGAAGCACCGGTGACCCTGGCACTGTCCGATTCGCTCGGCTTTGGCGGCCACAACGGCTGTATTGCCTTTGTGAAGGTAAAGGACTAGAAGCATCTTTTTATAACATAGAAGGCGTCTGCCGTTGGATTCAGAACGCCATCCCCTTTTAACCGTACAGCGTTAAAACAGGGGAATGATTTAGAGCATACTCGAAGGAGGAAGCTATGAACATTCAGGAAATCAGAGAACTTGCAAAGATCATGCAGGAAACCGGATTGACCTCCGTGCACCTGACCGAAGGTGCGCTGGACATCCAGATGGAGCGCGGCGGCGCTGTTGTATCGGCAGTATCGCCGGTACCAATGCCGGTCGAAGCCGCTGTTTTGCCGCAGCCGATTCCGGCGCCGGCAGTTCAGCAGCCGGTCGAGGAAGCGCCAGCTGCTTCCAGCATCGATTTTAACCATATCACCGAGGTCAAATCTCCGATGGTCGGCGTCTTTTATGCGGCGCCGTCGCCGGACGCACAGCCATATGTCCAGGTCGGTTCCAAGGTCAAGAAGGGCGACGTGCTGTGCATCATCGAAGCTATGAAGCTGATGAACGAGATCACTGCCGAACAGGACGGCGAGATCGTCGACATCTGCGTCAACAGCGGCGAGGTCGTCGAATACTCTCAGACCTTGTTTAAAATCTTTTAATCGGGGAGGAAGCATCAGTGACACAGGAAGAAATCAAACAGATCCTCCCACACAGGGACAATATGCTGCTGATCGACGAGGCGGAGATCTGCCACGATCAGCTCGATGAAAACGGTCAACCGACCACCTGCACCGGCGCCTACACCATCACCGGTGAGGAGTGGTTTTTGAAGGGACACTTTCCAGGCAATCCGGTAGTTCCAGGCGTCGTGCTGTGTGAGATGATGGCACAGGCCTGCTGCGTACTGCTGGCAGGCAGAATCGAAGGCAAGGTGACTCCGTATTTCACCAGCCTTGACAAGGTCAAATTCAGAAACAAGGTGCTGCCTGGGGATAAACTGGAGATCCAGTGCAAGCTGCTCAAGGTAAGAGAGCCATTTTATTTTGCACAGGGCAAGGGCTATGTCGGCGGAAAGCTGTGTGTTTCCGGCGAGTTCTCCTTTGCCTGCATCAAGGAGCAGTAGAACGATCACTGCGGGATGGAGGAAAAGCGAATGTTTTCAAAAATTCTGATTGCAAACCGCGGAGAGATTGCGGTCCGCATCATCCGTGCCTGCAAGGAGATGGGCATTTCGACGGTGGCAGTCTTTTCCGAGGCGGACCGCGAGGCGCTGCACGTCAGCCTTGCCGACGAGAGCTACTGCATCGGTCCGGCACCGGTGGGCGAAAGCTATCTGAACATGGCAGCCATCATCTCGGCAGCCATCTGTTCGGGAGCACAGGCCATCCATCCCGGATACGGACTGCTCTCGGAGAATGCACGCTTTGCTGCGCTGTGTGAGGAGTGCAACATCACCTTTATCGGACCGAAGTCCGAAACCATCGCCAAGACCGGCGACAAGGACGAGGCGCGCAAGACGATGCGTGCCGCAGGTGTTCCGGTCATCCCTGGCTGTGACGTGGTTGCAAGCATCGAGGAGGCAAGGGAGCAGGCGGAGCAGATCGGCTTTCCGCTGCTGCTCAAAGCCCGTGCCGGCGGAGGAGGCCGCGGCATCCGCCTGGTCAAGGAGATGTCCGAGCTGGAAAACGCCTACCAGAGTGCCTCCCGCGAGGCGCTGAGCGCCTTTGGCGACGGCGGACTGTACATGGAAAAATATCTGTATCCGGCAAAACACATCGAGATGCAGATTTTGTGCGACCACTACGGCAACGTGGTCTGCCTGGGCGAACGCGAATGTTCGATTCAGCGCAAAAACCAGAAGCTTATCGAGGAATGTCCCTCCAGTGCTATCGACCACAAGACCAGAGAAAAGATGATCGACGTGGCGACCAAGGCTGCCAAGGCGGTGGACTACCGCAATGCCGGCACGGTGGAATTTCTGATGGACAAAGACGGCAGCTTCTACTTTATGGAGATGAACACCCGTCTGCAGGTGGAACACACCGTCACCGAGATGGTCACCGGCTACGATCTGGTCAAATGGCAGATCCGCATCGCTGCCGGTCAGAAGCTGGGCTTTGAGCAGAAGGACGTCCACCTGAACGGCCATGCCATTGAGTGCCGCATCAACGCAGAAAATCCGGAGCTGAACTTCCGTCCAAGCTGCGGTAGAGTCACTCTGCTGCACGTCCCAGGCGGTCCATGGGTGCGCTTTGATACGGCGCTGTATCAGGATTATTTTGTGCCGCCGTACTACGATTCGATGATCGGCAAGCTGATCGTCTTTGCCAAGACCCGTGAGGAGGCCATCCGCAAATTGCAGGCGGCACTGTGCGAGCTGGTGATCGAGGGAGTCGACCACAACAGCCAGCTGCACATGGAACTGTTAAACGATCCTGCGTTCAAGGCGGGAGACTATTATACCGACTTTATGGCCAAGAGAGGTCAGTAATCAGATTATGTTGTGCAGGGCGCCCGACTGTTAAAGGGCGCCCGAGGAAGAGAGGACCTGCATGCTTTCGAAAAAACTGTTCCAGAAACCGAAGAACGATCTGGAAAACTATGGACGGGCGTCCCGCGAAATCCATCCGGCCGTACCGGATGAGCTGTGTGTGTCCTGTCCGGAATGTAGAAATATCCTGTTTGCCAGTGTCATGAGCACACAGTTTTATACCTGTCCCAAGTGCGGACATCTGTTCCGCCTCAATGCCCGCCAGCGCATCGACATGATTGCCGACCAGGACAGCTTTGTCGAGCACGACCGCGGAATGAAAGCCCAGAATCCGCTGGATTTTCCAGGCTATGACAACAAACTGCGCCGTGCCGTGGTGGACAGCCATGAAAACGACGGCGTAGTCTGCGGCGAATGTACCATCGGTTCGTACCGCTGCTGCCTGTTTGTGATGGAGGCGGGATTCATGATGGGCAGCATGGGCTCGGTGGTCGGCGAAAAGATCACCCGCCTGTTTGAGTATGCCACCGAACATCATCTGCCGGTCATCGGCTACACCGTTTCGGGCGGAGCGAGGATGCAGGAAGGCATCCTTTCGCTGATGCAGATGGCAAAGACCAGCGGCGCAGTCAAACGCCACAGCGATGAGGGCAACCTCTACGTTACCTTCCTGACCGACCCAACCACCGGCGGTGTGTCGGCCAGCTTTGCGATGGAGGGAGACATCATCCTTTCCGAGCCAGGAGCGCTGATCTGCTTTGCAGGCCCTCGTGTCATCGAGCAGACCATCCGCCAGAAGTTGCCGGAAGGATTTCAGCGTGCGGAGTTTCTGCTGGAGAAGGGCTTTGTCGATGCTATTGTCGAGCGTCCGCAGCAGAAGGAATATCTGACCCGCGTGCTGGCGCTACATGGCGCGCCTCAGAAGGAGCAGACACAGGAGGTGGCAGAAGATGGAAGCCTATAAACGTGTAGCGGCTGCCCGCGCCAAGGGCCGTCCAAGCGGCGCGGATTTTATCCAGAACGTTCTGGAAGGATTTATGGAATTTCACGGCGACCGCCGCTTTGGGGACGACGGTGCAGTGATTGCCGGCGTGGGCTGGATCAACGATATGCCGGTGACTGCCATCGCCATCGACCGCGGCAAGGACACCAAGGATAAGATCAAAAGAAACTTTGGTTCTGCACATCCCGAAGGCTACCGCAAGGCGCTGCGCCAGATGAAGCTGGCTGAAAAGTTTGGACGTCCGGTCGTCTGCTTTGTGGATACTTCCGGTGCTTACTGCGGCATCGGCGCCGAGGAGCGCGGACAGGCGCAGGCTATTGCCGAAAACCTGATGGAGATGATGACCCTCAAGGTGCCGGTCATTTCGATTCTCACCGGCGAAGGCGGCAGCGGCGGCGCGCTGGGATTGGCGGTTGCCGACGAGGTATGGATGCTGGAAAATGCGGTTTACTCGGTTATCTCGCCAGAAGGCTGTGCCAGCATTCTGTGGAAGGATGCTTCCAAGACCAAGGAGGCTGCGGAGTGTCTGAAGCTGACCGCCGAGGAGCTGCTCCGGCTGCACGTTGTCGAGCGCGCCATCCGAGAGCCGAAGGACTCCAAGGAAGGCTTTGAGCGGGTATATGCGCGGCTGAGAAAGGATCTGTACAGTGCGTTCAGTCAGGGAAAACGCCTCAGCCCGCAGGAACTGACCGAGCGCCGTTATCAGAGATTTCGCAGGATGGGAGCGTTTACAGAATGATTAGAATTGTAACCGATAGCACCGTCAATATTACCAGAAAGCGGGCAGCACAGCTGGGACTGACCGTTCTGCCGATGGGCTACACCGTCAACGGACAGCGCTATCTGGAGAGCTTCACCGACTGCAACGGCAACTTTGAGGCGCTGCTGCAGAATAAAAACTTTGTGACCAACCAGGTTTCGGTCGAAAGTTTTGTTTCAGCCTTTTCCGAGCTGGTGCGCCGCGGCGACCAGGTGCTGTGCATCGTCATTTCGTCGCGACTGAGCGGCACCTACCGCAGCGCCTTTGCAGCGGCAGCACAGATCAACGCCACCTATGGCGGAGAAGAAAAGGTGATCGTGGTAGATTCGCTGTGTACCGCCGGCGGTATGCTGCTGCTGTGCCAGCAGGCAATCGCTCTGGCAGGACAGGGAATGGGTCTGCAGGAGCTTGCCCAGCGTGTTGAGGAGGAGCGCAAACGTATCAGCGTGGTATTTTCGCTCGACAGCATGGATGCACTGCGCCGCAGCGGACGCATTGGTATTGTCCGCCAGTCGGTCAGCACCATTTTGAATCTGCGCCCGCTGCTGTGCTGCAAGGACGGCGCAGTAGTTTCGCTGGGAAGTGCACGAGGCAGAAACGAACAGATCAACGCCCTGGTGCGCACCATCGAGACAGCGCCGGAACGCATGATTATCAACGGTGTCAGCACAAGTCCGGCACTTGCACAGCTGCAGCGGGAGCTGGAACTTCACTTTGCACAGGTTCCGCTGGAGCATCACGGTGTAGGACCGGTACTGGGCCACCATCTGGGAATGGGTGTTCTGGCAGTGAGCTGGATTGACAAAGAATAAAAGCAATAAAAATGAGCTGCTTTCCAAACGGAAAGCAGCTCATTTTTATTGCTTTGCAGCTTATCGGTTGTAACGGTCCATCCAGATGTCGGCGATGGACAGCGCCTCATACAGACCGTCGCGTTCGGCCTTGTTGAGGATGCGCTCTTTCAGCGGCAGACTCTCGTCGGTGGAGATCAGCTGTACCACGACCTTGCTGGCCATCGGCAGCCCCATCTCCTCCTTTTGGCTCTTAATCTGCAGATGGGCAACACACTTGTCTCCCATGCTGCCATAGTAGAGTGTTTCTCCGCTGCGCACCAGCGGTCTTCCTTTATACCTCAAAAATTCCTGTGGCATGACAAAACTCCTTTCGTGGTTGTGCAACCCTTTGCCTGTACAGACAAAAAAGCGGACAGCCACCCCTGGCTATCCGCAACGCCTTTTTGCAGCAAAGTCCTGTCACTGATTGTGCAAACATAATCGAACAGGTCCTAGTCGTTTAAGTAGGATTTGACCAGGATCTGCAGCAGCTCATCGCGGTCGATCCGGCGGATCAGACTGCGTGCGTTGTTGTAGGTGGTGATATAGGTCGGGTCCTCCGAAAGGATGTAGCCGACAATCTGGTTGATCGGGTTATAGCCCTTCTGTCTGAGTGCGTCATAGATGACGGTCAGCGTTTTTTTGATTTCCTTTTCCTTGTCCTCGTGCAGCGAAAAAGAGATCGTTGGTTCGTGCATATATGATACCTCCGCTCCCCGAGTTTTCCTGCAAATGTCTAAAAAAGTGCAGCAGACAAAAAAGACAGGTACACACGGGTTTGATTTTGGTCTGCGATATTTTTATAACACGAGAATATCATACCGCAAATACGAAGTTTTTTCAACCAATCCCAGGAATTTTATTAGAATGTTTACATCGACATCGCCTGATTCTATATAAATTGCATAAAAACAAAGGGCGAATATCGTTGTATTATGGATACTTATGCTTCTGGATAGTTGCCCAGAAATTGCAGATAATCAATGTCGTGTTTTAAGTTTGCAAGCGCTGTCTGCACCCGTTCCTCCTGCAGATTGCCCGAAAAATCCCAGTAAAACATAAACTCAAATGGGCTGTCGGGAATAGGACGGGACTCGAGCTTTAGGAGGTTAATCTTCTGGTCGGCAAAGCGGGACAGTGCTCCGTAGAGTGCACCGGCCTCGTGCTTGACGCGGACGATCAGGCTGATGCGGTTACAGTCGGGATGTTCGACCGGCTGTTTTGCCAGCACCACAAAGCGGGTAAAATTGTCGCGCCGGTTCTGGATGGCTTCGCACAGAATCTTCAGTCCGTACATCTGTGCACACTCCCGTGAGCCGATGGCAGCAAGGGAAGGATCGCTCTGTTCTGCCACAAATTTGGCGGAAGCAGCCGTGTTGGAATAGGGATGGGCGCCCATCTGCGGATGTGCCTTTAAAAAGTCGGAGCATTGATGCAGCGCCTGTTCGTGGGAATAGACGCTGCGAACCTGGTCAAGCTGAGTGTCAGGAAGAACCAGCAGCGAGTGTTCGATCTTGACCTTGACGGTGCCGACGATGTAGAGGTGATACTGCAGCATCAGGTCGTAGTTGTCGGTGACCGAACCGGCCAGCGTGTTTTCAATCGGGATGATGCCGTAGCGCTGTTCCCCTTGGCTCACCGCCTGAAATACGTCCTCAAAGTGAGGATAGAAGGTGATGTCCGGTGTGTCGAATACATCCAGACAGGCACGGTGGGAGAAAGCACCTGCCACACCCTGACAGGCGACCTTTGCGGGAGAGGAAGGGTCCTGCTCGTTGTTTCGGACGATGCGTTCGATCTCCTTCATCACTGCACCTCCTTGCTGCCAAGCACCAGATCCATCAGCGCAATCGCGGCGGCTGATTCAATGCAGGGGACGGCGCGTCGAACGATACAGGGGTCGTGGCGTCCGGTGATCGAGAGGGTGACCTCCTCGCCGGTGCGGAAGTTGACCGTCCGCTGGCTCTGGGAGATGGAAGGAGTGGGCTTGATAACCGCCGAGAAGAGCAGCGGCATGCCGTTGGTGATGCCGCCGAGGATGCCTCCATTATGGTTGGTGGTAGTGCGGACGTTTCCGTCCTGCATGCAGAACGGGTCGTTTGCCTGACTGCCGGAAAGCTCTGCAAAAGAGAAGCCCAGTCCAAACTGAACGCCTTTGACCGCGGGAATTCCGAAGGTCAGCGAGGCGATCTTGCTTTCCACGCAGTCGAACATCGGATCGCCGATACCGGCAGGTAGTCCGGTAGCAGCACATTCGATGGTGCCGCCTACCGAGTCGAGCTGTTCGCGGCGTTGAGCGATCAGCTCCTGCATCTGTTCTCCGGCGGCATCGTCGAGAACAGGGAAAAACTTCTGTCCCATTCCGCGCAGGGTATCCGCCGAGAGGGAGACAGGGTCAAAGCTCTGGTCCTTGATGCTGCCGACCGAGGCAATGTGCGCGCCTACCTCGATGCCGCGCGCCGCCAGATACTGCTTGGCGATAGCGCCGGCAAAGCACAGCGGCGCGGTCAGTCTGCCGGAAAAGTGTCCGCCGCCGCGGATGTCGTTGCAGCCGTGGTAGCGCACATAGCCAGTGTAATCGGCGTGACCTGGGCGGGCGACCGAGCGCAGCTGGTCATAGTCCTTGGACTGGGTGTTGGTGTTCTCAATCAGCGCGCAGATGGGTGTCCCACAGGCAATCAGACGGTCAGGACAGTCCGGATCGGGCAGCAGACCGCTCTGAATCTGTGGAAAATCCTTTTCCAGACGCGGCGTGTCGAGCTTGCCGCCTTTGGAACTGCGGCGCGCCATAAAGGAGAGCAGCTGTGGAAAGTCGATCACAGTGCCCGCTGGGACGCCGTCGATGACAATGCCGATGCCGCGGGAATGGCTTTCGCCAAAGATGGACAGTTTGAGGTTATGCCCCCAGGTCGATGACATGAACATCTCCTCCTAACGCTTGAAAGTCCTTGTAAAAATGGGGATAGGATTTGCTGACGCACAGCGGGTCGCGAATGACCACCGGCTCTTTGCAGACCAGCGACGCTACTGCCATCGACATGGCGATGCGGTGGTCGTTAAACGAATCGACCGTTCCGCCGCGAAGCTGTGGTTTGCCGCGGAGGATCAGTCCGTCGGCAAGCTCGGTGACGTCGGCGCCGATGTCACTCAGGCACTGGTACATCGCGTGCAGACGGTCGCTCTCCTTGATGCGCAGACGGCCTGCATTGACGATATGGGTCTCTCCCTGAGCGACCGCCGCAACCACCGACAGAACAGGGATGATGTCGGGAATCTGTGCGCCGTCGATGGTGATTGCTTTGAGCGGCGCAGGAGTGACGGTGACGCTGTGACCCTCGGTGGTGACCTGTGCGCCCATCTGTGCAAGGAGGTTGGCGACGGCACGATCTCCTTGTAAAGACTGTAAATCCAGACCATGGACGGTGAGCGGATGGTTTCCGATGGCGCCGGCACACAGCCAGAAGGCGGCGTTGCTCCAGTCGCCCTGTGCTTCCAGCTGACCAGGAGTACGATACTGCTGATTCCCAGGGATGTCCCAGCCGTTTTCGACAGGATGGACGGTGATATCAAACCGTTCCAGTACCCGCAGCGTCATGTCCACATAGCCTTTGGACTGCAGCGGAGAGGTCAGGCGAATTTGGCTGTCCTCGTGCAGCAGCGGCAGTGCAAACAGCAGGCCGGTGATGTACTGGGAGCTGATATCCCCCGAAAAGGAGAAGCAGCCGCCCTGCAATTTGCCGTCCAGCTCCATCGGCAGCCAGTCGCCGTTGTCGGGTAGCGAGAAGGTGACTCCGTGCTGCTCAAGCTGCTGAAGCAGCGGCTGCATAGGACGCTGTGCCAACCTTCCGTGACCGATAAAGCGCGCAGACTGTCCCAGCGCCGCCATCACCGGCACCAGAAAGCGCAGTGTCGAACCGGACTCGCCGCAGTCGCAGTCGATGCGCTCCGATTTGTGCTGTCCGATGCCCTCCACCAGAATGTTGTCGTCACCAAAGGTGACAGCAGCGCCGGCAGCTTCCATCACACGAGCAGTGGCGCGGATGTCCTCCGAGAGGGTGCAGCGGCGGATGAGGCTGGAACCACTGCTCAGCGCACAGGCCAGAATCAGCCGGTGCAGGTCCGACTTGGACACCGGCGCAAGCAGCTCACCGGAAAGCTGACCATGGACAGCGTAGTTTAACATGGAAGTTCCCCCTTCAGAATGGTTTCCAGCTCGGCGGTGTCCATCGGCAGGATGTCGGCCTTGCCTGCAGTGGAAACAAGGATCAGACGGATGGTGCTGCCGCTGCGTTTTTTGTCGTGCAGGCAGCTTTCGGCAAGCTCGGAGAGTGCGCCGTCATAGTGGCAGGGCAGATGATACCGCTCCAGAACGCTGCACAGGCGGTGCAGCAAAGCGGCATCGCAGCGTCCAAGCTTCATTCCCAGACGGGTGATGAGCACCATTCCCATCGCCACACCCTGCCCGTGGGAAACGGCGTGGTTGGTCACCTTTTCGATGGCATGGCCCAGCGTGTGACCGTAGTTTAAAATCATGCGGATGCCGGTGTCGTGTTCATCCTGTTCCACCACCTGACGCTTGATGTCCACACAGTAGGCGACGATCTCCTCCAGACGCTCCTGAATGTCACAGCTTTCCAGTAGCTGCAGAAACTCCTCGCTCCAGATCATCGCGTACTTAATCATCTCCGCACAACCGTCAGCAAAGATTTCCGGCGTCAGGGTGGAGAAGGTGTCAGGGTCGCAAACCACCAGCGATGGCTGATGGAAGGCACCGATCAGATTTTTGCCTGCTGGGATGTTGACTGCTGTCTTGCCGCCGACCGACGAGTCGATGGCAGCGAGGAAGGTGGTCGGAATCTGGACAAAGCGGATGCCGCGCAGATAGGTAGCGGCAGCAAATCCGACCAGATCGCCGGTCACACCTCCGCCGAGTGCAACCAGAAAATCGGAGCGGGTGATATTATTTTGGATCAGGAAATCATAGATATGAAGCAGAACCTCGTGCGACTTGGAGTCCTCGCCGTGAGGGAAGACGAAGGTGCAGACCGAAAAGCCTGCCTGTTTGAGCGACTGAACCACCGGTTCGAGGTAAAGTGCAGCAACGTTGTCGTCGGCGATGACGGCAGCGGTAGCTTTGGAAGGTTCAAATACATTGGCGCACAGTGCGCCGCAGCGGGCAAGAGAGCCTTTTTCAATCAATACGTCATACTGGACGCTTGCGTGGACGGTGACGGTTTTCAAGGGAACACAGACTCCTTTCGATACGGGTTAGAGGGAAGAGGTCCAATTCTGTCCTTGATATAGGGACAGAATTGGACCAAACGTGCGGATGAATTTGTCCTTACAACAAAGACAAATTCAGATTAGTCCATCTGTTTTCCGAAGAAGGTGACGGTGCGTTTGACGTCCTGCATAACCTCGTCGAACTGTTCCGGTGTCAGCGACTGTGCACCGTCGCACAGAGCTTTTTCAGGGTGGTCATGTACTTCGATGATCAGACCGTCTGCACCGACAGCGATAGCAGCCATCGACAGCGGATGTACCATCCAACGGATACCGGAAGCGTGGCTTGGGTCGACGATGACCGGCAGATGGGACTGCTTTTTGATGATCGGAATAGCGGAGATGTCCAGGGTGTTGCGGGTAGCGGTCTCGAAGGTACGGATGCCGCGCTCGCAGAGGATGACGTTTTTGTTGCCGCCAGCCATGATGTACTCAGCGCTCATCAGCAGCTCCTCGATAGTGTTGGCAAGGCCACGTTTGAGCAGGATTGGCTTGTTTACCTTGCCAAGCTCCTTGAGCAGCTCGAAGTTCTGCATGTTGCGGGCGCCAACCTGGATAACATCGACATTTTCAAACAGCGGCAGATGAGCAGCGTTCATGATTTCGGTGACAATCGGCAGACCAGAGGTCTTTTTTGCCTCGAGCAGGTACTCGATACCTTCGGCACGAAGTCCCTGGAAAGCGTATGGAGAAGTACGTGGTTTGAACGCACCGCCGCGCATCAGTCCTGCGCCCGAAGCCTTGACTGCTGCAGCAACAGCGGTCATCTGCTCACGGCTTTCTACCGAGCATGGGCCGGCGATGACCTGGAAGTGTCCGCCGCCGATCTTGCGTCCGCTGACATCAACGATGGTGTCGTCTGGATGGAACTTGCGGTTTGCATTCTTGTATGGTTCCTGAATACGTTTTACCTCAGCGACGATGTTCATCGACTTGATGTCGTCGGTGTCCAGACGGGAGGTATCACCGATCAGACCGAGGATGGTTTCATGGACGCCGCGGATCTCCTGAACCTGCAGGTCCATTTCCTCGAAACGGCGGATCATTTCGTTGACTTTATCAGGAGCAGTATCTTTTTTCAAAACAATAATCATGGTAAAACAAATCCTTTCTGTGTGTACGGTCTAAAACAAAAAAGCCGATGCTTTTGTTCTCCAAAAGCATCGGCAGATTTTAAACCAGAAATATTTTTCAGGAAAATCCTTTTTGTAGTCAGTCGGCCGGATTAGATACAGGCCGCTGCCATCAACCGTTTTCTTTTGGCAGTCATCTTTAATTTTGCATGACAAAATCGCTCTGTGCAAAAGCCAAAGCTAAAAAAGTATGCAAAATAAAAAGCTGTCATCTGATTGCGGTTCATAAAAAAGTCCTCCTGTTCCGGCATGTGTTTTTCGCGCCAGAATAACGATGTAAAAAATATACGCCTGAATGAGCAATCTGTCAAGTACTTTTGCTAACAAAAGCAAAATATTGACATTTTTCATACAAAAAAGGCTGCAGAATGTAAAAAAAGGAGAAAGAGGCTTGCCGAAGGAAGTAATTCTGAATAGAATGTGAATTTCTTTTTGTAATAATTGACACTTTTTTGCAGAAGCTTTATAATATGGTTTGCGTGAAATTATAGCACGCTAATAAATAGGAAAGTTTTAGCAGAAAAAATACAGTTTGCGATGTTGGCTTACAGCAGAGACTGTCAGGGCCTAACAAGACAAATCACAACTTTTAAAAAGGCTGCATTTTTGGCTTAGTTAAGCCAAAATAGCGGCCCTTTTCAGAGGAATGACGGGAGAGAAAACAGTGGAAAAAAACGTAGGAATTGATATTGGCTCTACAACAGTTAAGGTTGTGGTTATGGAAGGGGAGAAGATCCTGTACAGGATCTATCAGCGCCACCTTTCCCAGGTGCGTCAGGCGACCATCAAAGCCCTGGAAGGAGCCAGAAAATTTTTGCAGGGAGAAAAGTTTCACGCGGCGATCTCCGGCTCGGCAGGACTGGGTCTTGCAGAGGATGCAGGCATCGACTTTGTGCAGGAGGTTTTTGCAACCTACAAGACAGTAATGGAGTATGAGCCAGACACCGACGCGGTGATCGAGCTGGGCGGAGAGGATGCAAAGATCATCTTCCTCAGCGGCGGTCTGGAGGAACGAATGAACGGCAGCTGTGCAGGCGGCACCGGCGCCTTCATCGACCAGATGGCAACTCTGCTGGGTATCAGCACCGAGGAACTGGATGAGCTGAGCCTGCATCACGAGAGAATCTATCCGATTGCGTCCCGCTGCGGCGTCTTTGCAAAGACCGATATTCAGCCGCTGCTCAACCAGGGCGCAAAGAAAGAGGACGTGTCTGCCAGTATCTTCCAGGCGGTCGTCGACCAGACGGTCACCGGCCTGAGCCAGGGAAGAAAGATCGAGGGCAAGGTATTGTTCCTGGGAGGACCGCTCTTTTTCTTCAAGGGCCTTCAGCAGCGTTTTGCAGAGACTTTGAAACTGTCCAAAGAAAATGCAGTGTTCCCAACCTGGGCACAGTATTCGGTAGCCATCGGAACAGCCATTTTTACCCGCGGACTGGAGCGTTCGTACAGCTATGAGGAGTTTATCAATATCCTCGAAAACGCCTCCTCCCGCTCCAAAACCACCAACTATCTGAAACCTTTGTTTGAGAATGAGGAGGAGCACAACGAATTTGTGCGTCGCCACAGCCAGGCAAACGTTCCGTGGAAGGACATCGCCGATTACAGCGGCGATGCCTACCTCGGCATCGACTGCGGCTCCACTACCACCAAGCTGGTGTTGATGAGCGACTCGTTTGAGACGCTCTACCGCTATTACAGCTCCAGCCAGGGCAATCCGGTGCAGATCGTCCGCGAACAGCTCAAGAAGATTTACGAAGCCTGCGGCGACCGCGTCCACATCCGCTATGCGGTTTCCACCGGTTACGGTGAGGAGCTGATTCAGCACGCCTTCCATCTGGACGACGGCATCGTCGAGACCATCGCCCACTTCAAGGCGGCACAGCACTTTGACCCGAAAGTCGAGTTCATCCTGGACATCGGCGGTCAGGACATCAAGTGCTTCAAGATTAAAAACAACGCCATTGACTCGATCATGCTCAACGAGGCCTGCTCCTCGGGATGCGGCTCGTTTATCGAGACCTTTGCAAAGTCGATGGGATATACCGCCGAGGAATTTGCACGGCTGGGCCTGTTCTCCAAATATCCGGTGGACCTGGGTTCCCGCTGCACCGTCTTTATGAACTCCTCGGTCAAGCAGGCACAGAAGGACGGCGCCAGCGTCGAGGATATCTCGGCGGGACTTTCGATGAGTGTCGTCAAAAACGTGCTGTATAAGGTCATCCGTGCCAGAAGCGCAGATGAACTGGGCGAACATATCGTTGTACAGGGCGGTACCTTCTTAAACGACGCCGTACTGCGCAGCTTTGAGCAGGAGATCGGACATAATGTCACCCGACCGGATATCGCCGGCCTGATGGGCGCCTACGGTGCTGCCATCTACGGCAGAGGCATCTATAAGGCAAGCAAGGAGAAAAAAGAAAGTTCGATCCTCAAGATGGATCAGCTGGAAAACTTCGTCCACGAGTCCAAGCCGGTGGTCTGCCAGGGCTGTACCAACCACTGCAACCTGACCATCAATACCTTTGCAGGAGGCGAGCGCTTTATTTCGGGCAACCGCTGTGAGCGTCCGCTGGGACTGGGCAAGGAAAAACAGCTTCCTGACCTGTACCGCTATAAGCTCGAGCAGGTGCGTGCCCTCAGCGAGGAATGTCAGCGTCTGACCGCGGAAAATCACTTCCACCGCGGAACCATCGGCCTGCCGCTGGGACTGAACATGTACGAAAACCTGTTCTTCTGGGTCGAATTTTTCCATAGCCTCCAGTTTAATGTGCTGGTTTCGGACATCTCTTCCCGTGCACTGTACGCAAAGGGTCAGTACTCAGTGCCGTCCGATACCGCCTGCTATCCGGCAAAACTGATGCATGGACACATCGAGAATCTGCTGGACAAGGGTGTTGACACCATCTTCTATCCGTGCATGAGCTATAACTTTGATGAGCACCGCGGCGACAACCACTTTAACTGTCCGGTCGTTGCCTACTATCCGGAGCTGCTCATCTCCAACGTCGAAAAGCTCCAGCATGTTCGCTATATCTATCCATATCTCAATCTTTCGGCGCGCAAGACCTTCCCGAAAAAGATCTGGGAAGCGCTGCGGGAATATTATCCTGACCTGACGCTGAAGGAAGTGAAACAGGCATCGGACAATGCCTATACTCGCTACTATGCACATCAGAACGACATCAAGGAAAAGGGGGCACAGGCGCTCAGCTATGCAAGAGAGCATGGACTGAAAACCATCGTGCTCTGCGGCAGACCTTACCACATTGATCCAGAGATCAACCACGGCATCAACCAGCAGATCACCTCGCTGGGACTGGTGGTTGTCTCCGAGGACTGTGTCTCCGACCTGGTGGTTCCGGTTCGTCCGAACGTCCTCAACCAGTGGACCTATCATTCGCGTCTGTACAATGCAGCCAAGTATGTCACCGAGCATGACGACTGCGAGCTGGTGCAGCTGGTATCCTTTGGCTGCGGCATCGACGCCATCACCACCGACGAGGTTTCGGCAATTCTGACCCGTGGTGACAAGCTGTATACCCAGCTGAAAATTGATGAAATCAACAATCTGGGCGCAGTCAAGATCCGTCTGCGCTCGCTGATCGGTGCAGTCAAAGAACGTGACGCACAAAAGCAGAATGAGCAATAGAAAAAGAACCGGAGCAGGAGGGAACTGCTCCGGCAAAAAGGCAAAAGGGAGGGTGTGATTTTCACAAATGGAAGAGATCAAAAGAGTGTCTTTTACCAAGGAAATGAAAAAGACTCATACAATTCTGATTCCGACGATGCTTCCAATTCACTTTAAGATTCTGGGAAACGTACTGGAAAACTATGGCTATAAAATCAAGGTCCTGGACAACTTTGGACAGGGCGTCATCGACCAGGGACTCAAAAATGTGCACAACGATACCTGCTATCCGGCACAGCTGGTTATCGGCCAGATGATCGACGCTCTGGAGCACTGTGATCTGCCGCTGGACAAGGTGGCACTGCTGATCACCCAGACCGGCGGCGGCTGCCGTGCATCCAACTATATCCACCTGCTCAGAAAGGCGCTGGACAAGTGCGGCTACGGCAATATTCCGGTCATCTCCGCCAGCTTTATGAAGAGCGAGCAGTCGGGCGGTTTCTCGCTGCCGGTGACAATGCTGCTTCAGGCCGTCTACGGCGTGCTGTGCGGCGATTTGATCATGACATTGTATAATCAGTGCATCCCGTACGAAAAGCAGGCAGGAGCCAGCCAGAAGGCGGTAGACGACAGTGTCGCTATGGCAGAGAAGCTGTTCTGCAAAAAACTGCTGCGCTGGAAGGAAGTTTCGGCGTTGATGAAGCAGATCATCGAGCGATTCAATAAGGTGGAGCGTCGCAAGGAGGAAAAGATCCGCGTCGGCGTCGTCGGCGAAATCTATGTCAAATATTCGCCGCTCGGCAATAACAACCTGGAAGAATTTCTGCTGTCCGAGGGCTGCGAGGTTGTCTGCCCTGGACTGTTTGACTTTTTGCTGTACTGCACCCACAACGTCGTGTTCGACAACGATCTGTACGGCATCAACGGAGTAAAGGCGGCAGTAATGCGCAAGGTCAATGCTTTTCTGCGCGGCAGAAAGAGCGACATGATCCGTCTGATCGAGCAGAACAGCGATTTCCAGCCGCCGTGCCATTTTGAGAGCACCATCGAGTCGACCAAGGGATATATCGGCAAGGGCGTCAAGATGGGCGAGGGCTGGCTCTTGACCGCAGAGATGGTCGAGCTGATCCAGCACTACAAGGTCAATAACATCGTCTGCACTCAGCCGTTCGGCTGCCTGCCAAACCACATCTGCGGCAAGGGCGTCATGCGTGTCATCAAGGAGAAAAATCCACAGGCAAACATCGTTGCGGTGGACTATGACTCCAGTGCATCTAAGGTCAACCAGCAGAACCGTATCAAGCTGATGCTGGCAAACGCAAGACTGATGAGCGCGCAGCAGAAAGCGCAGGACGATCAGGAGCCTCCGGTAGAACAGCCGCTGGAAGAACAGCAGAGCCACCAAAATCAAAAGGAACTGGTGACAGCATCCGCTGGATTTGCCGCAAGCAGTACGGAGCAGTGTCAGGATAGTCAATACGCGTACTAATTTTTAAAATAGAATCATCAACAGAAACCCCTCTGAAAAGGTTGCCGGCGGTACTGCGGTGCCGCCGGCATCTTTCTTTGGGAAACAAAAAAAGAGGGAGGCTTGTCCTGTGCAGCTGTTTTTGGCATTTTTGGTATACAGCTTTTTAGGCTGGGTGTGTGAAACGGTTTATTGCTCCATCGGACAGAGAAAGTTTGTCAACCGCGGTTTTCTCAATGGACCGCTTTGTCCGGTATATGGGTTCGGTGCGGTAGCGGTACTGCTGTTTTTGCGTCCATTGCGGGAAAATTTGCTGCTGCTGTTTTTTGGCGGCATGATTTTGACCAGTGTGATCGAATACATCACCGGTTTTGCACTGGAAAAATTGTTTGCAGCAAAGTGGTGGGATTATTCCAACTATCGTTTTAACATCCACGGCAGAGTGTGTCTGCGCAATTCGCTGATGTTCGGTGTGCTGTCGGTGGTGGCAGCGCGTCTGGTCGATCCGGTGGTGCAGGGCATGATCCAGGCGCTGCCGTTTGGAGCGTCTGTGGCTTGCTGTGCCGTCTTTGGCGTGCTGTTGGTCACCGACCTGACCGTGACAGTCCGCACCATCCTCGACCTCAACGGAACGCTCAAACAGCTCCAGCAGCTGGTGGAGCAGGCGCGGCTGGATACCAGTGAGTATCTGCGCCAGAACCAGCAGGAGTTCCAGCAGAAGGTCGAACAGGGCAAGCTGGACTTCGAGCTTGGCAGAATGGAGCTGCGCGAGTTTTTGGAGGAGCGTAAAAACGAGCGGATGGCAGAACGTGCCGAACGCCGTGCACAGCGCCGCCGTGAATTGCTTGCCAAACTGACTGACGAACAGCGCGAAGCAATCGAGCATATCGAGCAGCGCATCCGCGAAGGTGCAACCAGAAACAGACTGCTGCGCCGCCGTCTGGTGGAGGCATTCCCAAATATGCGCTCGACCCGTTATCAGGGAGCTTTGGAGCGGATCAAGGAGGAGCTTTTCCGCAAAAAAGGCGAATAAACATACAAAAACAAACAGGGATTCCCATGCAGGGAGTCCCTGTTTGTTTTTTGTCTGTGCTGTGTTTTTTGGCCTTCTCACTGCGCAATATCAATATCATTTGGGACGCAGGACAGGAAATTGCAGGAAAAAAAGAAGGTTGCCTTTTGAGGGTGAATATATTATAATGGTTCTACAATTGGCGTTTTATGCGCTTTTTTGCCATACCAGGACAAATAAGGCGACCCGACTGCATATCCTGATGTGAACAGGATTGTGACAGGAGTATGGCACTTTTTCAGGAATTTTTTTGGAGAGGACGCAATAAATTGGCGCCTTTCCTGCACTAAACTTATGATGGGTGGTGTAGAGGTGAAATTAGACACAGCATTAGTGCTGGATGCCCAGAAGGGAGGCCAGGAAGGCTTTACCAGGCTTTATCAGGCGGTAGCACCCTCGTTGTATCGAACCGCGTTGTACACCCTCGGCAACAGCCACGACGCGGAAGATGTGGTTTCCGAAACGTTCATCGAGGCGTATCGGGGACTGGGAGCTCTGCGCGATCCGCAGGCATTTATGCCATGGATCTACCGTATTTTGTCGGCAAGATGCAATCGCAAGATACGTGAATATGTGCGGGCACGCAACGAGATGGATATCGATGAGCTGCTCCATCTGCCTGAAGATCAGGACGAATTTTCCCAGACAGTGCAGCAGCGGACCGACCTTTTGCGCGCACTGCAGCAGCTGGGCGATGAGGAGCGGCAGATTGTGATTTTGTCGGTGGTGGATGGTTATACTGCAAGAGAGATTGCGCAGATTATCCAGGCACCGCAGGGAACAGTCAGCTCCAAACTGTTCCGAGCCTTTAAAAAGATGCGAAAATATTTGGAAGGAGGGAAGCTAAGTTGACAGAAAAGAACAAAGATTGGATGCCGGAAGCGTTGTCCGAACAGGAACAGCAGCAGCTTGCCGATGACCAGGAATTTTTGATGCGGCAGTTTTCGGCGCTTTGCTGTCCGGCGCTTCCCGAAGGTTTGTCTGCACAGAATATCTGGGAAAAGATCTGTGCAGGAGAGGGAGACGGACAGATAACCGTCGATCCGTCCACCATAGACGTACAAATGAAAGAGACAGAAGAGAAAGAAACTGTCCTTGAATCAGAGACAGAAAATCCTTCGCAGGAAAAGAACAATGTAATCATCTTCCCACAAAAGGAAGAACAACAGGAAAAAGTACGCACCATTTCGGCTGCACAGCGCAGACGTCGCTGGGCAATCGCTTGCACCTTGGTGCTGGTTGTCGGATTATCGGCAGCCTTCTGGAAATATGGACGGACGTCGATGAATGCAGGAGGCGCGATCGTACAGAATACGGCCGCGGCTGACCAGGCGACCGAAGAAGCCGTCGAGGAATCTGCCGAGGTGGAAGAAACCGTAGAAGCGGTGGAGGATGAATCGGCAACACAGGAAGCTGCAATGCCAAAGGCAGTCATGCAGCAGGCACCGCAGGCAGCAAATGAAGCTCCGCAGACAGAATCGGGAACAACGAGTGCCGATTCCGTACAGCCGCAGTCGGAACCTTCAGCGCAGTCGAATGATGCGCCGGCAGTGCAGTCGGATGCCGCAGGAACCCAGCAGGATACCCAGGAACGGGAGGAACTCCGTCAGCGGATGCTGGATTCTCTGGCGTCTCCACAGCAGGAGAAGACTGTGACCGAAAGCACCGTAACCGAGCAGCAAGACGAAGAGCAGGTTAATCCGACCACCGGCGGTGAAGGAGAGACCCCAAAAGCGGAACCACAGACAGGCGTGATGATGGCACAGGCACCGCAGGAACAAACCGAGAGTGAATCTGCCGAACCGGAGACCGAGACAACAACCGAGGCAGCCAATGCTCTGGAAGAAGGACTCAAGCAAGCCCAGCAGAGCAAGGTGCAGACCTATTCGGTCAAAGGCGGCAGCCTTTCCTATGATCCGTCCACTGCTACAATGACAGTGCTCTATCGGAATGGAGAACAGGCAGCAACCGTTCAGCTGGCAGCCAATGCACAGGTGCTCGCTTCGGAACGCAGCTTTGCAGAGCTTGTGTCGGATGAACAGGCCAATACCGTTACCATGACAGTATACAGTCTGGAGGAATTGTCCAAACCGGAAAAGGTCAACAGCATCTGCCATCAGGGAACGCTGTTTGATATTTACCAGTCCGGCACCGACAGCTATACCCTGATGACCAGTGTATGGTTTACCAGAGAACAGATCGAAGCGGGAGACTTCCTGCCGACGATTGACAACAGCGAGATTGAGCTGAAGAAGATCAACATTATCGAAGGCTATGGACAGCAGGAGGAGATTAACTATCTGCTGACCAGCACCTTGACAATGGATTCCACCAAGACAAGAGCGGATCTGTATCTGAAATAACAGCAAATCACAAAAGAGCCATCGCACAACAGGTTGTGCGATGGCTCTTTTGTTGTTGGATTTTAGTCTTGTTCCTGTTCAAACTTTAGAAAGTTTCCGGTAGCAGCGTCGATTTCACAATCATACTCGGTGCGACCGCTGATAAATTCCAGTTCATATACGATGCGGCCGTCATCCTCATCCTGCTCCAGCTTCTTCCAGGTGACCTCGGAATCACTAAGCCCTGCCTTTTGAAGCGCGAGCTGCTGGGCCTGTTCCAGCGAAACGGCAGTGCCGGTAGACTGCTGCGGCTGCTGAGTCGATGGACTATCCGACTGCTGGGCCTGCGAACTATCTGGCTGCTGGGTCTGTGTGCTGTCCGTCTGTGTTTCATTGGACTGCGGCTGCTGGTCGTCGGCTGGCTGCTGGCTGTCCGCCTGCTGGGTGACCATCGAAGGAGCAAGGTGGGCAAAATCTTCGCTGACCTCGCGGTATAGCTTCTGGTTGTAGTCCTCGTCCTCGCCGCTGACAAAGACACTGGCGGTGGCGCCTTCGGACAGATAGCCCTTGCGGTTCATGGCGCCGATCAGCGCGTTGAGTGCAGTGTCCAGGTCGAGCCGTTCCAGATTCAGGTCGTCCAGCACATCGGCGCCGTCGTCATTGAGCGGCTGAGCGTTGATGACATACTCATACCGGTTGAGTGAGAGCGAGATGCCAGGGTTGATGTCGATGGAGATGACCGCCTTGACCGAAAACCAGGTGTAGGCAAAAAATCCACCGGCACACAGACAGAGCAGCAGTACAGCAGCGACCAGCCGTCTGCGCCACAGATTGCGCCGTGGATACTGCCGCGGCACAATGTCGTCCACCATCTCCAGTGGGACGATGGGAGCTTCCGCCGCCTGCTTGCAGATGTTGGGAACCCGTTTGGCAACTGCCTTTGCGATCATGGATTCGATCTGTTCATCGGACAATGTTTTTTTGTTGTGATCTGGCATGACAGTTACACCTCCTTGCGGGACGAAGGTTCCTCCAACAGAACCTTGCGCACCTTTTTGAGTGAGCGGGCATATTTGGAAAGCACAGTGGACAGCGGCAGTCCGGTGATCTCGGCGATCTCGCGGTGCTTCAGTCCTGTGACAGCGTGCAGCACCAGAATCTGACGCTCCTGCTCCTCCAGCACCTGCATGGCCTGCTCCAGAGCGATGGCTTCCTCGGTGTCGTGGTCAAAGGGAGGAGCGGGCTGTTCGATCTCCTCGGTGGGAATCTGACGTCCCGCTGCACGCAGGCGAGTGAAGGCAAGATTCTTGGTGATGGTCAGAATCCATGCCATCGGTTTGCCCTGCGGCACATACAGATGGGCAGCACAGCGGATCTTCAGGTAGGTGTCCATCATCACATCCTGCGCCTCATGATGATTTTTGGTCAGCGACAGCGCATAACCGTAGATGGCACTGTCGGTGGCACGGTACAGCGATTCAAAAGCAGTCTGGCTGCCCAGCGCAATCTGCGCCAGCATCTGTTCCAGTTCCTGCGGATTGTTGGACGGACGCAGCGGCTGGAAGCGGTTTTCCACCAGCATCATTGTCATGAGCATCTTGGTTGGCTCCCTCCCCACGAAAAAAGTTGCGATGACAGATAAAAAGGTTCAGGCAGTATGGACTGCCTGAACCGCTCGTTTGTGAACTCAATACAGGAAATCTCGCTTGTGAAAGGATGACTGAGCGTTCAGGCGGGATTCCCCAATGGTTTTAGTATATCAGGGGAAAGGAAGATTTGCAAGTTTTTTGCAGCGGGTGGCTTAGTGATCCCTTTCGCTCTTGAGGATGCTGCCGCTGACAGCGTCGATGGTGTACTCATATTCGGTGAAGCCGTTGCGGAATTCCACTTCGTATTCGGCGCGGCCATCGTCGTAGTCAAATTCTGCCTTGGAGAAGTAAACCTGGGAAGAGGTAAGGCCGGCATCAGCGAGGGCGATCTCTTTGGCTTTGTCCGAGCTGATGTAGTTGGTGCTGGTGGTTGTTGCCGGAGTGTAGCTGCCCTCTGCATCATAGTCGTAGGAGCGGATGGTGCCGTCAGCAGCGATCTCATAGTCGTATTCCTTGTTGGAGGTGAAGAACTCGACGTCGTAGACCAGTCTGCCGTCGTCATAGTCGCGTTCTGCTTTGATGAACGATACCTGGGAGGTGGTAAGGCCGGCGTGCTGCAAAGCGATTTCCTTGGCCTTTTCTGCGCCGATGTCGCCGGTGGAGGTTGTGGTGGTTGTGCTAGAGGAAGCAGCCTTCTTGGTGGTCATGCTGAGTGTGTTGTCCTTGACGGTGACGTCGTAGCCGAGAGCGTCAGCCATTTCTTCAGCTGGGAGGTAGACGTCGTCATCGAGGATGAGCGGATAGTTGGTGTCGTCGTCATCCTTGAGGCTGACGGAGGTTCCATTGACCTGTACCTTCATAGCGGTATTCTGCTGAGCGGTGACATTGCGGTAAACAGAAGCTGCGCCGACCGAAGCGGTGGTGAGCAGGGTAACAGCGGCGAGTGCGATAACGGAGAAGTGTTTGTTCATTTTTTTCATAAGATAACGTCCTTTCTTTGCCTTTCAGGGGCGTCTGATGGTTGATAGGAAATATGTTGAAAGATCTTTCTGTTTTTTGTTTTGGAAGGAAGTTGTTTTTTCCCTTCTGCCTTAATAACTGGTGAGCACCTTGTTTTATTGCAACGGGAGAAAAATTTTTTTCAAAAGTTTTTGCGGGTTCTTTTGAGTGTTTTTGTCCTTCTGTTTTAATAACTGGCGAGCGCCGTGTTTTATTGCAACGGGAGAAAAACTTTTTTCAAAAGTTTTTGCGGATTCTTTTGAGTGTTTTTGCCTTTCTGCTTTAATAACTGGCGAGCGCCGTGTTTTATTGCAACGGGAGAAAAATTTTTTCAAAAGTTTTTGCAGATTCTTTTGAGTGTTTTTGCCTTTCTGCTTTAATAACTGGCGAGTGCCTTGTTTTATTGCAACGGGAGAAAATTTTTATCAAAAGTTTTTGCAGATTCTTTTGAGAGTGTTTTTGTCCTTCTGCCTTAATAACTGGCGAGCACCTTACTTTATTGCAACGAGAGATAAAAAATACCACCTGTTTTTGACAGGTGGTATTTTTATCTGTTCTAAGCAAGACCGACGATACGGAGCAGTTCATCGGGATGGTTGGGCTTATAGGTAGCGTCGATGGTATCAGGGTAGAAACAGCCCCAGACTGCCAGTGCAAAGTCGCATCCGGCTGCTTTGGCACAGCCGGCATCGAACTCACTGTCACCGACAAAGAGCACCTCGGACGGCTGCAGCTGGTGCTGCTGCAAAAAATAGAGCATCGAATCAGGAGCAGGTTTCGGGCGAGCAACTTTGTCACAGGTGACGATGGTGTTGCACAGCTGCAAAAATGGCTCCTTGATGTAGTGTTCCAGGTCGCCCATCTCCCTCGAAGTGCGGGAGGTGTTGACTCCCAGCAGCATACCTGCTTCCTTCATGCGGCACATCGCAGGATAGATTCCCTCGAACAGCTGGGCATTTTTGGCAAGCTCCATGATGTTTTCAATCCAAAGCTGCTCAAACCGCTCGGCTTGGTCGTCGGGAATACCGAAATAGCGGATCGAATTCTGGGCGGTCATGCCGTAGCTCAGCTTGAGCTCTTCCTCGGTGGCCTCCCGTCCAATCATTGCCACACAGGTGCGCTGCAATGCCTCCAGGTTGTAGCGGGAATCGACAGCGGTGCCGTCCAGATCAAAGACCACCGCTTTGTATTTTCCATTCTGCATAAGTTCCTCCTGTTATTACACAATGTATCCTAAATTCTATTCTCATAAAAACAGCGAAGACTGTTTGGAGGCCTTCGCTGTTCAGATGCTATTTTGTCAAATGTCCAAGGACGACGCGGTCGTTACCGCCGTAGTCCGAGATGATGCGCACGCGGTCAAAGCCGTTTTGTTCCATCAGCGCACGGACAGCCTGTCCCTGCTGATAGCCGACCTCGAACAGCAGCCAGCCGTCCGGTTTGAGGTAACTGCGGCAGCGGTCAGACAGGATGCGGTAGAATTGCAGTCCGTTTTCTTTCGCCTCCAGTGCCATGCGCGGCTCCTGCAAAACCTCCGGCGCCAGCGTCTGCATTTCATCGGCGCTGATATAGGGAGGATTGGCAGTGATGAGGTCAAAGGACTGCTGCGGCTGCCATTGCAGTACATCCGCCTGTACAATCGTGAGATTGCTGCAGGCGTGGCGCTCGGCATTTTTGCGCAGATAGACAAGCGCCTGATCGGACAGCTCCACAGCGGTCAGCTGTGCGCTGTCAGGCAGATGCTGGCTCATGGCGATCGGGATGCAGCCGGTGCCGGAACACAGGTCACAGACCTGCGGTGCAAACAGTCCGTCACACAGCTCCATTGCTTTCTCCACCAGCACTTCGGTGTCGGGACGGGGAATCAGCACACCTTCGCCCACATAGAACGGCAGACCGAAAAACTCCCACTCACCCAGCAGATATTGCAGGGGATAGCCGGTTTTCCGGCGGGCGACCAGCTGCTGAAAGGGAGCACAAATCTCCTCTGCGCATAGATCGTCAAAGTGGATAAGCAGCGCCGTGTGGGACAGTCCGCACAGATGTTCCAGCAGCAGCTGGGCTTCGTGCGGTGCAATGCCCTGACGACAGGCGTCAGCAAAAAGTTCCCGATAGGTCATGATTGCCTCCTTGTGTTGCGACGGGAATTTCCCGTACCTTCCGACAGAGAATACTAACAGTAAAATGAAAGCTGAATTATACTAAATGACTTGATTAAAACAGTGCTTCGTTTGGATTTTCAGGGATGACCCGTTTCATCGAAGCGATTGCAACCTCGATCATGCTGTCGTCCGGCTCCTTGGTGGTCAGACGCTGGGTCCAAAGTCCAGGCGCCGACAGGATGCGGGTGAACAGATTGTCGTGGCGTCCGGCGTACTTGATGCACTCATAGGACAGCGACATGATGATCGGCAGGCACAAAACCTTCAGTCCCACACGCATCCAGACGTTGTCCCAGGTGACAAAGGAGGACACCAGGATGGACAGCAGCAGCACGATGACCAGGAAGCTGGTGCCGCAGCGAGGATGGAAACGGGTGTATTTGCGCACATTTTCCACCGTCAGCTCCTCACCGTGCTCATAGCAGAAGATGGTTTTGTGTTCTGCGCCGTGGTACATAAAGACGCGGTGGATGTCGCTCATGCGGGAGATGGCTGCCAGATAGATGATAAGGATAGCGATTTTGGTCAAACCTTCCAGTGCGGACAGTGCCAGAGGATGGGTGATGGTTCCTCTGAGGAGGTTGACAAAGGTGGTGGGCAGAAATGCAAAGAAGAACAGTGCCATTGCCAGCGAGAACAGCAGGATCAATCCCTCCAGCACCGGCATAAATTTGTCGCCCAGCACCTGACGCATCTTCATCTCGAACTTGGAAGGCTCCTCGTCCTCCTCGTCCAGACCTGCCTTTTCGGCGGCCTTCATCAGGCTCTGATAGCCGCAGGTCAGCGACTCGACAAAATTAAAGATACCGCGGATAAACGGTGTTTTTTTATACCATTTGTTTCCATCAGGGGTAGCCCACTCCTCGGTGCTGATGGTGTTGTCGGGCAGTCGAACCGAGAGGGCGGTCTTTTTGGGTCCGCGCATCATGACGCCTTCGATGACCGCCTGACCGCCGATGGAAGTTTTGATTGTACAACTCTTTTTCTGTTTTTCCATGGGACAAAGAACTCCTTTATGTAAAAATGTGATTCTACGATTTTTGACAAAAACAGTATATCATGAATTTGTGAATAAATATAGTCCCTTTTTTCGGTGAAAAGCACAAACTCGCCCTGTCTGCCACGATTGGCAGACAGGGCGAGAGGATGGTTACAGCTTCTTTTCAAAGATGTACCGCTGCGGCTCCATTCCAAGCGACCGGTAAAATTGCAGGGCAGCTTGGTTAAACTCCCAGACCATCAGGTCAAGACGGGAAGCCCCTTTTTCTTTGGCGAGCTGCTGGGCACGCTCCATCAGTGCCTTGCCGATGCCAAGGTGGCGGAACCTCTCGTCCACACACAGGTCATCGAGGTAGGCGATGGTGTCCTCCACCATACAGGATTTATTCCGTATAGTGACAAAGCAGATACCGGCGATCTGTCCGTCCTGTTCGGCGGCAAGGCAGATTGCTCTGTCAGAGCCCACCATCTCCTGATACTGTTCAGGAGGGAGCGGATGTTCCAGCGGGATAAACAGGTCAGGACGGGCATCCAGGTGAAGTTGGTGGACCTGCTGCATCAGCCGGTCCACCGCAGGGTAGTCCTCATTGTGCAGAGGACGGATGTTCACAGAGGTCACTTCCTTTGCAAAGGCTATTCTTCGTCAGGAGTCTGCGGGTCAAATGAGCGGGTCTGTTCCATTTCCTCCGGTGTTTCCACCGGAACCAGGGAGTTGGCGCGGCGGTCCTGCTCCATCAGAAAACGGGCGTACAGCATCGCGCTCATCGAATAGTATGCCGAGGAATAGAGCATCGGCAGGATGAGCACCGAGCTGATCCACCAGCCGATGAAGGACAGCTGAAAGACAAAGATCTCATCGTGCAGTCCGCGGGTCGCATGGATGGAGGCGCGGATGGCTTTGCCGACGGTGGTTTTGCCGTCGAGCAGATAATACTTTGCAAGGAAGTATTTCTGTACACGGATCAGCAGGAACAGCAGCATGAGGATAAACAGCGCACCGGACAGCACCAGTGCCAGGCTGCCCACAAAGGCAGCACCGGAGAAGGTGCCGTATCGCAGAATCTGTCCGCCCAGCACAAGACCGGCGGTTGGGACGATCAGATAGAGAACAGAGGACAGCAGCACACGGACACCGACGTTAATAGCCAGCCACAGCGAGCGGAAGAACATCCGGCGGTTGGCAAAGCAGCAGAAGATGTTCAGAATGTCCTCCGAGTTGCCGTCGGAGAGGGAGTAGTACCATGAGGTGATGCCCAGTTCCAACGGAATCAGCAGGATAAACGAGCCGATCGACATAACGACGCTCAGCCCGAAGGAGAGCAGCCAGGTGTCCGATACCCCCTGAATCAGTGAGGCGGTTCCCACCGGTACCTTGAGCAGCATGTTGGCAATCATCTCGATGATGATGAACAAAAGATAGATGGCACAGCTGAGCAAAACAATGGCCATAGCCTTGCCCCAGTTGTTGCACAGACAACGTTTAGCGTTGTATTTAATCTGTTTGCGAAGCGTCATAGCAGAGAATTCTCCTTTTTCTAAAATCTAGGTTTGCCCGAATTCAGAAAGGATTATTCAAAGAACATCTCTTCTCCGTCTTCATAGTATTTTTTGTTGGTCCAGTGGTCCTCTGGATTCATCGGGATGGCACACAGCACCTCGAACACCTTGTCGCGGCTCCAAAGCTCAGGGGTCATAATGATGGTGTAGCCGGCGCCGGCATGGCATTCCCACTCGCCCATCGGGTGACGCGGAAATCCCATCAGTGCAAGCATCGACATAATCATGCCGCCTGGAATGACCAGCGCAGCGCTGTGGACAGCGTTTGCCATCATGTCATTGAGGATATCGTCCAGACCTTTGATGACGCGGCGCATAAAGGTCAGACCGTCCTCACCTTCCGGAGGTGCATTGTGCATGCTGTCACGGCTCCAGGCGATGAAGGTTTCATCATTTTGCAGCTCATCGAGCGTCTTGCCCTCGTACACACCAAAATCCATCTCCATCAGCTGCGGGACGTCGAAGGTCTTGTAGCCAGGATAGAGGATGTGTGCAGTCTCCCGGCAGCGGCGCAGAGGAGAGGTGTAGATCTTTTCGACCTGCGGATAGTCCTTGTCCTTGACAAAGTCTTTGAGTGCGTCCACGCCTTCCTGACAGAGCGGATAGTCGGTCAGTCCCACATATTTTCCTTCCAGATTGGCGCGGGTGATTCCGTGGCGGAACAGATGAATCTTGTAAGTCAACATAACAAATCGTCCTTTCTGTATTCAAAAGGTCGGCTCCAACCCTTTCGGGGAGATTCGACCAAAAAATTTCTTTTCTGATGAAAAAACACTTTACAAAGGGTTTTTGGTATAATATAATTTACACTATGTAGATAAGAGGTGCTAGTTTTCAGTGGCAGACTTTATCACGCATGAGTAAGGAGGGGTACACATGAATGCCGATTTTCCACGGCTTATTACGCTTTTGAGGAAGGAAAAGGGGATCAGCCAGAAACAGGCTGCGGCAGAATTTGGTATTTCACAGGCACTGCTCAGCCACTATGAGAAGGGAATCCGGGAATGCGGCCTGGATTTTCTGGTCAAATGTGCGCGGTTCTACGGGGTTTCCTGTGATTATCTGCTGGGAGTTTCGCCGGAGCGAAACGGACGCCAGCTGACGGTGGAGGATATTCCCGAACCGGACAGCTCCAAGGATGTCATCTTCAAGGGCAACATCATGCCGATTTTAAATAAAAAGCTGATCTCCAACTCGCTGAGCATCGTATACGATCTGGTGGGAAAAAGCGAGTCCAAGCAGATGAATACCGAGATTTCCAACTACCTGATGATGGCGGTTTACCGTGCATTTCGCATCCTGTATTCGGCAAATCCCAAAAACGAGAACACCATGTTTTCGGTTCCACAGGAGCTGGTCAGCGGATACTGCCACGCATCCATGATGGTCAGCGAGGCAAGAGCACAGCAGCTGGCACAGGGCTCGGACAAAAATCCCGACCGTGTGCGCAACATTGATGAGCTGAAGATCACCACCGAGTATCTGATGCAAAACTATCCCAAGCAGTCGCAGGCGCTGCTCAATCTGATTCAAAACTCGGAGAACCGCTTGGGCTTCCACGACCACGATTAGAATACAGGTTTTATTTTATCATTGCAATGTAAAAAAAGAAAGACTCTTTTTATGAACATCCCGAAAGAGTTATGCGAAAAACAAAAACGTGCGAAATTTTCGCACGTTTTTTGTTTTGCATGATTTTACAGGGACAGCGGCAGAGTGATGCTGACAGTGGTGCCGATGCCTTCGCGGCTGTCGATGCTGAGCACGCCGCCGTGCATCGACACAATTTCGTCGGCAACAGCAAGTCCGATGCCCGAGCCGCGTCGGGTGGCATTTGCCTTGTAAAAACGGGTTTTGATCTTGGGCAGATCCTCGGGTGCAATGCCGATGCCGGTGTCCTGAATCAGGATGATGGCCTTGTCGTCACCGGTCTTGACCAGAATGGTGACGCTGTCGCCCGCATCGGAATATTTGATGGCGTTGTCCAGAATGTTGACAAACACCTGGCGCAGACGGTTGGGATCACCCATGATAGGTAGAATGTCCATCGGTTCGTCGTAGTGCAGAGCGATTCCTTCCTGACGTGCACGCTCGGTGAACATCAGCACAGCGTCGCTCAGCTCAGCTACCAGGTCGAGCTTGGTCAGGGTCAGTTTCAGTCGTCCACTCTGCAGGCGGCTGAAATCGAGCAGCTCCTCGACCATGCCGGACAATCGCTCGCTCTCCTTAATGATGACGCCGATGCCCTTGCGGGTGGTCTCACGGTCTACCGAATCGTCCATCAGTGTTTCTGCCCATCCTTTGATGGCAGTGAGTGGAGTGCGCAGCTCATGGGACACCGAGGAGATGAAGTCATTTTTCATCTTTTCATTTTCCTGCAGCTCCAGCGCCATCGCATTGATGGCGTCGCACAGCTCGCCGATCTCGTCGTCGGTCGTCTTGGTCAGATGGGCGGAAAAATCACCCTTGGAAATTTGCAGGGCAATTTTGCGCACCTTGTCGATCGGGTTGATGATCGAGTTGATGAAGTAGGAGCTGGAGAGGATGACAAAGAAGATGATCGCGGCGCCGACAATGCCCGCTGCCGCGATGAGCATGTAGATCTGCCGTTTGACGGCGGTCAGCGAAACGACGTAGCGCAGCGCCGATAGATTGGAGTCGTCCATCGAGGGAGCCAGCAGTGTATATGCAAGGACGCTTTCGCCGTTGATCTTGTCAAAGGCGGAGGCATCCCTCGACGGGCTGGTGAGCGCCTCGGTGTAGTCGGGCATGTCGGTTTCATCGGTGGGAGAAAAGCCGCTGGAGGTGATGATGACCTTGCCGTTTTTGTCGATGGCCATCAGCTCCATGTGGTCGCGCTCGTCAAAGTCCTCGACCATCTTGCGGACCGAGGCGGAAAAATCAACGGTGTTGTCCTCGGAGTAGTTGACAAGACTGGCATTTTGTACCGTCGCAGTGTTTTTCATCACGCTGAGGACACTGTTGTAATAATAGTTGCGGATCGCAAGAGAAAATGCGATGATCAGCGCTGACAGAAAGATGAGAATTACAAGAAAGTTGTTGTACAGCCAGCGCTTGGTTAGCTTTTTGGTAGGCAACCCAATACCTCCCGTTTCCTAAGTTTGTCTTACAGGTTTATTCGGGGACGCTCCATTTGTATCCGTAGCCCCAGACGGTGGTCAGGTATTTGGGGTTGGAGGGTTCATCCTCAATTTTCATGCGCAGACGGCGGATGTTGACATCGACAATTTTGACATCGCCGAAGTAGTTTTCGCCCCAGACCTTGGAAAGCACGGTGTTTCGCTCCAAAGCAACGTTTGGATTTTTGAGGAAGCATTCCATGATCTGAAACTCCACCTGGGTCAGGTCGATATTTTTGCCGTTTTTGGTCAGGGTGCGGCTTCGCTCGTTGAGCACAAACGGACCGGAGCGAAGCTCATTGGGGTCCTCTACCGGCTTGGCAGCGACCATGTTGACCCGTCGATGCAGCGCATCGACACGGGCGACCAGCTCAGCAGGGCCAAAGGGCTTGGTGACATAGTCGTCAGCGCCGAACATCAGTGCACCGACCTTGTCCATCTCCTGGCTCTTTGCCGAGAGCATGATGATGCCCACGGTGGAGGAGCGCTTGCGGATCTCCTTGCAGACGGTAAAACCGTCCTTGCCAGGCATCATGATGTCCAGCAGGCAGATATCGAAGTCGCCGTTGTTTTCGTCAAAGACACGGATTGCTTCGTCGCCGTTGGGCACATCGACCACTTCGTAGCCATTGCGCCGCAGATTGATTACCACAAAGTCGCGGATGACGTCTTCATCTTCCGCAACGAGAATTCTTTTCATAAAAAACCATCCTTTCTAAAAAATGTTGTCAGTTTGTTCGATGGGAACTAGTCTAAAAAGAAGAACATTTCTTCGGTCAATTCCTCTCTGGTGATGGCAAGATCACTGTTTGAGGCAGGGATATAGGCGTAATATTCAAACAATCCCTTCTGTTCGATCAGCTCGAAGTAGTCGGAATCAAACTTGTCATGGTAGTCCTTGGCGGAGTAGACCCGCAGTTTGAGCAACATGGTGGAGGTGTCTCCCAGCTGACCGGTGTAGGCAAAGAAGCTCCACTCGCCGTCCTCCGGCTGTACGACAGCGCTGACTGTTCCCAGCCATCGCTGTGGAAAGACGATCATGTAGCGGTGCTGGGTGTTGATGACGCCGCTCTGCTTGGCAATCAGTTGTCCCGAAGTGGTATCCAAGCGATTGTAAGTGGTCAAAAACAGAGTGTCCTCGTCCAAAGCATCCTCATAGCCAGGCAGCGGCGACAAGGTTGGAATTTCGATGGTGCCGTCGTTGTCGATGTCGCGGCAGAAGAGATTCTGCGCCGGACGCAAGGTGTTCTGCGACAGAGAGGTTTGCGGTGTATCCAGAAGGTTTGTCAGCGCCGGTGAACCATCCTCTCTCAGCCGTGCACCGATGACATCGGTGACCTGAAAGGAGGTTTCGTACAGATCGACGGTGCTGTCCAAGAACAAAGCGCTTTGACCGTCGTGTGTTTTTCCTGCCTGAATGCTGTCAAAGCTGACGATGCTGTGAGACAGAGTCGCTGAATCGACCGTTTCAAAGCCGTTTTCAGTGCAGCAGGCAAGAAAAACCAGTGTGGACTGCGGCTGCTGGGTGAACAGTACCAGGTCGGTGGTTCCGTTTTCATCCAGATCCGTAATGGCAACCTCGTCGTATTCTCGTTCATACATCGACAGCAGACGACCATTCTGATAGTTGTAAGCGATGATGGTCTTGCTGCTGCGGGTATCCTCCCAGCCGATGACCAAGCTGATGGTTTCGCTGTCCAGAAGGTGTTCAAACGAGACAAAGTCGATGTTGGTGGTTGAATCCGGTGCAGGAGTTTCACAGACCGAGATCCACTGTCCGCTGCTGTCGCGGTCGAGAATGTTGATCCAGGTGGCATCTCCTTTGGAAGAACTCTGGTAAAAGACCAGTGCTTCCTCGCTGCCATCGCTGTCGATGTCATAAAAGATAAACGAGGAGCGGTAGTCGCCGCTCTGTGGATATTTGTATTTAATGTTGCTGTCACCCGAAACGCGGGACAGTGCATTGCGGATTTCTGCCTGTTCCTGGGTGAGCACCGGCGGGCTCATCAGATCTTCGATCGAGGTTTGCAGGCGGGAACAGCCGGTGGAGCCGAGCATCATCCACGCTGCACAGCCGGCGGCCAGCAGACGATTGAGAAAAGACAAAGCCTCTCCTCCTTCCCGTAAAAGGTGCATTGATTTTTAATACATACATCTCCATTATAACCTATTTGGGGAAAGGTTGTAAACGGGCAAAGCAAAAACTCTGCCCAAACCTGTGCCGACACAGGGAAAAGATAGCAGAAAAAAGGAGAAACAACCAATTTGACCGGAAAGAAAATAGAGTTCATAGCATTATTAAAAGACAAAAAAGAAAACATTTTCTGATTTACAAAAAAAGACCTGCCTTTTTACAGGCAGGTCTTTGGGAAGTTTTCAAATCAGCGAATCTCAGCAAGGTCGGAAAGCAGCGCCTGTGCGGATGCGTCGGATGGAATAGGGTAGCGGGAGAGGCAAACCTCGGTGATGTCGGCGCTATCCGGCGAGCAGCTGCGTTTAAACTGTCCGGCAAAGAAGCGGTTGAGGAAAACCTTGAGCTTTTCCAGGATGTAGGACGAGGAGAAGGTGCCGGAAAAAGCAAGGCAGGCGTAGTAATACAGCTTGCGCGGCGGGAAGTTGTAGCGCAGCAGATAGTACAGGAAAAAGTCGTGCAGGTCGTAGCTGCCCAAAATGTCCTCGGTTTTCTGCTGAATCTTGCCGCTCTCGTCCGGCGGCAGCAGCTCAGGGCTGACCGGTGTATCCACAATGTCGCGCAGGATGCTGCCGACGTTTTCCTCAAACCGTCCGCACAGGAAGGTGACCATCTTGCGGATCATCGTCTTGGTCAGACAGACGTTGACGTTGTAGTTTGCCAGATGATCGCCGCCGAAGGTGCACCAGCCCAGTGCATCCTCGGACATGTCGCCGGTGCCGACGACCAGACCGCGGCAGCTGTTGGCGACATCCATCAGGATCTGGGTGCGCTCACGGGCCTGCGCATTTTCGTAGGTAACGTCCCTCAAAGAAGGATCGTGGCCGATGTCCTCAAAGTGCTGCAGTACCGACGCCTTGATCGAGATGTCCCGATTTTCTGCTCCCAGCGCCGAGATCAGGCTCAAAGCGTTGTAGTAGGTGCGGTCGCTGGTGCCAAAGCCAGGCATGGTGATGGCGATGAGGTTTTTGTCGGGCAGCTCCAGCTGACGAAGCGCCTGATGGCTGACCAGCAGCGCCAGAGTGGAGTCCAATCCACCCGATACACCCAGCACCAGATGATGCAGACCGGTGTTGATGACGCGGGCAACCAGACTCTGTACCTGAAAATCAAACAGGGTTTGCAGATATTCCTCGGCTTCCTTGCCCTCACATGGCAGGAAAGGATCGGAGTGAACGGTGCGCATCAGACCTTTTTTGCCCTCGGTTTCACGGAGGATGATATCAGGCTGACGTACCGCAGAGAAGCGCTGGCTTGCGCGCAGAATATCACAGTCGAGGTCACGGCAGAAGGCAAAGCTTTCCAGCGCATGGGTGCCGTCCTCAAAGCTTTCGCCGGTGTGGTTAGCCAGCATCTGTCCACATTCACAGATGGCGGCATGTCCCTGAAATGCCAGCGGGCTGGAGGTGTCGCCCTGTCCGCCGCGGACAAAGGCGATGGCGATGCCAAAGGTTTCGCTCAGTGACTGCACCAGACGCAGTTCCTTCTGTGCCGTTTCTGCATAGGCAGGCTCATAGCAGGGAACCAGTACCGCCTGACAGCCGGTTTTTACCAAGCGCGGCAGATGCAGCGCAAGGTCGCTGACCGGACATGGACAGATGCAGAAGCTCAGCTGTGAACAGTGAAACAGGGTGTCCCAGCTGCGCAGAAGGCCATTGCGGTCATCGGTGTAGTAGCCTTCGACCGGATCGACCGAGCACAGCGGTCCGTAACCGGCAGCAGGCAGGTAGCAAACCACTTCGCCGTCCTGTACAACGGCGATGAGATCGGTGTTTTTGCCGTAGATATTTTTAACAAGTCCGACAATGATGCAGCTGTGGTTCTGGGCGGAGGCAGAACGGATCTGATCGAGCTGCTCCTCGCACAGATGGGCGACCGCTGCACTGTGCAGCAGTGCGCCCGAGGAAGGCGGACACAGTGCCAGACGAGGAAAGAGCATCAGATCGGCGTTCAGATTGCCGCTTTCTTCCAAAAGGTCACAGATTGATTCTCCGCAGAACTGCGGATTGCCGCTGCTGACGCGGTTGACGCAGCAGCAAAGACGGACGACAGAATTCATAACACAACATCCTTTCGGCAAAGAATTGGGGTTTAAAATGAAAATGCACCGGTGCTGATGGGGCGACACAGAAACGCACCCTCCAGCAGGGGATGATTTTGCAGCAGATCGGTGCAGCGCTGAGCGCGCTGAGGACTGTCAAACAGTCCAAACAGTGCGCTGCCGCTGCCGCTGAGCAGAGCGCCGAGCGCACCGTTTTGCAAAAGCAGCTGACGGCAATCATGCAGCTGCTGCTTCTCCTGTTCGGAGCAAAGCTCCTCAAAGACGTTCTGCATGGCACCGGCGATGGCTTCTGTTTTGCCGGTGGACAGTGCAGCGATCATCTTCTGCACATCGGCATGTGTATAGGGAGCATTATCACAGCGGGCAAAGGCGGCCTTTGTGCTGATGCCAAAGCGCGGCTTGATGATGACAATGGGACAGTCTGGCATCGGCGGCAACGGAGAAAAATCCTCTCCGATGCCCTGCGCGCGCTGAGTACCGCCGCGCAGACAGAAGGGAATGTCCGCTCCAATGGCAAGTCCGATCGATTCGAGCTGTTCGAGCGAGCAGTCTGCGCCGGTCAGAAGACCCAGTCCGGCGAGTACGCCGGCACCGTCGGCGCTGCCGCCGCCAAGTCCTGCCATCATCGGGATGCGCTTGACAAGGTCGATGTGCAGGCTTCCCGACAAAGGAATACCGGTTTTTTCAAAAAAGGCGCGGGCACAGCGGACAGCGATGTTTGTCTCGTCGCAGGCAAGTGCGGCGCCGCTCTCCACCGTACAGCTCATGGTGATTTGAGGCTTACCAGGGTGCAGCGAAAGGGTCAGTGTGTCATACAGGCTGACCGTCTGCATCACCATGTCCATCTCGTGATAGCCGTTGGGGAGCTTCCCGACGATGTCCAGCGAGAGATTGATTTTACAGGGGGCTTCGATGGTGATCTGTTCCATCCGTCTTTCCTCCTCTATTTTTGATTACACAGGGTTATTTCCGGCCGCGGATGTGGATGGCGCGCACCGGACACATCTCGTGGCAGCAATAGCAGCGAATGCACTGTTTGTAATTGATGTGCGCCTTATGGTTTTGAATCTGAATGGTATGCGGCGGGCAACTCTCGGCACACTTGCCGCAGCCGATGCATTTGTCCAGCTCGATGCGCGGCTTTGGCGCAAGCAGATGCTTTGCGCCAAAGCGCACGGCAGGCTGCAAAAAGCGCGGCACATTGCCGGAAAAGTCGATGGTCGTGGAGCGCGGATGCTGAAAGTCTGCGATCTGGCAGGGCAGAGCATCGGGGTTTAGAATCAGCAGGTCGGCGTCATTTTGCGGGCACAGTCCGCGCTCGATGCAGCTTTGGACGGTGGGAACCTGCTGAGGCGTCATGGCGATCAGTGCGCACAGAAAGCGATCCAGACAGTAGGGATTCTGCGAGGCGATCAGACAGTTGGTTCTGCGCATTGTACCGCCCGAAGGACCGTTGCCCTCCATCGACTCGACCGCATCCATCACTGTCAGAACAGGAGCGACGGTCTGGCACAGGTCGACCAGCATACCGGCAAAGTCGTTTTTGCTCTGGAAGCGGTAGTGCAGCTGCGGCTTTTGCAGACCAGGGATGCAGCCGAACAGGTTTTTAACGCCGCCGGACAGACCAGTCATGCAGTGGGTTTTGAGCTTGCCCACCGATACGACCACATCTGCTTGACGCACAGGGTCGATCAGATTAAATTCGGAGCAGAGTTTTCCCTGCTGTACCGCGACAGCGCCGCTGCCGGTGTCGAAATTGAGGACGGCACCGGTCTGATCGGCGGCTTGCTGCATTCCACAGGTGGTGTAGATGGCACGCAGCTGGGTGGGATTATACAGTCCGCCAGGAGAGTCGGCGATGACAATCTGGGCAGGATGGGCGCGCTTGATCTGTTCAATGACGGCGCGCACCACCTGCGGATGGGTGGTGGTCGCTTCCTCGGGACGGCGGCGCATCAGCAGGTTTGGCTTTACCAGCACCTTTTTTCCGCAAAACAGGGAAGGGTCGATGCAAAGCTCCTTCCACAGCCGCTCGACCGCTCTGTCGATGGTCTGCGGCTGGTAGTCCTGTGCCTTCACCATCACAATCGGTGTATCTTTATATTCTTTTTGAGAAGTTGACATGGGACAAAACCTCCGGTTTGTAAGCAGTTTCTCCCTGCATTACAGCAGGCGAAGCATGCGTGGATTGCGCTTTTTAAAGAAGGCAAAGTAGGAGAAGCCCGCTTCCTTTGCCATATCCATCGCGCACTCGATGCCTGCACCGAGGTCCTGGGCACGGTGTGCGTCCGAACCAAAGGTGAGGATCTCACCGCCGAGGTCGCGGAACAGCTTGACATATTCCAGCGTCGGCGAGGTCTGACCGATTTCGCGGCGCAGACCAGCGGTGTTGATTTCCAGACCCAGTCCGTTGTCGGCCAGCGTGCGCAAAATTTCGGCGATCAGGTCCCGATACTGGCTCATATCGACCTGAATGTGATACTGTCCGGTGATGTAACGCAGCGGATAGGTCATGTGCGCCAGAGTGTCAAAGGCGCCCCACTGGCACAGCTCCAGCATTTCCTCATAGTAGTGCTGTAAAACCAGTTCGACATTGAGTCCCGAAAAATCGACGTAGGCATAGTCGTCCATGTAGCGGTCGCAGTGCAGCGAGCCGATGACAAAGTCAAAGCGATATTTTCGCAGCACCGATTCCGCTTTTTCGATATTGCGGGTGGCCTGTCCCATCTCGATGCCGCTGGCAACCAGTAGACGCTGGTCAAAGGCCTGGCGTGCGCGACCTGTTTCCATAAAGGAGTTGCGCAGACAGATATCCGCCTGATCCAAATTGAGATTTAATTCATAGTGGTCGGTGATGCAGATGCCCATCAGGTTTTTCTGCTGGGCGTGCTCACACAGAAAGCTGATCGAGTGTTCCCCATCGTGGGAATTATCCGAATGAACGTGGCTGTCAAACAGATTGCTATACATCAAAGAAGTCCCCCTTCTCTTGTTTTCTCCCAATCAAACCGCAGTGTTTCGGTTTTAGGGGCGTTTCTGAAAAAGTAAATCTATTATCAACAATTATACCATCTTCCGCCCGCTTTGTCCTGTATTTTGCACAGTTTGCAGAAAATAAATCCATCGCTGCATAATTCTGGAAAGCAGGGGCAGAATTTGGACAGCAAACGAAAAAGACATCGGAGGAAAACAAAATGAAGGACAATTTCAAGATGAAGATACATTCCAAAGGCAAACATTTCTGGATGGCAGTGGCGATGGTGTTTTTATGTAACCTGATGCTGGTGACCGCCGTTGACAGCGCCGTCTTTGCAAAAGGGTGTGAGGAGCTGTACGATGGAGTGCTGCGGCTGCATATTCTAGCAAATTCGGACAGCGACGAGGACCAGGCGCTGAAGTTGAAGGTGCGCGACCGCGTGCTGCAAACAGCCCATGAGCTTGGATTAGGGCAGAACTGCGACAGCATGGAAGAGCTGCTGGTACAGGCAGAAGAACTGCTGCCGCAGCTGGTGGAGGCAGCGCAGGACGAGGTATATCAGAACGGCAGCACCCAGAAGGTCACTGCCTGCATCACCACCATGTACTTTGATACCCGCGAGTATGAGGGCTTTACCATGCCGGCTGGAGAATATCGCGCAGTGCGCTTTTGTCTTGGCAGCGGACAGGGCCACAACTGGTGGTGCGTGCTGTTTCCGCAGATGTGTCTGCCGATGGCTTTTGAGGAACCGGTAGAAACGGATTTTTCTGCCGCGCAGCTGCGGGTGTTAAACTCCTCTCCAAAGTATGAGCCGCGCTTTGCACTGCTGGAATTGCTGCAGAAAAACACACAGCAGAAAGAGGACGAAAAGAAGGCGGAGGACAAGCCGGAAACCTTGGGACTGCTGGACTTTGCAAAGACGGTGCTTTCCTCTGCGAATCCACAAAGCCGGCAGGCAAAATAAACGGACACAGCAGCATATCTGCCAAAAAGTGCAGAAGATGCTTGACAAGCGATAGGGGGAAGATTATAATTTGAAGCGTAAAAAGGCAGGGAAAAGATCAATCCTGTGGAAAACGGCCAACAGAGAAAAAACCCATCGGCTGAAAGGTTTTGCCGCAATCGAAGCAGGAGCGCCATCTTGGAGCTGGCGGTGAGGAGCCGCACGTCGTTCCGGCGTTAACGGAAACGCAAAGCGGCAGAGGAAATTTCTTCTGCAATTTGGGTGGTACCACGGGAGTTTTTTAGCCCTCGTCCCAATCGGGACGGGGGCTTTATTTTTTATTCAGCCCGATGATTTTTCACCCTGCCAAGAGAAAAGTATGAAAACTGGATGTAAAAGGAGAATGAACACCGATGAAATGGACAGGACTTAACGAACTGCGCGAACAGTTCCTTTCCTTCTTTGAAAGCAAGGGCCATACCCGTCTGCCAAGCTCCTCGCTTGTGCCCAAAAACGACAAGAGCCTTTTGCTGATTAACTCCGGCATGGCGCCGCTGAAAAAATACTTCCTGGGACTGGAGACACCTCCGAACCATCGTGTCACCACCTGCCAGAAATGTATCCGTACTCCTGATATCGACAGCGTCGGCCACGACGACCGCCACGGCACCTACTTTGAGATGCTGGGCAACTTCTCCTTCGGAGACTACTTCAAAGTAGAGGCAACTGCATGGGCATGGGAATTTCTGACCAAGGTGCTGGAGATTCCGGCAGACAAGCTGTGGATTTCCGTCTATGAAGAGGACGACGAGGCTGCACAGATCTGGACCGAAAAGGTCGGCATCCCACCGGAGCGCATCGTTCGCTTTGGCAAAGAGGACAACTTCTGGGAGCACGGCTCCGGCCCATGCGGTCCCTGCTCGGAGATCTACTTTGACCGCGGTGAAGGCGTCGGCTGCGGACGTCCGGAATGCAAAGTCGGCTGTGACTGCGACCGCTTTATGGAGATCTGGAACCTGGTGTTCTCCCAGTTTGACTCGGATGGCAACGGACATTATGAGCGTATGCCAAAGCCAAACATCGACACCGGTATGGGTCTGGAGCGTCTGGCCTGTGTTATGCAGAATGTCGGCAACCTCTTTGAGGTAGACACCGTTCAGAACATCATGAAACACATCTGCCGCATCGCAAACGTCGAATACAAGCAGGACGAGAAGAAGGACATCTCGCTGCGCGTCATCACCGACCACATCCGTTCGACCACCTTCATGATCGGCGACGGTATCCTGCCATCCAACGAGGGCAGAGGCTACGTTTTGAGAAGACTGCTCCGCCGCGCTGCCCGTCACGGCAGATTGCTCGGTATCCAGGGAACCTTCCTGCACGAAGTTGCAAGAACAGTTATCCAGGAAAACGAGGGCGCATATCCAGAACTGCGTGAAAATGAGGACTACATAGTTAAAGTTATCAAAGCAGAGGAAGAACGTTTCCAGAAGACTATCGACCAGGGTATGGAACAGCTTCAGCAGATGATCGCTTCCTTCGACGGCAAGGGCGGCGTGCTCTCCGGTGAGGATGCTTTCCGTCTGTACGACACCTTCGGCTTCCCAATCGACCTGACCCGTGAGATTCTGGGCGAACAGAACATCACCATCGACGAGGAGGAATTCACCCGTCTGATGAATGAACAGCGCGTCCGTGCAAGAGAGGCAAGAAAGGATGTCAGCGGATGGAGCACCGATTCCATCGACCTGACCGCTCTGAGCGCAACCACCTTCACCGGCTACCAGACCCTCGAGCAGGAAGCTTCGGTGATGGCTGTTATCTGCGACGGCAGCTTTGCTGACGGCGTAGAGGAAGGCCAGAGCGCAACCCTCATCCTCAATCAGACTTCCTTCTATGGCGAATCTGGCGGTCAGGTGGGCGATACCGGCGTCATCGTCTGCGGAGACAATGTCTTTACCGTACAGGACACCAAGAAGGACCACGAAGGCCACTTCATGCACATTGGTACCATGACCAGCGGCAGCATCAATACCGGTGATACCGTCTGCGCCAAGGTAGATGCACTGCGCCGCAGACGCATCATGTCCAACCACTCGGTCTGCCATCTGCTTCAGCTGGCACTGCGTGAGGTACTGGGTACCCACGTTCATCAGGCAGGTTCCTACTATGATGAGCACCGCTGCCGCTTCGACTTCAGCCACTTCTCCGCAATGACCGCCGAGGAGATCGCAAAGACTCAGGATCTGGTCAACAGGATGATTCTGGAAGGCAATCCGGTTGTCATCGAGGAGCTTCCAATCGCAGAAGCCAAGAACAAAGGTGCAATGGCACTGTTCGGTGAGAAATACGGCGATATCGTCCGCGTCTGCACCATGGGCGACTCGGTTGAGTTCTGCGGCGGTACCCATGTTCACAATACCTGCGAGATCGGTACCTTTAAGATCATCTCCGAGTCCTCGGTTGCAGCAGGTGTCAGACGTATTGAGGCAGCAACCGGCATGGGCGTGCTGGAACTGCTGAATAACGCAGAGGGCATCATCGGCGCAGTCGCTTCCGAGTTTAAAGCAGCTGGTCAGGCAGAGGTTGTTGCCAAGGCACAGGCAGTTGCAAAGGAACTGAAAGCACAGGCAAGAGAGATCGAATCCCTGCAGGCACAGCTTGCAAACGGCAAGATCAAGGAGCTGTTTGAAAATACCGTCACCGTTAAAGGCGTACGCTATATCCATGCAATCCTCAAGGATACCGCTTCGGACAGCCTGCGCACTCTGGGCGATCAGGTCAAAGCCGATGCACCGGATGTTGTTGCAGTCTTTGCAGCAACCAATGAAGGCAAGTCGAGCGTCCTGGCAGTCTGCGGCGCAGATGCAGTCAAAGCCGGCGCACATGCAGGCAAGCTCATCAAAGAGATTACTGCACAGCTCGGCGGCAAAGGCGGCGGCCGTCCTGACAGCGCAATGGGCGGCGTAGCAGACCTGTCCAAGGCTGAGGAAGTGCTCTCCGGCGTTGCAGGAATGCTCGAAGGTATGTTAAAATAAAACAAAACCAAAGGGAGGATGCGGACAGAAAACCGTCCGCTCTTCTCGGAGGATTTTCTGCTGTGAGGAGCGATTGCAGCAGAAACGATACAAAACAAGGAGGTAATTTCATGGCAGATTGTTTGTTTTGCAAGATCATCAGCGGGGAGATCCCTTCCAAAAAGCTGTATGAGGACGACAAAATCCTTGCGTTTTATGACATTTCGCCGATCGCACCGATTCATTTTCTGGTAATTCCAAAGGAACACATCCAGAGCGTCGATGCCATTGACGAGAAAAACAGCGAGATCGTGGCCTATATCTTCCAGAAGATCGGACAGCTTGCCAAGGAAGCAGGCATCGAAAACGGCTACCGTGTCATCTCCAACTGCGGAGCAGACGCAGGCCAGTCCGTTTTGCACCTGCACTTCCATGTCATTGGCGGCAAGGAACTGAGCTGGCAGGCATAAAATGCCGCAGTTAAGAAAGGATGACAGAGGATGGAAACATATCATCTGAAGGTAGCAGGTCTGGAGCGCGACCTGCCGGTCTGCCCGTTGGGCAACGGCGTTTCGATTGCAGGTTTTGTCATGTTCTCCGATGTAGAGCTGACCGTCGCCTGTGCGACCGAGCTGCTCAAAAAGGTGCCGGATTTTGAGGTCATGCTGACCGCCGAGTCCAAGGGTATTCCGCTTGCCTATGAGATGTCCCGCCAGTGCGGCAAGCGCTACATTCTGGCAAGAAAGAGCAAAAAACTGTACATGAAAAATGCCGTTGAGGTCGAGGTAAACTCGATCACCACCAGCGGCTTGCAGAAGCTGTACCTGTCGGGCGACGACATGGAATTTCTGCGCGGCAAAAAGGTGCTGCTGGTTGATGATGTCATCAGCACCGGCGAGTCGCTGCACGCACTGGAAAAGCTGACCGAGAAAGCCGGCGGCATCATCTGCGGCAGAGCAGCAGTGCTGGCCGAGGGAGATGCAGCAAACCGCGACGACATCGTTTTCCTCTCGCCGCTGCCGCTGATCCACGAATAATTTGGCGCAATAAAAAAGGACTCCCGCGGGAGTCCTTTTTTTGCTGTTAAAAATTGCCGGCAGCTTTTTTATTTCTACATACAGAAAGAGGCTCCCTTTTTAGGGAGCCTCTTTTATAAACCATAAGATTACAGCGTGTTATGTACAACCTTGCCGTCGATGATAGTCATGCGGCACAGGCTCAGGCTGCTGAACGGATGTCCGTCAAAGATGGCGATGTCCGCATCCTTGCCGACTTCCAGCGAGCCGACACGGTCCTCCATACCCAGCGTTTTTGCCGGATTGATGGTGATGCCTTCAAAGGCGGCCTGTTCGCTCAGACCGCGGCGCATCAGCATACCGATAGTCGCCGGCAGAATGGAGGTCTGCGAGCCAGTGTCGGCGGTCAGCGATACGGTCAGTCCAGCCTCGGAGAGGATCGCCGGATTTTCCAGCTTCATGTTCCAGATTTCCATCTTGGATGGGCTCCACAGGTACGGACCGATGGTGCAGCGGACGTTGCGGGCTTTGAGTGCGTCGGTAATCATGTAGCCTTCGGTGCAGTGCTCGATGGTGTAGTCCAGATGGAATTCCTCGGCGATACGGATGGCAGTCATGATGTCGTCGGAGCGATGTGCGTGGAAACGGCAGCGCATCTCACCACGGACAACTGGAACCAGTGCATCCAGCTGGAAGTTTGGCTCCGGCAGTTTGCTCGGGTCGGTTTCACCGGCTTTGAGGCGGTCGGAGTAATTCTTTGCCGCATACAGAGTCTGACGGATCAATGCAGCAACGCCCATGCGGGTCATTGGATATTTGCGGTCGGTACCGTAGCAGCGCTTTGGATTTTCGCCCATGGCAAATTTCATCTGCTCGTGTCCCGGGACGATCATCTCCTCGGCGGTAGGAACATCGCGCAGTTTGATAACCGTTCCGGTGCCGCCGATGACATTTGCAGAACCTGGCAGGATGCAGACGGTGGTAAAACCGGCGTCACGCACCTTGCTGATGGCGTAATCCTTTGGATTGACCGCGTCCATAGCGCGCACCTGTGGAGTGACAGGGTCGCTCATCTCGTTGCCGTCGAGCGGAATGGACGGGTTGGAGTTTGGTTCGTTAAAGTTGGAAATATGGGTGTGGCAGTCGATCAGGCCTGGGGTGACCCAGCAGCCGGAAGCGTCGATGACCTCAGCGCCCTGTGGAACAGCGACGTCTGCACCGACAGCTTTGATCTTGCCATCTTCGATTAAAACGGTTCCTTTTTCAAAGGTCTGCCCCGTAACGGTGACGACCTTGCCATTGATAATTGCAATCATCTTTGTCCTCTCCTCCATCACAGGGTATTTTTGTAGACCTCGCCGTCGATCATGACCAGACGGCACAGGCTCATGCTGTCAAATGGATTGCCGTCGAATACGGCGACGTCGGCATCCTTGCCTGGCTCCAGCGAACCGATGCGGTCCTCCAGCTGCAGCACCTTGGCAGCATTGATGGTGACGCCTTTGATGGCATCCTCAAAGGACAGACCGCGGCGGATGAAGAAGCCGATGGTCATCGGCAGAACCGAGGTCTGAGAGCCGGTATCGGCAGTCAGGCAGACGGTGATGTTCGGTTCCTTGCTGAGGATACCAGGATTGTCCATAGTGCGGTTGTGGATTTCCAGCTTGCTTGGCGAGGTCAGGTGCGGACCAACGACGCATTTGACATGTTTCTCGTTTAAAAAGTCCTTGATTTTAAAGCCCTCGGTGCAGTGCTCGATGACATAGTCCAGACCGAATTCCTCAGCGATGCTGATGGCGGTGAGGATGTCGTCCGAACGGTGTGCGTGCATACGGCAGCGCATCTCGCCGCGGACAACCGGCACCAGCGCGTTTAATTTAAAGTCAGGCTTTGGTGCTTTGGAAGGATCGGTTTCGGCTGCTTTGAGTGCGTCCGAATAGTTTTTAGCCTCGAACAGCGTCTCGCGCAGGATACCGGCGATGCCCATGCGGGTCATCGGCATCTGTTTGCGGTTGCCGTAGTTGCGCTTTGGATTTTCGCCGAAGGCAAACTTCATCTGCTCGCTGCCGGCAATCGCCATCTCGCGGGCAGTGTGACCGCGCAGCTTGATCGAAATGCCGGTACCGCCGATGACGTTGCCCGAGCCTGGAGTGGAGTAGACGGTGGTAAAACCTGCCTCACGGACGGGAACGATGGCGTAATCGTCGGGGTAGACAGCATCCAGTGCACGGATCTGTGCCTGAATCGGGCCGCTCATCTCGTTGCCATCGGACAGACCAGGCATGGTGCCAGGCTCGCTGAAGTTGCAGATGTGGGTATGGCAGTCGATCAGACCTGGAGTGACCCAGCAGCCGGTGGCGTCGATGACTTCGGCGTCCTGCGGTACCGGAATGTCGGGGCCGACCGCTTTGATTTTTCCGTTTTCGATCAGGACGGTGGCTTTGTCGTAGGTCTGACCGGTCACCGTGATGACCTTTCCGTTGATAATCGCTTTCATGATAAAGTGGATTCCTCCTTTGGCAGGATGTACCTGTATTTTCCATCTTGAGTGGTTGATACAAAAGCGCAGCAATGGATGAATGCCGTTGGAAACGGCAGTTCATCATTTTCTGCGAATGAAAATCACACCAGTATCATAGCACAACTGGCAATAAAATGTAAATATTGAAGAATAATTTTCATAAAAACAACGTATTTATTGGTGAAGTTTAATAATAATTTCACAACTGCCTGTGAAAGCCTTTCCAGCATATTCGCCCGACAGACGGAATATCCTTTGGTAAAACCAAAAAGGAGGAAGAGAAAATGGGGCAAAGAACAGGGTATCGTCCCAAGAAGAAAAAGAACGATGAGGAGCCATTATTGACCATCCTTTGCTTTCAGATCGGGCTGTGTCTGCTTTCCGCTGCCGTCTTTTTTGCTGCCGTACAGATGGGAGGAGAGGGAAAGGAGCTTGCCTGCCAAAGCGCCCAGCTGCTGTGCGGGCAGACAAGTCAGCCGCTGTCCTGGCAGCAGACGCTGGAAGAAACGTGGCAAAAAATAACCTCCTTCTGGCAGGGAGGTGCGGAGGATCTGCTGGAGCAATTGCGGGATCTGATCGCCGACCAGATTGTTCCGCCGGAACAGCTGCCGGAGGAGGTAACCATTGGAGAAAGCGGAGAACAGGTACTGGACGGAGCAGGCGGAGCGCTGCCGGATGACCTGCTCTCCGCCGCCGAAGGAACGACGCTGGCGCCCTATCTGCTGACCGCCTCGATGTGGTCGCCGGTCAGCGGTCCAGTGACCTCGCAGTTTGGCTGGCGGCTGCATCCGGTCAGCGGCGGAGAGGACTTCCATAAGGGAGTGGACATTGCCGCAGCGGAAGGAACCTCCATTCTGGCAGCACTGCCAGGAGTGGTGGAGGAGACCGGTTACAACGATAGCTACGGCAATTTTGTGGTGCTTCGCCATTCGGACAACCTGCGGACCACCTATAACCATTGCAGCGAGATTCTGGTGCAGGAGGGCCAGCAGATGGCGCGTGGCGACCGCATTGCACTGGTGGGCTCCACCGGTATTTCCACTGGTCCGCACCTGCACTTTGAGGTGGAAGTGCAGGGACTCAAAGCCGATCCGCTGCCTTCGCTTCAGGTGGAGGAGGTCAGCATGCAATAAAGGAGGGATGGTTTCACGAAAAAGGAGAGGACACTGCCGCCTATTGAAATGGGCTTTGGCTTTTTTCTGCTTTTGAGCGTCTTTTTGCTGCTGGACAAAAGCAGAATCGGCGTGCTGTGCATTGCGGCGGCGCTGCTGCACGAGCTGGGACATCTGGCAGCGCTGGCAGCCTTTCGGGTGCGGCTACTGCGCATCTGCCTTTGTCCGCTGGGCATCCGTATCGAACGGGAGGAGAGCTTCTGCCTGGGAGCAGAGCTGTGGATCAATCTGGCCGGACCGATGGTCAATCTGCTGCTGGCGGCGGCAAGCTATCTGGTGGGAGCAAAGATGTTCTCGGCGGTGAATCTGGCGCTGGGATTGTTTGAATTGTGTCCGTTGCCTTCACTGGATGGCGGGCAGGCGCTGTTTTGCCTGCTGCAAAAGTTTCTTCCGCTGCATCAGGCACAGCGCATCTGTGCTGTGGTGGAAGCAGGAATCTGCGTGCTGATTCTGGGAGCGGGCGTCTGGCTGGTGCTTTGGAAGCGCAATCTGTCGCTGATACTGCTGCTTGCCGGACTGTGTCTGAGCTTGTGTCCGGCAAAGGAGAAACATCAAAAAAGGCTGTGAGAATCAACGTTCTCACAGCCTTTTTGAACATCTATCAACGATGAATGTCAGCTTATACTTTTCTTACGGTCAATACCTTAAAGATCTCAACTGCACCCTGAATATCCTTGACACGGTCGTTGATCTCGTTGACACTCTGGAATTTTTCCAAAGTGTTGCGCTGTCCGTCGAACAGCTGGCGAAGCTCCTGCTCGATGTCGTTTTCCTGAACGGTTTCGATCTTCTTCAGGCGCTTTTCGATGGCGTCCATGCTCTGGGACAGGGTCTTTACATCTTCACGTCCGATCTTGACTTCTGATTTGATCTCGCGAACCTCATCCTTGATTTCGCGCACTTCGTCTTTGATCGATTTTAATTCGTACTTGATCGGGCCGAGCTCGTTGGTCAGTTTGACGTCCAGCAGCTGGCTGATCGCGTCCATCAGTTCTCTGTCAATCATGATAAGTTTCACCGCCTTTATGGCTTATTATACCTGATTTGGAAGTTGTTTGCAAGAAAGAAACAATTTTTTCTTACAATGGGAAAAATTTGCCATTATTTTGGGTGCTCCAGCAGGTCGATGATGCGGTAGAGCGCAAGGCAGCACAAGTCCCGCAAATAAAAGGAAAAACACAAGGAAGGTGTGTGGATGGGAGAGGTCAAACAGTGTCGAACCGAGCATCTGTTTTATCATCACACCGACTGTTCCGACAAAGCTGGCAAGCGAGCAGAAGAGAATAATTTTTGAGATGTGACGTTTCATATTAGTCCTTCTTTGCAGATGAGCGGACAAAGATATAGGAATGGATTTTGTCAGAGTAAGCTTCCTCGACAAAGCCCAGTTTCTTTAACAGGGCGATGCTCGGCAGATTTTCCTTTTCCACCAGTCCCACGATGTCCATGGCAGGAAAGTGCTGTTCAATGGCTTTGATCACCGCAGTCAGCAGCTCGAAGGCGTATCCTTGCCGCCAATAGCGGTAGGAGATGGTGTAGCCAAGGGTGATACATGGGTCAGCTTCGTTTACAAACAAAGACAGGTCGCCAATCAGTTGGTTGTCCGGCAGGCAGATGGCATAGTGCTGTTCCGGCTCCGATGAGGGAAAGGTACAGGAACCGAAGGTGTTGATAAAATCGCGCAAAGCCTCTCTGGAGGTATCTGTCCAGTGCTGGTATCGGGCACAGTCGGCGTTGTTGCGGTAGTCGTACAGAATGTCCAGATCTTCGAAGGAAAGGTTTCGCAGAAGCAGACGGTTTGTTTTGAGGAATGGCTGCATGAGTACCACGCTCCTTTGCATTGGGATGTTACCATTTATTCTACAAAATTTTGGGCTTTTTTACAAGATTTATTGGAGGGAGTGAGCAGAGGGTGGACGTTGATTTTTTGTAAAAAATCATGTAAACTTAAAAGATAAGAAAAAAGCTTTGCTACAAAAGATTTTGGAGGACCGTGCATGAAACGAGAACAGCTCCAGCAGATTTTGCTGGATGTGCAGAAGCCCGCGCAGTACATCGGCGGGGAACTCAACAGCGTGATGAAAGACAAACAAAAGGTCGACTGCCGTCTGGCCTTCTGTTTTCCTGATAAGTATGAGGTAGGCATGTCCCATCTGGGAATGAAGATTCTCTATTCGCTCTACAACGAGCGGGAAAACTGGTGGTGTGAGCGCGTGTTTGCGCCCGATGCCGATATGGAACAGCTGATGCGGGAGAAAAACATCCTGCTGTATGGTCTGGAAAGTCTGGACCCAATCAAAGACTTTGACTTTGTGCTGTTCACTTTGCAGTACGAGATGAGCTACACCGCCATCCTCAATATGCTCGATCTGGCAGGACTGCCGGTTCGCGCCAAAGACCGCAAGGGACTCTCCCCGATCGTAGCGGCGGGCGGTCCATGTGCCTGCAATCCGGAGCCAATCGCCGACTTTATCGACCTGTTCATCATCGGCGAAGGCGAGGAGGTCAACATCGAAATCACCGACCTGTACATGCAGGCCAAAAAAGAGGGCTGGACCAAGGAACAGTACCTGAAGGAAGCTGCAAAGATCGGCGGCGTCTATGTGCCGAGCCTGTACGATGTTTCCTACAAGGAGGACGGCACCATCCAGGCTGTCACTCCAAACTGCCCTGAAGCGCCGGCAAAGGTACAGAAACGGATCATCGCCGATTTGGACAAGGTCTACTACCCGAAACAGTTTGTGGTTCCGTTTATCAACATCGTTCACGACCGCGCAATGCTTGAGATTCAGCGCGGCTGTCTGCGCGGCTGCCGCTTCTGTCAGGCAGGATTTATCTATCGTCCGCTGCGCGACAAACACTATGACACCTTAAATCAGGATGCGCACAATCTGTGCGACACCAGCGGCTACGAGGAGCTGTCGCTGACCTCGCTGTCCACCAGCGACTACAAGGAGATCGAGCCGCTGCTCGACGACCTGCTCAACTGGACCACCGACGAAAAGGTCAGCCTGTCGCTGCCGAGCCTTCGTGTGGATAACTTCTCCAAGGAGCTGATGGACAAGGTCTCCCGCCTCAAAAAGAGTGGACTTACCTTTGCGCCCGAGGCAGGAACCCAGCGTCTGCGCGACGTCATCAATAAAAACGTCACCGAAGAAGAGGTCATGAACACCTGCCGCACCGCCTTTGAGGGCGGCTACACCTCGGTTAAGCTCTACTTTATGATGGGTCTGCCGACCGAAACGATGGAGGATATCGAAGGCATTGCAAACCTTGCCCAGAAGGTCGTCGATCTGTATTACAGCCTGCCGACCCGTCCAAAGGGCAGAGCGGTGAGCGTTTCCATCTCCTGCGCATGCTTTGTACCAAAGCCGTTTACTCCATTTGAGTTTGAAGCGCAGGACACCATGGAGCTGCTGCATGAAAAACAGAAACACCTGCTGGCAAGCGTCAAGTCCAAGAAGATCAGCGTCAGCTACCATGATGCGGATGTCAGCTTCATCGAGGCAATCCTTGCAAAAGGCGACCGCCGTCTGTGCGATGTCATCGAGCGTGTCTGGAAGATGGGCAGCCGACTGGACGGCTGGTATGAATACTTCGATGCACAGCGCTGGTACGACGCTATGAATGAGCTGAATATCGACCCTGCCTTCTATGCAAACCGCCATAGAGAATACGACGAAGTGATGCCGTGGGATCATCTGGATTTCTGCGTCAGCAAAAACTTCCTCATCCGCGAAAACAAGCTGGCACGTCAGGAACAGGTAACTCCGCAGTGCCGTGAAAAATGCTCCGCCTGCGGTGCAAGAGCTCTCATCAAAGGAGAGTGCTGCTCGGACAAGGTTGTCTATGAAAGGGAAGTTGCTCCAATCGAGCCGCCGCGTCCAAAGGTTGACCCGTCGCTGCTGCTCGATCAGCCGCAGAAGGTCAGACTGTTCTTTACAAAGCTTGACCGCGCAAAATATATCTCCCATCTGGACATGAACCGCTGCATGAGCCGCGCCATCAAGCGCGCTGGCCTGCCGGTTTGGTACACCGGCGGATTCAATCCGCACATGTATCTGACCTTCCCGCTGCCGCTGTCGCTGGGCTGTGAAAGCGTCTATGAATGTGTGGACCTCAAGATGACCCAGAAGGTTGATTTTGACCAGATGGTCTCCCGCTTAAATGCTTGCCTGCCGCCGGATATTCAGGTGTTCTCGGCTGGTGAACAGAAGATGGATCAGAAGGAAATCGCCTGGGCAGACTATGAAATCTGCTTCCGAAACGAGGATGGATTAAAAGAAAAGCTCACTTCCTTCTTTAATCAGCAGGAAATCAAGGTCATCAAAAAGACCAAGAAGGGCGAGAAGGAAATCGACCTCAAGCCGCATTTCTCTCTGGTTTCGATGGAAGAAAAAGAGGGCAAACTGGTGGCAGTGATGCGTTTTGCAACGGGCATCGAGCTCAACATCAATCCGACCTTGCTCTTGGATAATGCACCGTTTAAGCTGGACGTTTTGACACTGAAACGCCTGATGGTCTACAACCATCAGATGCAGTCCTTCTGCTAAGGATACAAAACCCAAACCGTCTGTTCAGGGCAGATTGTGCAAACCGGTGAAAATTGGTGAATTGCCAGTGGAAAACAAAAAAATCCTTGCAATCATGGGAAAGCTATGGTATAATTCACAGGTATGCAACAGTTTCCGTCTGCCGAAAGATGTGTGCTTCTTTTGGAAAAGATGAGTGTTGATGCACAATCTGCAATATGAAAACCTTTGGGTTTGAGAAGATTGCGACATTCAAAGTGGATATTCCTCTGCCGATGATGCACGAATATCTGAAAATTTAAGGAGGAAAAGATCAATGGACGCATTACAGAAGATCTCCGAGTCTTGCATGAAAAACGAACTGCCATCCTTCGAGGTTGGTGACACCGTAAGAGTACAGGTTAAAATCAAAGAGGGCGACAAGGAAAGACTTCAGGCATTTGAAGGCACCGTTATCGCTATCAAAAAGGGCGGCATTAACTCCACCTTCACCGTTCGTCGTATTTCCCACGGCTGCGGCGTAGAAAGAGTATTCCCAATGCACTCTCCGAACGTTGCAGAAGTGACTGTTACCAGAAACGGTAAAGTCCGCAGAAGCAAACTGTACTACCTGCGTGACCGTGTCGGCAAAGCTGCAAAAGTTAAAGAACAGATTCGCTAAGTTCGCGCAAAAAAGGGACAGTTACTGTCCCTTTTTGTTTTTATAGGCAAAAATGTCGTTTTGTGGAGAACAGACTATGTTTAGAATTTCTGCCGCGCTTTAAAAAAGACGGTGGAAAAGATCACAGGAGGAAAACGGATGGACAAACAGAACAATCACAATGTTCCTTCCGAACAGCAGGAAAAGACGGAAAAGAAAAAGAACAGTCTGCGGGAAGCAGTAGAATATGCCGAATCGCTGGCGGTGGTATTTGTAGTGATGCTGCTGATTTTCACCTTTATTGCCCGTCCTGCAACGGTGGACGGAGAATCCATGATGCCCACCCTGCAAAACGGGGAGCGTCTGGTGATCTCCAATCTGTTCTATGAGCCGACAGCAGGGGATATTGTGGTACTGTGTGGAGAGGCTGATCGGGAGGAAGGCAAAAACCTCATCAAGCGTATCATCGCCACCGAGGGTCAGACCATCGACATCGACTTTGAAGCGGGCGAGGTATATGTGGACGGACAAAAGCTCGATGAGCCGTATATCCTCGAACCGACCTATCTGGATGAGGGAACCGAGTTCCCGCTGACCGTGCCGGAAGGAGAAATCTTTGTGATGGGCGACAACCGCAATGGCTCGCGTGACAGCCGTTCGCTGACCGTCGGCACCGTCAAGGAGGAGTATATTGTCGGCCGCGTGCTGTTCCGCTTCTTCCCGTTTGACCGCTTTGGCAAAATCAGTGATACCGGAAGACTGAACATCGTCCGTGCAGACTAGAACATTTATCCTGACAGAAAGGAGATGTCCCCCTTTCAGACTGTGAAGCCGGGGACAGAATCAATGAAATGAACAAAGATCAGACAACCTATTCCGAACAGGAGCAGATGGACGGCTCCGAGGAAGAATATCTGACCCAAACGCCGAGCATTCAGTGGTTCCCGGGACACATGGCAAAGACCCGCCGCGTGATGAAGGAGAGCCTGAAGCTGGTGGACATCGTGGTGGAGCTGCGCGACGCCCGTATCCCTAAGAGCAGCCGCAACCCTGAAATCGAAAAGATTGTAGGCGACAAGCCGCGTCTGGTGGTATTTAACAAGGCGGACATCGCCGATCCTGCCGTTACCAAGGAGTGGCAGGATTACTACAAGAGCCACGGCGTGCGTACACTGGCGCTCGACTGCCGTTCGGGCAGAGGCTTGAAGGAGCTGGTTCCGGCGGTGCGCGACACTCTGTCCGACCTGCTGGCAAAGCGAAAAGCCAAGGGCATGGAGAGCCGTCCGATCCGCATGATGATCGTCGGCGTGCCAAACGTGGGCAAGTCGTCGCTGATTAACCGTCTGGCGGGCAGCAAGCGCGTCAAGGTAGAGGACCGTCCTGGTGTTACCCGTGGTAAACAGTGGGTGCGTCTGGAAAACGGCATCGAGCTGCTGGATATGCCTGGTGTACTGTGGCCGAAGTTTGACGACAAACAGGTTGGCGAACGCCTAGCTTATACCGGCGCCATCAAGGACGATGTCTACGACCTTGAGTGGGTTGCCATGCGATTTCTGGACCTGCTGCGCAGCCGTTATCCAGAGCTGCTGGAGGAACGTTTCAAGGTGACACCGAGCGACAGCGAAGGACTGGAACCGTTTGACCTGCTGGAGCTGGTCGGCAAAAAGCGCGGCATGATGCTGCCAGGAGGCGTGGTCAACACCGAGCGTGCCGCAATCACCGTGCTGGATGAGTTCCGTGCGGGCAAGATCGGACGCATCTCGCTGGAGCGTCCGCACACCGCAGCCAAGGAACAGCCGGACGAAGAATAGGAGAAGTAAGATGCAGATGCAGCAGATGGCGCTGGTCATCGCGTTACTGGCAGTAGGAATGATCGTCCTTGAGCTGATCAAACTGCGCCGTCCGGTTCCGCCTGACTATGTGCAGCAGGCGCTGGAACAGGCTGTCGACCCGCAGCGGTGCGCCCGATTTCTCATCCGCGGCTATACAGTAAGCTATGTGCTGCTGCTGGTAGCGGCACTGGGAGTGCTGGGTGACTTTTTCGTGACAGCGCCGCTGTGGCTTTGGATGACCCGCATCGGATTTATAGCGGGACTGGTGTGCATGCTGGCGACAAGGCTTTTGCAGCGCCGGTTTTAATCAAGAGAGAGCAGGAGAAATCGTATGACCGAACAAATCGATCTGTTTTTATTTGACCAACAGGTGCATGAGCAGGGATTTGCACTGGTCTGCGGCGTGGATGAGGCAGGACGAGGCCCTCTGGCCGGACCGGTGGTGGCAGCGGCGGTGATTCTGCCGCCCAAGGAAGAACTGCTCGAAAAATGCCCGCTGCTTGCGGGTTTGAACGACTCCAAAAAGCTCACCGAAAAAAAGCGGGAGACACTGTTTGACCCGATTTGTCAGTATGCGTTGGCATACGGAATCGGTCAGGCAAGCGCGCAGGAGATCGACGAGCACAATATCTTGCAGGCGACCTTTCTGGCGATGGGACGTGCAGTGGAAAATCTCAAGCAGGACTTTGGGGTGCATCCGGACATCCTGCTGGTGGACGGCAACCGTGACCCGAAGATTATGGAAAACACCCGCACCGTCATCAAGGGAGATGCCAATTCTGCGTCGATTGCAGCAGCATCCATTCTGGCAAAGGTAACAAGGGACCGGCAGCTGGTGGAGATGGACAAGCTCTATCCGCAGTATGGCTTTGCAAAGCACAAGGGCTATCCGACAAAGCTCCACTATGAATGTATCGCCGCCCATGGAATTACCCCACAGCACCGCCGCAGCTTTTTAAAGAAGGTGCTTGGAAGCGATGACTGATCGCCTTTCCACCGGAAAGCTGGGAGAGGATGCGGTGGCAAAATACCTTGTCAAACAAGGCTACTTTGTGGTCACCCGCAATTATCATGCCACCCAGGGACGCCATGAGGAGATCGACATCATCGCCTGCAACGGCCGCTATCTTGCCTTTGTAGAGGTCAAAACCCGCAAGAAGGGAACTGCCCTGCCGGCACCTTTTTCGGTCAATGAGAAAAAGCAGCGCCGGCTGTTTGACTGTGCACAACTGTTTTTGCTTGCACACACCAGTTATTCCTGCTATCAGCCGCGGTTTGACGTGGCATGTGTGACGGTGCAGGATGGAGCGGTCGATCAAATCGACTATTATCAGAACGCTTTTTAAAGAAATTTCTTTTACATAACATTAAATGGAGAGGAATGAAGAATATGAAACTGTTTGACCTGCATTGTGATACGATTGAACGGATGGAAGAAAAGGGAGAGAATATGCTCACCGATAAAACCCAGCTGAGCTTAAAGTATCTTCCTCAGATTGAGAAATGGTGTCAGACCTTCGCAATCTTTATTCCAGACAGCAAACGTGGAGCAGCTGCTGTGGAATATTATGAGCGTGTCCGCGCTTATTTCCACAAGATGCTCAGAGAACACAGCGATATCGTCGAGATGGTCAACACTCCATCCGATATTGAGAAGATCACCGCTAAGAAAAAATGTGCGGCAATCCTCTCGGTAGAGGGCGCAGCAGTGCTGGACGGCAAGCTGGAAAATGTGGAAAAACTTGCAAAAGACGGCGTCAAGATGATGACTCTGACCTGGAACGGTGAAAACGAGCTGGCTTCGGGAAACAAAAATCCGGAAATGGGCTTTACCGACTTTGGCAGAGAGGCTGTCAAGGAGATGGAAAAACAGAACATCATCGTCGATGTATCCCACCTCAACGACAAGAGCATGGAGCAGCTGATGGGCGGCATCGCAACCAAACCGATCATCGCAACCCACTCCAACCTGCGTTCGATCTGTTCGCATAAGAGAAACCTCACCGAGGAGATGTTCAAGTACATCGTTGACCACAAAGGTCTGGTAGGCTTAAACCTGCTGCATGCCTTTGTTTCGGACGAGGAGATGAAGGATTCCAAGGCAGAGCTGTTCCGCCATGTTTACCGGATGCTCGAGCTGGGCGGCGAGGATGTCATCGCCTGCGGTAGCGACTTTGACGGCGGCATCGAAAGCCAGATGGACAACCCTGCAAAATTTGCGTCCTTTGGCGACTATATGCTGGAAAACGGCATCAGCCGTCGGATCGTCGATAAGATTATGTTTGAGAATGCGCTGCACTTCTTTGAGGAAAATGTCAGATGATGAGAAATAAACACTACTTTGAGGAGATGGGACTGGATCCGTCCAATCTCACAAAGACGCTGGATGCCACCAGCGACCGCATCTTTATGTTCCACCGCTTTTTGGAGGAGGAAGCCCCGTACCGCTTTAAGACCCGCAAGGTAAAATACCGCGTGGTGTCCCAGCAGAAACGGACAGAATGTGCCGTTCGCTACTAGGAGGGGTGTACAATGATCGTCAACCGTACCATCGTCGATGACTTTTTGAAAGGAAAAGATATTTCGCAGCAGTGGATCTTTTCGGAGATTCAGGAGGGAAGCCACCTGTTTGATCTGTCGGATGCCACACAGAAAAGTAAAGAGGTAGCAGCACTCACCGACCGCATTTCGGATATGGTCGGTCACTTTGAGCCTTGCAATGCAGGCTATTACCGCCGACTCTTCCCTGATTTTAAGAAGGTGCTGGAAGATGTCGAGATTGTGCTGACCGTCGGTGTTCCGGCTCCCTATGATGCAATGGTAATGGAGAAAAACGGCAGAGAAGTGATTGTGTTTGATATGGGGCGCTTTCTGTCCTATCAGGACCCAGAGGGCTTTGCCCGTCAGATGCTGACCCACGAATCCACCCACACCTTGCTTCATCAGCGCTGGCAGGAGAAAAAAGAGGCTTCCTATCAGGAAAAGCTTCGATTTCTTGCCTTTGACGAAGGATTTGCCCATCTGCTTGCCTGTGGCAAGGAGCTTTGCTCCTTTGATGCCGCACCCTGGCTGCAGCAATATAAGGAACCTGCCTTTGCATCGCTGCGTCAGGCGCTTGCCTGTGAAGATACAGAGCAGCAGAAGGAATGGCTGTACCGTGCGCAAGCTGGACGGTACTGGGAGAAGTTTGCAGCGATTGCAGGAAAATTGTATTTGCTCGAGCATCTCCAACAGTTAGATGAAATCTATCTGGCGGGTCCGGACCATTTTATGCCGCAGATTTTTGACGCTTCGGAAAGGAACTGATACATGGCACTGTTTGTCATCGGAGATACCCACCTGTCGCTGTCGGTCGATAAGCCGATGGACATCTTTGGCGGCTGGAAAAACTATATGCAGCGGCTGGAAGAAAACTGGAAGGCCGTCGTCGGTCCGGAGGATACCGTTGTCATTCCTGGGGATGTTTCCTGGGGGATGAGCCTGGAGGAGGCAAAGGCGGACTTTGCCTTTTTGCAGGCGCTTCCTGGCAACAAGATTCTGATGAAGGGCAACCACGACTACTGGTGGACCACCCGTTCCAAGATGGAAGCCTTTTTGGAGGAAAACGGATTTTCCACCCTCTCCATCCTGCACAACAACTGCATCAGCGCCGAGGGATTCAGCCTGTGCGGTTCCCGCGGCTGGATGTTTGAACAGGGACAGGCGCACGACAAAAAGATCATCTCCCGCGAGGCCGGACGCATCCGCGCCTCCTTGCAGGACGCCGGCCGCTTTGGCGATCAGGAAAAGATTTTGTTCCTGCACTACCCGCCGGTGTTCTTGCAGGACAGCATTCCGGAGTTTCTGGAAGTGATGCAGGAGTTTGGTGTGCGCCGCTGTTATTACGGGCATATCCACGCCCAGGGCTGCCGTCATGCCTTTCAGGGAGAATGGCAGGGAGTCCATCTGGAGATGGTTTCGGCAGATTTCCTCGGATTCTGCCCCAAAAAGATTGGATAAATCGCAAAAAATTGGCTTGAACAGGTGGAATTTCCAAAAAGAATATGCTATAATTGTTTGGATCATTCTACAAAGAATAAAAATGTGCCGTTCTTTTTTGAAGATGAGGGCAGGGTCTGTTCCGATCAAGGTATGACCGCAGGGATTGTCTGAACATATCGCCTGGGTCTTCAGATCGTTTGACGGTCTCGGTGTAAGGGGACCCTTTGCAGTCGGCGATGGGACAATCACCTGTTCTGACTCGGCACAAAAAAAGAAAGGAATGTAAATAAAATGAGTTTGACTTCTGTAAACAAACTTGAACACAACACCGTAGAGCTGATGATCAACGTCAGCGAGGAGCAGTTCCAGGATGCGCTGAACAAAGCGTATAAAAAGAAAGTAAAATCCATTGCTCTGCCAGGCTTCCGCAAAGGTAAAGCTCCAAAAGCAATGATCGAAAAAATGTACGGCAAAGAGTTCTTCTACGACGATGCTATCAACATGGTTTACCCATCTGCTTACGAAGCAGCTGTTGCAGAGGCAAATATCGAGCCAGTTGACCGTGCAAACGTTTCTGATCTGACCGTAGAGCAGGGCAAAGGCTTCAGCTTCAAAGCAACTGTTACCGTAAAACCAGACGTTACCGTTAAGAACTACAAAGGCATCAAAGCTGAAAAGAACATCGAGTCCATCATGGCTGCCGATGTAAAAGCTGAGCTGGAAAGAATGAGAGAGAGAAACGCTCGCATGACCACCATCGACAGCAGAGCTGCAAAGAACGGCGACACCGCTGTCATCGACTTTGAAGGCTTCAAAGAGGGCGTTGCATTCGAAGGCGGCAAAGGTGAAAACTTCCCACTGGTTCTCGGTTCCGGTCAGTTCATCCCTGGCTTTGAGGAGCAGGTTGTTGGCCACAACACCGGCGACGAGTTCGATGTAAACGTTACCTTCCCAGAAGATTACCATGCAGAAGACCTCAAAGGTCAGCCGGTTGTCTTTAAAGTAAAACTCAACACCATCCAGGAAAAAGAACTGCCAGCACTGGACGATGAGTTTGCAAAAGACGTCAGCGAGTTCGATACTCTGGATGAGCTGAAAAAAGACGTTAAAGAAAGACTCCAGAAGGAAGCAGATAAAAAAGCACAGGTTGACATGGAAAACAGCCTGATCACCACCGTTATCGAGAACATGGAAGGCGAAATTCCAGAGTGCATGTTCGAGAACAAGATCAACGAGATGGTTAACGACTTTACCTATCGTCTGCAGTCCCAGGGCATGAACCTCGACCTGTACCTGCACTACACTGGTTCCACCATGGAATCCTTCCGCGAGACCTTCAAAGAGTCCGCTGAGAGACAGGTAAAGATCAGACTGGCACTGGAGAAGATCGCTGAGGTTGAAAACCTGACTGCTACCCCAGAGGATATCGAGGCTGAGTACGAGAAGATCGCTAAGAACTACGGCATCGACGCACAGAAGGTCAAAGGTGTTCTGCCAGAGAAAGAGGTTATCAAGGACGTTACCGTTAACAAGGCAATCGACCTGGTAAGAGATTCTGCTGACGTTACCGAGAAGAAGATCAAAAAGACCGCTTCCAAGTCCAAGAAAAAAGCCGAAGGCGAAGCAACTGAGGAAGCAGCTTCCGAAGAAGAATAATTTTGCCTCAAAACAGGTTTGATTTTTAAAAAACGTTCATAGATTATACAAGAACTGTCGTACCGTTTCGTGTATAATGAAAGACGTTTAGAAACAGCCGTTTGCGGCCGGCAGGAATAGCCGGCCGCATTTTTTGCGTGCTGCCAAAGGATAAAAAAACCAGATGTCTGCGATTAAAAGAGAGTGACTCCGGCAAGGATACATCTGGTAAGTTTTTATACAGAAAAATCAAAGGGCCGGTCTACAGCCGCCCGTGACAAACCGATTTTGTTTTGATGAAAGAAAGGGAGGTTTTGTCAAATGGCATTAGTACCTTATGTAGTAGAACAGACCAATCGCGGAGAACGTTCCTACGATATTTTCTCCCGCCTGCTCAACGACCGTATCATCATGCTCTGTGATGAGGTCAACGATACCACCGCCAGCCTGGTTGTCGCACAGCTTTTGTACCTGGAAGGTCAGGACCCGGACAAAGACATCAGCCTGTACATCAACAGCCCGGGCGGTTCGGTCACAGCCGGTCTTGCCATCTATGATACCATCAAGTATATCAAGTGTGATGTTTCCACCATCTGCATGGGTATGGCAGCTTCGATGGGCGCATTCCTGCTCTCCGCAGGCACCAAGGGCAAACGTCTTGCCCTGCCAAATTCCACCATCATGATTCATCAGCCATCCGGCGGCGCACAGGGTCAGGCGACCGATATGCGCATCCACACCGAATGGATTCTGGATACCAAGAAACGCCTCAATCAGATGCTTTCCGAAGCAACCGGTCAGCCACTGGAGGTCATCGAGCGCGACACCGAGCGTGACAACTTTATGACTGCACAGCAGGCACTGGAATACGGACTGGTGGACAAAATTATTGATAAACGGTAAGGATTGGTGTTTGTTCCATGCCAAAGAATGATGATAAGATGTTAAGATGCTCGTTCTGTGGAAAATATCAGGACGAGGTAGAGCGCATGATCGCAGGCCCAGGGGTATGCATCTGCAACGAGTGCATCGAGCTGTGCCAGGAGGTGCTGGACGGAGAAACCCGTTCCAGCGAGCGCTCCAAACCCAAAAAGGCAGCATCGGCAGCCGAAACCATGCCGATGCCAAAGCCGCAGGACATCAAGCGCGTATTGGACGAATATGTCATCGGACAGGAACGTGCCAAGCGTGCGCTGAGTGTTGCGATCTATAACCATTACAAGAGAATATTTTTGAAGGACAACGATGACAGTGTCGAGATCACCAAGAGCAACGTTCTGTTGGTTGGTCCGACCGGCGTCGGCAAAACCATGCTGGCACAGACACTGGCAAAGACCATGAACGTTCCGTTTGCCATCGCTGATGCTACTACCCTGACCGAAGCAGGCTATGTTGGTGAGGACGTTGAAAACATCCTGCTTCGTCTGATTCAGGCAGCGGACTGGGACATCGAGCGTGCCGAGACCGGCATTATCTACGTCGATGAGATCGACAAGATCGGCCGTAAATCGGAGAACACCTCGATCACCCGTGATGTCAGCGGCGAAGGTGTACAGCAGGCACTCTTAAAAATCGTGGAGGGAACCATCGCCAACGTTCCACCGAACGGTGGCAGAAAACATCCGAACCAGGAGTTTTTGCAGATCGACACCTCCAAGATCCTCTTTATCTGCGGCGGTGCCTTCGACGGTATTCAGAAGGCGATCGAGAGCCGTGTTGCCAAGTCCTCGCTGGGCTTCGGCGCACAGATTCAGGATAAGACCCTGTTGGAGCAGGATGTGCTGCTCTCTCAGATCACCCCACAGGACCTGGTCAAATTTGGCCTGATTCCGGAGCTGGTTGGCCGTCTGCCAATCATCGCTACCCTGACCGCTCTGGACAAGGAAACACTGGTCCGCATCCTGACCGAGCCGAAAAACTCGCTGGTCAAACAGTACAAAAAGCTGTTTGAGCTGGAGGGTGTGACCATCGACTTTGAGAAGGAAGCGCTGGAGGCAATCGCAGAGCGCGCCATCGAGCGTAAAACCGGTGCCCGTGGTCTGCGTGCCATCATGGAGGAAGTACTGGACGGCGTGATGTTTGAATCTCCGTCCGACACCACCATCAGCCGCATTCTGGTCACCAAACAGAGCGTGGAGGACAAAAAGTCCTTTGTCTATGAACATGACCCGCTCAAAAAGCCGGTGCGCATGATGATTCCAGTCTCTCCGGACAAGGAAAAATCCCACAAAGGCCGCAAGACATTTGCTTAAACCGGAAACATACTTTTTTTGCAAGGGGAACGTCCACTGCTTTACAGGGACGTTCCTTTGCTATATAATGAAATGACCAGACAGTTTTATTTGTTGGATATGGAGGGCATCCCTGGGGAGAGGGAGACTTCCGAAAGAGGAAAACAACATCATTTTCAGATAGATGTATCTTTAGAAACGGCGGCTTTTTCCCGCCGGAAAAAGGAAAGGTGATTAGGAATGACCCAAGAACAGATTCAGGTAACTCACGTTCAGACCCTGCGCCTGCCGGCAATCGCCATCCGTGGGCTGGTCATGTTTCCAAAGATGGTGCTGCACTTTGATGTAGCACGCCAGAAATCCATCCTGGCGCTCAATCGCGCCATGCAGGGCAATCAGCGCATTTTTCTGGTGACCCAGAAAAACAGCAGAGTGGAAAATCCGACCAAGGACGACCTGTATACCGTCGGTGTGGTCGCAAAAGTCAAACAGATTCTTAAAGCACAGGGCGAGGTCGTCCGCGTTGTAGTGGAGGGTGTCTACCGCGCGCGGATGTGCGAGCTCATCGGCGATGACCCGTTCTACGAGGTAATGTGCGAGGAACTCCCGATGAACCCTGTGGAGGAAGGCAAACAGATGACCATCGACGCCTATCTGCGGGTGGTCAAGGACCTGTTTGAGGAATACTGCTACTATGCACCGAAGATGCCAAAGGATTTGGTAGTCAATATTATCGGTGCAGAAGATCCGGTTTATGTCAGCGAATATCTGGCACAGAATCTGGGCTTCTCGATTGAGGACAAGCAGATGATTCTGGAGGAATCCAGCATCCGCAAGCGTCTGGAATTGCTGAGCACGCTGCTGCGCCGCGAAAACGAGATTCTTTCGATCGAGCGCAGCATTGCCGAACGCGTCAAAGAGCAGGTCGACCGCAACCAGAAGGAATACTACCTGCGCGAACAGCTCAAAGCCATCCATGCCGAATTGGGCGACGACGAGGACAGCGACAACGAGATTGAAAAGTATCGTCAGAAGCTCAAGGAGATTCACCCTGACGAGGAGACCGAGAAAAAGCTGACCGAGGAGATCAATAAACTCTCCAAGATGATGTACAACAGCCAGGAAGCAATGGTCTCCCGCAACTATCTGGACACTGTTTTTTCGCTGCCGTGGAACAAGATGACCGAGGACAAGCTGGATGTCAACGCTGCCAAGGAAAAACTGGATGCCGACCATTACGGCCTGCAGAAGGTCAAGGAGCGTATTCTGGAAATTCTGGCAGTGCGCAAGCTCGAACCGAACATCAAGGGCCAGATCATCTGTCTGGTAGGCCCTCCAGGTGTCGGCAAAACCTCGATTGCAAAATCTATCGCCGCTGCCATGGGCAGAAACTATGTCCGCATGAGTCTGGGCGGCGTGCGCGATGAAGCAGACATCCGCGGTCACCGCAAGACCTATATCGGTGCAATGCCTGGCCGCATTGTGTCCGCCATCAAACAGGCAGACAGCATGAACCCGCTGATGCTGCTGGATGAAATTGACAAGCTGGGCAGCGATTACAAAGGCGATCCGTCCTCGGCGCTGCTGGAGGTGCTCGACTCGGAGCAGAACTTTGCTTTCCGCGACCATTATCTGGAAATTCCGCTGGATTTAAGCAATGTCCTGTTCTTTGCAACCGCTAACGATCCGTCTGGCATCCCTGGCCCGCTGTATGACCGTATGGAAATTATCGAGCTGTCCAGCTATACCCGCGAGGAAAAGTTCCAGATTGCAAAACGTCACCTCATTCCAAAGCAGGTCAAACGCCATGGCCTGAATGGACGCACCTGCCGCTTCTATGATGATGCGGTTTATTCGCTGATCGACCACTATGTCCGTGAGGCAGGCGTGCGTACCCTTGAGCGTGAAATCGCTTCGCTGTGCCGCAAGAGCGCCAAGATGATTGTTGCAGGCGAGAAAAAGAGCTGCTATATCAGCGCCAAGATGCTGGAATCGCTGCTGGGCCCGCAGAAGTTTAAGGACGACGATCTGGAGAAGGAAGATCTGGTCGGCGTCGTCAACGGTCTGGCGTGGACCGCAGTAGGCGGCGAAATTCTGCAGGCGGAGGTCGCTGTTACCGACGGCAGCGGCAAGCTCGAGTTGACCGGTTCGCTGGGCGACGTCATGAAGGAGTCCGCCAAGGCAGCCATCACCTGTGTGCGCGGCCTGTGCCAGAACTATGGCATCGACAAGGATTTCTATACCAACAAGGATATTCACATTCATTTTCCAGAGGGCGCAGTTCCGAAGGACGGCCCATCGGCTGGTGTGACCATCACCACTGCACTGGTATCCGCTCTCAGCGGTATTCCGGTGCGCCACGATGTAGCAATGACCGGTGAAATCACCCTGCGCGGACGAGTTCTGCCGATCGGCGGTTTGAAGGAAAAGACAATGGCAGCTTACCGCAACGGCATCAAGACGGTTATCATTCCAAAGGCCAATGAGCCGGATCTGTATGAGGTCGATCCGGTAGTCAAGGAGAATGTGACCTTCGTACCGGTCAAAGAGATCAGCGCCGTACTGGAAAAGGCGCTGGTACCGGTGCTGCCGTTGTGTACACCGGACAAAACTCCTCCGGTCAAAGAAGAAGCTGTTTCGGTGGTGAACAAGGTTTCTGCACCAAAACCGCGTCTGAACGCATAAACGATCCATGTACGACAGAAAGGAAACGGCACCCATGAACTACCATAACGTCGTTTTTGAAACCTCCTTTGGACGGGCAGACCAGCTGTTTGCCTCCGATCTGGTGGAGATTGCCTTTGCAGGCCGCTCCAATGTCGGCAAGTCCAGCCTGATTAACAAGATTTTCAACCGCAAGACGCTGGCTCGTGTCAGCGCCGTCCCAGGCAAAACGGCGACCATCAACTTTTTCCGCCTGGAGAATGTGCGCTTTGCCGACCTGCCAGGCTACGGCTATGCCAAGGTATCGCAGGGAGAAAAGAAGCGCTGGGCGGACCTGATCGAAACCTATTTCAACTCGGATCGCCGCATTGGGCTGGTGTTCCAGCTGATCGACATGCGCCATGCACCAACCAAGGACGATTTGATGATGATCGACTTTTTGATTGAAAACGAGCTGCCCTTTGTCGTGGTACTGACCAAAAAGGACAAGCTCTCTGCAAAACAGCAGGCGGAACGTCTGACTGCACTGCAGACCGAACTTCCCTGTGCTGACCAAATCCACATGGTGCCGTTTTCCGCTGTCAAGGGAGACGGTGTAGAACAGCTGCGCGAAATCATCGAGGAAATTGCGCAGGAAGCACAGAACGAGGATCAGGAAAATGCCCTCTAATCATTGGGAGAGCATGAAAAATAGAGGATAAAACAGAGAGGAAGATGTGTAATGAAACAATCCGAGCGTCTGGGTGTCAATCAGCAGGGACATCTGACCATCGGTGGCTGTGATACCGTAGAGCTGGCAGCCCAGTATGGTACACCACTTTATGTCATGGACGAGGACGGTATCCGTGCAGCCTGCCGCAGCTACCGCGATTCGATCGAACGCTACTACGATGGCAGAGGAATGGTCTGCTATGCCAGCAAGGCTTTCTGCTGCAAGGAGATCTGCCGCATCATGGATCAGGAACAGATGGGACTGGATGTCGTTTCCGAAGGTGAGCTGTACACCGCATTGCAGGCAGGCTTTCCGGCAGAACGCATCTGCTTCCACGGCAACAACAAGACCGACCACGAACTGCGCTATGCGCTGGAAACCGGTGTCGGACTGATAATCGTGGACAACGAATATGAGCTGGTACGTTTAAACCGTATGGCAGAGCAGATGGAGAAAACGGTCAATATCGCCTTCCGCATCAAGCCAGGTGTCGATGCACATACCCATGATTTTGTCCGCACCGGTCAGATCGACAGCAAGTTCGGCGTCGCACTGGAAAACGGTGAAGCAATGCAGATCATCCGTCAGGCGCTGACCATGAAACATGTTGTGCTCAAGGGTGTTCATTGTCACATTGGTTCCCAGATTTTTGAGCTGGAACCGTTTGAACTGGCAGCACAGCGCATGATCGAGCTGATGGCACAGGTCAAAGAGGAAACAGGCCATGTGATCGAACAGCTCGACCTTGGCGGCGGCTTTGGCATCTGCTACACCGAAGAGGATCAGGCACTGCGCTACGACAGCTATATGGAAAAGGTATCTGAAGTGGTGAAAGACTGCTGTCATCGCCTTGGATTCCCACAGCCTTTTGTTATGCTGGAACCAGGACGCTCGATTGTCGGTCCATCCGGCATCACCCTGTATACCGCCGGCTCCATCAAAGAGATTCCGAACATCCGCACCTATGCAGCGGTGGACGGCGGCATGACCGATAACCCGCGCTATGCGCTGTATCAGTCGGTATATGAGGCGGTAGTTGCCAACAAAGCGGCACAACCAAAGGAGATGACCGTCACTCTGGCGGGCAAATGCTGCGAGAGCGGCGACCTGCTGGGAGAAAAGATGCCGGTACAGAAGATGGAGAGCGGCGACATTGTAGCGGTGCTTTCCACCGGTGCCTACAACTATTCGATGGCATCCAACTATAACCGCATCTGCCGTCCGGCTGTGGTCATGGTGCATGACGGAGCATCCCGCGTGATCGTCCGCAGAGAGAGTCTGGAAGATCTGACCCGCAACGATCTGTAAAAAGCAGTAAACAGAGGCCCTGAGCACAAAACCAGGGCCTCTATGCTACCTGCACAAAAACCAAAAGCATAGTCATGCTAACATGATAATAATTTTTTATCTTTTGTAAAATCTCTGGCTTTATTCTTTACTTTAGTGTTATAAAATGCTAAAATTAGTGTCGATATATAAGGCAGGAGGACATCGGAAAATGAATTCAAAACTCAAGGAACTCAACGTCGAGCTTTTGTTTCAGGCGATTCTAAAGCTGGAAACGATGGAAGAATGTTACAAATTTTTTGAGGACCTGTGCACTGTGCCGGAGCTCAGAGCGTTGTCACAGCGCCTTCTGGTTGCCAAGATGCTGGACGATCATCGGGTATACAGCGATATCGTAGCAGAAACAGGCGCCAGCACAGCGACCATCAGCCGTGTCAACCGTTCGCTCAACTACGGCTGTGACGGTTACCGCATTGTTTTTGAGAGGTTGGAAAAGGATCATGAGTTATAATACCTTTGCCAATTTTTATGATGAGCTGACCGACAACATCTCCTATCCGGCGCGGGCAGCTTATTTTGACAGCATCATCCGACGTTTTAACCCTGACGCCTCCATTCTGCTGGATCTGGCGTGCGGCACCGGTTCGCTTTCCATCGAACTGGCAAAGCTGGGTTATGACGTGGTAGGCACCGATGCCTCCCAGGAGATGCTCTCCGAAGCCATGCAGAAAAAGGCACGGGCGCTGTATGGTGAGGACTTTGAACGCGAGGAGCCAAGCGACCCGCAGATCGAAAAGGTTCTGTTTTTGTGCCAGCCAATGCAGGAACTGGATATGTACGGAACCATCGACGCGGCAGTGTGCGCGCTGGACAGCCTCAACCACATCACCGATGCCGCAGTGGTGCAGAAGGTGTTCGATCGGGTCAGCCTGTTTATGAACCCAGGAGCGGTGTTTGTCTTTGATGTCAACAGCGTCTATAAGCACCGCGAGGTGCTGGGCAATCAGGTGTTTGTGTTTGACCGCGAGGATGTGTACTGCGTCTGGCAGAACAGCTACTGTGAAGAAGGATTTCAGGTTCAGATGGACCTGGATTTTTTTGAGTACGATGCACAGACCGACCGCTATACCCGCACCAGCGAGAGCTTTTGTGAGCGGGCGTATACCGACGAGGAGATTCAGTCGTTTATCCGCAACAGCGGCCTGAAGCTGCTGGCCACCTACGCTGCGGACAGCTTTGATCCGGTGCAGCCGGACACCCAGCGCATCATCTATGTGGCACAGAAGCCGGCTAACTAACCACCGGCATACAAAAAGAGAAATACGAGGAACAATTATGGGAAAAATTGTCAGGACAATTTCCAGAGACGGAATGGTCATGTGCTGTGCAGTGGACAGCACCGACGCCATTGCCCGCATGGAACAGATCCACAAAACTTCCGCAGTAGTGACTGCGGCCGAGGGCAGACTGCTGACAGCTGCCTCGATCATGGGCACCATGCTCAAGAGCACCAAGGATTCGGTGACACTGCGCATGGAGGGCAAAGGCCCAGCTGGAATGCTGATCGCCGTATCGGACGGTACTGGCAACGTCAAGGGCTATGTAGGCAATCCTGTTGTTGAGATTCCGCTCAACAGCAAAGGAAAGCTGGACGTTGCAGGAGCAGTGGGCGACGACGGATTCCTGTATGTCATCAAGGATATGGGCATGAAGGAGCCATACGTTGGACAGGTGCCGATCGTATCGGGAGAGATCGCCGAGGACATCACCAACTACTATGCAACCAGCGAACAGATTCCAACCGTCTGCGGTCTGGGCGTGCTGGTCAACCCTGACCTGAGTGTTGCTGCAGCAGGCGGCTATCTGCTGCAGCTGCTGCCAGGTGCAGATGAGGAGACCATCTCCCATGTGGAAGAGAACATCAAAAAGCTGCCGCCGGTATCGACCATGATCCGTCAGGGAATGACGCCGGAACAGATCGCCTTTGCAGCGATGGATGGCTTTGAGCCAAACATCATTGACGAGTATCAGATGGGATACGTCTGTGACTGCAGCCGTGCAAGGGTGGAGCGTGCACTCATCAGCCTGGGCACCAAGGAGCTGGAGGAGATTGAGCAGGAGGACAAGACCATCGAGGTTGGCTGTCAGTTCTGCGATAAAAAGTATGAGTTTACACCCAACGACATCCGAAATCTGATCAAAGTGATCCAGAGCAAAAAAGCATAGCTTGCAAAAATCCGCAGAAATTTTTTCTGCGGATTTTTTTACTGTACAGGAAACTTTGGAACTTTGCCTGCATAAGATAGGAGTGTAAAGCAAAGGCAAGACCAATCAAAAAATATTCAATATTTTACGTAATAACCTCTGAAAACCAGCCTCCAAATGCCCTTAAAATGGCTTAGTTAAGCGGAAAATGAGACCTTTTGAAAAAATGGAAATTTTTTTCAAAAAAGTGTTGACATTTTCAAAATCTCATAGTATAATAATCTACGTTGTCAGGACAGCAACGGCGAACGAAACGCCAAGGACCTGAGAACAGAAAATGTGGGAGCTTAGCTCAGCTGGGAGAGCATCTGCCTTACAAGCAGAGGGTCACAGGTTCGAGCCCTGTAGTTCCCACCAAATATGGCCTGGTAGTTCAGTTGGTTAGAACGCTAGCCTGTCACGCTAGAGGTCGTGGGTTCGAACCCCATCCAGGTCGCCAGCCTATTTTTAGGCTATGCCTTTGTAGCTCAGTTGGTAGAGCAGAGGACTGAAAATCCTCGTGTCGTTGGTTCGATTCCGACCGAAGGCACCAATTTGCGGGTTTAGCTCATCTGGTAGAGCGCCACCTTGCCAAGGTGGAGGTAGCGAGTTCGAGCCTCGTAACCCGCTCCAATATGGCGACATAGCCAAGTGGTAAGGCAGAGGTCTGCAAAACCTTTATTCCCCAGTTCAAATCTGGGTGTCGCCTCCAGAAATCCCGATCGCAATCGCGGTCGGGATTTTTTTGTTGCCAAAACAAGGGCAGGTGCTTCTGCCTGTTTTTGACAATCCTGATGCTGACCTCGTCGAGGAAACGGCGAAAACTTCTGCCATTTTTCTGTCAAATAGTTTTAAAAATGACAATTTTTTTGTATGAACTTTTGTTAGAATAATAGTTTTTTTCAAAAAAACAGCCCCATCGGATAAAAAATCCATTTTCCGCTCTTGCAAAGGTCTGTAAAATATGATAATCTATTTCCAGAAATTTCCATTTATTGGAAAAGTATGGAAAATTATTAGAGTGGGAGGACTTATATATGGATTCTAAATTAAAAATTCTGATTTCTGACGATGATAAAGAATTTTGCGCAAGATGTACAGCAACACTTCGTGGATGCGGCTTTGAAACCACCGTTGCACCCAAGGACGGACAGCTGATGCTCGAGATGATCCGCGACTATCAGCCAAATGTGGTGCTGATGGATGTGTTCATGCCATATCTGGACGCCATCGGTGTCATCAAGCAGGTGCGGGAAAACGGCAAGACCGTTCCTATCTTTATGGTCATCTCGACCTACAATAATCCGATTCTGGAAAGAGAGCTGGTTTCCTCCGGCGTGGCCTACTGCTTCCTCAAACCGATTGACCCACAGATGGTGGCAGAGCGCATCTTCCAGCTGACCGGACGTTCGGATAAGGACAAAGGCGATAACAATGTTCAGGGCGCAGTACGTCCGAATCTGGAGGTGATGGTAACCGAGATCATCCATCAGATCGGAGTGCCGGCGCACATCAAAGGCTATCACTATCTGCGCGACGGCATCGTGCTGGCAGTCAATGATCCCAATATGATCAATTCTGTGACAAAGCTTTTGTATCCAACCATCGCCAAGATGAACAATACCACCTCCAGCCGTGTGGAACGTGCGATTCGCCACGCTATTGAGGTAGCATGGGACCGCGGCGACGTCGATGTTCTCAACTCTTACTTTGGCTATACCATCCGCAACAGCCGTGGAAAACCCACTAACTCCGAGTTTATTGCGATGATCGCGGACAACCTCAAACTTCAGCTCAAAAATAAAAAGATCCTTTAATAAGAAGGTGACGGAAGTTTAAAAAACCTCTCTGTTTTTAAACAGAGAGGTTTTTGTGTGCAGACGGCGGAAAAGTTGAGCGGAAGGTGTTTGATTGCTGGACAAATCCATCCAAAACAGCTATACTGAAACAAGTGATTTTTTTATCAAACCAGGGATTTGCGCGCAGAGAAGGCAAATCTTTGACACAAGATGGGAGAGAGAAAGCATGAACAAACCGGTTTTGGTTGTGTTGGCTGCGGGAATGGGCAGCCGTTATCATGGACTCAAACAGATCGACCCGATGGGAAAGCATGGGGAAAAGATTTTGGATTACTCGGTGTATGACGCAAAGCGCGCCGGATTTGAGACGGTGGTCTTTGTCATCAAGCCGGAGATGGAGCAGGCATTCGAGGAGGCGGTCGGCAGCCATCTGCGCGAGCATATCGAGGTTCGCTATGCCTACCAGACGCTGGACAACCTGCCGCAGGGATTTTCTGTTCCAGAGGGCAGGGAAAAGCCCTGGGGCACCGGTCATGCAGTTTTATGCGCAGCACAGGTGATCGACGCACCGTTTGCTGTCATCAATGCCGACGACTACTATGGTCCGCACGGATACAAGCTGCTGTTTGATCTGCTTTGCAGCGACGAGGAGCGCTGTGCAATGGTTGCTTATCCATTGAGCAGCACCGTCACCGAGAGCGGACATGTCTCCCGCGGTATCTGCAAGGTCAGCAGCGAGGGATTTTTGCAGGAGGTAACCGAACGCACCTGGATCGAAGCAAACGGACAGAACATCGGTTACAGCGAGGACGAGGGAAAAACCTTCACTGCTCTGGACCCACAGGTGCCAGTGTCGATGAATTTCTGGGGATTTCCGCAGAGCTTCCTCAAACGAGCACAGGAGGGCTTCCCAGCCTTTTTGGAGCAGGCGATGAAAGAAAACCCGCTCAAGGCCGAATATTTCCTGCCGTCGATTGTCAGCCGGATGATCCACGAAGAAAACGCCAAGGTGCGCGTGCTGACCAGCTCCGACCGCTGGTACGGTGTGACCTATCAGCAGGACAAGGAAACGGTGGTTGCTGCCTTTGAGAGAATGAGCAAAGAAGGCCTGTATCCACAGCCTCTGTGGGCGCCGCAGCAGCAAAGATAGAAAGGACCGGAAAAGAGAATGCAGACATCAAGACAATGGCAGGCACTGGCTGCCTGGGCCAGTCTGGGAGAGATCAAAGAGGCTGAACCCTTCGGCAGCGGCCATATCAACGATACCTATCGGGTAAAAACCGAGAAGAAGCAGTATATTTTGCAGCGCATCAACACCAACACCTTCCGCGACGTGGATGGTCTGATGGAGAATATCCTGCGCGTGACCGAATTTTTGCGCGAAAAGACCCGCGCAGCCGGCGGCGATGTCGACCGCGAAGCGATGCAGGTGATCCGCTGCGACGACGGCGGACTGTATGTGCGCCTGGACGACGGCAGCTGCTGGCGGATGCTGTCCTATATTGAGGACAATGTCTGCCTGCAGAAAGCCAGAAATGAGCAGGACCTGTACGAATGTGCCGCAGCATTTGGACGCTTTCAGCGGTTGCTGAGCGATTTTCCGGCGAAGCAGCTCAGTGAAACGATTCCACAATTTCACGACACGGTCAAACGCTATGGCGATTTTGAGCGTGCAGTCGCTGAGGATAAACTGGGCAGAGCAGCCGCTGTACAGGAGGAGATCGACTTTCTGCGCGCACGCAAGGCTGACTGCGCAGTGATGGTCGATCTGCAAAAGCAGGGACAGCTGCCGCTGCGTGTCACCCACAACGACACCAAGCTCAATAACGTCCTGTTGGACGCGCAGACAATGAAGGGTCTGTGTGTCATCGACCTGGACACCGTCATGCCGGGACTTGCCGCCAACGACTTTGGCGACACCGTCCGCTTTGGAGCCAATGACTGCCGCGAGGACGAGGAGGATCAGAGCAAGGTTCACTTCCTGCCGGAGTTGTACAAGGTATGTGCGCAGGGATTTCTGGAGCAGGCAGGCCAGTCGCTGACCGAGAAAGAGATTCTCACGCTGCCATGGGGCGCCAAGCTGATGACCCTCGAATGTGGTATGCGCTTTCTGACCGACTATCTGGAGGGCGACCACTATTTCAAGATCAGCCGTGAGCATCATAACCTTGACCGCGCCCGCACCCAGTTTACCCTAGTGCGCCAGATGGAACAGTGCTGGGAGCAGCTGGAGGAGATTTCCCGCGCCTATCTTGCGCGCTGATACTTGTCGTCTGGACAAAAAAGGATTATACTGAAAGAAAATCGGAAAGAAGGTTTTTCTATGCGGTATGACCAGATCATCTATTATCCGCCGTTTGAGCGTCACTCGCTGCTATTGCAGGTGACCTGCGGCTGTTCGTATAACCAGTGTGCCTTCTGTAATATGTACAAGACGGTTGACTTTGAAGTCATCCCGATGCGCCAGATTATTGCGGACCTTCGGGATGCTGCCGGCTACAATCCTTACACCGAACGGGTGTTCCTGGTGGGCGGTGAACCTCTGTGTCTGCCGTTTGAGCAGATGAAGGAGATTCTGGTGCAGATCAAAAAATATCTGCCTTACTGCGCGTGTGTGTCGATGTATGCGTCGATCAAGAATCTGCGCGATAAGAGCGTCGAACAGCTCAAGGAGCTGCACCGGCTGGGACTGGGCTTTTTGTACATCGGTCTGGAAAGCGGCAGCGACCGCATCCTGAAACTGATGAAAAAGGGACACACTGCCGCCGAAGCGGTCGAGCAGTTAAAGAAGCTCAACGAGGCAAACATTCCCTTTAATTCCATCCTGATTTATGGATTGGGCGGCCATGGCTGCGGAGAGGAAAACGCCATTGCCAGCGCCGAGATGCTCAATCAGGTGCGTTCGTCCAACATTATCATGATGAATTTGACGGTATTTCCTGATACCGAGCTGGAAACCTGGTGCAAAGAAGGCAGCTTTCTGCAGGCAAACGGTCGTGAACGAATCGAGGAGCTTGCCTGTCTGCTGGAACACCTGGAGCTTTCCACTCCCACCGGATTTTCCACCAGCCATGTGACCAATCCGGTGATGGTCACCGGCACTCTGCCTTATGACAAGGAAAAGATGCTGGAGGGCATCTACCAGATGCTCGGCACCGGCAAAGAAAGCGATCTGCACGGCATCGTGTCGATCAGCGATGCTGCGGTAGAACGATAATTACATCACAAACAACAGGAGCCACACTGAAGATCATTCAGTGTGGCTCCTGTTGTTTTAGAACTTCTTTTCTGTTATGCCTGGACGGCTTGCTTTTCACGCTTTTGACCAGGACGGCGTTCCCAACGATGGAACTGATACATCACCTGTCCTACTACGCAGGTACAGAGATTGCTGAGCACCATGGACCACCAGATGCCGGTCGGACCAAATCCAAGGAAGCGGAACAGGTAGATCATCGGGATACGACAACCCCAGAGACGAAATACCGACAGACACAGGGTATAGGCGGTATGTCCGGAGCCGTTGAATACACCGTTGAGCAGGCTGTACCAGCCCATGAAAAAGACGGTAGCCACCGAATAGAAGGTGTACTCGTTTGCCATGGTCAGCAGTTCCTGAGAGGCGTTGTTGACAAAGAAGGGAATGATGTGCGGCGCACAGATCCATCCGAAGATCGTAGTGACCACCGAAATCCATGCACAGATAATCATTGACTTGTGGTAGCACGAGCGGGTACGGGGAATATCGCCTGCGCCCAGGTTCTGACCGATGAAGGCGGACAGCGCGCCGCCCAGACCGTTGACTGGGATGTAAAAGAGGTTGGCAATCTTGCTGCCCAGTCCGTAGGCGGACATTGCAATCGAGCCATAATAGATGATGGCCTTGTTCATCAGGATAAAGCCGAAGGCGGTGAAGAACTGTCCCACCGAGGCAGGAATGGTGACCACCATGATTTCCTTGACTGAGCGCAGTGTGAGAGGATAGGCGCGGATGTTGACACGGCTGACGTTGTGGTCGTGGTAGAGCTGCCAGCACATCAGCGGCAGTACCAACACCTTGGACAGGGTAGTGGCGATTGCCGCACCCAGTGTGCCCATGCCCAGCACAAAGATGAAGATTGGGTCGAGGATCATGTTCAGGATGGCTGCAATGCTGTTTAAACGCACACCGCTTTTGCTGTCGCCGTTTGCCTGATGGATGGCATGAAATACCGACAGCAAAAACATTCCTACATAGTCAAACGAGATACCAAACAGATAGCTGCGGCTGTCGTTGTAGATTTCCTCAGGGGTTTTCAGCCATGCCAGAATACCATCCATCGCCACCAGTGTAACGACGGTCATGACTGCGCCGATGATGACGGACAGCAGAATCAGATGTGTCGCAAGTTCGTTTGATTTCTCGTGGTCGGAGGCGCCGACTGCGCGGGAGATCAGCGCCAGTGCCGCTGCACTCAAACCGGTGGCAAAGGCGACCGCACAGTTCATGATCGGATTGACCAGCGATACCGCACCTACCTGTAATTCACCGATCTGTCCAACGAAAAAGGTGTCCACAATGTTGTAAAAGGAATTGATGAGATTGAGCAGCATCAGCGGCAGCGCCATCTGAATCAGTCCGCGTATAATATTGCCGCTGCGCATATCGGTTGTTTGTACCATCTTCTTACCCTCCTGCCGGCATTAAGCCGAACGCTTTATGATTCTTATATTTTATCACGCTATCAGTATAAAGTACATAGCTCAACATACTTTTGTCAATTTTTAAATTTGTAAATTTCTGTAAAAACAATCCCTCTCTCTGGAATTAGCGGAAAAATCATGGTATACTGGCACTATCCGGCAAAAAGGGAAAGACAGTCAGAGCGCCGACATCGTATCGCCGGAGGTTCGCTCTTGAGGTTTACCGGATCTTCTAAGGAAGGAATGTTTTCATGCGCACAAATCATTTTACCAGACAACTCAAAAAAATGCTGTGTATTGCACTGGCAGCAGCAGCTGTCTCCGCACTGCCGCTGCAGGCGTCCGCCGTTCGGGTGGAGCCTGTCAAACAGGAGGGTGTGGTCACTCATTTTTTTGGACAGACAGAGTTAGAGATGCAGATTTATCGCCAGCTGAGTCAGGCGATTCTTTCGGGACAGACCAGCCTGGATTTAACCATTGAAAATCCTGTCAAGGACAAGGATACCTTCATTGAGCTGTGCCGTCGGGCGCTGTATCAGGTTCGTCGGGATTATCCAGAGAGCTTTTTGAGCAATCAGACCGAGTTTGTGTACTACTCCAACCAGGACGGATACTACCGTGCAGTCTACCGTCTGGAGTATCTCAACCTCACCGGACAGCAGAAACAGGCGATGTTTGACGAAGTGGACCGCATCGTCGAGCAAGGTAAGCAGCAGACAAATTCCACCGTCGAGCTGCTGCAATATTTTCAGGAGACGCTGGTGGACCGCGTAGAGTATGACACTCAGGCGGCGCAGAGTGACTCGACCAAATATCCGACCGCCTTCCATGCCTATGGTGCTTTGATGGAGGGAAAGGCGGTCTGTCAGGGCTATGCCTACGCTTTCAAGCTGCTGTGCGATAAGGCACAGATCCCCTGTTGGATCGTCACCGGCTATTACAAGGAGCCGCACGCCTGGAACTATGTGTGGCTGGACGGCAACTACTATATGGTCGATCTGACCTGGGACGACGGCAACCAGCGCGCCAGCGACGCGCCGACCTTCCTGGCGGGCAAAAAGTATGCGGTCGACTATTACGTTGAGGACAACAGTGCTCCTGGAGTGCTGGCAGAGCGCTCCTACTTTGAAACAACTTCCAGCAGCAAAAAGGCAGCATCCACCCAGCAGGAAGAGACTGAAACGGAGCAAAACAGCACAAAGAGCCTGAAACGACAGGGTTAAGGACAGCAAAGAGGGGGTTTTGACATGAAAAGTAAGCGTATCAGAGATTATGGAATCATCGTGGGAGAACTTCCACCTGGCCACTATAACAAAATTACCGATGTTGCCGGCGTCAGGGTAGGACACTGTACCATCGACACTGACCAACATAAGACCGGCGTCACCGTGATTCTGCCGTGTGAGCAGAACATCTTTGCCGAAAAGCTGCCGGCGGCCTGCTTTGTCTGGAATGGCTTTGGCAAGACCACCGGACTGGTGCAGGTCAAGGAGCTGGGTACGCTGGAAACCCCTATCGCGCTGACCAATACGCTGAATGTGGGACTGATGCAGGATGCCCTGGTGGAATACATGGTGCGGCGCTGCCAGAAGGACGGCGTCGTGATGAAGAGCATCAATCCGGTGGTCGGCGAGTGCAACGACAGCCGCCTCAATGACATCTGCCACCGTGCCGTGCATCAGGAGCATCTGTTTGCAGCGATTGAGTGGGCACAGAAGGATTTTGCACTGGGCGACATTGGTGCGGGCAAGGGAACCATCTGCCATGGACTCAAAGGCGGCATCGGTTCGGCTTCCCGACTGATCGAGATTGACGGCAAGACCTACACGATCGGCCTGCTGGTGCAGTCCAACCACGGACGCATGGCAGACCTGACCATCGCAGGAGAAAACATCGGCAGGGTCATCGCACAGCAGACCCAGACCGAAGCGGCGATGCAGCAGGCTTCGGACAAGGGCAGCATCATGATGATTGCCGCCACCGACCTTCCGGTCAGCGAGCGGCAGTTGGAGCGTATCCTCAAGCGTGCCAGCGTAGGACTGGCGCGGCTAGGCAGCTTTGTGGGCCACGGCAGCGGAGAGATCATGATCGGCTTTTCCACGGCAAGACGCATCCGCTACGATGAACAGGCGGTGTGCAGCATGGAAGTGATGCCGGAAAATAAGATCGACCTTGCATTCCGCGCCATGGCAGAATGTGCCGAGGAGGCCGTGCTGGACAGCATGTGCTGTGCCGATGCAGTCACCGGCTTTGAAGGACACCACGTCGACTGCCTGTCCGACTGGCTGGAGCGTTTGAAGAAATAACTGAATAATTACCGTAAAAAAGGACGAACAGAGATTTTCTGTTCGTCCTTTTTGTGCGTTTATTCGATGGATTTGAGCGATTCTGCCATGTTGATCTTTTCCAGCTTGGAGAACATCACCAGGTTGACGATGCAGGCAAAGACAAAGGTCAGGATGATACTGTAAAGGTAGCTGGTCGGCAGGATGATCTTGTCAAAGCTGACCAGATCGACCTTGATCTGCTCCATGACAAACCAGTGCAGCGCCTTGCCCAGACCCAGTCCAACGGCGCCGCCGATGGCGGTGAGGAAGATGTTTTCACGGAAAACATAGGAAGCCGTTTCTGACGGGAAGAAGCCGAGTACCTTGATGGTTGCAATCTCACGGATGCGCTCGGTGATATTGATGTTGGTCAGGTTGTAAAGAACAATGAAGGCCAGCGAGCCTGCACAGATGATAATCAGGATGACAATGTAGTCCAGGCTCTGCATCATGTTATTGAATTTTTCAAGTGTATCCGCGTTGACGGTGACGCTGCTCATCGCGTCAAAGTTCATCAGCTGCGCCAAAACGGTGTGTTCATCCTGTACACCCTCGGTGTTGACGTAGATGGTTCGGAAGTCAGCGGCTTCGCCGGTCTGATTTTCCCAGCTTTCCGGCGACAGATACAGATAGTTGTAAATATAGTTTTCGCTCAGCGCTGTGACACGAAGCTGCAGCTCATGTCCGTCCTCGTCGGTCAGTGTCAGCACCTGTCCGATGTCGATGCCGTTGCGGCGGGCAAATTCCCGATTGAGGACCGCTTCACCCTCCTGAGGATAAGCGATTGGATTTCCATCCTGATCGTGCAGATCCCAGTAGTCGTCGATGCGGGAAACATCCTCGGGAATGACCAGGGTGATCGACTTAGAGCCACCGTCAGCCAGGGAAACATCCATCGAACGTTCGGAGACAAGCGCATAGCCGGAGGTTTCCTCCTGCAGATATTCTTTGATCTCCTCCCATTCTCCCTGCGTATAGTTTTCCTTCATCAAGGCACTGATGCCGTAGGTCTGGATGTTGACAAACTGCTGTTCGGCGACGTTTGCAATCGAGTTTTTGATGCCGAAGCCGGTGACCAGCAGCGCTGTACAGCCGCCGATACCCAGCACCATCATGAAGAAGCGCTTTTTATAGCGCAGTACATTTCGAATCGAAACCTTGACCAGGAAGGACAGGTTGTTCCATAAAAACGGAATGTATTCCAGCAGGATTCGTTTGCCGGCCTTGGGCGCTTTTGGACGGATCAGCTGTGCAGGAACGCTGATCAGCTCGTAGCGGCAGCTGAGGAAGGTGGTTCCCATCGAACACAGCATGGCGGCGACCAGCGAAATCAGCGCCAGTTTGGGATCAAGTACAAACTGGATGTCACCCATGGTGTACATGATCTTATAGGCCTGCCAGATGACCAGCGGGAAGATGTACGACCCGCCAAAGAACCCGAACAGGCAGCCTAATCCGGCAGCACTGCCCGAATAGAACAGATATTTTCCCATGATGCTGCCTTCGCTGTATCCCAGCGCCTTGAGCACACCGATCTGGGTGCGCTGTTCCTCGACCATGCGGTTCATGGTGGTGACGCATACCAGTGCAGCGACTAGGAAGAAGAAGATAGGGAAGACGTTGGCGATAGCATCTACAATGGAGGAGTCATTGTCAAAGCTGGCGTAGCCGATGTTGGTGTTGCGGTCCAACACGTAGACGTCCGGCTCCTCCATGTCGTCGATCTCCTCTTGCGCGTCGTCCAGCTCCTCCTGTGCATCCTCTGTGCTTTGGGTCAGCTCCTCGACGCCCTGCTGATAATCCTTTTGACCGGCGTCATATTCGCGTTGTGCCGCTTCCAGCTGCATCTGTGAGTCGCGCAGCTCGGCTTCCTTTGTAATTAATTCGGTTTTCTGCTGCTGAATCTGCTGCAGACCGGATTCGATCTCGATTAGTCCCGCCTCAATCTGGCTGAGGCTTGCCTGCAGCTGCTGTTCCTGACTGAGTGCCTGCGCATAGGAGGTTGAGTCCAGGCTGGCAGTCTGTGCTTTGGCGGCTGCCACCTGGGAGAGCCCGTTGAGCACCGATTGCTTTTGCAGCAGCAGCTCGGTTTTCTGCTGCTGAAGCTCCTGTTCCTGCTGCTGAAGCTGTGCTTTTCCGCTTTCCAGCTCGGATTTTCCACTTTGAAACTGCGCCTTTCCGCTTTCCAGCTCCACCTGTGCGCTGGAAAGCTGGGAGGAAGCGTCGTTTAGCTCCAGCTCTCCCTTGGAGGTTTCGTTGGTCAGCTGCTGCTGTGCGACGTAGAGTTCCTCCTGTGCCTCGGCTTTCAGGCGTTCATAGCGCTGGTCTGCTTGCTCCTGTGCATAGTCCTCCAGCCAGTCCTCCACCTCGTCGATGGAATCATCATATTCATCCGAGTAGATGGCAGCGCCACCGGTGTTGACCCGCAGAAAGATTTCGGTGTCGTAGTCACAGTCGAAGGCTTCTCTGTCCACCATCATAAAGCCCTGAATGGTGCCGTTGCCCAGCGAAGTGGTACCGCGCTCATAGTTTGCATAGTAGGAGGAGTTGACCGTGCCGACGATGCGGAAGCTCTTCTGAGCGAACATCTCATCGGTATCCTCGTCGTTGTTGCTCGACAGGGTCAGCGTTGTGCCGATGGCATCCTCACCGAAGGCGAGTGCATCCACGACACACTCGTCGGCAGACTGCGGCATCCGACCGTGGACAACGACCGGCAGGTTTTGCTGTTCCATCAGGCTGTGCACCTTCAGGACGGTTTCTTCGCCCTCATTGTTCTGCATCAGGGCATCCACCGAGATAGCACCCTCTGCGTCGAGGATACGCTCTCTGCGGGAGAGCTGTTTGGCGGTGTCGGTGTCAAAGCCGACGGTGGACACCAGCCGAAGATCATATAAATTGGTTTGGTCAAAATACAGCTGTGCACTGCTGACCATGGCACTTCTGGTTACTTTCAGGCCGGAAAACAGACCGACACCCAGCGCGACGATCGCAACGATGGCAAAGTATCTGCCAAAGCTCTGACGGATCTCGCGCAGTGTGGTTTTCCTCATCGAAGATCCCATCACTTCACCCCTTTTTGTTCAGGACAAAATTACCACTCGATCTGTTCGACCGGCACGATGTTCGGGTTCAGAACCTCGCTGACAACGGTGCCGCTCTTGACGGTAATAATGCGGTCAGCCATCGCGGTGATGGCTTGATTGTGGGTGATGACGATGACGGTGACGCCGCTCTGGCGGCAGGTGTCCTGCAGCAGCTTCAGGACGGCTTTGCCGGTGTTGTAGTCGAGCGCACCGGTTGGCTCGTCGCACAGCAGCAGCTTGGGATTTTTGGCGAGCGCTCTTGCGATGGCGACACGCTGCTGTTCACCGCCGGAGAGCTGTGCCGGAAAGTTGCCCATGCGGTCCTTGAGTCCGACTTCCTCCAGGACGGTAGCAGCCGGCAGCGGATTTTTGCAGATCTGTGCGGCAAGCTCGACGTTTTCCAGTGCAGTCAGATTCTGGACAAGGTTGTAAAACTGAAAGACAAAGCCGATGTCGTAGCGGCGATATTCGGTCAGTTGGCGGGATGTGTAGGCGGAGATCTCCTTGCCATCGAGCCACACCGAGCCTTCACTGAGGGTGTCCATTCCGCCGAGGATGTTCAGAATGGTGGTTTTTCCGGCGCCGGAAGCACCGACAACGACACAGAACTCTCCCTTTTCTACACTGAAGTTAACATCATTGAGGGCGTTGATGGTGATTTCTCCCATGTGATACACCTTTTTGACATCGTGAAATTCTACAAAAGACATCCTGTATTCCCTCCCTGCTTTTTCCCGTGATTTGATCGAGGTACAAAATTACCAGCAAAATTCCCGATTTTTTTATTTATTAAACAATTATAGCACCGAAATCGACTTTCTTCCAGAGCTGCTGCGCAGGAAATGTAAGGTTTTTGTATTGATTTTGTATACAGAACATGTCTTACGGGGAAGAATCAGAAAAACCTGTTACAGCTTATGCGCTGCCGGATACACAAAGACAACAAAACGGTCATATCCTTTGCCGTTTCTTTTAACAAGCTGGGTCTTGTTTTGAGGTAAGAACATGATATAATAAGAAAGACATACTGATATTAACACAGGAAAGGACATTTTTGACGATGAATGACTCCATTACCATCCAGCAGGTTGTCGATCTTTTGAACAAGGACAACCTGCTTGTTGAATATTCCTGCCCGCAGGAGCTGCTGAATCATCCTTTTGATTACCTCTCGTACAGCTCTGCGGACGTACAGTCAAACACCTTTTTCATCTGTAAGGGCGCTTCCTTTAAGGAAGCCTACCTTCAGGACGCCATCTCCAAAGGCGCAGGTGTCTATCTTTCGCAGCAGCGCTACGACGTCCAGCTGCCCTGCATCATCACCAGCGACATCCGCAAGGCAATGAGCCTGGTAGCGATCGAATTTTATCATCACGCCTACCAGTCCTTCCGCCTGGTGGGACTGACCGGCACCAAGGGAAAGACTACCACCACCTATTTCATGAAGAACATTCTGGACACCTTCTGCAAGAGCCATCCTGAGCTGTGCGGCGCTCCAAAGAGTGCGGTGCTCTCCACTGTGGAGGTGGACACCGGCGTCGAGCAGCATGAGGCGCACCTGACCACACCGGAATCGCCTGATCTCCAGCGCTATTTTGCGCAGACCCGCGACAGCGGCATCTCCTTTTTGACGATGGAGGTTTCGTCGCAGGCATACAAATTAAACCGTGTCTACGGGGTGGAATATGACCTTGGCATGTTTTTGAACATCGGCGAGGACCACATCGGTCCACTGGAACACACCGACTTCGAGGACTATTTCTCCTGCAAGCTGCAATTTATGGAGCACTGCAAGACTGCAGTCATCAACCGTGACATGGACCATGCACAGCGGGTGCTCGACCGTGCACGCGCCCATGCTAAACGGGTCATCACCTTCGGTACACTGGCAACTGCCGACCTCAACGACGAGGACTGCTGGGTGCTGCGCGACATCCGCAAGGAGGATGTCGGCTTTACCTTTACTACCAGCCACGGCATGAAAGAGCAGGAGTGGCGCATCCACATGGCAGGACGCTTCAATGTGGAGAATGCGCTGGCTGCCATCGCCTCGGCCACAGCGCTGGGTGTGGACGAGCAGTCGATCCGCGAAGGTCTGCTCAAAAACGAGGTGCAGGGCCGCATGAACCTGTTTGAGAAGGAAGGCATTACCGTGCTGGTCGATTATGCACACAACTACCTCAGTTTCAAAAAACTGTATGAATCGCTCAAAGCGGACTATCCAGGCCGCAGAATTGTGGTCGTTGTCGGCTGTCCTGGCGGCAAAGCTTTCCTGCGCCGCCGCGACATCGGCACACTCTCCGGACAGAATGCGGATTACCTCTATCTGACCGCCGAGGACCCGCAGTTTGAGGATGTGCGCACCATCTGCGAGGAGATTGCGTCCTTTGTAGAACCGTATCATACTCCTTATGAGATCATCGAGGACCGCGCACAGGCAGTGGAAAAAGCAATCACCACCGCCCAGCCTGGGGATGTCATTGTGCTGGCAGCCAAGGGCGAGGAGGTATATCAGAAGGTCAGGGGAGAATATGTATATTATGAATCCGACCTGGCAATCGCCAAGCGGTTGCTTTCGATATGATAGAACAGGGGTGAACAACAGATGCCGATTTTAAATCACAGCGACCTGAAAAAGGTCGAGGAATATCAAAACTTTGTGCGGACCTCCCCCTATGCCAATGCGACACAGGATCTGGCCTGGGAAAAGGTCAAAGATGGATGGATCGGAGAGCAGGTATATCTGGAGGAAGATGGAAAGATCATTGCAGCGATGTCACTGATTATCCGAAAGATTCTGGGTGGATTTTCGATGATGTATGCGCCGCGTGCACCGATCTGTGACCTTCACGATACTGCACTGGTCATGCGGCTGATCGACGAAGCAAAGCCGCTGGCAAAGAAATACCACGCCTTTATGCTGCGCTTTGACCCGGAGCTGCCCAGAATGCCCGAGCTGGAACAGGAATACCGCAAACTGGGATTGCAGGTGCGCAACGATGGCTGCGACAAGTACGACCTGATTCAGCCGCGTTATAACATGATTCTCAATCTGGATGAACCGTCCTTTGATGAGCTGATGCCGCACTTCAGCGAAAAGACCCGTTACAATATCCGTCTTTCTGCCCGCAAGGGAGTGACCGTGCGCTGGTCGAGAAGTGAGGAGGACCTCAAAAAATTCTTTAATCTGTACGAGATCACTGCGATCCGCGATAAGATTGGTCATCGTCCGTATGAGTACTTCCGTCGGATGCTGCAGGCTTATGAGGGCAGCGACCTTCTGCGCGTCTATCTGGCAGAGCACGAGGGAGAGGCTCTTTCCGGCGCTATCTGTATCCACTACGGTCACAAGACCTGGTATATCTACGGTGCAAGCTCGAACAACAAGCGCAACCTGATGCCAAACTATGCGATGCAGGCAGAGATGATCCGCTGGGGCTATGAAAATGGCTCGAAAATCTATGACTTTGGCGGAGTCTTTATTCTGGATAAGACCAATGGTCTGTATAAGTTTAAAGAGGGCTTCTGCCGCCGCGAAGGCGCGACCGAGTTTATCGGCGAATTTGACAAGGTATATAACCCGCTCATTTACGCAGGCTTTGCAAAGCTGCTGCCAAAGCTTCAGCGTATGAAGGCAAAGAAAAACCACCACGACCAGCCTCGTCAGGCAGCACAGCCGCCAAAGGAAACACAGGAAACCAAAGAAGAACACAAGTAAATGCAAAACCGGCGCCTTCCGTTTGGAAGGCGCCGGTTGCTGTTTTATCGGATATTTACTTTGCAGAAGGAGAGGAAGGCGCATTACTAAGGTCGCGGCTGCGATAATCCGGTCCCAGGTCGATGACCAGATAGGACAGCAGCAGGTTTGCCAGCGCCATTGGCAGATTGAGCGAGTTATAAAAGACGCGGGTAGCGGTATGGCACAGCAGAATGTGCTTGCTGTACTGCACCGTCGGAGAGGAGATGCTGTCAGTGATGGTCAGGATCACCGAGCCGTGGGAGAAGGCGTTTTTGGCGATGCTGCTCAGCGGGTAGTAATACTTCGGAAAGGCAATGAAGATGACCAGATCGTCCGGTGTCAGTTTGTCCAGCTTGTCCTCGGTGTCGCTGAGGTCGCCAAGCTCGATGAGGTAAGCGTCAAAGTAGAGCAGCTTGAGCCTTGCCAGCAGAAACTCCGCCAGAATATGGGAAATATCGTGGGCACAGATGAAGATGCGCTTTGCCTTGCGGACAGCTTCTGCTGCCGAGATGATCGAAAGAAGGTCCAGCGAGGAGAAAAACTCTCGGTTGGCATCCGCTTCCTCGCGGCAGATCTGACGCAGCAGCTCGGATTTTCCGTCGGCATCGGTGATGGTGGTGTCGGGAACAAAGTACTGCGGCGACGAGAGGAGCTTGACCATGTTCTGTGTGTACTCACGAAAGGCATTCTTCAGCTCCAGGAAGTTGGGATAGCCTACCTTCTGGCAGAAGCGAAGCAGGGTCAGTTCCGACGAGGAGGTGGCGCGGCTGAGCTGTGCCAGGGTGATATAGGAGATGTCCTCAGGAAACTCCAGGAGATAATCGGCAATGCTTTTCTGCTTTTTTGTCATCTCGGGATAAAGGCTGTGAATTCTTTGAATAACGTCCATGCTTTTTGTCCTGTCCTTTGTAGAATAATGTTGAATGAGGAGCTGTTCCTGTGGTAAAGCAAGGTGTATGGAACAGATAACGATCATTTTATACTACAAATTGTACAGGAAAAAAATCAGAATGTAAAGTGCTCTTTAAAAAAGAATTTAATTTTCTGTAAAAAAATATCAGAAAGTAAAATAAATACTTTTATTTTTGCGAAAAAAGTAAAGTAAAAATAGAAATGGAGACAGAAAATAATTTTTCTGTCTCCAAAAGAGGTTAAAAAGTAAAGTTTTAATTTTGAGAAGCTTCGGAAGAATTTACATACAGTGTGCGGGTTGGGAAGGCAAAGCTCAGTCCCTCTTCCTCCACAATCTGCATGATGCCGTAGTTGACCGCCTCTTTGATGCGCTGGAAGTCTGCATAACCGGTTGGACGGGTGAAAAAGACCAGCGAGATGTTCAGGCTGCTGTCGGCAAAGGTATCAAAACGAACAACGGTATCCGATGGAATAACTTCTGGATTCTGGTTGACCATCTCGGTGATACGGGCGACACAGGTCTGCATCTTTTCCATCGGGGTATCATAGGTCAGACCAATCGAGAAGGAGGCACGGCGCTTGTTCATCTTGGACCAGTTGGTGATGGGAGAAGAAACTAAGCTGGAGTTTGGAACGATGACCAGCGAGTTAGGGAAGGTGCGGATACGGGTAGAGCGCAGGTTGATGTCCTCCACCACACCTTCGATCGAGGAGGTGGAGATCCAATCATCCACCGAGAAAGGCTTGTCGAACAGGATGACCAGACCTCCGAACAGATTCTGTGCGGTGTCCTGTGCAGCCAGCGCAAAGGTCAAACCGCCGAGTCCGATACCGGTGATGACGGTGGTGACATTGATGCCTGTTTCACTCAGCACAGCAATTCCTGCTACGATCAGGATAAGCACCTTGACGATCTTTTTGAGCAGAGTGATGATGGTTTTGTCGAGGCTGACGTCCAGCTGTTCATCCAGTTTTCGATTAAAATGGAACAGACTGTCCGAGGTGCATTCGCACAGACGGAGCAGAATCCAGGTGATCACAATGATAAAGCTGATGCGGTAAGCCTTCAGCCAGAAGCTGTCGAATCCGTTGCCAAGATCCAGATTGATCAGCGCCAGATAGATACCGCTGGCAGCAAGCAGTGTTTTGAGTGGTGTAAGGACGAAGGTCAGGGTGGCATGGTCAGCGATCTGACGTTTGCGGTTGAGAACTTTGTCCAAAACCTTGACCACCAGTTTGGTAATCAGGGCCTTGAAGCACCAGAAAGCCAGAAAGATGGCGATAGAAGCGAGAAGTCGGAACAACCAGAGATTGCTGGCGATGATGTCAGAGAACAGATTGATAAACAAACATATCACGTCCTTTCGGTAATGTTGGCCGAAGAATGACACAGACAAGCTCGACCATTATTTAATGAGTGTACCATGTTTTGACTGCGTTTGCAAATGAAATTCAATTGAAATGACCAGATTCAGGGGACCGGAAGCTTTCCGGTCCCCTGAATAAACCAATATTGTCAGAGATGGAAATGATTGTCAGAACAGATCAATCGTTCTGTTTGTCCTCCGGTTTCTGTTCGGATGGATTGGTGTCCGGCAGCGATTTCGCAGCTTCCTTTTTGCGGGCACTGCGGCGAAGGGCACGCAGGACGAGCAGTGCGATGATAACGACAACAGCAATGATGAGGAAGATTGGAATGTTGACGACGACAAAGACGATCAGGTCTTCAAAGAATACCTGGAGGTTGTACAGCGTCTCCGAGAAGCCATTGCTGATGCGTTCACCGATGGTGACGGCATTGGTGCCGGTGATGTTGCGTACTTCCTGGATGTTCAGATAGACGGTGGAATAATCGACCAGATTGTCATAGGTGCGCAGCTGGGAGGAGAGAGAATCCAGCTGCAGACGAACCTCGGACAGGCGCGACTCGATGGTAACCACCGCGTCGATGCTTTCGGCCTGTGCCATCAGTTCGAGCAGGCGGTCGTATTCGGTTTCCAGCGCTTCTTTGCGCGCTTCAGTGTCAGCGTATTCCAGCGAGATGTTTTCGCTGGAGAGGTCCTGACTGGTGATGGTGCCGCAGTCGTTGAGCTGTCCTATAAAGCCGTCCAGCTTTTCGGAAGGAATCCGAAGGGTGAAGTAGGCATACTTGTTGATGTAGTTGCCGCGGCTGTCCGAGCCGCCCGAGGTGGAGGAGGACTCCACAAAGCCGCCAAGCTCGCTGACCAGTGCATTGATGTCCTGGATGCTCTGGTCAAATTCGAGCGTTTCCATCGAGACGTTTGCCGTCCAGATCAGCTTGAGGTTGAGATCTTCCGGCATTTGGGTCTGGCTGATGCTGCTCAGGGCGCCGTTTTCTCCGGTGCCGGAATCAAGCTTGTTGGAGGTTGTATCCGCTGACATGGCTTCTTCGGTGACGGGGGTCTCCTCATAGGCGGCGTCGTTAGCGTAGGAAGCGGAATTTTGCATCATGCTTTCGGTTTTGCTGCCGCCGCTGCTTGCGCCGCAGGCTGCAAAGCTCCATGCAACAGCGATGGTGGTCAGAATGCAGAGGATCTGTCGCATCCGATGATTTTTCTTCATAGTTCATGCTCCTTTCTGGTGGCAGATGCCGGAATGATTTTATAAGAAAAGTGATTTGATGTTGCAGTATTTCTCCTTTCTGCCTTTAAAGTGGAGGAAAGAGCAGGAATTTGTTGCAGTAAAAAGAAAGTTTTTAAAATTTTTGGTAAATCGTTCAGAAAAACCAAGATGGATTGGTGATATTTTCTTACGGATGCGACCGGAAAAGGACAGAAACTTGTTCCGGCGTCCAATTTGTCTGTTGGAGAGGGATAAAATGCAGCGGAGCTGTTCTATACAAAGCAGCGGTTTTGCGGTAAAATAAAACAGAAAATACCGATATTTACCAGCAGAACCAAGGCGAAAGTCGGTTCTGCAAAAAATAGAACATCACCGGTAAAGGGGAGAACATGATGAAGCGAAGCAGCGGTGTTTTAATGCATATCACAAGCCTGCCAGGACGATACGGCATCGGCACTCTGGGAGCCAGCGCCAGACGGTTTGCGGATTTTTGCCATAGGGCTGGTTTAAGCTGGTGGCAGATTCTGCCCATCGGGCCGACTGGCTACGGCAATTCACCCTATCAGAGCGATTCGACCTTTGCGGGAAATCCTCTGCTCATCGACCTGGAGGAGCTGATCGGTCAGGGTTTGCTGACGTGCGAAGAATGTGAACAGAGAAGCTGGACGGCGCTTGATAAAAAGGGAAAGCCGCAGACCGAGCGGGTGGATTTTGACAGAGTGCGGGAGCAGAAAACAGCGCTGCTGCATCTTGCTTTCCGGCGTGCCGGACAGGACAGCAGCCTCTGGGCGCGTGCAGAACAGTTTTTTACCGAGGAGGCATGGTGGCTGGATGACTATGCACTCTATCTTGCGGTCAAAGAACAGCAGGGCCAAAAGCCCTGGCAGCAGTGGGAGGAGGACATCCGTCTGCGCCGCCCGCAGGCGATGCAGTCCTATCGCACGCTGCTCAAAGAGGAAATCGACTACCACCGCTTTGTCCAGTTTTTGTTCTATGACCAGTGGGAGCGTTTTCGCAGCTATTGCCACTGTAAGGGCGTCAAGCTCATCGGGGATATTCCCATCTATGTTGCACCCGACAGCAGCGATACCTGGGCAAATACCCGCCTGTTTGAATATGATGCCGACTGCCGTCCGCTGCGGGTAGCAGGATGTCCGCCAGACTATTTTTCCAAGACCGGTCAGCTCTGGGGCAATCCGCTCTACCGCTGGGATGTGATGGAGCAGGAAGGATTTGCATGGTGGATTGCACGCATTGCGGCGATGAGCCGGCTGTTCGACATCACCCGCATCGACCACTTCCGCGGCTTTGCCGGCTACTACGCCATCGACGCGAAAGCCGAAACAGCGGTGGACGGCGTGTGGGAAAAGGGACCTGGCATGAAGCTGTTTTCTGCGGTGCGCCGTCAGCTTCCGAAGGTATCGCTGATCGCCGAAGACCTCGGTTTTATCACCGAGGACGTCGAACAGCTGCGCGACAGATGCGGCTTCCCTGGGATGAAGGTGCTGCAGTTTGCCTTTTCTCCTGAGGAGGAGAGCGGCTATCTGCCGCACAACTGCCCAAAACGAGCGGTGATTTACACCGGTACCCACGACAACGATACCACTCGTGGATGGGCGCACACCGCAGCCAAGCAGGAACGGGAAACTGCTGCCTCCTATCTTGGTGTATCGCATAAAAAACAGTTTGCCTGGGGCATGATTCGCGCTGCATGGACCAGTCCCTGTGAGCTGGCGATTGCGCCGATGCAGGATTTTCTCAATCTGGGAACCGACTGCCGGATGAACCTGCCGTCCACTGTGGGCGGCAACTGGGAGTGGAGGATGCGCGAGGGCGCTGCCGACCAAAAGCTCGCTGAGCGCATCCGCAGGCTCACACAGGCCAGCTGGAGACTGCCCAATTACCGCAGCGGTCTGCGCGCGGTGCAGCAAACAAAGGAGGACTGACAACAGATGGAACGCTATCTGACAGAATATTTGGCAAAACAGAAAACCACACTGGACGACTGCACCGAGGAGCAGCTGTATGCGGCGATGCTCTCGTTTGTCAAGGAGCAGACTGCCCACCTTGCAAAGAAGGACGACAAGGGACGCAAGGTATACTACCTGTCCGCCGAGTTTTTGATCGGGCGTCTGCTGAGCAACAATCTGCTCAATCTGGGACTGTATGAGCAGGCAGATCAGCTGCTTGCAGCGCACGGCAGAAGCCTTGCCGCCCTCGAAGAGGTCGAGCCGGAGCCAGCATTGGGCAACGGCGGTCTGGGACGGCTTGCCGCCTGCTTCCTCGATTCGATTGCTACTTTAAATCTAAACGGAGAAGGCATCGGACTTTGCTACCATTTCGGTTTGTTCCGTCAGAAATTTGAACATAACAGCCAGCACGAATATCCTGACCATTGGCTGGAAAAGGACGGCTGGCTGCGCAAAACCGGCACTGTCTTTCCGGTCAACTTTGGAGAGACACAGGTCAAGGCCAGAATGTTTGAGCTGGATGTCACTGGCTACGGAGCCGACCATGTCATTCCGCTGCGACTATTCGATCTGGAGCAGGTGGACGAGGAGCTGGTCAGCGAGGGCATCTCGTTTGACAAAAAGGACATCCGGCACAATCTGACGCTGTTTCTCTATCCCGACGATAGCGACGAGCAGGGACGGCTGCTGCGCATCTATCAGCAGTATTTTCTGGTCAGCGCCGCCGCCCAGCAGATTTTGCAGGATACCCTGCGCCGCGGCTATTCGCTCGACCAGCTGGCAGAAGCAGCGGTCATCCAGATTAACGACACCCACCCGACCATGATTATTCCAGAGCTTATCCGCCTGCTGGTCGAGTCGGGAATTGGATTGGGCGATGCAGTGCGCATCGTTTCCAAAACCTGTGCCTACACCAATCACACCATCCTTGCCGAAGCGCTGGAAACCTGGCCGCTTGCCTATCTGGAGCAGGTGGTGCCGCAGCTCATCCCGATTATCGAACACTTGGATAAGCGGGTCAAAGCTGCTTTTTCCGATCCTGCGGTCGCCATCATCGACGAGCGCGAACAGGTACACATGGCGCACATCGACATCCACTATGGATTTTCGGTCAACGGTGTGGCAAAACTGCACACCGATATCCTCAAGGAGAGCGAGCTTGAACCATTTTATCAGCTTTACCCTGAGCGGTTCCACAACGAAACCAACGGCATTACCTTCCGCCGCTGGCTGATGCTGTGCAATCCGAAACTCAGCGATTATATCAGCTCGCTGATTGGCGACGGCTTCAAGAAAGACGCCATGCAGCTGAAAAAACTTTCTGCTTTTGCTGATGACCCAGCGGTGTTGCAAACGCTGCTGGAACTCAAACATCAAAACAAGGTGGCGCTTGCACAGGAGATTTTGCAGAGGGAGGGTATTCGCATCGACCCTGATTCGGTCTATGATATCCAGATCAAGCGCCTGCATGAATATAAGCGCCAGCAGATGAATGCGCTGTACGCCATCTGGAAGTATTTCCAGATCAAGCAGGGCATCCTGCCAAAGCGTCCTATCACGATGATTTTCGGCGCCAAGGCTGCGCCCGCCTATACCATTGCCAAGGACATCATCCATCTGATCCTGTGTTTGCAGCAGCTGTTTGCCTCCGACCCAGAGGTTGACCCGTATCTCAAGATTGTGATGGTGGAAAACTACAATGTCAGCTACGCCGAAAAGCTGATTCCCGCCTGCGACATCTCCGAGCAGATTTCGCTTGCATCCAAGGAGGCCAGCGGCACCGGCAACATGAAGCTGATGCTCAACGGAGCAGTCACGCTGGGGACGATGGACGGCGCAAACGTCGAGATTCACGACCTGGTGGGTGCGCAGAACATCTATATCTTCGGTGCATCCAGCGATGAGGTCATCAAGCTGTACGCACAAAAGAGCTATCACTCAGGAAAGCTTTACGACAGCGATCCCGAGATTGAAAAGCTGGTGGATTTTATCATCGACAAAAAGCTGCTGCGCATCGGTGATGTGCTGCCGCTGTGCCGCCTGTATAAGGAGATCGTGGGCAAGGACTGGTTTATGACACTGCTGGATCTCAAGGACTACATCAAAGTCAAGGAGCAGATGCTCAGAGACTATGAGGACCGCACCGCCTGGGGCAAAAAGATGCTTTACAACATCGCAGGTGCAGGATACTTTTCCTCTGACCGTACCATCGCACAGTACAATCACGACATCTGGAAACTGTAAATAAAGTGAGGAGCAAATAGATTTTATCTATTTGCTCCTCACTTCTTATCACAAAAAACAATTTGACGGCTGCAAAGCTCCTGTGACACAATGGACTGGACTAAAAAACCTTTTGAATTGTTGGGAGAGAAAACGATGGAACAAAACGTCTACTATGCGATGTCCTTTTATAATACGACCGATACCATGCAGACCGAAAAGAAGGCAAGGGAGCAGTTTGAAATCCGCATCATGCCGACACCTCGTGCGATTTCCACCAGCTGTGGGCTGGCAATCCGTTTTGAAGGAATGGATGAGCAGGCCTACTGTGCGTTTGCAAAGGAGCAGACCGTGCCGCTGGGACTGTACCGCATCGAAACACCTGTGCAGGGAGATGCAAAAGCAGAAGCCATTTTTATTCGCAAGCCATAAAAATGGCGATGAAATCCACAGAAGGTGCTATTTGATGAAACTAAAGTGACGATGAGGAAAATTTTTGTTGTTTTTGATGAAAATGCCTTGACAATCTGTCTGTGGATGGAGTATACTGATAGCGGCTTTAGAAGCCGAAAACGATCGACGAAGGAGGATAAGAATATGACTAATCAGATGGGTATGAACCGCAAGGGTCAACAAAAGAAGATAGGAATGTTTTTACAGCCTTCGATTCGAAAGTATTGTTGATACCGAACAGGTACGTTCGGTCTGCTTTGGGTCAAGGTGCGCCAAAGCAGCAAAAAGTGTGTCTAAAAAGCATTCCTGTCAGCGCAGGGATGCTTTTTTTATTGATGTCCATAAGGTCAAATCGGGAAAAGGACCTTGTGGCGTCCCGTCAAATGCTGTGCAGACAAGGGGGAAAGAAGCGGCAGCCTTTGAAGGGGAGGAAGGAGTTTTTTGATAAGGACAGGAGAGTGATTTACTTGCAAAGCAACAACCTCAAGCCAAAAGCCTCCGCAGTCGTTTTTCGCTTTGTGCGAAAAAATTTGTGGCTGTTCGGACTGGGCCTGCTGTGTTCGGTGCTCAATACGGCGTTTAATTCGCTGACACCGCAGATTATCCGTATGACGGTGGACTCGGTCATCGGTTCCTCGGAGCTTCCGCAATGGATTCAGAGCACAGGGATTGCACAGTTTGCCGCCGATAATACCAAAGCCATGCTGCTGCTGGCAGCGGTCGCAGTGCTGATTACCGCTATTTTGTCCGGTGTATTCAGCTTTTTTGCGCGCCTGAACACAGCAAAAGCCTCGGAAAGTTCCATCAAGGCGCTGCGCGACGAGCTGTTTGGACATATCCAGAAGCTGCCGTTTTCCTGGCACACCGCCCACCAGACCGGTGAGATCATCCAGCGATGCACCTCGGACGTCGAGGTTATCCGCAACTTTATCAGTGCGCAGATGGTCGAGGTATTCCGCATCAGCTTTCTGATTGTCATGACCATGACCATCATGTTCACCATGAATGTCAAAATCTCGCTGGTAGCGGTCATCTTTGTACCGATGGTTATGTTTTATTCGTTTTTCTTTAATTCCAAGATCTCCAAACGTTTTATGAGCGCGGACGTCGCCGAAGGCGTTCTGTCCTCGGTGGTCCAGGAAAATCTGACCGGTGTCCGTGTTGTCCGCGCCTTTGGACGCGAACAGTTTGAGATCGACCGCTTTGATGAGAAGAACATCGCCTTCTCGGAGCTGTGGATTCGACTGGGTCACATGATGACCGCCTACTGGAGCACCGGCGACCTGATTATGGCGCTGCAGGTGCTGTGCGTCATCGCTGTGGGAACGGTCAGCGCTGTCCACGGGGAAATTACCCTGGGAGAATTTCTGGCGTTTGTTTCCTACAATGCCACACTGACCTGGCCAGTGCGTTCGCTGGGCAAGATCCTTTCGGAGATGAGCAAGACCGGCGTCTCGATCGAACGTGTCAGCTATATCCTGCAATCCGAGCCGGAACACGACCCACCACAGGCGCTGACACCGCCGATGGACGGCGACATCGTGTTTGACCATGTCACCTTCGGCTATGAAAATCAAAAGCCGGTGCTGGATGACGTGTCCTTCACCATTCCGGCGGGCAGCACCTTTGCCATTCTGGGAGGCACCGGCTCGGGCAAGACGACCCTGATGCACCTGCTCAACCGTCTGTACGATTTGGAGGACGGAAAGGGAAGCATCACCATCGGTGGAGTGGATATCAACCAGATCAGCCGCGCACATCTGCGCAAAAATGTGTCGATCGTTTTGCAGGAGCCATTTTTGTTCTCCCGCACCATCGGTGAAAATATCGGCATTGCCTGCGAAAGCAAGGGGCGCGAGGAAATGATGGAGTATGTGCGCGGTGCAGCGCGGTCAGCCTGTGTCGATGAGGCAATCGAGAGCTTTGCCAACGGCTATGATACCATTGTCGGTGAACGCGGCGTCACCTTGTCGGGTGGCCAGAAGCAGCGTGTCGCCATTGCACGAATGCTGACCCAGAATGCACCGGTCATGATCTTCGACGACTCGCTGTCGGCGGTGGATGCCGAGACCGACGCCAAGATCCGTCACGAGCTCAAGGAGAAGATGGGCAATACAACCACCATCCTCATCTCCCACCGCATCACCACCTTGATGCAGGCGGATCGGATTCTGGTGCTGGATAACGGCAGAGTGGCGGATATCGGCACCCATGAGGAGCTGATATCCAGAAAAGGAATCTATCAGGATATTTATCAGATACAGATGAACAACGCCGACCGTGAACTGCTGCAGCAGGTGAACGCCGGCGACTCGACAGAAAGCAGGTGATTGCATGGGAAATCCAAACCGTGACGAAGATTTGCAGAGCAACAAGTCCTTTCAGCTTTCCATCTGGAAGCGGCTGTTTCCTTTTGCGAAACCCTATCGCTGGCTGCTTTTGCTCATCATCGTCACCAACATCATTATCTCGATTGTAGACGTACTGCTGCCGCTGTTTCAGCGCTATGTCGTCAATAACTTTATTGAAAAGGGAACACTGGACGGATTCAACACCTTTATTGCAGCTTACATCAGCGTGATTGTTCTGCAGGTGCTCAGCTTCGTATTCTATACACTCAGCGCCATGAAGGTGGAGATGCGCATGGGACGCGACCTCAAACGCGCCTGCTTTGTCCATCTGCAGACGCTGTCCTTTTCCTACTACAACGTGACGCCGGTCGGCTATATTCTGGCGCGTGTTATGAGCGATACCAACCGTATTGCCGCCATCACCGCCTGGGATTTGATCGACATCCTCTGGGCATTGAGCTATGTGCTGTGTGCCTTTGTGTCGATGGCAATGCTCGACCTTCGTCTGGCGCTGATGGTCATGATTATTGTGCCGGTTATCGCGGTGCTGACCACCTACTTCCAGAAGCGGATTCTGTTCTGGAACCGCAAGGTGCGTTCGATCAACTCCCGCATCACCGGCGCCTTCAACGAGGGCATCATGGGAGCAAAGACCTCCAAGACGCTGGTCATTGAGGACAAAAATACCCACGAATTTGCAGATCTGACCGAAGAAATGCGCAGTGCATCGGTGCATGCAGCGGGACTTAATGCGCTGTATATCCCGCTGGTCATGCTGGCAAGCTCGGCAGCTACCGCCATCGTGCTCTATCGCGGCGGCGAGATGGTGCTGGAATATGGCATGCTCATCGGTACACTGTCGGCATTTACCACCTATGCGGTGTCCATCTTTGAGCCGATTCAGCAGATGGCAAGGGTGCTTGCAAACATCATCGCCGTCCAGCCAAACATCGAGCGTGTCATGGGACTGCTCGACCAGAAGCCAAACATCGTCGATTCTCCGGAGGTTGTTGCAAAATACGGCGACAGCTTCCATCCAAAGAAGGAAAACTGGGAGCCGATCAAGGGTGACATCGAATTTGACGATGTATCCTTCCGTTATCCCGACGGCGAAGAGGAAGTGCTCAGCCACTTTAGCCTGAAGATTCCGGCGGGAACCAATGTCGCTATCGTAGGCGAGACTGGCGCAGGAAAATCCACCCTGGTCAACCTTGCCTGCCGCTTCTTTGAACCGACCGGCGGCCGTATCCTGATCGACGGCGTGGACTACCGCGAACGCAGTCAGCTCTGGCTGCACAGTCGGCTGGGCTATGTGCTGCAAAACCCGCATCTGTTTTCGGGAACGGTCATGGAAAATATCCGTTATGGCAGGCTGGATGCTACCGATGAGGAGGTCAAGGAAGCTGCGAAAGCGGTTTCTGCCGATACCGTAGTAGAACATCTGGAAAATGGATACGACAGCGATGTCGGTGAAGGCGGCGATAAGCTCTCCACCGGTGAAAAACAGCTGATCTCCTTTGCAAGGGCGGTACTGGCTGATCCAGCCATCTTTGTGTTGGATGAGGCGACCAGCTCGATCGACACACAGACCGAGCAGCTCATCCAAAATGCAACGCTGCGTCTGTTGGAAGGAAGAACCTCCTTCCTGATTGCACACCGTCTGTCCACCATTCGTCAGGCAGACCTGATTTTAGTGGTCAAGGACGGAAAGATCATCGAGCAGGGCAAGCACGAGGAGCTGCTGCGCAAGGGTGGTTATTACCACGATCTCTACTCCAAGCAGTTCCAGGCGGAGGAGATGCATTCCAAGCTCAATACAGCATGCTAACCATAAAAAAACACATCCCAATCAGGGATGTGTTTTTTTATGGTGTATTATCGTTTGCGATTGTTGGAGCGAGGTGGTTCTCTTCGCTGTGGTGAGGAACCCTGCTGCAGTTGTCGGCGCCGTGCCTGAGCAGCTTTTTTGCGGGCAATGCGCTTTTTATATTTGCGCTTGTTGCGGATACGGATGATCAGCAGCAGAATCACCAGACCCAGGAAGATAAAGAAGATGATTTTGACGACATTGAAAATCTTGTTAAACAATTCCTGCCGTTCTGCCTTTTTCTGCGCCTCAATCTCGCTAAAGGTTACCACGTTGACCTGTAATTTCAGAGCAGCCATGGTGGGCACCATATACTGAGAAGCATTCTGTGCACTGGCACTGTTCATCGAGAAGGTCAGTGTGGAAGGCATGTCCTCGTTTTGATAGTAACGTCCCGGGATATCTGCACTCACGCTGATGTCCTCTTTGGAAAAGTTCTTGTGAACCAGGACGGTGAAATCTCCGTCGGTGGAGAAGGTAGCGGTGCCAATCATCTGGCTGCCTTCGCCGCGCTGATCGTAAACAGGGGTCTTGAAGCCTTCCGGTGCAAGCTCTGCTGCGGTGTAGGTGACCGGTACAAAGTTATTGTAGCAGTAGTCCAGCAGATTGGTCATGTCGTTTTGGATGACATAGGAGTTGCTTCCGGTGCAGTTGAGAGCAACGCAGATCAGTCGGATGCCGTCGCGCTCTACCACCGACACAGCAGTGTGGTTGCTCTGGGTTTCATAACCGAGTTCAACGCCCAGAGTGCCTTCGTAGTAGTTGTCGCTGCCGCTGAGCATCATTCCTTCGCGGGAACGCTTCCAGTTGCGCGGCAAGGACTGCTTATTGGTGGAAGCCATGGTATATTCGGTCTGGCTGAAGTACTGCAGGAAGTTGGTGGTCTGCAGCGCGTAGCGGGTAATCAGCGCCATATCATAGGCGGTGGTGTACTGATTTTCATTGTACAGGCCGTGTGGATTCATGAAGTTGGAGTTGACGCAGCCCAGCGACTTGGCTTTTTCGTTCATCATTTCGACAAAGCCTGCTGTATAGCTGGTGGAGCCGTCGGACAGTGCAACCGAGCGGTTAGCTGCCTTTGCAGCACAGTCAGCAAGAGCGTTGGCGGTGTCGTCCGCAGACTGAAGGATGGTACCATAGATCAGGTCGAGCACCTTGACGTTTTCGTCCTGTGTGATAGCAACATAGGTGCTGTCGCTGAATCGGTAGGACTCAGGATAGGTAGGAAAGACGTCCTCGGTGGTGACGGTATATTCTCCTTCGGGATCAACATATTCCAGAGCCAGCGCGGTGGTCAAAATCTTGGTGATGCTGGAAGGATACTGCTTTTTGTCCGGATTTTTGGAGATCAGCACCTGACCGGTGTCAGCATTCATAACGATATAGGAATCGGATGTGATGGTCGGAAGGGCAGTGACCTCGGTGCTTCCAGTGGTGGAAGTTCCTTCGGACTGTGTTGTGTCAGTTGTACCGGTTTCACCGGATTGCTCGGTGCTGTCCGTGGTCTGGCCTTCCTGTGTTGTGGTATCGGCGGTTGTCTGTGAGGTGGTGCCGGTTTGAGCAAAGACAGGCAGCGCCACCTGGCAGGCAAGAACCACTCCCATCAACAGGGAAATGATCTTTTTCAAGAGAGAAACCTCCTTGGCTATGTAAAATTCATAACAGACAATGTTATCTTCTGCTTTATCTTAACATATTTTATCGGAAAATAGAAGGACTAGGAGGGAGTTTTTCCAATTTTAAGGTGCAAAAATAGAAAAAGTGCGGTACAGAAAGCGGCAATTTGCATAAAACAGGACCGGTTGAGCCAGAATATAGAACGAAAAAAGCGAAGATAAAACGCTCTTTTTACAAACCCTAAATGGAAAGAAAGAAGGATGAAAGATGACCAAACTGACCTGTCATGTAACCTCCTGTGCAAGCAACTGCGACAGCTGCTGCTGCCGCCCATCCATCAAAGTCCAGGGCAAAGGCGCCTGCAAATGCAGCGAGACCGAGTGCCAGAGCTTTGAGAGAAAGGGACTGATCGAGATGTTTAACGGCGTAGGTGCCGGCGCAGCAAATCCGTCCTGTGAGGTGCGCTGTACCGCAGATAACTGCCGCCACAACTCCCACGGCAGCTGTACCGCAGCTCACATCGACATCGAAGGCATGGGTGCCGATGTCCGCAGCCAGACCAACTGCAGCAGCTTCCAGGCAAGATAATCAGATCATACCCGTTGACAGCGATGCGCCGCCATTTTTAAAATGGCGGCGCATCGCTGTTGTTGTATATGGAGTTTAATCTACAGAGGAGCAGGAACCATAATCACATCGCTGGCACTGCGCCATAGTGCGTTCATTGCTTTGGCGGTGGTAGGCGCCTGCCCAACGACAGATGCTTTGCAGGATGGGAACGACAGATTTTCCTTTGTCGGTCAGAGAGTATTCTACCCGCGGAGGAATTTCGTCGAAGGATTGGCGGAGAATCATTCCATTTTGGATCAGCTGGCGAAGGGTAGAAGCCAGTACAGCATCGGTAATGTTGACCATTTCACGCCGAAGCTGAGTATAACGCAGAGGGCCGTTCTCGGCAAGTACACAGATGATTCTGGAATTCCATTTTCCGCCAAACAGCTCCAGTCCATATTCCAAAGGACATCGGATGTCCTTATCCAGTTTAGGTTGATACATACGAAAGCCTCCTTGTAAGGTGTTGTCTTTATTATAGATAGATAGCTCTGAAGCTGCAAGTAACTATGAAATTTATGAGTTACTCATTTTCTGGCGGATGACTTTACCGAATGGCTTTCTGTCCTGTATGATAAAGACACATCCAGGGATGCACAAATATATTAAACACCATGTACAGGGAGGCTTTAAAATGTTCAGTCAACAGGTCATTCAAATTTTAAAAGAACAGATATGGTATCTGGCAACCTGTAATAACGATCAGCCAAATGTCGTTCCGGTTGCATTCAAAGAGGTGACACAGGACGGAAACCTGGCAGTAGGAGATGTTTTTCTGCACACGACGCTGGAAAACATTGCAGCAAATCCAAGAATTTCTGTAGCAGCAAGCAATGCGTCTTCGTTGGAAGGATATCAGATTCAAGGACAAGCACACTATTATGCTCAAGGAGAGATCGTTGAAAAATTTAAGCAGCAGGTAGAAACAATGTTTCAGGGAAAAATGACCGCAAAGGGAGCTTTAGTCATCGTGCCAGAGCGTGTCATCGTAACCACTCCTGGTGCAGACAACAAGAAGGTAATTTGGGAGTCGACAGCATGCTCAGACTAGTATTTCCGCAGGAAGTGGACAAGGAAAAAGTTATGTCATTCCGACAGGAATTTCTCGACTGCAATGAGCGTATCAGCGGAGGCGTAGGTCTGGAAAAAGCCGAAAGCTATGAGCAATGGCTGCGCGGAGAAACAATCCCTCATTACGGCAAAGTTAAGGAAATGGTGTTTCTTGCAGAGGATGAACAGGGAGAAATCGTAGGGGTTTCAGACATCCGCATGGAAGAAAATGATTTTATCCGAAATTTTGCCGGACAGATTGGATACAGCATTCGTCCATCTCGTCGTGGAAAAGGATATGCCACGCAGCTGCTGCACCTGACCCTTCAGCAAGCACAAAAGCAGGGCTTTTCACAGGTGCTGGTCACCTGCAACCAACCCAATCAAGCCTCGGCTCGTGTCATAGAGAAAAACGGAGGTGTTTTGCAGGAGGTAGTTGCTCACCCGGGCTATCCTGATGTCAGACGCTATCTGATCTATCTGCACCAGATATAAAATAAGTAAAAAGCTGTCTGCTCTAATCGGCAGACAGCTTTTTGTTATTGTTTTTGATTGTACCTGCAAAAAATTGCTTCGTCCTGCTCCATGCTAAGATAATGGAAGCCCAGCTTTTGCAGCAGAGCGATGGAAGCGGTGTTCTGCTGCAGAGCACCCGCTTTTACAGATGAAATCCCCTGTGCAAACAGCCACTGAATCAGTCCTTCCACGGCTTCAAAGCCGTATCCCTGACGGGCATAGTCAGGGGAGATGGTGTAGCCAATCCAGCAGCAATCCTTCTCCTGCCGCAGATAGAGGTCTCCGAGCAGGATGTCGGTCTGCCGGTCAGCGACGGCAAGCTGAATCCCCTCGGACAATGGGTGCGGCTGCAAAAGTTCTTGACGGTACTGTTCTGGCGTAAGACCCTTAAAGCCCTGATACTGCATCCAGGAAAGGTTGTTGTGGTACTGGATGAAGCGCTCAAGGTCCTTTTCCTGAAACAGGCGGATGTGGCACCGGTCGGTAAACAGGTTCTCTATCGACAGGGAGAGGGCTTTGGTCTGCATCATCGGATTCCTCCTTCTTTTTTACAGAAGCAGTGGGGAATGTTCGAAGGAACGGTGATACGGCAGGTCAATGATCGGACCGTGCAGCTGTTCCTCGATGGCTGGACGGTAGCGCAGCAGCAGCTCCTGTTCCAGCTGGCTTGGTTGATAATCCAGCAGCAGAGGAAACTTGTACTGAGCTGCCTGCATCGAAACGCCGAACAGAGCGCACAGATCCTCGGCGCGCCGCAGATAGCCTTTCTGCAAAAACTCCCGTGCCACTACCGATGGGATTAGCAGCGAGGAGGCAAAGGCGTTTGCCTGCATCTCCTGCGCAGGTCCGTCGCAGTCGTGCCGGCAGCAGATGTGTCCAATCTCATGGGCGACCGACCACCGTTTGCGCGAGGAGGAGAGGATGTCGCGGTTGTACAAAATCAGATGCAGGCGGGGCATCTGCAGCACAACACAGTCGCGGATGTTCTGAGCCAAGAAATCCTCCGGTTGTGCTCCCACACAGTGCGCATAGTGCTGGATGGAGTCCACCAGGATGGTGCCGCTGCAATCCAGATGAAAGGGATCGGTTCGCACCGACCGAATCTGCTGGCGCAGCAGGAGTTTGACGGCGAGCAGATTGGCCCGCTCCGTAGGTGACATGTACACATCGCCTGCCTTTTTCCTCAATTTTGTGGCTGCTGTTATTCCTGCTCGTCCTCTTCGATGCCGATGGCACGCAGATAAACGTCAATGGTATCGCGGAAATTGCGCAGAATTCGGCTGCGGTCTGCCTCCGGAATCTTTTGTGTATGGCGGGCAAAGATCAAAAATTCAGGATCATCCAGCAGCTGCTGCATCTCCTTTGTTTCGTCCTGGCGCACGTCGGTTTTTCCACGGAGGTAGTCCTCCGAAACATTGTAAAATTCCGCGATTTTAGGCAGATATTTGAGATAGGAACGGTTGCTGCCGTTTTTCCAGTTGGTGATAACATTGCCGGAAATACCAAGAAAATCAGCCAATTCCTTGCCGGCTCCGTGTTTGGTTCCCATACATTCCAAAATTCTTGTAAGGACGATATCCATCCTCCGACCTCCTTTGATCTGCACAGTGTCGAGTCAGTTTCTGTGCGAATTTGTTCAAAAGATGAATCATATATCTATCATTATCCTCTGTCATGGATGATGATACCTCATTTTTTGAAAAAAAACAAGGGTAAAATCACACAAAATTCGACATAATCATTTGATTTTCGACGAAACATGCAATAATAACAAACAAGATCGCAGGAAATTACTCTTTTTCGTTGTTCTGAGAAAGATAGCGTTCGATCGCTTCATCCGAGTAGGAGAGCAGATGACCATACTCCACAGCAATCTGGCGGCGTGCCTCACCACAGTAGGCTCCCTGTTCAATCAGCTGCTGTTTGCGCTGTTTGAGTTCCAGATACAGCTGGATGTCCTTTTCGTCGCGGTAGTAGATGATGTTAAATTTTCCCTTGTTCATCGAGATCGGGAACAGGTCGGTCAGCAGCGGACTTTCGTCGAAGTAGAAGTGGTTGCCGTATTTTTGACAGATTTCCTCCGAGAAGGGAATCAATGCCTGCGCTTCCTCTCTGGTGTCGGTGGGATGGCTGAGCGCAATGCGTTTGACGCCGGCTTTGACCACCTCATTAAAGGCATCAATGACGCCGCACTGGTAGGAAAATTGATCGAGAGATGAAAATTGACTCATAAACAACGCTCCTTTGCTTTTTTAAAAATTATAGCATTAGGCACAGCACAAAGGCAATCTTTTTTAGAGTGCGGAAGTACCAGAAAGAAAAACCGTCCGCCGGTTTTTCGGCGAACGGTTTGTTTAAATAGCTCCTAGATACCCATCGAGATACCCAGCGCTTTGGCGGCGCGGATCTCATCACAGTCGGGAGAAACGGTCTTGAGCTTGCCGGCGACCTCCTCCAGCGGCACCGAGGTGATCTCGTTGTTGTGGATGGCGACCATCCGACCGAACTGCTTGTTGGCAATCATTTCGGCGGCTGCGGTACCAAAGCGGGTGGTCAGGATGCGGTCGTAAGCACAGGGCGAACCGCCTCTCTGGAAATGGCCAGGGATGGTGACGCGGATCTCCTGACCGGTGCGCTCGGTGATCTCGTTTGCCAGACGGTAGGAGATGGAAGGTTCCTTCATGCTGGCGCGGGCAGCCTTGAACTCTTTCTTGCTCATGGCTGCTTCCTCCTTGGACATCGCACCTTCGGCAACAGCGAGGATGGAAAAGGCCTTGCCGTTTTTCTTGCGCTTCTGCAATACCGAGCAGACCTTGTCCACATCGTAAGGAATTTCAGGGATGAGGATGACGTCTGCACCGCCCGAGATGCCGGCATGCAGCGTCAGCCAGCCGACCTTGTGACCCATGACCTCGACGATGAACACTCTGCCGTGGGAGGTGGCCGTCGAGTGGATGCAGTCGATGACATTGGTGGCAATGTCTACGGCGCTCTGGAAGCCAAAGGTCATATCGGTGCCCCAAAGGTCGTTGTCGATGGTTTTCGGGAGGCTGACGACATTGATGCCGTTCTGTGCCAGAAGGTTGGCGGTTTTGTGGGTGCCGTTGCCGCCCAGAATGACCAGACAGTCGAATTTATATTTTTTGCAGGTTTCCAGCATTTTGTCAAGCTTGGTTTTTCCGCCGAATTCTTCCAGTGGGGTGCACATGGTCTTAAACGACTGGCGGGAGGTGCCCAGAATGGTGCCGCCCAGTGTGAGGATACCGGAAAAATCTTTGGGGTTCATTTTCTGGATGTCTCCGTAGATCAGACCGCGGTAACCGTCGCGGATGCCGTAGATCTCCACATCCTTGCCGAAACGATAATACAGTGCTTTGGCAACACCGCGCAGCGCAGAGTTTAATCCCTGACAGTCGCCGCCGCTTGTCAACATACCGATTTTCATACAAATACCCCCTGTTTTTGAAAACATCTTAAAAACAAAATCTATAATATTTTTAGTATAAATCCTCGACCGTTAAAATACAACAAAGGAAAAACAAAAAGTTTGTAAAGTGCTGGTAATTGCACTGTAAAAGAAAAGACATCGAGGACAGATTGCGCATCTGTCCAGAAGATTTTTACAGGAATAAACGGCACAAAACTTCCCAGACTACTGTCAGAAAAACAGATGGGAAGTGGATGTGTGTACTTCAATAAAGTGGAGATCTGCGGAGTCAATACCGCTAAACTGCCGGTGCTGAAGGAACAGGAAAAGACGGAGCTGCTGCGCAGGTGCAAATCCGGCGACAAGCAGGCAAGAGAAGAGCTGATCCAGGGCAATCTTCGTCTGGTGCTCAGCGTGGTGCAAAAGTTTTCCAACCGCGGCGAAAATCTGGATGATCTGTTTCAGGTGGGATGTATCGGACTGATGAAGGCGATCGACAACTTTAATCCTGACCTCGATGTGCGGTTTTCCACCTATGGAGTGCCGATGATTATCGGGGAGATCCGCCGCTTTCTGCGGGACAACAATGCTATCCGCGTCAGCCGTTCAATGCGTGATATGGCCTACCGTGCCATGCAGGCCAAGGAGGGCTTCATTCATGAGATGGGACGCGAGCCGACGGTCGAGGAGATTGCCCAGCGGTTGGAGTGCAAAAAAGAGGATGTGGTGCTGGCGCTCGAGTCGGTGGTTGATCCGGTGTCACTGTATGAACCGGTCTATTCGGACGGCGGAGATACCATCTTTGTGATGGATCAGGTGGGTGATCACAGCGATGACCGCGACTGGCTGGAGGAGATCAGCATGCGCGATGCCATCCGCTCGCTGGGAGAGCGGGAAAAACGTATCCTGACACTGCGCTTTCTGGCAGGACAGACACAGACCGAGGTGGCGCGGGAAATTGGTATTTCTCAGGCACAGGTGTCCCGCTTGGAGAAGAGCGCCTTGGACCGCATCAAAGGTCAGATGCGGGAGGACTAGATACAAGCCCTGCGACGTTTTCACAGCAGTTGAAAACGTCGCAGGGCTTGTGCTACAATGGGAAAAACAGAAATGGAGGAGGATGACAGGATGGAACTGACCATTTGCGAAGCAGAACCGAAGGATGCGCAGGAGATTTTGGACTTTACCAAACGGGTGGGAGCACAGACAGAGAATCTCAGCTTTGGCGCAGAAGGGATTGGCTGTACACTGGAAGGAGAACAGGCTTTTCTGGCGTCCTGTGCTGCCTCGGATAACAGCCTGTTTCTGATAGCGCGTCAGGATGGAAAGCTGGTTGGCACGGCAAATCTTTCCAGCTTTGCCCGTGCACGGATGCATCATCGCGGAGAGATTGGAATTTCGGTTGACAAACAGGTGTGGGGACAGGGCATTGGAAGAATGCTGATGCAAACGCTCCTTGGATTTGCAAAGGACAGCGGTTTTCGTGTCCTGTCGTTGGAGGTGCGCAGCGACAATGCGCGCGCTATTCACCTGTATGAATCGTTTGGCTTTGTCAAATATGGAACCTTCCCGGGATTTTTTGAGATTAACGGGCAGCTCATCGACTTTGACTGCATGGTGCTGCATCTAAAATAAGGAGTAGGAATGACAATGGACTTAAAACAGAGGGCAAAGCAGCTGACCGCCGATATTCCGGCACTGGCGCTGGCACTGAAAGACCAGCGCACACCGCTGTTGGCGAAGGTGCTGGCAGGTCTGGCGGTGGCTTATGCGCTATCTCCCATCGATCTGATCCCCGATTTTTTGCCGGTAATCGGCTATCTGGACGATGTGCTGCTGCTTCCGGTGCTGGTGGCATGGAGCGTCAAAATGATTCCGCCACAGGTGTTTGCCGAGCACCGTGCCAATGCAGCCCAGATGTGGCAGAAGAGACAGAAGCATTGGTATTATGCACTGCCGGTGGTGGCCATCTGGGCGCTGGTGCTGCTGGTTGTATTGCTGGCGCTGCTGTAAAGAGGAGGGAAAACGGTGGCAAATTGGAATCCATGGCATGGCTGCCGTAAATACAGTGAAGGCTGTCAGCATTGCTATGTCTACCGCATCGACGCGGCTCACGGCAAGGATGCCTCGCAGGTGTACAAAAACAAGGAGTTTGACCTTCCAATGCGCCGAAAGCGCGACCGAACCTACCAGCTGGCGCCCGGGACGTTTGTTTACACCTGCTTCAGCTCGGATTTCTTTCTGGAGGAAGCCGACAGCTGGCGGCAGAGCGCCTGGGAGATGATCCGTTGGCGCAGCGACCTTACCTTTTTTATCATTACTAAGCGGATCACTCGCTTTGACGAGTGCCTGCCGCCGGACTGGGGAGAAGGGTATGAGAATGTCCATATCTGCTGTACGGTGGAAAATCAGCGGCAGGCCGATATCCGTCTGCCGGTTTATCAAAAGGCTCCGATTCATCACAAGAGCATTATCTGTTCGCCGCTATTGAGCGCCATCGACCTGCGGCCTTATCTGGGCGACTGGGTTGAGGAGGTGGTGGTTGGAGGCGAATCAGGGCAGGAAGCCCGTCCGTGCGATTATAACTGGGTGTTGGACCTGCGGGAGCAGTGTGTACAGGCCGGTGTGCCATTTCACTTTATGCAGACCGGTGCAAGGCTAATCAAAGACGGAAAGTGCTACCGAATTCCCCGAAAATATCAGCACAGTCAGGCCAAAGCCGCCCAAATCGACTTTGTACCGGCAAACAGAACAGCACCTTGGGAGCAGGCGCCGGTGATGGGAGAAGAAAATGAATAAACATACAAAAAGCAGGGTACAAAACACCCTGCTTTTTTGTGTTTTTCTACCTGTAATTTCCACGAATGAGAAACCTGAAGAATTGTTTACAAGGTTTACAAAAAGTTTATGGGGGAAAATCTTGACCAAAGTGGGCATGGTTGTTGTATACTAAAAGCGAAAATGAATGTATAAATATAATTTTCATGCAACAAAATGGACGAAAAACAAGGTAGGGGATGCAATGAAACGTTATCTTGCAGCAATCATGTGTATCGGTGTGTTGTGTGCGACAGGCTGCAGTCAGCAGGAGGAAACAACTGCGGAGACAGTGCAGCCGATTGTATCGACGGAAATGTCGGTTCAGCAGGAGGAACAGGAACAGAAGGAGGTGGAAGTGCAGGGAAGCGTCTCCTTTGCAGATGCCGGAGAGCTGGACAGCGGACAGCAGCAGCTTATCACCGATTTTCTGGATCGTTATTACCGATCACTAACCGAATTTTCGATGGTTGATTTTGAAGAACTGTTTCTGGATGATGCCCTTGCACAGATCGAATTGGAACGGCAGATCTGGAATTATCAGATCACCGTGCGTTCGATGCAGAAAACCGATCTGCATCTGAACGGATACTCCTCCAGATTGTGGGTGGATTCGATGGAAGAGCAGGAAGATCAGTCGGTGCAGCTCCGACTGTCGGAGGACAGCGTACAAAACTTTGTGCAATATCCAGATGTGGAGGCCAAGACCGATGATCTGACCCACATTTTTACCTTGAAGCAGGAGGACGGCAGTTGGAAGATTGTCAGCCATATGACCTATGACCGGCTGTACTGGTCGCTGCCGGAAGATTTCCGACAGCTGATGCAGAGCGCAACCGATGATGCACAGATCATCGCCAATATCCAGCAGAATATCGAGCAGATCACCGCCGACCTGGAGGAGAATCTGACACAGCGGGAGCAGGATACAGTCTTGACGCTGCCACAAGCGACGCACAGCTACGACCGAGAAGCAGCGGTAGCGTATGCGCGCCAGTGGGCAGCTGATCGCAATGAGCAGTGGGCGGACTATTCAATGAATGGCGGAAACTGCCAAAACTTTGTGTCCCAGTGTCTGTATGCGGGCGGTATCCCAATGGATATCCAAGGGGATTATGTGTGGAAGTGGTACGGAGATACTCCGGACAACTCAGCTCGAGCGACCGGACGTTCCGCCTCCTGGTCGGGCGTCAACGAATTTTTGGAATATGTACAGAACAACACCGGCAGCGGAATGGTTGCAGTAGCCGATGCACCCTATGACAGCGGAGAAGTGGGCGACGTGCTGCTGCTTGGATTTAATGAGGAAAACTTCTATCATGCCGTCATTATTACCGATGTCATCACCGATGAGGATGGACAGGTGATCGACTATCTGATCCACTCCAACACCATCAACGAGGAGGATTATCCGGTCAGTGCCTACGGTTATACTTGTCAGATTCTGGTAAAGATCTGCGGATGGAACTAGCCTTTTTAAACCAACAGCCCGCACGGATAATTCCGTGCGGGCTGTTGGTTTTCATTGGGGATTCTCTGTCTATTGCTTGGAAAATGTGAAGGTGTCGGTAATTGTTTTGCGCTCAGAGGCAAATTGGTCGATCACTTTGGCGTCGTCGCTGTCCGGTTCATAGGGATTGGACTGCAGCGGATACATCACCACGGTGATGCCTTCGTCGGAGGTACCCAGCTCCACCGGCAGTGGACCGCCCTCCTCCTGCATTTTTGTCCAGCTGTCCGAACTCATCTGTTCAAAGGTGACCAGATTGCTGTCGCCGCTCTCGCCCTGATAGACGGCATGAACGACCTGAATCTTTTCGCCGTTGTATTCCCGTTCCTCCAGATCGTAGCGGATACGGTCGCTGACGCAGTCAGGCAGCTGCACTGTAAAAGCGAGCGACGAAGGAAAATCGGATACTGCTTTGCCGGAGGAACAAGCGGTCAACAGTAGTGCAAGGGTAAGCAGTGCACACAACAGCATACATAAGTTTTTCTTCATACAGATCCTCTCCTTTATGGATGATGGCAGAAGGATTCTTCCTTCTGCTTGTAATATCCCGCAGAGCTGCAAAAAGCTGCAAATGGAGAAAGATTACATCGCATAGCTGACCGCTACATCCGAGCCGAAAGGAGTGAGTGCCAGCCGTGCAAACTTAAAGCACTGCATTCCAAACGGGATGCCCACGATGGTCACACAAAACAGGATGCCATGGATGGCGGAAGAAACAGCCAGTGCAAACCCGCCGAAGATCAGCCACAGGATATTGAGCAGCAGAGAAGATGCTCCGCCGCCGTAGACGATCACCTTTCCAAAGGGGAAAAAGGCAAGGCGTGCAAACTTAAAGCACTGGATGCCCACCGGAATGCCGATGATACTGATGCACCAGCATAATCCCACCAGCGTCCAGCCCAGACCCATCCACAGGCCACCAAAAAGAAACCAAATCAGATTGCCGATTGTTTTCATCGTTTTGCTCCTTTTAAATAATGAATAGATTATCAAAAATTGTGTTTAGCCTCTCTGTGAAATGAAACGGGAGTCAGCGTGCATGTTCTTCAAAAAGAAGGTTCTATTTTGTGAATAATCTGAAAATAAGATGACAGATAGCTGCATTTTTCAATTCCTGATTTAAAAAGCAGAAGATGGGTGATATAATGAAAGAAAAAACAGAAAGGGGCGTTTTTATGACGCGGCAGACCGTTTCACTCAAAAAACAATTTGAAGTATTTGACAACTCCCTGCGCTATCGCATCCATAACCTGCTTCCACAGCTGATGGAGGAGACCGGCTATGATATGTGGATCATCCTGTGCAGAGAGTACAACGAGGACCCTGTATTTACCACTATGATTCCGTCGCTGTGTCTGACCGCGCGGCGCCTGTCCTGTCTGGTTTTTGTAAAGCAGGGAGATCACTTCGGCGCCTATAATTTTGGCCGTCCTGATGAGCGACTGGCGACCGTCTATACTCAGGCATACACCGACATCAAAAAGGACCAGATGGAGGAGCTGTCCGCCTTTGTCCGCCAATGGAATCCGCAGAAGATCGGTATCAACTGCTCCGCTACCTTCGCGCTGTGCGACGGACTTTCTAAGGAGCTGTATGACAAGCTGTCTGCGGCACTGGATGAGCAGGACCGTGCAAAGCTGTGCAGTGCAGCTCCGCTGGCAATCCGCTGGATTGAGGCACGCACCGAGGAGGAGCTTTCCCGCTATCGCACCATCTACGGATTGGCAATGGACATCTGTGAGGAGGCATTCTCCCGCAGCGTGATCGTTCCAGGTGTCACCACGACCACCGAGGTGGAGGAATGGATTGCACAGGAGATCAACCGTCTGGGTCTGCGCTTCTGGTTCAGTCCGCATGTTGATGTGCAGCGTCAGGGACTGGAAGGTCTGGGCAGCTGCGGAGAGATTATCCGCCACGGCGACCTGCTGCACTACGACGTCGGCATCTGCTACTTTGGCCTGTGCTCGGACAGCCAGCGTCTGGGTTATGTGCTGCGCGAAGGCGAGACCGAGGTTCCGCAGGAGCTGCAGCAGGGCTTTGCACGCACCAGCCGTTTCCAGGACATTGTTGCACAGGAGCACCAGACCGGACGCACCGGCAATGAGATTCTGAAATACAGCCTGGACCGCGCCAAAGAGGAAGGCATCGAGGCTTCGCTCTACTGCCATCCGATCGGTTTCTTTGGACATAGTGCGGGCACGGTCGTCGGACTGTGGGATATGCAGAACGGTATCGGTGCCTACGGCGATGTTCCACTGCACAAAAACACCTGTTATGCACTGGAACTGAATACACAGAGCAACATTGCTATGTGGGGCGGACAGAAGGTGCGCTTCTGTGCTGAGGAAACGGTCGCCTTCACCGAGGACGGTGTGCTGACCTACCTCTATCCAGGTCGGGACAAAATCTACGCCATCTAAGTTTTGTCAGAATCGGCAATATCACTTGAAATTCGGAGGGATTCGTTTTATAATAAACGGAAAGTGCGATTTAGCACTTTAGAGTGATAATATGAAAGGGCGGTATTGCATGGAAAATTACGTTATTACCATCGCCAGAGAATACGGAAGCGGCGGAAAAACCATCGGAAAGATGCTGGCTGACCATCTGGGAATCCCATGCTACGACATGGAGATTCTGCGCATGGCGTCGGATGACAGCGGAATCAGCGAGCAGCTGTTTGCCGAGTCGGACGAACAGCTCAAGCGTCCCATCTTTTTCAAACCCTCCAAGAGCGTTTACACCGACGAGCTGATTCCGCCAGGAAGCAAAAACTTTGTTTCGGAGCAGAACCTGTTTAACTATCAGGCAAAGATCATCAAGATGCTGGCAGACAAGGAGTCCTGCGTCATCATCGGGCGCTGTGCAGACTTTGTGCTGAAGGATCGTCCGAATGTACTCAAGGTCTATGTTCATGCGCCGTTTGAAAACTGCGTCAAGACCACCATGGAGATCCGCAACCTGGATCAGGCGGAAGCAGAAAAATTTGTCCGCAAGGTCGATAAGCGCCGCGGCGACTACTATCGTTACTTTGCCGGCCGCGACTGGAAGGATGCGGATAACTACGATCTGTGTCTGGACAGTGCTACGCTGGGCTGGGAAAAATGTATGCAGATCGTCAAAGCTTATCTGGACATTAAGATGAGCTGATACAGATTTTGATTGAAAGCAACACCTATTTAGATTTTTTTCTAAATAGGTGTTGCTTTTTCTATGTTGCGATGCTATAATCTATTTAGAAAATTTTCTAAATACTTTTTAAGGGAGTGAGGATTGTGGGATTGGCAGAAACGTTCAAAGCTCTTTCCGATCCGGTAAGGAGAGAGATTCTGCTGCTTTTACGAAAAGGAAAAATGTCCGCGGGAGAGATTGGAGCACATTTTGATATGACAGGAGCGACAGTTTCCTATCATCTGTCTCAACTGAAAAAAGCGGAACTGATTGTGGAAGAAAAAAAGAAAAACTACATTTATTATCAGCTGAATACCAGCGTGTTTGAGGAAATCATGATGTGGATTGCACAGTTTTCCCATCAGGATGACAAGGATGATGAAAAGGAAAATCCATAGTCAAAAGATTTTTCACTGTCTGGAAAAGAGGGATTATGATGAAAGATACAAGCGAAAGGACAATCAAAAATATTCGTTTTTGGAGAGCAGCGGTCGTGCTTCTAATGTTGATTCCACTGCTGGAAGTTCTGGCTCTGCTCCCATTCCTGCCGGATACAGTGGCAGTGCACTGGGGCATCGGTGGAACACCGGACCGATACGGAAGCAGATATGAGCTGTTGATACCATCCGTGGTTGTTATTTTGGTGGGAAGTCTGCTGCTCAAGGAGTCCTTTGGCAGACAGCCCAAAGGGTTTCGGGCAGGTGGATTGCTGACATTGGTCATCTTCAATATTATCCAGCCGATGATTTTGTATGTGACAGTCCATCCTCAAGTCAATATTCTGGATATTTCTTTTGGAAGAGTGGTTTGTGGACTGATGTCCCTTGTGATTATCGTGACAGGAAATTATCTGCCGAAAGTTTCGTGGGAATACAGGCTTAAAAGAAAGCACGGATTCCGCACGCGCTATGCGCTTTCGGATGAGAATGTCTGGGCACATACACAGCGCTTTGCCGGATATGCTTACATTACAGCCGGATTGATTGGGGCTGTTGCAGCAGTGTTTTTGTCGGATTTTGTCTGTGTCCTTGTATTGCTGCTGAGCATGATTTTAGCCACGATTCTCATTTATTACTATTCCTGGACTATCTGGAAGGAAATGCAGGAAAATGAGGAAAATCTCAGACAAAAATAAAAATATTTACAAAAATTGTCTTTACGAGGCCCAAAATCTGCGTTATAATAAGGACAATTCAAGGTTTTCATTGTTTGTGATAATGGAACCATTATGAAAATTCGATTCAGGAGGAAACTTATGTTCAAGAAAATTCTTTCCGCTGCTCTTGCTATGGCAATGGTTTTGAGCATGACAGTTGCAGGTTCCGCAGCGTCGCTCACACTCAGTGGCAAAAAGAGCTCCACAACCTCGGACAAAACAACATCTTCGACAACAACCACCACAACAACTACAACGACAACCTCATCTGATGAAGCATATGATTTTTGCCAGACACAGCTGAAAAACGATAAACTGGCGCTGGCAATGCACAACGCCTTTGTCAACGGACTGCATTCGTACAAAAACAAAATTACCATCAGTGTCAAAGGCTATACCTATGACCAGATCAGAGATGCCTTCCAACTTTCTTTCCAGATGATTCTGGACGAGCATCCAGAGTTGTTCTGGCTGGATACCATGCAGAACATCGCTGTCAGCGCTGATCTGAGCACCATCACCTTCTATCCACGTCCAGCAGCAGGCTATGGTACAGCAAGCGAGGACGGCCTGTCCGCTTCCACCATCAATACCACTGCAATCAAAAACACCACCACCAAGATGAACAATGCTGTGGCAAAGATGACTGGCTCCGGCTATGAGCTGATTAAAAATATTCACGATACCATCATCAGCAATACCAAGTATCCTGCAAACCCTGAGAATGCAACCCACAACCAGCATCAGGCAGTTGGCCCACTGGTAGAAGGTCAGGCAGTTTGCGACGGCTATGCAAAAGCATTTAAGTATGCCTGCGACCAGAAGGGAATTCCTTGTCTGATCGTCGTTGGTCAGGCAACCAACAATGTGGGCGATACCGGCTCCCATGCATGGAACTATGTGAAACTCAACGGCAAATGGTATCAGGTCGACACCGACTGGGATGACCCACAGGTCAAAGGAGACAGCACCAAGAGCTACCTCATCTACGATTACTTCATGACCGGCACTGTTAAGAACGACAGCCGCCGCGTAGATGCGTCGATGAACTACCCAACTCTCTCCAGCACAAGCTACGGCAAATAAACAAAATCACCGATAAAAACGCCGGACTTTTTGTCCGGCGTTCTTTTTATAAAATTTAGAGAAAAAATATGTAAAAAATGCTTGACAAATGAAATGAAGCATAGTATAATATAAAACGTTGTCACGGTACGACACAAAAATGGGAGCTTAGCTCAGCTGGGAGAGCATCTGCCTTACAAGCAGAGGGTCACAGGTTCGAGC
>OWID01000005.1_pt1 | contig 182842 bp, 174 predicted proteins | sample 1732661 | NCBI WGS metagenome assembly OWID01 (sample SAMN05065739, study PRJEB22554) | human gut metagenome | biome: ENVO:2100002; feature: ENVO:00000062; material: ENVO:00002003 | host: Homo sapiens | place: USA
TGATTTGTGATTATTCAAATAATCTCTTGCTTATCATGTTGTTCAATTTTCAAGGACCTAAGCCGTTCACCGAAGTGAACTCATTTATTATATCACGCGGTTTCGAGTTTGTCAAGCACTTTTTTCAAATTATTTTTGAGATTCTTTTTCGTTCGAATCTCAGCAACTTGAGGAGTGCTTTTCTTAACTTTTGGCTCAACCATGCGGTTTTGAGAGCCTCGCGTGTTGCTGTCTCGCTGACAGCTCATATATAATACCACGCCCAAATCTATTTGTCAACACCTTTTTTCAATTTTTTTCATCTTTTTTCGACTTTTTCTTTTTTCCCCATATTTATGCCATAAAACGCTTCCTAAAGATACCGCATCTCTCTTCTCTTCCTCTTTCCTTTCGGAAAAGGTGATTCCTGATACCCACCCGAGAAAACCCCAACTTCTGAATCAATCCCAGCGACGCCTGGTTTCCCAAAGCCAGCTCTGCTCTCACTTCAGTCACGCCAAACTTCTTCCTCATCACCTCCAGCATCGCCTGTGCGGCCTCAAACGCATATCCCTGGCGTTGATACTTCTTTTTAAAGCTGTATCCCATTTCGCGAATCTCCGCTCCACAGAAACACAGATAGCCGATCACCTCTGTGCTGCCCTGTAAACAGACCGAATAGAAGTACCCGCTGTCTGACCAGACTCTTGCCTGTTCCCTAACCTTCTTTTCATCTGTAGGCAATGGGTAATCATAGATGGCTTCCGGTGAATCTTCAAAATCAGAAAAGATCTCCTGTAAATCTCTCCATTCCTCCGCCCTCATCGGGTGGATTTCCAACCTCTTTGTTAAGATCATCTTCCCACCTCCTAATAAAAAAATGCGGCAGCGAAACAAAACGTTTCGCCGCCGCATCATCGTTTTATCCTTGAATCAATTCAGGACTTATTTAGCGCCGTACAGCTCGCCCAGACGTACCAGATGATCGTATCTAGCACGGGAGTTCTCAGCAGCTTTCTCGAACAGAGCCTCTGCTCTTTCTGGGAAGGAACGAGTCAGAGAGGAGTAACGAGCTTCGCCCAGGATGAACTCTTTGTAGTCGGTTGTTGGAGCTTTGCTGTCCAGAGTGAATGGGTTCTTGCCTTCAGCCTTCAGAGATGGGTTGAAGCGGAACAGGTTCCAGTAACCGCAATCAACAGCACGTTTCATCTCGTTCTGGCAGTTGGTCATGCCGCCCTTGATGGAGTGCATCTCACATGGAGCATAGCCGATAACCAGAGATGGACCTGGATATGCTTCAGCTTCAGCCAGAGCTTTGATGGTCTGGTTCATGTCAGCACCCATTGCGATCTGAGCAACATAGATGTAACCGTAGGACATAGCGATTTCAGCAAGGCTCTTCTTAGCGATTGCTTTACCAGCTGCAGCAAACTGTGCAACCTGACCAATCTGAGAAGCCTTGGAAGCCTGACCACCGGTGTTGGAGTAAACTTCGGTATCGAATACCATGATGTTGATATCTTCACCGGAAGCCAGAACGTGGTCTACGCCGCCGAAGCCGATATCATAAGCCCAACCGTCGCCGCCGAATACCCAAACAGATTTCTTGGAGAGGTATTCTTTGTGAGCCAGGATCTCTTTTGCCTTGTCACAGCCGCAAGCTTCCAGAGCAGCAACCAGTTCATCGGTAGCAGCCTGATTTTCTTTGCCGTTGTTTACGGTATCCAGATATTTCTGACCAGCAACTTTAACAGCTTCGTTGGAGCCGTTTTCTACAACGTCACGAACTTTTTCGATCAGCTGATCGCGCAGAGCCTTCTGGCCGAGGTACATACCAAAGCCGTGCTCAGCGTTGTCCTCGAACAGGGAGTTAGCCCAAGCAGGACCATGACCTTTTTCGTTGACGGTGTATGGGGATGTAGCAGCAGGACCGCCCCAGATAGAGGAACAACCTGTTGCGTTGGAGATGTACATTCTGTCTCCGAACAGCTGGGTGATCAGACGTGCATAAGAGGTCTCTGCACAACCAGCACAAGAGCCGGAGAACTCGAGCAGAGGTTTCTCGAACTGGCTGCCTTTAACAGTGTCTTTTGCAGGCATACCAGGTTTCTTGGTAACATTAGCAACCAGATAATCAAATACTGGCTGTTTAGCTTCCTGGCTCTCACGTGGAACCATGGTGATAGCTTTTTCTTTAGCAGGGCAAACGCCGATACATACGCCGCAACCCATACAATCCATCGGAGATACAGCCATAGTGAACTTGTACTCTTCCAGACCTTTGCCGATCATCTTAGCAGTCTGCAGACCTTCTGGTGCAGCAGCAGCTTCTGCCTCGGTCAGAGCGAATGGACGGATGGTAGCATGTGGGCAGACATAAGAACAACGGTTACACTGGATACATTTGCTTGCATCCCACTCAGGAACCATAACAGCAACGCCGCGTTTTTCGTAAGCGGAAGCGCCCTGTTCAAAGGTACCGTCAACATGGCTTACAAATGCAGATACAGGCAGGCTGTCGCCATCCATCTTGGAAACTGGCTCCATGATATCCTGAACCATGGTAACAAGTTTCTTGTTGTTGCCTGGCAGCTCAGCTGCTTCTTTGTTATCTACTGCATTTGCCCAGTCAGCAGGAACATCGACTTTGACATAGAAGTCAAAACCAGCGTCGATTGCGTCGTGGTTCATCTTAACGATAGCCTCACCCTTCTTGGAGAAGCTGCGGGTAGCTGCATCTTTCATGTAACGGATTGCATCTTCTTTTGGAAGAACGCCAGCCAGAGCAAAGAATGCAGACTGCAGAATGGTGTTGGTACGTTTGCCCAGACCAATTTCGATTGCTTTGTCGATAGCGTTGATGGTGTACAGCTGGATGTTGTTGTTAGCAATGTAACGTTTTGCTTCAGCAGGCATATGCTCGTTGAGCTCTTCTGGAGTCCACTGGCAGTTGATCAGGAATACGCCGCCTGGTTTAACGTCACGAACCATCTTGTAGCCTTTGGTTACATAGGATGGGTTGTGGCAAGCAACAAAGTCAGCTTTGTTGATGTAGTATGGGCTCTTGATCGGTTTGTCACCAAAACGCAGATGAGAAATGGTGATACCGCCGGTCTTCTTGGAGTCATACTGGAAGTATGCCTGTACATATTTATTGGTGTGGTCACCGATGATCTTGATGGAGTTCTTGTTAGCACCAACAGTACCATCGCCGCCCAGACCCCAGAATTTGCATTCGATGGTGCCTTCTGCAGCGGTGTTTGGAGCTTCTTTTTCCTCCAGGGACAGATGAGTAACGTCATCGTTGATGCCCAGAGTGAATCTAGCTTTTGGATCTGCTTTAGCCAGCTCTTCGTAAACTGCAAAGATGCTTGCAGGAGTGGTGTCCTTGGAACCCAGACCGTAACGGCCGCCGATGATGGTAGCCTGACGTCCAGCTTCGCTCATTGCGGACATAACATCCAGATGGAGTGGCTCAGCAAATGCGCCTGGCTCTTTGGTACGGTCCAGAACAGCAATCTTGGTAGCAGTCTGTGGGATAGCTGCCAGCAGGTGTTTTGCAGGGAATGGACGGTACAGTCTTACTTTAACCAGACCAACCTTCTCGCCTTTAGCGGTCAGGTAATCGATAACTTCTTCAGCTACGTCACAGATGGAGCCCATTGCTACGATAACACGGTCAGCATCTGGTGCGCCGTAGTAGTTAACCAGCTGATAGTTGGTGCCCAGTTTTGCGTTAACTTTGCCCATGTACTCTTCTACGATACCTGGAACTGCATCATAGTAAGCGTTGCAAGCCTCACGATGCTGGAAGAAGATATCTCCGTTCTCATGAGAACCACGCATGGTTGGGTGCTCTGGGTTGAGTGCACGTTTGCGGAATGCTTCAACAGCATCCATATCGCACATCTCTTTGAGATCTTCGTAATCCCAAACTTCGATCTTCTGGATCTCGTGGGAGGTACGGAAACCATCGAAGAAGTTGATGAATGGAACGCGGCCTTTGATAGCAGCCAGATGAGCAACAGCGCCCAGGTCCATAACTTCCTGTGGGTTTGTCTCAGCCAGCATAGCAAAACCGGTCTGACGGCAAGCATAAACGTCGGAATGATCGCCGAAAATGTTCAGCGCATGGGAAGCAACAGTTCTTGCGGAAACGTGGAATACGCAAGGCAGCAGCTCACCAGCGATTTTGTACATGTTTGGAATCATCAGCAGCAGGCCCTGAGAAGCGGTGTAGGTTGTGGTCAGTGCACCAGCATTCAGCGAGCCGTGTACAGTACCAGCTGCACCAGCCTCAGACTGCATCTCCATTACCTTAACGGTAGAACCGAAGATGTTTTTCTTGCCCTGAGCGGCCCACTGGTCAACATAGTCAGCCATTGGGCTGGAAGGGGTGATTGGGTAGATACCGGCAACTTCGGTGAACGCATAGGATACGTATGCGGCAGCGTTGTTACCGTCCATGGTTTTCATAGATCTAGCCATGATGTATTATTCCTCCTTATGGTTAAGATGAATGGTATTGCAACATATCATACATACTTACATTCTAAATTTTAGCATTTTTTAAACCTATTGTAAAGGGACAAAGTGTGCCAACTTCTTATGTAACTGCTATACTTTTTTAACATATTTACCACATCTCAAAAAGTCTTTTGTCGCGCTTTGGTCAGTCTGTATATTTTTACGGTTTATTATTGTAAATTTGAATCAAGGCTCCCCGTCCGATTATCATTTTAAATCCGTTTCCTTTCAAAAATCGGGAAAACAGGCGCAGCACCTCGATTTTGAATAAAAATCCCACCGCTAACTTCCCAACTTCCCGCCAACCTCCCACATCGCCCAAAATGGAACTTTTTGCGCCCAAAAGTGAAATTGACAGCTTTCTTTTCTTTGTGTATAGTATTAAAGTATATGGTGGATTTTTTCAGCGACACTTCTGCCATAGCCGAAAACAAACATCTTTATAAGAAAAAGGAGAAAAAAATGGACCCTGACAGTAACAGTATCATCATTCACCTTCTCATCCTTCTGGTGCTGATTCTCATCAACGCATTTTTTGCCATGAGTGAGATCGCTATCGTCACTTTCAATGACAACAAGCTCAAAAAGATGGCGGAGGATGGCAACAAACGTGCCGCTACCTTGCTTGGAATGGTCACCGAGCCTTCCAAATTCCTCTCCACCATCCAGATCGGTGTCACCCTTTCCGGTTTTCTGGCATCCGCTTCGGCTGCCGAAGAGTTCGCCGATCCATTTGCGCAGGTTCTTGCCGCCTTCATGCCTTATGCCGCTGCAGAAACCATCGCGCTGATTGTAATCACCCTGCTTCTGAGCTATGTTACCCTTGTTCTGGGTGAGCTTGTTCCAAAACGTATCGCCATGCACCATCCTGAAAAGATTTCGCTGGCAGTTGCACCAACCGTCCACCTGGTATTTGTCATCAGTAAACCCTTTGTCGGCATCCTGTCGGTCAGCACCAACGCTATCTTAAAGCTGCTGCACATCGACCCAACCAGCCAGACAGAACAGGTCACCGAAGAGGAAATCCGTATGATGGTTGACGTCGGCAACGAGGAAGGTTCGATCGAAAAAGACGAAGCTGATATGATCGACAATATCTTTGAGTTTGATGACATCACCGCTGAAGATGTCATGACCCATCGAACCGACGTAGCTGCTGTGGAAAACACCGCCACCGTCATGGATGTCATCCATCTGGCAATAGAAAAAGGCTTTTCCCGAATTCCGGTCTACGAAGAGGATATCGACAATATTATCGGTATTGTCTATGCCAAGGATATGCTGCGCTGCATCAATGAAACCGCAGAGCAGATGGCTCATCAGCCAATCACTCCTTTCATCCGCAAAGCAATCTTTGTTCCGGAATCCAACCGCTGCGCTGATCTGTTCAAAACCTTTAAGGAAAAGAAGATGCAGATGGCGATTGTCGTCGACGAATACGGCGGCACCTCCGGTATCGTCACCATGGAGGACCTTCTGGAATCGATCGTCGGCAATATGCAGGACGAATATGATCAGGAGGAAGAAGAGTACCAGAAAGTATCCGATCATGTCTTTATGCTCGACGGTTCCATGTCGCTGGAAAATGTCGAAGAGCTGCTGGGAACCAATGTAGGCCCTGAGGAGGACTATGACACCATCAGCGGACTGATTACCGACGCCCTTGACCGCATCCCGTCTAAGGACGAACATCCAACCGTCCGCATCGGTAACGTCGAATTTACCGTTCTTCTCACCGAGGAGCGCCGCATTGCCAAACTGCGCGCCGAGGTCCTGCCGGAACATACCGAAGACCCAGTGCAGGAAGACTAATCATTTTTTCCATTTCTCTTATCCAACATCAACGGTCACAGGAAAACATCCTGTGACCGTTCTCATTTTTAGCGAGGTGTTTTTTCATGTCCGTTCAATCTGTACGCGAATATCTCAAACCCTTTGGGCTCGATGAGGCCATCCGCGAATTTTCCGTCTCCAGCGCCACTGTAGAGCTGGCTGCTGCCGCTGTTGGCGTTGAACCAGCCCGCATCGCCAAAACTCTCTCTTTCTTCTTCCCACCCGATGAACAGGGCTGCCTGCTGATTGTTGCCGCCGGCGATAAAAAAATCGACAACAAAGCCTTTAAGGCTCAGTTTGGCTTTAAGGCAAAGATGCTCCCGCACGACCTTGCCCTCCAGCTCACCGGTCATGCTGTCGGCGGCGTCTGTCCTTTTGCTCTCCCTGACCACGTCCATGTCTATCTCGACCGTTCCCTCTGTCGTTTTTCGACCGTCTTTCCTTCCGCCGGCAGTGCAAGCTCTGCTGTCGAGATGACGCCCGACCAGCTCTTCCTCTCCAGCCATGCAGAGGGATGGATTGATGTGTGTAAATCTGTTTCCGAATAGTCCCCTTGATTTTATACCATTTTTGTATTATAATAAAGACGACCTCAATTATCCACGAAAGGAGGACAACCCTATGGCACTTACTGTAACCAAGGATACCGTCATCGGCGAGGTTCTGGATTATGATTCCTCTCTGGCTGAGGTATTTTTCAGCGCAGGCATGCACTGTGTCGGCTGACCAGGCGCCCGCGGCGAAACTATTGAAGAAGCCGCTATGGTCCACGGTGTGGATTGGGCACCTATTGTTGCTGGGCTGAGAGCTCGCATTAAATAAGGTTTGTTTGAAGATGAAAAAAAGGACTCAGCGTTTGCTGAGTCCTTTTTTTCATCTTAGAAACCGGCTGTCAGGAAAGCTCCACTTCTTTTTTGGCAGTATTTACAGTCAAAGAAGCGGTGTCCTGCAATGCCGTATCCTCATCCACCAACTTTGCCATCACGACAAACCGCACATCGTCCCGACGTCCATACTTGTACGAACAGGTGGATAAGGTCAGTATTTTGTCCTCTCCGTTGACAGCTACATCATAGACATACTCGGAGCGCTGCTGTGCCTCGGTGATGATGTTCATCAGCTGGGCATCGGAGATTTCACCCTCCTCCGGATTGCGGTAATCCTTGTTGATTCGGATGTAATCAAAATCGGTGGTGGTATAAAAGACAGCAAAAATCTGCCATACCATCTCACTGTAAGAAGCTTCCGATTCTGCACTGTCACCGTCATAGATGGAAAAATAAACATAGGGATGTTCTTTTGCAAATTCCAGGTCGGTAAAATGGAACAGCTGAGAAAAGCGCTCTCCATCCATATCATCGTCAAAATGGACGTTGTGTCCATAGATAACCGTATTTTTGGAAAGATCCTCGCGGCTGTCAAAGTTGCATTCGTAGTCGGCAAAGTAGCATCCGGTCCAGCTGTACTGCTTCCACTCGTTCAGACGCTCATAATACTCGTTGTTGTCCGCCTGTACAACAGCGCCGTCAATTTCGGTGTCATCAATCTTCAGCCAACCGATAATATCCTCATTTTTCTCCCGAGCTTCTGCGATCTGCTGGCCAAACTGTGGAACTTCCTGCTGGACCTGTTCAGCCTCCGACTCTTCCTGTGGCAGTTCCTGCTCCTCTTTGACTGGTTGCTGTTCTTCGGATTGTTCTTCCTCTCCGCAGCCAGCCATTGAAAACAACAGCATCACTGCCAGCATCAACGCCAGCGTCTTTTTCCACATCCTTGCCATAACAGGCTCCTTTCCAGCTCGCTTCTATCTTTCCATCAAGGCAGTGCTAGTTTTGGCTGACAACGTTGCAGACAATTCCCTTTCCTGCATCCATCAGTACCGATGCTCCGTTGCGGATCACCTGTGTGCAGTCTTTTGCACCGACAATGACCGGAATATTCAGCGTCAAACCAACTACTGCAGCATGGGAATTCTGTCCCGACTGCGAGGTAATGATGCCCGAAGCCTTCTTGAGAATCTCCAGCATCTCATTGTTGGTGTTGTCAATGACCAGAATGTCTCCATCCTGGAAGTTCTCCAGCGCTTCACGCTCGCTCTTGGCAACACAAACTTTGCCTTTTGTGCTTCCGTCACCGATACCGGTTCCGTGCAGGATCACATCGCCCACTGTCTGTACTTTCAGCAGATTGGTTGTGCCAGGAACACCCAGCGGAACGCCGGCAGTGATTACCACCAGATCGCCGTCCTTGACCAGATTGCATTCCTCCGAACGGGCGATTGCATGTTTGAACAGATCGTCCTCGGTACTCTGCTCCTCGCACAGTACCGGAACAACGCCCCAGGAGATGCACAGATGACGGTAGGTTGCCTCCTGTGTGGTGCATCCGATGATCGGCATCTGTGGACGATATTTGCTGATCATCCGTGCAGTCTGACCCGACTGGGTAACGGTGATGATCGCACTTGCCTGTAAATCATACGCTGCCGAACAGGTTGCATGGGAAATCGCATTGGTGATGTCGCGGTTGCACTCTCCGTCGTAATCGTGGAAACGGCGGCGGTAGTTGATGTCCTGCTCGGTGCGCTCTGCAATTCTTGCCATTGTTCTGACTGCCTCTACCGGATATTTTCCAGCAGCAGTCTCACCGGAAAGCATGATAACACTGGTGCCGTCATAGACTGCGTTGGCAACGTCGGTCGCCTCTGCTCTGGTCGGGCGTGGATGGTTCATCATGCTGTCCAGCATCTGGGTCGCTGTAATTACATATTTACCACTGTTGTATACACGGTGAATAATCATCTTCTGGATGACCGGAACATCTTCCATCGGAATCTCTACGCCCATGTCTCCGCGGGCGATCATGATGCCGTCGGAAACGCGCAGGATTTCGTCGATGTTGTTGACACCCTGGGAATTTTCAATCTTGGCAATAATCTTGATGGTGTCGCAGCCATTTTTCTCCAGCAGCGAACGAATCTGCAGAATATCGTTTGCACAGCGGGTAAAGGAAGCTGCAATAAAGTCAAATCCTGCTTTGATTCCAAATTCAATATCGTCAATATCTTTCTGGCTCAGATATGGCATCGACAGATCCACGTTTGGAACGTTGACACCTTTTTTATCCGAGATTTTGCCGCCGTTGATAACGGTACAGCTGATATCGGTTTCCGAAACCTTGTCTACACGCAGCTCGATCAAGCCGTCGTCAATCAGGATGGTATCTCCCTCTTTAACATCCTTTGGCAGATCCTTAAAGGTGATGGATGCACGATGTACATTGCCGATAGTCTCCTCGGTGGTCAGTACAAAACAGTCGCCGTCCTCCAAATAGGCGACGCCGCCTTCCAGCTTGCCCAAACGAATCTCAGGGCCTTTGGTATCCAGCAAAGTTGCCAGCGGAACCTTCATCTCGCTGCGCAGCTTTTTAATCAGGTCCAGTCTCTTCTGGTGTTCCTCATGGGAACCATGGGAAAAGTTAAAGCGAGCCACATTCATACCCGCTTTGATCATCTCTCTCAAGATCTCCTCCGATTCGCTGGCTGGGCCAAGCGTGCAGATAATCTTGGTCTTTCTCATACGGCACACACTCCTTATGAATCGTTCTTTTTTATTACACAGTATCAGTCATTCTTCTATCTGACTCTTACACTATATCCTACCTGCCGTTCAAAATCAATCATTCGCAAAAAATATTTACTACTTTTCCCAAGATTGTACAGATTTTTTACCAGAGTTAAACTAATTTTTGGATACAGAATGCAAGAAACTTTTTTTGTTCCTGCAAGACTTTTGTCAAAAAAAGGACACCGCTGCCATCTGCACGGTGTCCTTTTTCAATGCAATTCACTGCAAAAATACTAGTTCAGTCCCCAGACACTTCCCTGATTGTTCTGGCTATTCTGGCTGTTTTGGGTATTCTGCTGTGCTGCGGTGTCGGTTGTTTCGGTTGGAGCTCCCTCTTCACCCAGCTCCAGCTGCAAGGTTACTTCCTGATCCTGACCGAAGCTCTGTCTGCTTTGTCTGAATACTGTCAAAGTAATTGTGTCACCTGGCTTGTGTTCCTGCAGAATTCCGGTCAGTGTTTCGGAGGAGTCGATGCTCTGACCATCAATCGCAGTGATGATGTCTCCCGCTACCAGACCAGCTTTTGCTGCCGGCGAGTTCTCGGTTACCGATACAACACCTGCGCCAACCTGATAACCGTACATCTGTGCGGTTGTCTGGTCGATCATCTGCATAGTAATACCCATCCAAACTCTGCCTCTGACATATCCATACTGAATCAGGTCGTTGATGATTGGCTGAGCCTCGTTGATTGAAATTGCAAAGCCGATACCTTCATATTCGGTTGCTGCAATCTTCTGGGAGTTGATGCCGACGACCTGACCGTAAGTGTTGACCAGTGCGCCGCCGGAGTTACCAGGGTTGATCGCTGCATCGGTCTGGATGCAGTTAACGGTGTTGCCGGTGGTGGTGGTGATGGAACGGTTCAGCGCAGAAACATAACCAACGGTCACACTTCCTGCCAGCTCCAGACCGCCAGGGTTGCCGACGGTGATGACCTGCTCACCGATTTCCAGCTGATCGGAGTTTCCGAACTCTGCCGGAACCAGACCGGTTGCTTCTATCTTCAAAACAGCAAGGTCGGTCTTTTCATCCGAGCCAACCAGTGTTGCATTGTACTCGGTGGTATCGGAAAGAACGACTTTGATGCTGGTTGCACCTTCTACTACATGTGCATTGGTAATAATATAACCATCCTCGGTAGCAATGATGCCCGAGCCCTGGCTCTGCTCACCGCCAAAGATGCTCTGCTGGCTCTGAATGTAAGCTACAATACCAACTGCAGAAGGCATTACCTTCTCTGCACGTTCGGTGATGGTCAACTCACCCTCTTGCAGGTTTGCCGAGGCACTGCTGGAACCTCCTGCCGGTTTGTCGTTGAGGGTCAGCTGCTCTGCTGTGCTCTGTCCATCTTCAGCCTCTGCACTTTCCGATTCGACAACTGTATTGTTGCCGGAAACCAGTGCATAGGTTCCATAACCTGCCAGAGAAACAACACCTGCGCACAAAATACCACACATGATGATGGCAAATACCCGCAGACCTTTGTTTTTCTTTGCCTTTGGAGTGTGCTTTGGTTTTTCCTGCTTGTAATCCTCATAGTTCCACTTGTAGCTTTCGCTGGTCTTTGGATCGCCGGTCGGCTGCGCCTCATATGGATTATGTCCATTCTCCTGAGCGTCATAGCTGTATCGGCTGCTGTATGCGGATTTATTTTCCTCGCTGCGCGGACCGGAACGATACCATCCATCCTGATCCGGCTGCTTGGATGTTTCATTGGCATGCGCATGTTCGTGGTGGAAAAATCCGCCTTCCTTCTTTTCCTGCTCGTGTTCTCCTGTAGCATTCTTGCTGGAGAATACCCAGCCGCTGCTCTGACTTTCCTGGCTGGTCTGATTTTCCGCTGCCTGCGCATTATTTTCCTGTGCCTGATTTTCCGTTGCCTGCGCATTGTTTTCCTGCGCATTATTTTCATTGGAACTTACGTTCGGATCTTGTTCTTTACCGGACTGATTCGCTTCCGGTTCCAATCCGTTATTGTTCATTTTCTTTTCATCCATATCTGAAAACCTCCCTGTGTCCACCAGTGATACACCTCATATCGGACACCTTGTTGTTTTGTTCTATTACATTGATTATTATATCTGCAATTTATGAAAATAAATGAAACAAGACTTAAACTGTTTCATACTTTTTTCTACTAAAATAATGAACAAATTTCCAACATTTTTCCGCTAGATTTCCCTGACAGAGGACGGCTTTTGCTGCTTAGTCAACGCCTTTGGAGCCGTAGCAACCGAGAAGCTGAATTCACAGTATTCGCCCTCGACGCTGCGCACAATGACCTCGCCCTGATGCAGGTTGACGATGGAGCGCACAATGTGCAGTCCCAGTCCCACACCGGTCTTGTCGATGCTGCGCGAACGGTCGGTCTTGTAGAAGCGGTCAAATACCTTGGAAATCTCATCCTTCGGGATACCTTCACCGGAGTTTTTGATGTTGATGTAGGTTCTCTTTGCATCCACTGTGTAGCTCACTTCGATGTAGCCGCCCTCATTGACAAACTTCACCGCATTTTCCAGCAGATTGTAAACTACCTGATGGATCAGGTCCTCATCGGCCTCTACCATAATTTTGCCCGCATCCAGGCCCTTTATTTCCAGATGCTTGGACTCTATGGTCTGCTCAAAGGTAAAAATGCTCGACAAAACCGCCTCGTTTACGTCAAAGACGGTCGGATTCAGCTTCATTTCGCCCGCCTCAATCTTGGCGATGTTGAGCATCGAGCGCACCAGACGGGACAGTCGTTTGACCTCGTCCGAGACAATGGTCAGATAATGGCGTTCCTTCTCCGGCGGAATGGTTCCGTCCAGGATGCCGTCGATAAATCCGGCGATGCTGGTCATCGGCGTCTTTAACTCGTGCGAAACGTTTGCCACAAACGAGCGCCGCACGCTCTCCTGCTGTGCCAGACTTGCCGCCATGTTGTTAAACGCCATCGACAGCTTGCCGATCTCATCCCGTTCGTTGATCGGAACACGCGCAGAAAAGTCACCCTTTGCAAACGATTCGGTCGCCTTGACCATCTCCCGCAGCGGGCGCACCAGATTTCCGGTCACCACATAGACCACCGCAAAGGTGACCACCATCATGACCAGTGCGCTGAGCAGGAACATCTTGAGAATCTCACCCATAAAGTCGGTCAGCTCCTGCGCCGAAGTGGATGCAAACACAATGCCGGCGATGCGTCCGTCGGACAGCTTCAGCGGAACACCGACGGTGTAATAGGAACTCTTGTAGATTTCGCCCATTTTGCCGACTTCCTTGTAGATGCCGTCCTCCTTGGTCTTGTTGATAATGTCCTCATTGATGCCGTAGGCCTTGTGGCTGCAGGTCGAACGATGGGTGCATAACAGCACCTCTCCCGACAGATTGGACAGATAGATGTCGGCATCCATCGACTTCGCCATCGGAATCCATGCGGTTGTCAATGAGGAGTTGTAATCGACAATCTGATAAACGCCGTCGATGGAAACAACATGTTCCAACGTCAGCTCTGCCGCATACTCCGCATTTTTTTCCAACGCACCCAGTTTGTCCTCTTTAAAATACTGTGCTGCAAACACCATAAACAGGATTCCCAAAATCACAATGCTCATCAGCACCACCGAACAGCATACCGAAAAATATTTTCGAAATAAACTCCGCTGCATATACCTTCCTCCTTTCGGGGTTTGCAAAACCGCATTCCCCTTTACCTCTCTATCAAAAATAAAAAGCCGCTGTAACGAATGTACAGCGGCCCGAAACAGCTTATTCCTTCACTTCAAATTTATACCCGACGCCCCAAACCGTCTTCAGGCTCCATTTGTCGGACACGCCTTCCAGTTTTTCACGCAGACGTTTGACATGGACATCCACCGTTCTGGAGTCTCCGTAATATTCAAATCCCCAAACCTCGTTGAGCAGCTGATCTCTGGTGTACACTCTGTTTGGATTGCTCGCCAGGTGGTACAGCAGTTCCAGCTCCTTCGGCGGTGTGTCGATGACCTTGCCGTCGACCTTCAGCTCATACTTGGTCATATTGACAACCAGCTTGTCATAGGACACCTCTTTGGTATCGTTGCCCGAGGAGGACTTGCCGGTTCTTCTCATAACTGCTTTGATGCGCGCAACAATCTCCTTTGCATCAAACGGCTTGACCACATAGTCGTCTGCGCCCAGCTCCAGACCCAGCACCTTGTCAAAGGTCTCGCCCTTGGCGGTGATCATGATGATCGGACAGTTGGATTTTTTGCGAATATCTCTGCAAACCTGCCAGCCATCCAGCTTTGGCATCATGATGTCCAGCAGCACGATGTCTGGATTTTCCGCGTTAAAACGCTCGATTGCCTGTTCTCCATCTGCCGCCAGCACGACGGTATATCCTTCTTTTTCCAGATACAATCTCAACAGTTCCGCAATGTTCTGGTCGTCATCCGCAACCAGGATTTTTCCCATCGACATACTTTTGCTCCATTTCCCCGCTGCTTTTCAAACTTCTCTATGTTGGGCTGGTGTCGCAGCAGCGGTACAGACACCGGTTCCGAACATTCTTTACAAAATTGCCATGCTTTCTTATATTATAACACAGCTCTCTGGAAGATGCACCACGTTTTTGTCGAAACCTCTTCCAGCCATCTTCTTTTATTATACGAAAACATACGGAAAATTGGTGAAAAAACTTTAAACAGATTTTGGAAAACAGATGAAATATGCCTTTGTATTTTCAATATTGCTCTGTTGGAATGGTCAAAAACCCCTGTTTTCACAACATTCCTCCTGCTATCCCCTTGCCTAATACAGGCGCAAACGATATAATAAGGATATATGTGCGAATAGCCTTCCACCGCCCGTGGTGGAATTAACGAAAGGAAAGAATCAATATGAAATTAGGTATCGTGGGTCTGCCGAACGTCGGCAAAAGCACCCTGTTCAATGCTATTACCAACGCTGGTGCGCAGTCGGCAAACTATCCCTTCTGCACCATCGAGCCAAATATCGGCACCGTTGCTGTTCCGGATTACCGTCTGGATGAGCTTGCCAAGATGTATGAGCCAGAAAAGATCACCCCTGCGGTCATCGAATTTGTTGACATCGCCGGTCTGGTCAAAGGCGCTTCCAAAGGCGAAGGTCTGGGAAATAAGTTCCTGTCCAATATCCGCGAAGTAGACGCCATCGTTCATGTTGTCCGCTGCTTTGAGGACGGCGAGATTGTCCACGTCGAAGGCAGCATCGGACCAAAGCGCGACATCGAGGTCATCAATCTGGAGCTGATCTTCTCCGACCTCGACATTCTTGAGCGCCGCATCGACAAAGCGGTCAAAGCTGCCAAAGGCGATAAAAAATACCTGGCTGAGGTCGATCTGTTAAACCGCGTCAAGGCACATCTGGAGGAAGGCAAATCCGCCCGTAGCATGGAATTTACCGACGACGAAAAAGCCATCATGTCCGATATTCCGCTGCTCTCCAATAAGCCGATCATCTACGTTGCCAATATGAGCGAGAACGACTTCAACGGCAAGCTCGACTCCAATCCTTTCTATAACGAAGTTCTGGAAATCGCCAAAGAGGAAAACTCGGAGGTTGTTCCGATCTGTGCAAGACTGGAGGAGGAAATCTCCGACATGTCCAAAGAGGACAAGCTGATGTTCCTCGAGGAGCTGGGACTGGAGGAGTCCGGTCTGGACCGCCTCATCAAAGCTGGTTACCACCTGCTCGGCCTCATCTCCTACCTGACCGCTGGCAAACCGGAGGTTCGTGCATGGACCATCACCCGCGGTACCAAGGCACCGCAGGCTGCCGGCAAGATCCACAGCGACTTTGAACGCGGCTTCATCCGCGCCGAGGTCATCTCCTACGAGGACCTGATCGCCAACGGTTCGATCGCCGCTGCAAAAGAAAAAGGTCTGGTCCGCTCCGAGGGCAAAGAGTACGTCATGCAGGACGGCGATGTTGTTCTCTTTAGATTCAACGTATAATTTTCAATTATATTGTATAAAAAAGGATGCTGGAAAAACCAGCATCCTTTTTTATTTGTTATCCCTCTTTTTTACAGGGACCCAGATTTCGCTATAAGCATAATCTTTTCTTTCCGCATCCATCTTGGTAAAAGAAAAGGAGAACGAACTCAACAACTCATAATCCGAAGTTATAAACCACTCTGAATAAATTTTAGCCATTGTCTCCTGCAATGTAAACGGGAACGGTCCTTTATTTGGAAACACCGCCCATGTACAAGCTGGAACTGGTATCGTTTCCAAACAATCCGATACGTCCTCTCTGGTTGTTAGTACGCCTATCATATGTGTCAGTTCGCCTTTTTCTTCCAGGAAGTTTGTATCGGACTCATAGGATACATTGACGATTTCATGGGGTGTAGTGTTTTGAACTCGATGCATTTCATTTCGTTGCTGTTCTGTGATGCTTTGAGCCAATTTTACAATCTCCAAATTTACTCCTTCAAATTGCATCGGAACTCGTTTGCTCACACCTGCAAATCGGAAAGCTTCCTTTTCTATTATCTTATATTCCATAATATCTCCTCCTTTGATTGTAACAACAAAGCTTAGTTTCTGAAAAAATTTGCATTGCTGAAGCTTTGCTGCTTCCGACGGCAGCATCCCACTCCATTTTTTAAAAGCTCTGCTAAAACCATCCACCGACTGATATCCATATCGGAAGGCAATTTCGGTTACAGATTTTCCCTGCAAAAGCTCTTGGTTTGCTTTTGACAGTTTTCTATTTTTGACATACTCACCCAAACTCATATTGGTTAGTGCAAAAAAGATTTTTCGAAAATGCAGATCAGAAACATGAACATGTTCCGCAATCTTCTCTAAAGAAAAATCCTCATCCAAATGCTCCTCAATGTAGTCCATCGCTTCATTGAGCTTTTTCAGCATATTTTCTCCTCCTTTCTTGTAAAAATCATACCACAATTACTTGGAAGATGCTCGACTTGTCAGATGAAAAAAAGTCGGTTGCTGATATTGTAAGATTGCTAAGTTTTTCCTTGTTTCTGGTCATTTTATATGATAAAATGAAGATGGAATCATAACTTTGTGTTATGATTTACTACCGTTTTTTGGAGGAGAGAAGTATGAAAAGAGTCCTCGTTGCTGGTTTGCAGCATGAATCCAATTCTTTCAACCCCATCGTTACCGGCGAAAAAGATTTTCAGGTCATCCGTGGCGCAGAAATCTTCAATCGTTTTCGTGATAATGACCCTGTCACCGGCGTCATCAAACCGCTGATGGAACAGGGATATGAGGTCGTTCCGACAGTCTTTGCAAGCGCCGTACCAAACGGCGAGGTTGACCACGATTTTTATATGAACCTCAAAGCGGAGATCATCCGCGTTGCAAAAGAAGAGCAGGCTAAGAAACCGATCGACGCTATCACACTTGCTCTCCATGGCTCGATGCGCGTCAAAGGTCTGGGTGAAGCGGAAGGCTACCTGCTGGAAGAATTAAGACAGATCTTCCCTGACATCCCACTCTTCTGCTCGCTGGATATGCACACCACCATGACCGAACGCATGCACAACAACTGCGACGGTTTTGTCGGTTATAAATGCGCTCCGCACACCGACCGCTATGAAACCGGTGTCCATGCTTCCCGCATGACCATCGCTGCTCTGGAAAATGGCTTCAAGGCACATTCTGCTTGGGTCAAAGTTCCGATCCTCATCGCAGGCGAGCAGTCCTCCACCACCGTTGAACCGATGGCAAGCATGATCGACGAGCTGCGCCGCACCGAAACTCAGCCAGGCATCATGGCAGCTTCCTACCTGATGGGCTTCCCATGGGCAGATAATGAGGACAGCTCCTGTGCCGTTTATGTCGTTGCTGACAGCCAGGAACTGGCAGAAAAAGAAGCCATCCGTCTGGCAAACGAGATGTGGAACCGCAGACATGAGTTCTGCTTCCAGACCGAAACCTACCACGAAAAAGAGGCCATCGACGTTGCTTTCAAAGCAATTCAGGAAGGTCATCCAACTCCGGTTTACCTTTCCGATTCCGGCGATAACCCGACCGCTGGTTCCTCCTCCGACTGCACCGGCTTCCTGCGTCTGCTCATGGAGGACCCACGTACCGACCTGTTAAAGACACCTGTCCTCTACGGCGGTATCTACGATCCAGAAGCAACCCTGGCTTGCAAGGGCAAAGTTGGTCAGCAGGTTACCCTGACCTTCGGTTCTAAGTTCGACTCCAAGACCACCCAGCCAATCACCGCCACCGGTACCGTCAAAGCCTACATCGAAAACTGGGGCAGATCCTCGGTCAAATCCGATCTGGCTCTGTTTAACTCCTGCGGCGTCGACATCGTTCTGGCAGAAGCACACGTCGGCTATACCACACCGGAGATCTTCTCCGACCTCGGCCGTGAAGCAACCGAAGCGGACATCGTCGTCTGCAAGCTGGGCTACCTCACCGAGTTCCATTCGGCAATCGCAAAGAGAAGCATCATGGCACTGTCCAAAGGCAGCACCAATGAGGATCTTCCAAGCCTGAACTACACCAAAGTTCCGCGCCCGATCTTCCCTCTCGAGGATAACTTCCCTTACGATGCAGCTGCAAACCTCATCGCTAAAAAGTAATATCGCATAAAAAAAGACTCGCAGATAACTGCGAGTCTTTTTTTATGCTTATTTGTACAGATGGCAGGAAACAAAATGTCCTGGCTCGATCTCGGTCTGAATCGGCTTGGTTTCCAGACACTCTGGTCTGCACTGTTTGCATCGTGCAGCAAATGGGCAACCTTTTGGCAGGTTGATGGTGCTTGGAATATCGCCTTCCAGAATAATTCTTTCCTGCTGATGGCCTGGGTCCGGAATCGGAACCGCAGACAGCAGCGCCTGGGTATATGGATGTGCAGGATTTTTGTACAGCACGGTCTTTGGTGCCAGCTCAACCACATATCCCAGATACATAACTGCGATACGGTCGGAAATCATCTCAACAACCGACAGGTCGTGGGAGATGAACAGATAGGTCAGGTTAAATTTCTGCTGAAGATCATGCAGAAGGTTCAGTACCTGAGCCTGAATCGAAACGTCCAGCGCAGAGATTGGCTCGTCAGCGATGATCAGTTCCGGTTTTACTGTCAATGCTCTTGCAATACCGATACGCTGTTTCTGACCGCCGGAGAACTCATGCGGATAACGTTTTGCATGTTTTGCGCTCAGACCTACTGTTTCCAGCAGCTCATGAACGATCTTCATGCGCTCTTCTTTGGACAGATTGGTGTGGATCAGCAATGGCTCCTCAACCAGGTCCTCAACTCTCATACGAGGGTTTAAGCTTCCTGCTGGGTCCTGGAAGATCATCTGAATGTTTTTGCGCAGAGGACGCATCTCTGCCTGGGACAGCTTGCTGATATCTTTACCGTCAAACCAGATTTCACCGCTGTCCGGAACCAGCAGATGGTCGATCAGACGGCCGGTGGTGCTCTTTCCGCAGCCGGACTCGCCTACAACCGAGAAGGTTTCGCCGCGATAAATATCAAAGCTGACATTGTTGACAGCATGGACAAACTTATTTGGTCTTCCCAGGAGGTTCTTACCTGCCGGAAAGGTTTTGGATACATTTTTTACAGAAACAATAGGCTCCATACTTCGCTTATCCCCTTTCCTATCTTTCCTGACGCCAGCATCTGCACTTCTGATTTGCACTGATCTGGAACAGATCCGGCTCCTCATTGCGGCAGCGCTCGGTCGCATATTTGCATCGTGGTGCAAAACGACAGCCTTTTGGCAGCATCGACAGGTCAGGAACGCTTCCTGGGATGCTCGGCAGTACCTTGACGCCGGAGCCAAGCTTCGGAACGGATGCGATCAGACCTTCTGTATATGGATGTGCAGGGTGATTGAACAGCTCTTCAACTGGAGCTTCCTCTACGATCTCACCTGCGTACATAACGATAACTCTGGTGCACATCTCTGCAACAACGCCCAGGTCGTGGGTAATCAGCAGAATGCTCATGCCCTCTTCCTGCTGAATCTTCTTCATCAGTTCCAGAATCTGTGCCTGAATGGTAACGTCCAGCGCGGTTGTCGGCTCGTCTGCAATCAGCATCTGTGGGTTACAGCTCATTGCCATTGCGATCATAACACGCTGGCTCATACCACCGGAAAGCTGATGTGGATAGTTTTTCAAAACACGCTCTGGGTCAGGGATACCAACCTGCGACAGCATCTTGGAGGCATGCTTACGAGCTTCCTCTTTGCTCATGTTGGTGTGCAGACGGATTCCCTCGATCATCTGCTTGTCAATACGCATTGCAGGATTCAGGCTGCTCATTGGCTCCTGGAAGATCATGCTCATTTTGCCGCCGCGAATCTTGCGCATCTCGTTTTCACTGATCTTCTGCAGATCCTCTCCGTCGAAGATCACTTCACCCTTGGTTACTTTACCGGAGGTAAAGTTGAGCAGTCGCATAATCGAAAGCGAGGTAACGCTCTTGCCACAGCCCGACTCACCTACCAGACCCAGGATCTCACCTTTATCCAAATGAAAGCTGATCTCATTGATCGCTGTTACGCTGGATTTTTTGCTCTGGAAAAATTCCGTGCGCAATTTGTTGACTGTAAGTAATCTTTCCTGTACCATAGTGTACTCCTTTCCTTGTCTCGCTCATTACTTGATCTTCGGATCAAGAGTATCTCTCAAGCCATCGCCAAACAGGTTGAATGCAAGAACTGTTAAAAAGATGACCAGACCTGGGAAGTACACCATGTGCGAAGCAATACCGATATAGTTTCTGCCCTGAGAAAGCATAGCGCCCCATTCTGGTTCGGTAACGTTAGCGCCGAAACCAAGGAAGCTCAGAGAAGCAGCTGCCATGATTGCAGAACCGATTCTCATGGTAAAGTTTACGATCAGGGACTGAATGGTGCCAGGGAAAATATGTACAAACAGCAGTCGGCTGTCTTTACAGCCAAGGCTCTGTGCAACCTCAACATACAGCGAACCTTTTACTGCCAGAGTAGCGCTTCGCATAATACGTGCAAAGCTCGGGATGGTAAATACCATAACCGCGATCAAAACGTTGATGATACCAGGGCCAAGGATTGCTACGATTGCGATAGCAAGCAGGATGTCTGGGAAGCTGAACAGAACGTCCGAACCTCTCATAACCAGTGTTTCGATGATGCCGCCGTAGTAACCAGCCAGCAGGCCCAGAACGGTACCGAGAGCTGCACCGACAATAACTGCAGACAGCGATACACCCAGTGTCAGACGTGCACCAACCAGCATACGGCTGAAGATATCACGGCCATAGTGGTCGGTACCAAACAGATGCTCTGCGCTTGGTCCCTGCAGTGCGTTTGCATAGTCATATGCATCGTACTGATATGGTGCAATGTAAGGTCCGATAATTGCGATGATAATCAGCAGGACAATGATAATCAAGCCAAGCACTGCTGTTTTGCGTTTCAAAAACTTTTTGACAAAAGCTTTTGCCTTGCTGCTTTGATCCGCCTTGATATTTTCATCAATATAGTTTGATTCAAACGCAGTATTCTGCTGCTGTTCGTTTTTCTGAATGTCAGCCATAAGGTAGATTCCTCCTTCTATATTGTTTAATCAAGCCGGATCTTCGGATTGATTACGCCGTACAGCAGGTCGACGACCAGGTTGATCAGAACGTACTGCAAAGCAAACAGCATCAGCAGGCCCTGTACAGCCGCATAGTCACGGAACTGGATCGAGTCTGTCAGCAGACGGCCCATGCCAGGGATGGAGAATACAGTCTCGGTCAAAACGGAACCGGACAGCAGACCACCGATCTGCAGACCCAGGATGGTGACAACCTGAATCAGCGAGTTTCTGAACGCGTGCGAGAACATAACCAGAGATTCTTTCTGGCCTTTTGCTCTTGCGGTACGAACATAGTCCTCACGCAGGGTTTCCAGCATGGAGGAACGGGAGTATCTTGCCAAAACAGCCATGATACCACAACCCATGGTAAAGGATGGAAGAATAAATCCTTTCCAGGAATCCAAGCCACCGGATGGCAGCCAGCCCAGCTGAACCGAGAAGATCTGAATACCCATCAGACCGAGCCAGAAACCAGGTGCCGAAAGGCCGGTAATCGCAATCAGCATACAAACGTGGTCAAAAATCTTGCCCTGTTTGATTGCCGACATAACGCCAATGAAAATACCCAGAATTGGTGCCCACAAAACACCGGCAAATACCAGTTTCAAAGTCTGCGGCATTCTTTCTGCGATCAGTTCGCTAACTGGAGTAAACGATTTCATGCTTTCGCCCATGTCGCCATGGAACAGTTTTACCATGTAATCAACATACTGGGTAACAATCGGTTTGTCCAGTCCGTATTCCTCACGGATTGCTTCAACCTGCCATTCCTCTGCGTCCAGACCTGCAATGGTTCTTGCCGGATCACCTGGAATCAGATGAATGAACATAAATACAAAAATGGAAATAATGAACATCAACGGAATGGTCGCCAGTATGCGTCTGACAAAGTAACGACTCATACAAAAATTTCCCCCTTCTGCAAAGAAAGGAGTAGCAAAATTACTACTCCTTTCTTTCTAATTATTAAATACCCGATTTAATAACTGCGGAATTAGTGCTCAAGCTCTGCGGTTGTGAAGACGATATCGCCGCCTGGTTTATAGGTCAGGCCTTTGACATAGCTTCTCTGAGCAGTGATCGAGTTATCGTTTGCAAGGAACATCCATGGGCACTCTTCCCAAGCAATTGCCTGAGCCTGTGCGTACAGATCAGCGATCTCTGCTTCGTCGGTGGAAACCAGAGCGTCATCGAGCAGCTGGTTGAACTCAGCGTTGTTCCAGAATGCGGTGTTGTAACCGGATGGTGGGAATTTGTCGCCGTGCAGGATGTTTCTCATCGAGCCGTCTGCTTCGTAGGAACCGGAGCTCCAGTTTACATACCACATCTGAACTTCTGTCTCATCCTCTGGAAGAGCGGTTCTGTCAGCGATAGTGGTGGATTCCTGTGGTTCTACGGTAACATCAATGTTGATCTGTGCCAGCTGCTGTTTTACAAACTCAGCGCCCTGCATCTCGATGGTGGTGTTATCTACCCAAATGGTTACTGGGAAGCCATCAGCATAGCCTGCTTCTTCCATCAGAGCCTGTGCTTTTTCAAGGTCCAGATCGTATGGAGTCTGCTCAGCATAGTACATGATCGAATCAGAGAAGATCGAGGTTGGTTTAACTGCATAGCCCTGGAATACTACCTGGCAGAATGCTTCGTTATCGAAAGCATAGTTCATTGCCTGACGTACTCTGACATCGTTGAATGGCTGTCTGCCATCTGCCAGAGTGTAGTTCTTGTTCAGAGTTACATAACGGTATGTAATACCTTTTTCGTTCATAACAACGATGTTGGAATCGCCTTCGATCTGCTCTACCTGGATTGGAGGTACTGGAGTAATGATATCTGCCTCACCGGTTTTCAGCATAGCGATACGGGAACCATCTTCTGGTACAACCTTGAAGGTCAGGGAGTCAACTTTTGGACCCTCTCTCCAGTAGTTTTCGTTGCGAACTACTTTGGTATAACCGCCGTCAACACGCTCTGCAAATACGTATGGACCGGTACCAGCGGACTGTTTAGCCAGGCCGTCTTTACCCAGTTCTTCGATTGCTTTCGGGCTAACGATTCTTACCTGAGTCAGTTTGTTCAGGAAGGTGTTGTTTGGTTCGTCCAGAGTGATAGTCAGCTGATATTCGCTGTCAGCAACTGCACTTACCCAGGATTTTGTCTGGGAGTAAACTCTCAGCGACTGGTCTGCCTTACCGCGTTCCCAGTTAGCAATAACTGCTTCTGCGTTGAATGGCTCGCCGTCGCTGAAGGTGATGCCTTCATTCAGGATGAAGGTGTAGGTCAGACCATCTTCAGACATTGTCCACTCTTTAGCCAGCATTGGGATGATGTTAGCATCCTCATCAAAAGTTACCAGGGACTCGTACATGGTGCCTGTAACAGTATTGGAAACACCGTTGCTGGATACATGTGGGTCCAGGTTGGTGATATCCGCCTGCATTGCAACAACCATATCGTTGTCCGGCGATTTTGCTGTGGAGGTTTCCGATGCAGCTTCGCTGCCCTCTTCGGTGGTAGCCTCTGTGGTGGTCTCTTCGGTGGTGGTTCCTTCTTCGCTGGTGGTACCGCCCGAGCTACATGCTGCAAAAGTCAGTGCCATTACAACAGCGAGGAAAAATGAAATTCTCTTCTTCATAAGATCTCCCTTTCTTGTTGTAGTTTTTAACAAAACACTCTTTAATGTGGGGACTAAATCTATCCTAATTATATAATTATTCACCTGCTTTTGCAATAGGTTTATGAATATTTTTCAACTTTTCTGTGTTCAAATTTTATCGACGACAAATTTTGTTCTTAATTACAGTTTTATTTTTCACTTTGGCGTATTTATTTAGTAAATTTGACAACAAATTTGAAGATTTTTAGACACGAGATCACTTTTTCATCACTTTCCAATCCAGTATAATTGCAACTTTTTCCCTTTTTGTAAACAAATTGTAACACGATTTTATTATGTTTTTTCTACATTTTCTGCCTTTTTTCCATATTTTTCTGTTGAATGACACCAACAAAAAAAGAGGTCTCCGAATTTCTTTCAGAGACCTCTTTTTTCTGTTTACAGTTCACTAGGGCCGTCGTAAGGTTCAAACTCTCCTGGGAAAAGTACCTCTTCTACAATCTGTGCGCAATCCATTACACATCCACGGCAGGAACGCAGACGGTCGGTTTTGCCATCGGTGCCGCGCAGATCCTGACAGATCATGCTGGTATTTTTCTTCTCAAAACGCTGTGCCATCTCCTTGCCCAGATCGAAGGTTGCAAACTTGGAAGCCGGTGCCTCCATATTGGCATCCGAATTTTTCAGTCCAGCCAGCATCATCATTGCACAGACGCTGCCGCAGGTCTGAAACATTCCTGCGATTCCCAGTCCGTAAGCCTCCGCTGCACGAAATGCCAGTCGCTCATCCATGCCCAGCTTGTCACAGTAGGTGCAGACAACCGCCTGACAGCAGTTGTAGCCGTCTTTGTGCTTCTGTGCAGCTTCCCAAACTCTGCTTTTTTCCATTTCAATCTCCTCCTTTTAGGATATCTTTGTTTCTTATAATACAACCGCTGCAAAGGCATATAAAATCACCAGCATCACAACGTTTGCTGCCGTGAAAATGCCCAGATAACGCAGCGTTTTTGCTCCCGGGGTACGCGCATAAATCTTAAACGAAATCAAACTTGCCAGTGAGGCCACCAATGTGCCCAAGCCGCCGATGTTGGTTCCCAGCAGCATTCCGCGTGCATCCTCGGTAAAGCTGGCCAACAAAACCGCCGCCGGTACATTGCTGATGACCTGGCTTGCCAGCACCGAATACAACATGGTGTTGCGGCTGAGTGCTTCGCTTAAAAAGGCCTTGACCGATTCGATTGCGCCGATATTGCCTGCAAAAATAAAGAAGCAGACAAAGGTCGCCAGCAGCCAGTAATCCACTTTGACCAGAACCTTGCGCGCAAAAATCAGCATCAGCACCGCCGTCAGCAGCAGCGCAATGTGGCTGCTGAGCAGATGAAAGACCGACAGCAGGCTCACCAGAAACAGCGCTGCAAACAGGCCCAGCCTTTTTTTGCTGTGGATGGTTTCCTTCTTTTCAAAATGAACTTCGATGCTGCTGTTCTTTCCAGCGACACAGCAGATTGCCAGCAATACAAAGCTGAGCACAACCACCGGCACAGTCACCGCAAAAAAGTCGCCGGCAGCCAGTCCATAATAGCTGCTCAGATAGAGGTTCTGAGGATTGCCCACCGGTGTCAGCATACTTCCGATGTTGGCAGCGATGGTCTGTAAGGTCACCACCCATGGCAGCAAACGACTCTGTCCAGTCAGCTCCAGCACCAGTACCGCAAATGGTACAAAGGTAATCAGCGACACATCATTGGTAATCAGCATCGACGCAAAGAACGGCAGCATAACCAGCGTGAGCATTAGCAGACGGATGCTCTTTCTTCCGGTGAGAATCTTCTGTGACAGCACCAGAAAGACGCCTTCCTCCTGCATGCCGGCTACCGCGCTCATCAGGCAGAACAATAGTTCCAGTACACGGAAATCAATATACCCCAGATATTCCTTGGAAGGCGGCACCAGTGCCATCGACACAACCGCACAGATTGCCGCAATGACAAACACCGGTTCCTTCTTAAAAAAGTGTTTCGCCCTTTCCATATAGACCCTCCTTCTTTCCGTCCATCAGTATACCGCAACTTTGGTCGGAAAGCAAGAAAAGTCGATCAGTCCAGCGGCAAAATTTCCACCGCACAAATCTCCGGTGTGCAGCCAAATCGCAGCGGCAGTTTGGTCATGCCGATGCCGCCGCTCACCAGCAGCTGACTGTTCTCCACATCATACCACCCACGAACATAAGTTCTGCCTCCAGGCGGCAGAACCTGCTCGGTCAGTACCGGCAGCCGTACCTGTCCTCCGTGGGAATGGCCCGCCATTGCAAACTCCACACCATCCATCTCCAGCTGATCCACAATGTCAGGCTCATGGGTAATCAGAATGTCCACCATATTCCCAGAAAAATCGCCCTGCACTGCATTTCCCCAAAGAGGATCATCCAATCCGTACAGCCGCAGGTTTTGATCTTTCAGCTCCATCTGTTCATTTTTCAGCAGCGTAAAACCGCCTGCTTCCATCACCTGTGGATAGACCTCGTGCGAGCCGCCGCCATAGTCGTGGTTGCCCCAGACTGCATATTTTCCCAGCGGCGCCTCGATCTTTTGCAGCTGAGCCGCAATCTCCTCCAAGGAAAGCTGCGCCTGATCCTCGGCATAGTGGTCAAAAAAGTCGCCGCCAAAAATCACAAGATCGGGCTGCTGGGCGTTGATCTTCTCCACCACCTGCACAAGCTTCTCCTGCGGATACCACATTCCCATGTGCAGGTCGGTCCAAAATACCACCTTCACCGGTTCACTCACCGCAGCACGCATCGTCTTTTCCCTCACCACCAGACGGTTTGGTTCTATCTTATAAGCCCATACAAAAGAAGCTCCCGTGGCTATTATTGCCAGCAAAATCAGCAACAGTATTCCTTTGAGCAATTTCATCCGTCCACTTTCCTTTCATTTACGATTGTCTTTTATTTTACCATAAACTTCCGAAAAAAGCTGTAAAAAATCTTGCTCCGTTAAAAATTTACAATCTACCCAAGACCACACAAAAAAGTGCGGCATCTTCCCAAAGGTAGATGCCGCACCAACCATTGTTTAATGGAACTGTGACTTATAAAGATTTGCGTAGACGCCGCCTTTTTGCATCAGCTGATCGTGGTTGCCCTGCTCAATGATATCGCCGTGCTGCACAACCAGAATAACGTCCGCATTCTGAACTGTGGACAATCTATGTGCGATAACAAAACAGGTTCGATCCTTCATCAGGTTGCGCATTGCCACCTGAATCTGCATCTCGGTACGGGTATCGACGTTGGAAGTCGCCTCGTCCAGAATCAGCATCTTGGCATCGGACAGCATCGCACGGGCAATGGTCATCATCTGTTTCTGACCCTGCGAGATGTTCATACCGTCCTCGCTGATGACCGTGTCATAACCGTTCGGCAGCTGCATGATATAGTTGTGAATCTTGGCTGCCTTGGCCGCCTCGATGACCTCCTGCGGCGTTGCATTCGGACGGCTGAAAGCGATGTTGTCGTAGATGGTGCCGTTAAACAGCCAGGTATCCTGCAAAACCATCGTATAGGCTGCACGCAGGCTCTTTCGGGTGATCTCCTGGCTGTCGCGATCTTCCATCAAAATGTGTCCCTTCTGCGGATCGTAGAAGCGCATCAGCAGATTGATGATGGTCGTCTTGCCGGCGCCGGTCGGTCCGACAATCGCCACCAGACTGCCTGGTTTGGCGTGCAGATTGAGGTCGTGGATGATGGTCTTTTCGGGATCGTATCCAAACTGGATGTGTTCCATCTTGACATCACCTGCAACGTCGGTCAGTTCGATCGCCGAAGGTGCATCCATTGGTTCCGGTTCCTCGTCGATCATACGGAATACACGCTCTGCCGCCGCCATTGCCGACTGCAGCTCACTGATAATGTTGGCTGTCTCGTTGATTGGTCCCGAAAATTTACGGGAGTACAAAACGAAGGAGGACAAATTGCCCAGCGAGATGCCGCCGCTCAGATATAGCAGCGAACCGAATACGCCGATCAATGCCAGCGAGATATTGTTGATACCGTTGACCGAAGGTCCAACCATGGTGCCATAATAATCCGCCTTGTAATAAGCCTGAACGGCTTCCTCATTTTTGACATCGAAGCGTCCGACCATCGTTTCTTCCTGATGGTATGCCTTGGTGGTTTTCTGTCCGGAGATGATCTCCTCTACAAAACCATTCAGTTCGCCCAGCTTTGCCGAACGCTGCCGGAACAGCGGGCGCACCTTTTTGGTACGATAGAAGATAAAGGCGATGGACGCCGGAATGGTGACTGCAAACACCAGAATCAGCATCGGAGAGATCCTTACCATCATGATGAAGGAGCCGATGACCATAATGCTGCTGGCTGCAATCTGCAGAAGGTCGCTGGAAAGCGACGAGTTGACCGTATCAATGTCGTAGGACATACGGCTGATAATATCGCCGGTCTGATGGCTGTCAAAGAAGCGCACCGGCAGTTCGACCAGCTTGTCGAACAAATCCTTTCGCATCTGATATACAATCTTCTGGCTGAGTTTTACCATCAGGATGGAAAGCAGATAGGACAGTGCCGAAGAAATCACATAGAAAACCAGCATCTCTCCGCAGTAATAAAAGACCAACGGAAAGTTCGCCTGTCCAGGCTGGGTGCCGATGGCGTCGATTGCCATACCCGAAAGGGACGGGCCGATCAGCGCCAACAGGTTGCTGACTATGGTCAACACCAGAGCAGTTAACAGCATCCATTTGTGCTGCAGCAGATATTTGCCCAACCGCAGAATAACCTTTTTGCGATTTTTGGGCTTGTGTGAGATTGGATTGTTCGGTATCATCCAAAGTCGCCTCCCATCTGTGACTCGCTGATCTCGCGATACAGCTCACAGCTCTCCATCAATTCCTCATGTGTTCCATATCCAATCTCCTTGCCTTCTTCCAAAACAAGGATGTGGTCTGCGTGCAAAATCGAGCTGACCCTCTGTGCAATAACAATAGTGGTGATGCCGGCGTAGTTTTCACGCAGCGCCTGGCGCAGCATCGAGTCGGTCTTGTAGTCCAGCGCACTCGACGAGTCGTCCAGGATCAAGATCTCGGAATCGCCCGCCAATGCACGGGAGAGCAGCACACGCTGTTTCTGTCCGCCGCTGAGGTTGGTGCCTCGAGCGGTGACCATGTGATCCATCTTCTCCGGCAGTCCGTCGATAAATTCCATCGCCTGTGCACATTTCGCCGCCTGCATGATTCGTTCCTCCGGCAGCTTGCGGCCAAAGTCGATGTTCTCATGGATGGTATCGGCAAACAGAACGTCGTTTTGGAATACAACACCAAACTTGGTGTGCAGTTCTTCCGGCGGAATCGTTCCTACCGGACGGCCCTGGATGCGGATGCTGCCCGATTTTTTCTCGTACAGACGCATCAGCAGATTGATGATGGTCGTCTTGCCCGCACCGGTCGGGCCGATGATGCCCAGCGTCTCGCCCTTCTTCAGACGGAAGGAGATGTGGGAAAGGTTGTCGCTCTTTCCTTTATAGGAGAAGCAGACATCCTCAAAGACGATGTGATCGTCCTCCTCGACCGCTTCCTCGTTGGTCAACTGGAGATCCTCCTCGGTGTTGAGCACCTCATAGATACGCTGTGCCGATGCACTGCCGCGGGAGTACATAACAAACATACGGGTGACCGACAGCATGGCGTTCAAAATAATCGTAAAGTAGGAAAGAAAGGCAATGATGGTACCAGGCTGGGTCATTCCCGCATTGACACGGTAGGCGCCCACTGCGATAACCAGTGTCAGGCCGACGTTCAACAGCAGGTTCATCATCGGGTTGGTGATACCCATGATGATGGTCGCTCTGGTTTCACGGCGGACAACCTCATTGTTGACGTCCGCAAAGTGCTGTTTTTCTTCCTCTGTCTTGGACAGAGCCTTGATGACACGGATACCCGAAATATTTTCACGCACTGTGCGCACCAGGATATCGACTCCCTGCTGCAGATAGGTGTACATCGGAATACCCTTGCGGGATACCAGCCATACCACCAGCGTGATAAACGGCAGAACCGAGATCATGACCAGTGTCAGCACCGGCTCCATCGTCATGGTGATACAGATGCCGCCGATCAGCAGAATCGGCGCACGGATACCCAGTCGCTGCATCATGCCAATGACCTGGTTGACGTTGTAGGTATCGGTAGTCAGACGGGATTCCAGCGTCGGGATCGAAAAATAGTCGATCTGACGGCAGGATAAGTAGGAAATTTTTTTAAACAGGTCGTGCCGCACCGATCGGGTGGTATCTCTGGCTACCGATGCTGCCACACGGTTTGCCAGAATGTTTCCGACAACTGCTGCCAGCGAGCAGGCGATCATCATAATGCCCCAGAAAAAGATCATCCGGCGGTCCTTGGTAGGAACAACGTTGTCCAGAATATACGAAAGGATCCACGGGATCATCAGTTCCATGATGGTGCCAAAAAACTTGATAAAGACGCCCATCGTCATCCTTGGCACATAGGGTTTCAAGTATTTGAACAACATCCTCACGGCTGCCGTTCCCTCCCTCCAAGCAATTCTCTTGCAGCCTCATTGGCTCTGGCAGTCACCTTTTCCAATGCCTGCACCAACACTTCTCGCTCCTGCTGGCTCAGTTCTTCCAACAGGTATTCGTTCCATTCGCCCATCACCTGACGCACTACCGGCAGCAGCTGCTGCATTTTTTCGGTGGGATAGACTCTCCACACTCTGCGGTCATTGCTGTCCTGTTTGCGGATAATCAGCCCTTTTTCTTCCAGCGCTGTCAGCTGACGGGTGACGTTGCTCTTGTTGACGCAAATTTCCCTGGAAATCTTTTCCTGTGGTATCCCTGGTTCTCGGCAAATCAACAGAATATACGGATGATGACATTGACCGATCCCATAATCGCGCAGCCGGCTGTTATAAAACACACCTGTGGTCCGCGACAGGCGGTTGATATACTTCATGATACCGTTCATCCTTCTTCTCCTTCCTTCTCATACTTTTCACCAACAGATTCAACTGTTGCGCCCGCAAATGTTGCACACGCAAATGTTGCATACGCAACTACATTTATATAGTATACCCTTCCCCTTTTAAAAGTCAATTCATGATACAGCCACAATTTTTTTTAAATCTTTGGTCAAAAAGATGATTGAAATATGCAGAAAAACACATATATGACACATTTTTATTCATGATTACTAGCAAATAGATAAAAATGTTCGTATAGATAAACTAACTCGAAATCAAAATTACGCCTTTTTCTTGGCATTTTCAGCCTCTGATTTTGAAAAATTAACAAAAAAGGACAGCTGATTCTTGTATATTTTTTGAGAAATCCCCATTGACAAAGTAATTTATTTAAGGTAACATATTGTTCGTACCATAACATTTTTCGAGAGGAGATGAAAACCAGATGCACTATGACTGTGGATGGTGGATCAACTTCCTTTCTCACCGACTCAAGAAAAAAATGAACTCCACACTGGCTGATCTCGGCATTACTGGCGTACAGAGCAGAATTCTGCACTACATCTTGGAACGCTATGAAGAACAGCCCGTATTCCAAAAAGATGTGGAAGAGGTCTTTGGTTTGAGTCGTTCCACAATGACCGGAATTCTGCAGCTATTAGAGAAAAACGGCATTATCATCCGAGAAAGTGTTGATTATGATGCAAGACTGAAGAGTCTTGTGCCCACACAAAAAGCTGTCGATATTGACACCCACGTCAAAGAATATATTCAGCAGATGGAAGAAAATCTGTGTCGAGACATCTCAGCAGGGCAGCTGCAGGTTTTTTTGGAAGTTGCCGAAAAAATGTCTAAGAATCTAGAGAGAGTTTCCTGATCCAGGAAATTTTTTCTCGCCCTAATTGTTCGTACCATAACAAAATAATTGATTGATCATTTGAAAGAAGGGGATATTTGTATGATAAAACTTTTAGCGAAAAGCATTCGCGAGTATAAAAAACCATCTTTGCTCGCACCTGCTTTTGTTTCAGGTGAGGTAATCATGGAATGTATCATTCCATTCATCACCGCCAACCTCGTCAACCAGATCAAGGCAGGCTGTTCTCTGAATGTCATCCTGCGCTATGGACTGTTGCTGGTGGTCATGGCAGCTCTGTCGCTGACCTTCGGTGCACTGGCCGGTTCTGCGTGTGCTACCGCCAGCTGTGGTTTTGCCCGCAATCTGCGCAAGGACATGTTCTACAAAATCCAGACCTACTCTTTCCAGAACATTGATAAGTTCTCGGTTTCCAGCCTTGTTACCCGTCTGACCACCGACGTTACCAACGTACAAAACGCTTATATGATGATCGTCCGTACCGCGATTCGATGCCCGCTGATGCTGGTCTTTTCGTTTGCGATGGCGTTTATCATGGGCGGCAGACTGGCATTTATCTTCCTGTTGGTAATTCCAATCCTGGCTATCGGTCTGGCACTGGTCATCCGTAAAACCATCCCGCTGTTCCGCCGCGTATTCAAAAAATACGATGCTCTTAACAGCTCTGTTCAGGAAAACATCAAAGGTATGCGCGTTGTAAAAGCCTTTGTCCGTGAGGACTATGAAAAGAAGAAATTCAGCGTCGCTGCTGAAGATGTCTGCGCCGATTTTACCCGCGCTGAACGCATTCTGGCTTTCAACAACCCTCTGATGCAGTTCTGTATGTATTCGGTCATGGTCTTTGTTATGGCTTTTGGTTCCTACACCGTCATCACCTCCCGTGGTATGGATATCGACGTTGGTCAGATGTCCTCGATGCTGACCTACAGCTTCCAGATCCTCAGCAGCCTGATGATGCTGTCGATGGTTTTTGTTATGATCACCATGGCTGGCGAATCTGCAGAGCGTATCGTCGAGGTTCTGACCGAGGAAAGCTCCCTGCAGAATCCAGAAAATCCTGTCATGACCGTAAAAGACGGCTCCATCGACTTTGAAAATGTCAGCTTCAAATATTCTCAGAAAGCTGAGCGCATGGCACTGTCCAACATCAACCTGCATATCCGCTCAGGTGAAACCATCGGTATCATCGGCGGCACCGGCTCGTCCAAATCGACGCTGATCCAGCTGATTTCCCGTCTGTACGACAGCACCGAAGGTACTGTCCGTGTCGGCGGTATCGATGTTCGCGACTATGATCTGGAAACACTGCGTGACCAGGTTGCCGTTGTTCTCCAGAAAAACGTTTTGTTCTCCGGCACCATCAAAGACAATCTGCGCTGGGGCAATAAAAATGCTACCGATGAAGAAATGATCGAAGCCTGCAAACTGGCACAGGCGGATGAATTTATCAATCAGTTCCCACAGGGATACGACACCTATATCGAACAGGGTGGTTCCAACGTTTCGGGTGGTCAGAAACAGCGTCTGTGTATCGCCCGCGCCCTGCTTAAAAAGCCAAAGATCCTCATTCTGGACGACTCGACCAGCGCTGTCGATACCCGTACCGATGCACTGATCCGTCAGGCATTCCGTCAGTATATTCCAGAAACTACCAAGATCATCATTGCGCAGCGTACTGCTTCGGTACAGGATGCTGACCGCATTATCGTCATGGACGGCGGTACCATTAACGCCGTAGGAACCCATGAAGAACTGCTTCAAAACAACGCAATTTACCGTGAGGTTTATACTTCTCAGAATAAGGCAGGTGACAACGATGTCCAATAAAAAAGAACGTACACATTCTCAGCCAAGCGGCGTCATTCCGCGCCTGCTGAAAACCCTGTTTGAATTTTATCCGGTGCTGATGCCGCTTGTTATCATCTGTATTTTGTTCAACGCCGTCGTCAGCTCGCTGCCATCGCTGTTCATGCAAAACGTCCTTTCCGTTGTCGAGGAAAGCTGGCAGAGCGGCGACTGGGCTTCTGCATCGGGACGTATCCTCAGCCTGGTCGGACTGCTGTGCATCTTCTATGGACTCAGCCTGATTGCAGGTATCCTGTACACCCAGCTGATGGCTGTCATCACCCAGGGTTCCCTTGCCAAAATGCGTGAAAAGATGTTCAACGGCATGCAGGACCTCCCGATCAAATATTTTGATACCCATAACCATGGCGACATCATGAGCTATTATACCAACGATATCGACACCCTGCGTCAGATGATCTCCCAGAGCTTCCCGCAGCTGCTCAGCTCGTTTGTCATCGTTCTGACCGTCTTTGGCATCATGGTTTATTACAGCCTCTGGCTGACACTGGTCATCGTGCTGGGCGTCTGCTTTATGGTCGTTGTTACCCGTAAAATCGGCGGCGGCTCGGCAAAATACTTCATTCGTCAGCAGGAAGCCATCGGACGTACCGAAGGTTTCGTCGAAGAAATGATGAACGGTCAGAAGGTCGTCAAGGTATTCTGCCATGAGCGTGAAGCAGAAAAAGACTTTGACGCCATCAACGACGCTCTGTTTGCCGACTCTGAACAGGCACACCGCTATGCCAACACCCTGATGCCGGTGCTCAACAACATCGGTAACGTGCTGTATGTCGTTGTTGCTCTCATCGGTGGTATCTTCCTCATCAGCGGCATCCCGAACGTCAGCATCTCCGGTATCAGCTTTGGAATCAGCATCTTTGTTCCTTTCCTGAATATGACCAAACAGTTCTCCGGCAACGTCAGCCAGGTTTCCAACCAGCTCAACGCCGTTGTCATGGGTATTGCCGGTGCACAGCGTATCTTCACTCTGATCGACGAAAAACCAGAGACCGACGAAGGTTATGTCACCCTCGTCAACGCCAAAGAAACCGAAGATGGTCAGCTGGTAGAATGTTCGGAGCGTACCGAGATCTGGGCATGGAAACATCCACATCATGACGGTACACTGACCTATACCCGTCTGCAGGGCGATGTCCGCTTCTACGATGTCGATTTCGGCTATGAAAAAGGCAAGACCGTTCTGCACAATGTCACTCTCTATGCAAAACCGGGTCAGAAACTGGCATTTGTAGGCTCTACCGGCGCCGGCAAGACCACCATCACCAACCTGATCAACCGTTTCTATGATATTGCCGACGGTAAGATTCGTTACGACGGCATCAACATCAATAAGATCAAAAAGGCAGACCTGCGTCGAAGCCTCGGCATTGTTCTGCAGGATACCAACCTGTTCACCGGAACAGTCATGGACAATATCCGCTATGGCCGACTGGATGCTACCGATGAAGAATGTATCGCCGCTGCCAAACTGGCTGGCGCCCACGACTTTATCACCCGTCTGCCGCTGGGCTACGATACTCCGCTTTCCGGCAACGGTGCCAGCCTGTCTCAGGGCCAGCGTCAGCTGTTGTCGATTGCCCGCGCTGCTGTTGCAGATCCGCCGGTTATGATTCTCGACGAGGCAACCAGCTCGATTGATACCCGTACCGAGGCGATTGTTCAGCGCGGTATGGACGCACTGATGACCGGACGAACCGTCTTTGTCATCGCTCACCGACTGAGCACCGTCAAAAACTCCAATGCCATCATGGTTCTCGACCATGGACGTATCATTGAACGCGGCACCCACGATGAGCTTCTCGCCCTCAAGGGCACCTACTACCAGCTCTACACCGGTGCGCTGGAACTCGATTAAACCCTCCTCTCTTTATAAACACAAAAGGAGCAGCGGCATAGCCGCTGCTCCTTTTGTGTTATTATGCGATCGTTGGCGCTGTCTCTGAATTTGGCAGGATAAGGATTTTCTGGAAGTAGTCGGTCAGCACCGTTCCCTCCTCGTTTGGAATCATACTCTCAATTTCTTGTGCGAAGGGGCTTCCTTCCATGTCCAGCGGGATGAAGGTTGTCTGCTCAAAATAATCCTGAAATACGCTGTTATTGAACCAATCATAGAAAAACATCGGTTCGTTCTTTTGTGTGACGCTGGATTTATTTTCAACCATATATAAAATAGAACAAACCTGACCTGCCAGCGGAGACCCTTCTTCATTTAATCTTGTTCCCAGCCGATGGAAATTTTTACTGCCAACCACTTCATCTACTGATGTTTGATAGATATGGCCCGCCCCAAACTGGGCAAAGAATTTGGCATCCTCCGGCAGAGTGTTTAACAAAAAGCGAATGTTTTCCAAGGAATGTTCATCCCGAAAGTTGTAAAACTCATCACTTACTTCCGTATTGCCTCCACTCTGTATATACTCCACGAGTGAAATCACATACTGATAGATTCGGACAAAAATTTCATAATTCTCCCCGAAAATATCGCGCAATGTTTCTTGGTGTTCCTCCAATGGGATAAGCTGCGTAACTAACTTTGCATAGGACTGCTGGTCATCCTCCATTGCCTTCTCAAACAAATTCTTCCATTCCTCCGGCGCTTTATCCGGCTGTTCGATCAGCAGCGATATCCCTTTTAGCATCGCCAGTCTGTTAAATTCCGCATCAATCCCGATTGCATGGATTTTGTCTTCCTCCGCCTGCTGGCTGTTGTATTCATACAGCCACCGCCAGAGGTCGCGCTCCGCTTCTGCGTCGGTGTGCAGTCCTTTTTTGCACTCCAGCGCAAAGTTTAAAAATTCCTCATCTCCGGTCTGGATATAGTGGTCGATGAGCAGCCCTGCTCCCACTCCTTCCTCCATCAGAAGATAGTTGACTCCCTGATTTTCGTGCAGGTATTGCAGCATCATCTTTTTTGCCGGATAGATCATGGTTTGCTGGTGAATTTCTCCTGCAAAGAAAAAGCGGTAGCCGTCTGCCTTCCCGAAGGTTTTGTCATCCAGTCCCTGTTCGAAATCCACCTGTTTTGCATACTGATTTAAGTATCGTTCCACCTCTGTCCCGCCGCAGCCGGAAAATACGATTGCAAATATCAGCAGCAGCGAAACCAGTTTGGACACTTTCGAAACCTGTTTGTTTAACATTTTCAAACGCCTCTTTTCCGTATACTCACTTTTCTGCTCCAATGCAGAGATATTTGCAACCAGTCTACTCTTTCTCGTTCGAAAAAGCAATAGGATTCTATGGCGATTGACTCAAAAGACAAAACAGGAGCAAAAAATACATATTTTGCTCCTGTTTTTATGTTCTATATTTTAAAATATTCCCAATGCGATTATATCAAGAATACTCAGAGAAAAGAAAAAATCCCGGACACGATTGCATCCAGGATTTTTGGTGGGCGAGGGTGGATTCGGACCACCGAAGTCACTGACAACAGATTTACAGTCTGCCCCCTTTGGCCACTCGGGAACTCGCCCATATGAAATTGTTATGTCAATTTAGTGGAGCTGGTGGACGGACTCGAACCCCCGACCTGCTGATTACAAATCAGCTGCTCTACCAACTGAGCTACACCAGCGTATTGTGTGGGCAGCTCGTTAATTATATCATAACGATCTGCCCGCTGTCAATAGCTTGCACTAAATTTTTTGGTCGAGGCGACAGGACTTGAACCTGCGGCATCTTGGTCCCAAACCAAGCACTCTACCAAACTGAGCTACGCCTCGTCGAGCACAAGCATTATTATATCGCATCAAAATGATTTTGTCAACACCTTTTTTCAAATTTTTTCAATTTTTATTTCTTTTCTTATTTTCGTGACTACTCGCCTTCTTTTCTTCCAATATATAGGAAACAAATCTTGCCGTTTGACCCCTGTCTTTACTTGACTTCCCTTCTAAAATTGTTTATCATTAAACAATATAGAAAACCCTTTGAAAAACTAGTTTTAAGGTTCTTTTGAGAGCTTGTTTTTACTTTATCCGCGAGGAGGAACACAAGATGAACAACACCGAAAAAACAATGGAAAAAATTGTTGCTCTCTGCAAAGGCAGAGGCTTTGTGTATGCCGGCTCGGAAATCTACGGCGGTCTTTCCAACACATGGGACTACGGTCCGTTGGGCGTAGAGCTCAAAAATAACGTCAAACGCGCCTGGTGGAAACGCTTTGTTCAGCAGAATCCATATAACGTCGGTCTGGACAGCGCTATCCTGATGAACCCAGAGGTCTGGGTTGCTACCGGCCATGTCGGCGGCTTCTCCGACCCGCTGATGGACTGCAAAGACTGCAAAACCCGTCATCGTGCCGACAAACTGATCGAGGATTTCACCGGCAAATCCGCTGACGGCTGGTCCAATGAACAGATGATGAATTTCATCAAGGAAAACGGCATCAAATGTCCAAACTGCGGCAGCACCAACTTTACCGACATCCGCCAGTTCAACCTGATGTTCAAGACCTTCCAGGGTGTCACCGAAGATGCCAAGAGCCAGATTTATCTGCGTCCTGAAACTGCACAGGGTATCTTTGTCAACTTTGCAAACGTACAGCGTACCACCCGCAAAAAGCTGCCGTTTGGTATCTGCCAGATCGGTAAGTCCTTCCGTAACGAGATCACCCCAGGTAACTTCACCTTCCGTACCAGAGAGTTTGAGCAGATGGAGCTGGAGTTCTTCTGCAAACCGGACACCGACCTCGAGTGGTTCCAGTACTGGAAAGATTTCTGCCACAAATGGCTGCTGGATCTGGGCATGACCGACGAACATCTGCGTCTGCGTGACCACGAGAAAGAGGAGCTTTCCTTCTATTCCAAAGCAACCACCGACTTTGAATTCCTGTTCCCATTCGGTTGGGGCGAGCTGTGGGGCATCGCAGACCGCACCAATTACGACCTGAGCCGTCACAGTGAACATTCCGGCAAACCGATCGAATACTTTGACCAGGAGACCAATGAGCACTACATCCCATACGTCATCGAGCCTTCGCTGGGCGCTGACCGTGTTGTTCTGGCCTTCCTGTGCGACGCATACGACGAGGAAGTCATCGACGCAGAAAAGAACGACACCCGTGTTGTTCTGCACCTGCATCCGGCACTGGCTCCGTTCAAAGCCTGCGTCCTCCCACTATCCAAGAAACTGTCCGAGGAAGCAACCGCTCTGTACAACGAGCTGTCCGAGCACTTCATGGTAGACTACGATGAAGCTGGTTCGATCGGCAAACGTTACCGCCGTCAGGACGAAATCGGTACTCCATTCTGCATCACCTACGACTTCGAGTCCAAGGAAGATGGCTGCGTCACTGTTCGTGACCGCGATACCATGGAGCAGGAAAGAATCCCGATGAAGGATCTGACCCACTACATCATCAAAAAGCTCAAATTCTAGCAGGCTGAGCCTTGTACTTTCTGAGAAAGTACCAAAGCTGTTCGGCTTCGCCGCAATAGAGCTTGGTTCGAGCAAGAACAAAAGTTTTCGTCCACCTTTTACAAAAGGTGGTGGTGTCCAGAGGCAAAGCCTTTGGTCGCTCGTCGCAACGAGCGAAACACTTTATCCGTGAAAGCGCATTTTCGGGGGCTTGGACCCCTTTTGCAAGTGAAAAGGGGTCCAAAAACTGAAAGTTTATACTCTCTGGCCTTGTACTTTCTGAGAAAGTACCAAAGCTGTTCGGCTTCGCCGCAATAGAACTTGGTTCGAGCAAAAAACAAAAGTTTTACTCAATTTTTTTCAAAAAATTGCGGTTTCCAAAGGCAGAGCCTTTGGCGTACTCCGCAGAGTGCGAAAACTTCGGGTAAAATAAACATCACAAAGCAACAGAGGAATCTTCTTGGAAGAAGATTCCTCTGTTTTTCTTTATTTATGATTCCTGATAAGGCTCACACTCTTCCGAATCGGGCAGCAGCAAAATCTTCTGAAAATAATCGGTCAAACCCATCGCTGCTTTGTCGTCCGAAGTTTCTCTGTCCTGTGCCTGCTCCTCACCATAGCGAGTAAACGGACTTCCCTTTTCGTCCAGTGGAATAAAGGTGTCCTGTGCATAATAATCGCGGAATAAATACATGGGCATTTCGGATTGATATTCCATATAGTTATATCCCCAACGGGAATCTTCATTCTTCTGTAAAAATACCAGATAAATGGAACAAACTTCTCCTTTTATTGGAGAGCCATCCTCTTGCAGCTGCATGGCAAAACGATCGTAACTCTCATCAAATCTGTCCCCTGTATCAACCGCCGATTGAAGGACATGTGCTCCACCAAACTGTCCAAAGAACTTTGCATCCTCTGGAAGCTGTTCCAGTACAAAACACAGATTATCTGCCATCGCATTATCTCTGATTTGATGGGCATTTACTCCCTTTAATTTATTAAGTTCAAAATATTGTTCTGTTGCTGCCACATTTTTTGCATATTGCTCCGCCCACGGGAAATTTTCTCCAAACGCTTCCTTCATCTCTTCTGGGTATTCCTCCAACACCTTTGGAAATTCCCAGATTACCGTTTCATCTCCCTGCTTCATTCGTTCGATGGTCGGCTGAATCTCTTCTGCGGGAGTTACTGAATCATCCAGCAAAAGAGATAAGCCTTTTATCGTACATTTTGGATATCGTTCTATTTCTACGTCCAACCCGATAATATGTAATTTATCTTGTTGCGATTGTTGCTGATTATATTCGTACAACCACTGCCAGAACTCGTATTCCTCCTTGGTCCACGCCATTGTGTTTTCAATTTGATTCATCAAAAATTTTAATTTCTCATCATCCCCATTTTGAATATAATCATCGAGAAACATTCCATGTCCCATTCCAACTTCACAGATCAGGTAATCAACACCCTGCTTTTCATGGAGATACTGAATCAACATCTTTTTCGTTTGATACCCTTTGGTTTGAGCATGATACTCCCCTGCAAGGAAAACACGATAATCGGCATTGCCAAAGGTTTTATCATCGATTCCCTTTTCAAAATCAATCGTTTTTGCATACTTTGCATTGTAGTCTGCAACGCTGAGTATCTGTTGATTCTGACATCCCGTAAAACAAAAGCTAATTACCAGAATCGCCGCTAAAATCAACGACCATTTTTTCATCGAAACCCCTTCTTTCTTTTCGATAGATATTATATTAAATATAATATATAAATTCAATATAATATTACTATTTTTGTAACTAATCTTCATTTATTCTTCTTTTATTTCAGCAACTTTCCCCTATTTCAAACAATAGCCGCAGTCGATCGACTGCGGCTATTGTCAATTACTCTGACTTGATGACTACACTCACCTGAATCGGTGCAGAAACGCCTCCAAATTCATCCAGCGCTGTCAGCTCAAAGCTGTCGCTGCCTTTGGCACCTTCCTTCGGTGTGTAAACACAGCGTCCATCCTCAAAGCTGACCGTTCCCTGCAGCGGCTTTCTGCTGAGCGTGTAGACCACCTCTCCTCGCAGATTCTGCAGTGCTGCCGCCACTGAGGTCTGCGGCTGGGTCACACAGAACACATCCTGTACAATCGGGCGCTGGGCATTCTGCTGCTCCTCCACCTGAAAGGTCACACACAGCCGTGTGCGCTGACCCTGCATCACATCGCTGCTGTACAATGGGATAAAGCTGAACCACCCTGTTCCCGTGTCCTCATCGCCCTGTACATAACACAGCCGGTCCAGCTCGCTGCGCAGCAGGGTATCGTATACCTGAACCTCCACTCCGTCCAGCATCAGCTTGCCGCGTCCCTGGCTCGGTAGCGAAGTGATGGTGATTGCCGCAATCTCTCCGGTTTCCAGTCCCAGCCGCATCTCAAAGTAGGCGGCGGACAGCGGCACATTCTCTCCCGCAGGCAGCAAAATCGGATACACTGCGCTTTCCATCCGCTCCTGTTGAGTAACCTCGTCGGCAGATACCGGCAAAATCATCGACATCATCAACACAGCCGCCAGTATGACGGCTCGAATTCTCTTTTTCATCGCTTCCATCCTTTCATCCTGAAATGACTTCTCTGGATTTGCAAAAATAGTATTCCTGATTTTTTCTCGATTACCAGCGCCAGATTCTGGACGCAAAATCCGGTGAAAGCTCTCAACAAAATTCCCATTTCAAATCCTGCTGTATCGACCATTCTTTGGCATTTTTCCAGAGTTTTTATCCGCGCATCGAATTTTGGACAGCGGTTATTTACAAATGATGATTTCTATTCTATAATGTACAGTAAATTATTTGTTTGTAATCAATCCGATTGAAAGGACGGTGTCTTCATGTCACATCAAAACGTGCTCATCCTGGACTTCGGCGGCCAGTACAATCAGCTGATTGCCCGTCGTGTTCGTGATCTGGGCGTTTACTGCGAAATCATCCCTTACAAAAAAGCCACTGTTGAAAAAATCCGCGAATATTCCCCGATTGGTCTGATCTTCACCGGCGGTCCAAACAGCGTCTATGCTGAAAATGCACCGCAGATTGATCCAGCCATCCTGTCGATGGGTGTTCCTGTGCTGGGTCTGTGCTACGGCTGCCAGCTGATCGCTCACACTCTGGGCGGCAAGGTAGAAACCGCTCCATCCAGAGAATTTGGCAAAACTGCAACCCAGTTTAACACCACTTCCCCACTGTTTGCGGATCTTCCGGCAGAAGCAACCACCTGGATGAGCCACGTTGACTATGTCGGCAAGCTTCCGGAAGGTTTCGAGAGCATTGCACACACCGATCACTGTCCTGTTGCTGCTATGCAGAATCTGGACAAAAAGGTCTTTGGCTTCCAGTATCATCCAGAGGTAGAGCACACCCAGAACGGCAGCAAGATGCTGCGCAACTTCCTTTATAATGTGTGCGGCGCAGTCGGCGACTGGAGCATGAAGGACTACTGCAACACCGCCATCAATCAGGTTCGTGAAAAGGTCGGCGACGGCAAGGTTCTGCTGGCACTGTCCGGCGGCGTTGACAGCTCGGTTGTTGCAAAACTGCTCTCCAAGGCAATCGGCAACCAGCTGACCTGCATCTTTGTTGACCACGGTCTGATGCGCAAAAACGAAGGCGATGAAATCGAAGCTGTATTCGGCAACGGCGACATCAACTTTGTCCGCGTCAATGCTGAGGAGCGTTTCCTGGGCAAACTGGCTGGTGTCAGCGAGCCGGAGAAGAAACGTAAGATCATCGGCGAAGAGTTTATCCGTGTCTTTGAAGAAGAAGCTAAGAAGATCGGCAAGGTCGACTTCCTCGCACAGGGCACCATCTATGCAGACGTTGTAGAATCCGGTTCTGGCGACGCTGCTGTTATCAAGTCCCATCACAACGTAGGCGGTCTGCCGGACTATGTTGACTTCAAGGAGATCATCGAGCCGCTGCGCCTGCTGTTCAAGGATGAAGTTCGCGCACTGGGCAGAGAGCTGGGTCTGCCGGATTATCTGGTCAACCGTCAGCCATTCCCAGGTCCTGGACTTGCTATCCGCGTAATCGGCGAAGTTACCAAGGAAAAACTGGACGTCCTGCGTGAAGCAGACTTTATCTTCCGCGATGAGATTGCAAAAGCTGGTCTGGACAAATCCATCCACCAGTACTTTGCCGTTCTGACCAACATGCGTTCGGTCGGCGTCATGGGTGACTTCAGAACCTATGATTATACCTTGGCACTGCGTGGTGTCACCACCTCCGACTTCATGACCGCTGACTGGGCAAGAATCCCTTACGAGGTTCTGGACAAGGTTTCGGTTCGTATCGTCAACGAGGTTGACCACATCAACCGCATCTGCTACGACATCACCTCCAAACCACCGGCAACCATTGAGTGGGAATAATTTGATTCTTTTATAATATCAAGTAAAAAGAGCTAACTGACAGATCAATGTCAGTTAGCTCTTTTTTATACAGATTCTGTTTCAAATGATTTTAAGGTTTTCCCTTCTTTTGTTTTCCATTGCTGTGGACCACTGATACTATAGCCTGCAGCAAATGCAGCAGCCGCCGTAGAGCTGGAAAACAATTTGTCATTTTGAAGCACTCCGCCTTTAATTTCTCCCGATGCACGACTTTGAGCCAGCTTTTTCCTGATTCCATTTTGCAAAGAGTTCGCCGCCACTTCATGAATACAGGAACCCTTTAAAAGTACAAAACCATCGGTTGTTCTCATTCCATACGCTTTTCCAGACCCTGCAGAAATTGAAAATATGGGATTCTCTCCTTGATTATTGGGTTGTTCCTCCGAATATGATTCAAACGCTTTATGTCCCAGCGCATTAATCAATATTTTTGCGTTATAAATGAATTCTTCGAGTTCGGCCTGCTCTGCTTCAGAAACAGAAGATTTTGTAGGAGTATTGCTATTATCGATGGAATACCTGTCACACTCTTTTGCAAGAGTATAGAACCGATTCTCTAAATATTTTATGTGAGCTTTGTTAAGATTTGAATCTTTGCTAATAAATGCAATCGCTTCGTTCCAATTATCTTTTTTCTCAAGATGTTGCTTGAGGCGTTTGATAATATCTTCTGCCTCACCAATGTAAATCAGAGGCCGATCTTTTGCATCGTCATAACCGAACAAGAAATATACACCAGGAGAGGCAAGTTCACTGCGCTTCTCGCTTTCTTTAATCATGTTTCTTGGCAGCTTATAAGCAATGCCTGTCCAGTTTGACAACTCACATATCCATCGTCCATTCGGTGTTCCATCAACAAGAAAAAGCTGGATTCGTTTCCCAAATGTCAAACCTAGCACCTCCCCCATCTATCATACCAATCTTCTTTTCCAAAGTATATCATAGTCGATATCACATCGCAACAAACCCAGCCTGCTCTGCAAAGTTCTGTCAGAGAGACAGTGGACAAACAACGCTGCCTTTCTTCCTCTCCATTTTTGGGTATCTGCTCTCCTCATTTTTTGTATGAGCGGTGAAAAATTAAACATCATTTCCCAACAATCGTCTGATTTTTTCGTGAAGATTATTTGAAGATTTTTGCTTGATAATAGGGATGATTTTACATGTCATTCCTTTTGTCTTTTTCTCCTTTGTTGTATTTTTATTCATTGTATTAATTCGATGGATTTTTAGTTTTGCACTTCTTCTGGCTTTACAATACACATTTTTATCCTTCATAAACTTTTTACAATTTACGAATTACCTGATTTCCCTCTCAAAATCCATTCTCAAAAAGCACAATTATTTTATTTAAAAAATGGTTCCCTCGATGAATTGGACAAAAATATGTCGATAAAGGGAAAAGTGTTTGTAAAAAGACAATCTTCTGAAAGAATTTGTCAATCTTAAAATCCCATATGATTTATAAAAACTATTTGATAATTCCAAATTCATCCGATAAACTGAAGTTGCATATTGTGCATGATTTGTATTTAATTGTATAAAAAATATCTGAATATTACAAAAAATATAAATCTGCACATCACTGTTCTTACAGGGAGAACGGTCACAATAAGAATGGAGGCACCAGCGATGAAGAAAAAAATTCTTGCTCTGTTGATGGCTGCTGCAATGATGATGGCTGCTACAGCCTGCGGCTCTACCGAAACAACAGAAACAAGCACAGGGGAAACAACCACTGAAACAACAGAAACCGAAGAAAGCACAACCACCGAAGAGACCTCTGCTGAGGAAACTTCCAACGAAAACAACGACACCTTCACCGTAGCAATCAGCTACATGCCAGATACCCTGGCACCACACTCCGGCGGCTCGGACGACTACACCTCGATGACCCGCCCTCTGTACGATAAACTCTTTATCGAAAACAACGACGGCGGTCTGGACTACTATCTGGCAGACAGCCTGGAAATTTCCGAAGACGGCAAAACCTACACCGTTCACATCCGTGACGATGCAAACTGGTCCGATGGTACCCCAATCACCACCGCTGACATTCAGTTCTGCGCAGATTACTCCGTCCACAAATATGGATACAACCGCTACATCCGTGTCAATGGCGTTGAAGGCAGCATGAACATCATCGACGACAAAACCATCGAGTTTGTTCTGCCAGAACCATACAACTATCAGATCGTTACTCTGTCCGGCATGAACGTTTACCCAGCTCATGTCTTTGACGGCGATCCAGCAGCTCTGGAAAACTCCACCGAGTACTACAGCACCCCAGGATTTGTTACCTCCGGAGCTTACACCGTTACCGAAATCAATGAGGACAGCTTTGTCTGCACCGCAAGAGACGACTATTACAGAGGCACTCCGCAAGTTCAGAAAATCGTTATGAAGGTTATCGGTTCCGGTTCCACCAAAGCAATCGCTTTTGAAAATGGCGAAATCGACTACATGCGTATTACCACTGTTGATGAGCTGGAAAAATACAGCTCTCAGCCAGACAAATACAACATCTATTCCTTCTCTGAAGCAAGACTGAACTACCTGCAGGTCAACCCATTTGGCCCAGCAAACCTGAATGACGAGCAGCGCGAAGCACTGTTCTATGCTATCAACGGTGACGAAGTCATCGACGCAGCTTACGGCTCCGATGAACTTGCTACCAATCCAAACTCACTCCTGACTCCAGATCAGACCCTTTACAACCCAGACACTCCAGACTACGTTTTCGATCTGGACAAAGCAAAAGAACTGGCAGAATCCTCCGGTCTGTCCGGCATGACTCTGACCTACATCTACAATGCTGACCGTCCAAACATGGAAGCTGTCGCAGTCGTTCTGCAGCAGCAGCTGGCTCAGATCGGCGTTAACCTGCAGATCGAAGGCATGGATTCCACTTCCTTCTTCCAGAGATTCTTTGCTGCTTCCTCCTACGGCTTCAATGGCCAGGAAACCACTTGGGATCTGGGCACCAACGGTTGGGATTCGATGCGCGGTACTACTCTGAACCAGGCATACAGCTACCTGAATCAGGCTGACAACGCTTGGGGTCTGACCGACACCTGCGGCGAGCTGGCAGTTCAGGTAAACACCACCTCCGATCCTGAAGAAGCTCAGAAGCTGGCAGATGAAGTTGTTCAGCTGGCTCTGGATCAGCACCGCATCTACCCACTGACCTACACCAACTATGTCATGGTATCTCAGAAGAATGTAACCGGTCTGGACTGCAGCCCGATCGTTCCTGAATTTATCGACTACCTGGGTATTTCTGTCAACGGCTAATCAATTTTCTCAATCAAAAAACAGTCCTTGACCCCAAGGACTGTTTTTTAATAAGGAAAGGAAAGACAAATGTTAAAGTATTGTTTAAAGAAAGTTGGACAGTTGGCAATCGTCATGCTGCTGATCTCCTTTTTCTCCTTTGCTATCATCGACCTGGCACCTGGCGACATCTCTTCCATGTACCTGACAGAGGATATGACAGAGGAAGAGAAACAGATTGTTATTGAGAAACTTGGTCTGGACAAAAGCATGGGAGAGCAGTATCTGTCCTGGGCAGCCGAAGCTCTGCAAGGAAACTTTGGCGTCTCGCTGTCCTATAAAACCCCTGTTATGCCGATGCTGCTCAAGCGTCTCCCTTCTACCATCCTCCTGATGGGTACCTCGCTGGTGGTATCCCTCGTTCTATCCATACCACTGGGTCTGATTGCCGGCTATAAGAAAAACACCTGGATCGACAACGCAATCAGCGGATTTGCCTATATCGGCATGTCCATCCCTTCCTTCTACTTTGGTATGCTGCTCATCATTTTATTTACCGCCAAGCTGCACATTCTGCCGTCCTCCGGTATGCATACCGTCGGTGTCGATACCCCGCTGGATACCTTCATCCACATGATTATGCCGGTGCTCACCATGGCGCTGGGCACCATGGCCTCCAAGATCCGCTATGTGCGCGCAAACACCATCGGACAGCTGAGCGAAGAATATGTCCTGGCAGCCAAAGCAAAGGGCACCACTCCTGCCGAGATTCTGCGCAAACACGTTCTGAAAAACACCCTGCTGCCAATCATCACCATCATCGGCATGAACCTGGCATCGCTGGTCTGCGGCTCGTTCATCATCGAGAGCGTCTTTGGCTGGCCTGGCGTCGGCAGCTTTGCGATGGAAGCCATCGGAAAGCGTGACTATCCGGTCATCATGGCCTACGTCATGCTCTCCGGCTTTATCCTGGTCGTCGGCAACTTTGTCGCAGACATTTTGTATTCGTTTGCAGATCCGAGAATCAAAAGGGGGATTGACGTAGCAAATGGAAAATAAGATCGTCATTCATGAAAATTCCTTCCAGCGCATGGAAAAAAAGCCCAAAGAGCTGGGCACCGTCTATCACCGCAGCCTCTGGAAAGATATTGTCAATGAAATCAAGTCCAATCCGGTGGCAGTCTTTGCCGTCATCTTTTTGATTATCATTATCATTGCTGCACTGCTGGCTCCTTTAAGTCCTTACGATCCCAACAAGCTGGATCTGGCAAACAAGTTTGCTGCACCTTCCTCGGAGCATTTCTTCGGCTGTGATGCCTATGGCCGCGACTACTTCACCCGCGCACTCTACGGCGGCCGCGTTTCGCTGCTGGTCGGCTTCTGCGCTATGCTGGTCACCGTCTTTATCGGCACCACCATCGGCATCTTCTCCGGCTATATCGGTGGAAAACTGGATATGCTGCTGATGCGCTTTACCGATATCTTCCTTGCTCTGCCGAGTATGCTGTTGATGATCGTGCTCAACACCATCCTGAAGCCTGGCATGGTCACCCTGATTCTGGTGCTCAGCCTGTTCTCCTGGGCTTCGGTTGCCCGTATCACCCGCGCAGAAACAATGTCCCTAAAAGAGCGTGACTTTGTCATCGCTTCCAAAAACCTGGGTGCCGGAAGCGTCCTCATCGCGGTCAAACATATCCTGCCAAATATCCTCGGTCCGGTCATCGTTGCTGCCAGCCTTGGCGTTGCAAGCGCCATCCTGACCGAATCCTCCCTGAGCTTCCTCGGCCTTGGCATCTCGATCCCACATGCCTCCTGGGGCAGCATGCTGCAGGAAGCACAGACCTATATTCTGGACAAACCGCTGCTGGCAGTCTACCCTGGTCTGCTCATCCTGCTCACCGTTCTCAGCTTTAACATTCTGGGCGACGTGCTCCGCAGCGCGCTGGAACCAAAGATCGTAAAATAAGGAGGAAATCATGAGTACACTGGTAAATGTCAAAAACCTTTCCGTCTCTTATTTTACCTATGCCGGTGAGGTTCAATCTGTCCGCGGTATCAGCTTTGATATCGAAAAAGGAAAAACAACCGCTCTCGTCGGTGAATCCGGCTGCGGCAAATCGGTCACCTCCAAATCGCTGCTGGGCCTGATTGAAAAACCAGGCGTCATTAAGGAAGGCAGCCAAATTTTCTACGAAGGCAAAAACATTCTGGAATTTAAGGACAAGGAATGGTTTGCGTTCCGCGGCAAGGAATGCTCGATGATCTTCCAGGATGCGCTGGTCTCGCTCAATCCAACCATGATGGTCGGCAAACAGATCATGGAAAACCTGCAAAACCACAACGATGCTCACCTGTCCCAGTCCGAAATCCAAAAGAGAGCGCAGGAGATGCTGGATCTGGTCGGTATTCCCGATTCCCACGCCTGCATGAACAAATATCCGCATGAGCTCTCCGGCGGTATGCGCCAGCGCGTCATGATCGCCACTGCGCTCATCACCAATCCCAAGCTGCTGATTGCCGATGAGCCGACCACTGCGCTGGACGTCACCATCCAGGCACAGATTCTGGAACTGATGAAGCAGCTCCAGAAAAAGCTCGGCATGGCGATCATCATGATTACCCATGACCTCGGTGTCGTCGCTGACATCGCCGACGAGATCGTCGTCATGTACGCCGGCAAAATCGTGGAACGCGGAAGCAATGAGGAAATCTTCTACAATCCGCGCCATCCTTATACCTGGGCACTGATGAACTCGGTTCCTCGTCTGGACCTAGATAATAAGCAGGAGCTGGTCACCATCGAAGGCAGCATTCCTGATATGATTAACCCTCCCAAGAGCTGTGCCTTCTGCAGCCGCTGTCCTTATGCGATGAATATCTGCGCAGAATACGAACCGGAAACCGTCGACCTGGGCAACGGCCATCAGGTTGCCTGCTGGCTGACCGATCCTCGCGCCGATATCACCGGTGTACCGTTCCATGCTGGAGGTGGCAAACATGAATAACAGACCTGTGGAACTGGAGGTAACCAACCTCTGCAAATACTATAACGCCGGAAGAAAACGTGTCCTGAAGGCGGTCGACGACATCTCCTTTGTCATCCACAAGGGCGAAACATTGGGAATCGTCGGTGAGTCCGGCTGCGGCAAAACCACCTGCGGTAAAACCTGCATCGGCATGTTGCAGCCAACCAGCGGCCAGGTAAAATATCAGGGCAAGGATGTCCACCACCTCACCAAAAAGGAGCGCTTTGACTTCAGCGGCAAGGTGCAGATGATCTTCCAGGACCCTTATGCTTCGCTGGACCCTCACCAGAAGGTCTATGACATCGTCGCTGAGGGCATTCGCATCCATAAGCTGGCACAGACCAAAGAGGAAGAGGAGCGCATGGTACTGGAGCTGCTGGACATGGTCGGACTGAACTCGGAACATGCCATGAGAAACGTCCATGAGTTTTCGGGCGGTCAGCGTCAGCGCATCGGCATCGCCAGAGCGCTCGCTGTCAATCCGGAGTTCCTATTCTGCGACGAGCCGATCTCTGCGCTGGACGTTTCGATTCAGGCACAGATCATCAACCTGCTGATGAAGCTGCAGAAGGAAAAGGATCTGACCATGCTGTTCATCGCCCACGACCTCTCGATGGTCAAACATATCTCCGACCGCATTGCAGTTATGTACCTGGGCAATATGGTCGAGCTCTCTCCTTCCAGCGACCTGTACCGCAAACCGCTGCATCCATACACCGAGGCACTGCTGTCCGCAGTGCCGATTGCAGACCCCAAAGCCTCGCGTGAGCGCAAAAAAATCATGCTCACCGGTGATGTTCCCTCTCCGGTCAATCCGCCGACGGGCTGCCGTTTCAGCGGACGCTGCAGCAGATGTACCGACATCTGCCTGAATAAACGTCCGGAACTCAAGGAAATCGAGCCAGGCCACTTTGTCGCCTGCCATCTTTATAACAACCTTTAAAGACCATATTTTATATTGAAGGAGGAATTTTCCCATGGAAGTCATCAAAACACTCCCTGAAATTTTTGAGGAATTTAGCGAACAGCGCCGCAATTCCTTTTTGCACGCCTATGAAACCAAACAGAAGAACATTCCTTTCGTCGGTACCTTCTGCACCTACACTCCTACCGAGATCATCATGGCTGCCGGCGCTATTCCGGTCGGTCTGTGCTCCTTCTCTGATGAAACCATCTCCGATGCAGAACAGGATCTTCCCCGCAACCTCTGCCCGCTGATTAAATCCAGCTATGGCTTTGCCAAGACCCAGAAATGTCCGTTCTTCTACTTCTCCGACCTGATCATCGGCGAAACCACCTGCGACGGCAAAAAGAAGATGTACGAGATGCTGGGCGAAATCAAGGACACCTACATCATGGAGCTGCCAAACCGTCAGTCGATCATGGGCCGTAAGCTCTGGAGAGAAGAGGTTATCGCCCTGAAAAACAAGCTGGAAGAAAAATTCGGCGTCGAGATCACCGAGGAAAAGGTTCGTGAACAGGTTAAACTCTCCAACCAGAACCGTCTGGCTCTGCGCCACTTCTATGAGCTGATGAAGCTCGATCCGCCTCCGATGGCAGGTGCAAACCTCTACGGCGTTCTGTACGGTTCCAGCTTCAAGTTTGACCGCCAGAAGGCCATCGACGAGGTCAACGCACTGACCGAGCGCATCAAGAAGGAATACGACGAGGGCAACCGTCCAATTCCAAAACGTCCGCGTATTCTGGTCACCGGCTGTCCAATCGGCGGCAACGCCATGAAGGTCGTCAAGAGCATCGAGGCAAACGGCGGCAACGTTGTCTGCTTCGAAAACTGCGGCGGTGCAAAATCGGTCGATGAGCTCGTCAACGAGTACGCCGACGATATTTACCAGGCAATCGCAGACCGCTACCTCAACATCGGCTGCTCCTGCATGACACCGGATGACAACCGCTTCAAGCTGCTGGGCCGTCTGCTGGACGAATACAAGATCGACGCTGTTGTCGAAGTTATTCTGCAGGCCTGCCACACCTACAACGTCGAGTCCTACAACATCAAACGCTTTGTCACCAGCAAAGGCCTGCCTTATATGTGCGTAGAGACCGACTACTCCTCTGCGGACATCGGCCAGCTCAATACCCGCTGTGCTGCTTTCATCGAAATGCTCTAATCTTTTGTCTCCAAGATTTCCTTAAAAAAACAGGACCTGCATTGGGATTTTCCAATGCAGGTCCTGTTTTTTTAAGGGTGTATTAAGCTTCTTCCTGGTTTTCATCGTAATATTGAGCCTGTGCGTTCCACAGTTCATAATATTTTCCGCTTTCGTCCGCAACCAGCTGGTCATGGGTTCCCTTCTGAACCACGGTGCCATGGTCAAAAACTGCGATTTCGTCGCAGAATTTGCAGGAGGAAAGACGGTGGCTGATGTAAATCGCCGTTTTATCCTCGATAATCTCATTAAACTTGCTGTAAATTTCTGCCTCTGCCATCGGATCGAGCGCCGCGGTCGGCTCGTCGAGGATGATAAACGGCGCATCCTTGTACAGTGCTCTGGCAATCGCAATCTTCTGCGCCTCGCCGCCGGAGACCTCCACGCCTTCCTTGTCCAGATCCTTGTACAGATAGGTGTCCAGCCCATACGGCATCCGCTCCATGCGCTCGGCAAAGCCGGCGTTTTTCAGCGATACCATCACGCGCTCCTTGTCATAGGATGCTGCACCCGCTACGTTTTCGCCCAGCGGCAGCGCCATCAGCTGGAAATCCTGAAATACCACCGAGAAGATGTCGATATAATCGTCGTACCGGTATTTGCGGATATCGATGCCGTTTAATAAAATCTTACCTTCGGTCGGGTCGTACAACCGGCAGAGCAGCTTGATAAAGGTGGTCTTGCCCGAACCGTTCATTCCCACCACGGCAAGACGTTCTCCCACCTTAAACTTCATGCTGACATGGCGCAGCGCCCACACATCGGTGCCAGGGTATTTGAAGGATACATCCTTAAATTCCACCTCATACTGGCGGTCGGCACGCTTCTCGGTGGTCAGGCTGCCCTGATACATCTTGTTTGGAACATCCAGAAATGCAAAGTTCTGTTCCAGAAAGGCAGCGTTTGCACGCATCACGCCAAACTGTTCCAGCAGGTCGGCGATGCCTAAAAACAGGTTGTTGATGGCGCCCACATACTGGGTGACCGAACCGACACCAAACGCGCCCGCCCATGCTTTCAGGCAGACAAACAGGTACACCACACCGGTCAGAATAACGGCAACACTTCGGGAAGCCATCATCCAAAGACCGCGCGGACCGCGGGACATTTTTGCAAGAACAGAATCGGTGCTGAAAACTTTGTTTCCCAGCATATATTTCCTACCGACTCTTTCCTCCTGGTTATAGATTCTCATGTCAGCCGCACGTTTTCTGTCCTGCGCTAAAAAGCCATAGAAATCAAACAACCGATTTCCATATCGGGCTATTTCCGCCCACTGGGTCCAATATGCATTTGATTTGTTTGCACACATCGGAGACAGCAGTGCAATCCCCAGCATCAGCACCACCATCAACACTGCACAAAGAGGATGGTTGAGCAGCGTAAGAGCACCCTCCGGCACCGGCAGTACAAACAGACTTACCGACAGGACAACACCGCCGAGGATACGCAGAACAGCCAGCAACATTTTTTCAAATCCATCCATATTAATCCAAAATCCCCAGCCATTCCAACCACGATTCTGTTTAATCTGGGAATACAGGTCATAAACCTGCTGACGGTCCACATCGGCATAATCCAGCGTCATCCACTTTTCCATCCAGATGCGGTCGTACAATCGGTCTGCACTGGCCTTTTCACAGTTGTACCAGCGGTTGAGAACACCTGTACACAACGAGAGCAATGCAGCAGACACCAACTGAATCACAACCAGCTGGAATAAACGTTCGGGGCTTCGATTTCCTGCCAGCTCGTTGATAATCTGCGCAGAAAGCCAGATGGTGACATAGGGACTCAGCGCTTTCAAAATCGAATAGAAGGTGCAGGAAACAAAGTACTTCGGACACAGCTTTGCCCAGATTTTCAGGGCGCGCAGATTTCTTTCCCAGGCAATTTTATAGGAAACCTTATTCTCCATCCTGACAATCTCCTTCCTTGTAATACTGGCTCTGCACCTCAAACAGGTGCGCATACCCGCCGTTTGCCGCCAGCAGCTGTTCATGGGTTCCTTCCTCCACGATGGCTCCATGCTCCAAAAACAGGATGCGGTCGCAGAAGCGGGTGGACGCCAGGCGGTGGGAGATAAACAGCGAGGTCCTTCCATGGGTCATTTCGCTGTATTTCATGTAGATATCGTTCTCGGCAATCGGGTCGAGCGCCGCGGTCGGCTCATCCAGAATAATCAATGGCGAATCCTTGTACAACGCCCTTGCCAGCATCAGACGCTGGGTCTGGCCGCCGGACAGCTCGATGCCGTCCTCGAACACTCTGCGCCCAACCTTGGTTTCCAGCTGCTTTGGCTGCGAGCGAATCTTCTCGGTCAGTCCTGCCTGTTCCAGACAGTCCCATACCTTCGGAATGTCGATGCCTTCCACCCGCTGAGCGACGTTTTCGGCGACACTTGCCTCCAGCACCGAGAAATCCTGAAAGACCGCTTCAAACAGCTCGTAGTAGTCGCGGCGGTTATATTTGCGGATGTCCTCACCGTTTAAAAGAACTCTGCCCTCAGTTGGGTCCAGGAATCCGCATACCAGTTTGACCAGTGTGGTCTTGCCGGCACCGTTTAAGCCGACAATCGCCAGCTTCTCACCAGGGTGGATGGTCAGATTCATCTTCGAAATGGTGTCCTTTTGTGCTTCGGGATAGCGATAGGACACATTTTCCAGCTTGATTTCATACTTCCTGTTCATATCCTTTGCAAGCGGCTCACCGTCCTCAAAGCAAAACGGCTCCGGCCATTCCAAAAACTGACGCACAATGGAAAGATCCAGACTCTGCTTGTGCAGAATCGAAAACTGGTCCAGAATACCGGTCACCCACTGGGTAAAGCCGCTGACCGCGTTAAAATAGAGCAAAAACTGCGATACCGGCAGTCCCTGATCGAGCACCAGTCCAATCAGGTAGACATAAGCGATGCCATTTCGGGCAAACGCCAGCAGCAAATCCACCACATTGGTCCAGAGATAGGTTTTCTCTCTCTTTTCCAAAAACGCCCGATACAACGAAAAGGTGCTGTTCCAGAGATCATCCAGCCAGCTGCGAAGCCCAAAGATGCGGACATCCTTTGCAAAGGCTCTGTTTTCCGACTGAAACCGGATATAATCCATCTGCTGATTGTATTTGATTTCTTCCTCCCTGTGGCGATATCCCCACTCGTTGATGCGCTTGTTGATAAAATAACCGGCCACCGTTGTCGCCAGAACCACAAGGATCAGTCCCAAATTTAACGTAGACAGCAGCGCCAGATAAACCGCAAATCCCAGCACATTGGTCAGAATGTCGGTCCATGTCGTCCAGATTGCTTCAACCGAATCCCTGTTAGCGGAGCAGGCGCGAGATGCTTTCTTGCTATACTCGATAAACCTTGTGTCCAGAAGGTTTGCAAAGGAGGTCTCTGCCAGCTTCTGATTGAGCATGTTGATAACTTTAATTCGGACATCTACCCGGCCAAACAAGGTGTTTTCTGTAAAATAGGCTTTGAGCGCAGACACAGCCAGCAGTACCACACTAAACCCCAGGATGGTGGAAACCAGTTCCCCAAGCGGCGCCATCGTTTCGACCTTTTGCAGAATCATCGGCGCAATCAGCAGCTCGGTGATGGTCACACCCGCTGTTGCCGCCGCCAGAGCGACACAGAGAAAAAGCACGAGTTTATTATCTTTCCAGGCAACTTTCACCATGAAGCCGGTGTTCTGCCACATGTTATATTTTGGCTTTTGCAGTTGATTCGTTTTCATCCTTTTCACCTCGGTTTTATCTTAGCATAAAAAACGTCCCCGTGTTCATTTCGGGGACGAATTGTTCCTATTGGGGGACGAATTGCAAAATTACCCTTCGACTGGGTCCTGCGGGAGCAAAATTTCGGTGGTGAAAGCGCCGTCCTCACTGTTGCGGCTGAGGTAACCGCCGTGACGCTCGACGATGTTGTCGATGCGCACCAGTCCAAAGCCGTGACCTTCTCCCTTGCTGGAAGCAAACCGACCCTTAACCTTTGTTAGCTTTCCCTTTGCGGTAAAATTGGTAAACGAGATGTACAGCTGGGTGTTCTTCATGTCCATATAGACGCGGATCATCCGCTCCTCCGGCGGCAGCGCAAGGCTTGCCTCGATGGCATTGTCAAACAGGTTGCCAATGATGCAGCACAGGTCGATCTCCGGCGTGGTGAGTGCCAGCGGAATGTTGGCGTCGGCGTGGACCTCAATGTCGTGCGACTTTGCCAGCGAAATCTTGCTGTTGAGGATGGCGTCGCACATAGGATTGCCCGACTTGACCACCGTGTCGACGGTGGTCAGATCCTTGTCCAGCTCATCCAGATACAGACGGATGGCCTCCCAGTTTTCGCTGGCGGCATAGGCTTTCATCGTCTGGATATGGTTGCGGTAGTCGTGCCGCCAGCCGCGAATCTGGTTGTACATGTTCTCTACCTCTCGGTAGTGGGTTTCGATCAGCTCCCGCTGATAGTCTGCGATCCGTCGGTCGATCATATTGGCGATAAAGTGCAGTTTCATGCCGACCCTCCTTTACAGACGGGCGATAATCGCCCGATTGAGCGGTTCATACTGTCCGCGCGGCAATGGAAGCCTTGTTCCATCGGACAAGGTGACCTCGGTTTTGGTGACCTTCTGGACGCAGGTCAGATTGAGGATGCAGCTGCGCCCGATGCGTAAAAACCGCTCGTCCAGCTGCGGCTCAAACTCAGCCAGTGCACGCTTGAGGGTATAGTCCTGCTTTGCATGGACGGTGACATAGTTGTGCTGCACATCCAGATAGCGAATTTCATACAAGGGCACCCGCACCATCTCGCCGCTCAATTCCAGCAGGATGGTCTTTTCATTTTTCTGCAGTTTTTCCGCGGCACGGCTGAGCACTTGTTTTAATTTTGCAGGCTGTACCGGCTTAATCAGATAGTGCAGTGCCGCTACATCATAGCCTTCGGCGATATATTCCGAATAGCCACTGATAAAGACAATCTGCACCGCCTCGTTTTCTTTGCGGACGGTCTTTGCCATCGTGACTCCGTCCATCTGACCCATTTCAATGTCCAGCAGCAGAATATCCCAGCATTTGTCCTCGGAATAGCGGAACAAAAACGCCTCCGCCGACGAAAAAAGTTCGGTCTGCGGCTCCTCCAGCCGGTTTTCCTGTGCCCACTCTTTGACGATGGACACGATCAGTTCTCCATCGGCAGCACAGTCGTCACAGATGGCAATACGATAGCTCATGCACTTCTCCCTCTCTGCAAATCATTCTGTTCTCTATTGTATCAACTCTCCCAACAAAAGGCAATGAAAATAAAACGCTGCTGAAAACACAAAAACCGGAGTGAAAATCACTCCGGTTTTTGCATGGGGGTTTATTTTATATGAAAATGGATTACTCCTGCTTCTGGCATCCTGCGCAGCCGTGAGAACACTTCCACAGCCGATCCGCTGTCGGTGTCCAGTTTTTGGCATAGTCGATACATTTGCCGCACAGGTGTTCTGCACTCTCCGGCGATTCCAGATCGGTCGAATGGGCGCCCGTCCTTCTGACCATTTCCTGCAATTTTTCTGGATTTTCCAGCATTGGGCATGGGCGCAGATGGTTTTCATTAAACGGCTGACCGTCATGGTAAGCCATAAACAACGGCGAGGTCAACGCCTGCAACAGGGTCTTTTCACGGATGTTGGAATCCGAATAATGGATAAAGACGCACGGTTCAATATCGCCGTTTGGATTGATATGCAGATAGTTTCTTCCGCCGGCAATACATCCGCCGACATACTCACCGTCGTTTTGGAAGTCGATGGTGAAGATCGGTTTGGTTTTGCGGTATTCACGAATGCGATGATACATCTGCTCTCTTTGCTGAGGTGATGGAAGCAGATCTGCAACAGCGCCATTGCCAACCGGCATATAATGGAAAAACCACGCAAATTTCGCTCCCCATTTTACCAGCTGATCGATAAACTCCTCCGAGCTGATCGAATCCAGGTTCTGGCTGGTGTAGCAGCAGGAAACACCGAACGGCAGTTTTTTGCGTTTGAGAATCTCCATAGCGCGAACAACTTTCTGATAGGTTCCTTTGCCACGGCGGGCATCGGTGGTTTCCTCTCCACCTTCTACACTGATTGCCGGAATAAAGTTTTTGATCCGCAGCATCTCGTCGGCAAATTCTTCATCAATCAGGGTTGCATTGGTAAATGCCAGGAATTCACAGTCGCTGTGCTTGTTGCACAATGCGATCAGATCGCGTTTCCGCATCAGCGGCTCGCCGCCGGTATAGATGTACATATAGACGCCCATCTCTTTGCCCTGTGTGATGATCGAATCAATCTCGTCAAAACTGAGGTTCAGACGGTTGCCATATTCTGCTGCCCAGCATCCGGTACAATGCATATTGCAGGCAGAGGTTGGGTCCAGCAGAATTGCCCACGGAACATTGCAGTGATATTCCTCCATCACCTTTTCTCTCTTTTCTGCCCAATCCAGGTTTGCATTTATAATAAAGTTCTCAAAGAATTTGCGGATGATCTGAGGGTCGATGTCTGTCCACACACTTTCGATCAGTTCAAACCAGTTGTTGTCCTGATCCTCCAAAATTTCTCGAAAGACCTTTCTTTGAGGGGCATAGACCGATTCCGGCAAAACCTTATCAATCATTTCCATCAGTTTTGGAAGGTTCGTTTTCGGGTCCTTTTCCAGATAATCATATGCTTTTCTCATTCCAAGATTCATCATTTTTGCAGAAAAACTCATACATTTCACTCCTTTGATTTTTCTGAAATAGCTTATTCTGATTGTAACTCCCTGTTCCCATCTGAACAATAGACAAAAAGAATCGGGTGTCTAAACTTTAGACACCCGATTTTCTTTGTCTATTTTGTTTCTTCGAATTTTTCCAGTGTATAAGCAATACTTCCGTCCATACAGCAAAACAGCTTGTCCAGCTTCCCCAGCTTATCCTTTGGCATATCGTATTCCATCCATTCCATAAAAAAGCCGACCATCATCAGAACATAGACATCTGTAACAAAGTCCCGATTCTCCTGGCTGACTTCCATTGACTGCGCTACTTCACTGACAATAGAGGTCAAAATCGGCTTGAGCCACGATTTTAAGCGATCCTCCAGCTGAACACGATTGACGGAGTGATAAACATTAAGCACCAAGCTCCGATTTTCCTGCATATAGTCCAGAATCCTTCTGCATCCCTGATGCCAGCTGGTATAGTCAGAATAATCCTTTAAAAGGCGCTCAAAGTCGTGATGAAAAATCCAGTCTACCAGATCGTAGACATCCTGAAAATGATAATAAAAGGTCTGTCGATTTACCCCACAATCATCGACAATATCCTTGATGGTAATTTTATTCAAGGTCTTTTTTTGAAGCAAAGACTTGAGTGAATTTGCCAACGCCTGTTTTGTCATTTGAGACATGCTGTCTTCTCCTTTCCCTGCTGTTAAATCATGTATCATCATATCATACTTTAAATGGCGGCGCAACTTTTACACTTTTAAGCCTTTGTATAAAATCCAAACAGGAATTCTTTTTTGTCTATGGTAAATGCCAACTGATTCCGTTACAATACAATCATCAAAAGCAAAGATATCCGGTGCAAAAACAAAATTGCACCGTCCACCAACCATAAACATCTTACAGATTCCCAATGGAGGTTTCACTATGTATTACAGCAATGGCAACTATGAAGCATTTGCACGTCCGTTAAAACCAGAAGGAGTTGACAATAAAACCGCCTGGCTGGTAGGTTCCGGTCTCGCATCCCTTTCCGCAGCCTGTTTCCTGATCCGCGACGGTCAGATGAAGGGCGAAAATATCCACATTTTAGAGGAACTCAAGCTGCCTGGCGGCGCCTGCGACGGCATCCAGGATCAGCAGCTCGGCTTTGTCATCCGCGGAGGCCGCGAGATGGAAAACCACTTTGAATGTCTGTGGGATCTTTTCCGCTCCATTCCGTCCATCGAAACACCGGACGCCTCCGTTCTGGACGAATATTACTGGCTGAATAAACGCGATCCCAACTACTCGCTGATGCGTGCAACCCAAAACCGTGGCGAAGATGCTCACACCGACGGAAAGTTTACCCTGTCTGATAAGGCTGCCATGAGCGTCATCAAACTGTTCATGACACCGGACGAACAGCTCTACGACAAGAAGATCACCGACGTGCTGGACCCAGAATTTTTTGAATCCAACTTTTGGCTCTACTGGCGCACCATGTTCGCCTTTGAAACCTGGCATTCCGCATTAGAAATGAAGCTGTACATCCAGCGCTTCATTCACCACATCGGCGGCCTGCCGGATTTCTCCGCCCTCAAATTCACCAAGTATAATCAGTATGAATCGCTGATTCTGCCGCTGATCCGCTATCTGGAAGCACACAACGTTCAGTTCCACTATGACACACAGGTCACCAATGTAAAATTTGAATTTGAAGGCAGTAAAAAGATTGCACGCCAGATTTTGTGCATCCAGGAAGGCAAGGAAAAAACCATTGAATTGACCGAAAACGATCTTGTTTTTGTCACCAATGGTTCCTGCACCGAAAATTCTTCTCTGGGTGACAACCATCATGCTCCGGTCATGAACACCCAGCCTGGAGAAGGCGGCTGCTGGCAGCTGTGGAAGAATATCGCCGCACAGCACCCTGACTTTGGACATCCAGAAAAATTCTGTTCCAATATCGAAGCAACCAACTGGGAATCGGCTACCGTCACTACACTGGATGACCGCATCCCTCCTTACCTCCAGAAGATCTGCAAACGTGACCCATTCTCTGGAAAGGTCGTCACCGGCGGCATCATCACCGTCAAGGATTCTGCCTGGATGTTAAGCTACACCTTTAACCGTCAGCCTCACTTCAAAGCTCAGCCGGAAGGCCAGCTGGTCGGCTGGATCTACGGCCTGTTCACCGATGTTCCAGGCAACTTCATTAAAAAACCGATGAAAGACTGCACCGGTGTTGAGATTTGTGCAGAATGGCTGTATCACATGGGCGTTCCAGAAGATCAGATCATGGACATGGCAGAACACTCCGCCAGCACAATTCCGTGTATGATGCCATATATTACCGCTTTCTTCATGCCTCGTGCAAAAGGTGACCGCCCTAATGTTGTACCGGAAGGCTGTGTCAACTTTGCCTTCATCGGACAGTTTGCCGAAACGGTCCGCGATACCATCTTCACCACCGAGTATTCGGTTCGCACCGGTATGGAAGCTGCCTACACCTTGCTCAATATTGACCGTGGTGTACCGGAAGTATGGGGTTCCTGCTATGATATCCGTGCTTTGCTGGATGCCACTTCCAAGATGATGGATGGTAAAAAGCTGACCGAAATTAAACTCCCATTTGGTTATCGTTTGGTCGAGAAAAAGGCACTGGAAAAGGTAGAAGGTACCATTGTGGAAGAACTGTTGAAACGCTACCACTTGATTTAGATAGAAATCCTCTCTTTACTGCGTTATAAAAACAAGGAGGGCATCCCGTTAGATGGGATGCCCTCCTTGTTTTTATAAACATCGTTAGCTTTTTATTCGTTATGTAGCTGCAAAAAATGGAGAAAAAAGCACAGTGCCAGCAGGTCAGCACAGCCGCCCGGGCTGATTCTGTGCTGGATAAACGCCCGATCCAAGGCGCGCACCTGTTCAAGGTCCGCTCCTTCTTCCAGCACCCTTCGCACCGATTGCTGTGCCCAGCGCAGTGTATCAGGGTCGGAGCGCGCCAGAATATTGGTGTCCTGCACCCGAACAATCAGCGCCAGCAGCACCTGTACGCCGGCATCGTTGAGGCTCTTTCCCGCCTGCAATGCCTTCAGCAGCATTGGATACCCACAGCTCAGCACCGATGGAAAACCCTGTGCAGCTTCTCCGCGGATGCCGGTCACTCCGTATCGAAGGTAGAGCTTTTCCCCGTAGGAAAGCTCCTGTTTTCCGGCAATCCCTGCAAAGTCGTCAAGCAGATGTGCACACATCTGCTTGCAAAGCTCTCCCATCTTCTCCACCGAAAACGGCTGTTCGGACAGTCTGCCCGCAGCTGCACAGAAGATTCCCATTGAAAAGATGGCACCCTTGTGGGTGTTGACTCCGCCGGTCATCCGGTACATTCGTTCCTCTGCGTCCTTTCCCAACGGGCGCAGCGATTCAAACAGCTGCTGTGGAGAAAGCTCCTCCTTCATTCCCATTTTGGCGCAGGCCCGAAAATAGGGGTAAAGCACACAGGCACTGTCCACAAAACAGAACAAATCCATGTCCCGATGGGAACCATTGTTCTGGCGGTCGACCAGCCCTGGCTTGGGAGTGACACTCACCTCATACAGCAGCGCACGGCAGGCAGCCTGTGCGATCTCCTCGGCGTCGCTCTCCTCAAAGTAGTCGCAGATCAGCTCCACCGTCTTTTCGAGCAGCTGCCGGATGCTGTGCTGCTGGCTTCTCGCACAGGCAGCCGCCATCTGGTCGCAGATCAGACATTTTCTCGGCGACACATGCAAATCGCTCCTGGAGACCTTTGGCACGCCGCGCGCCATCACATCAATGTCAAACAGCCGTCCCATGGGAAAACCGTCCTCAATCTGACACATCAGGCGCTTAATTTGCATTGGCTGGCCGTTGGTCAACAGATAGAGTTCCTCGCCCGTTTCTCCGCTCGATTCCTCCTGCAGGAGGACCGAGATTCCGCTATACTGCAGCTGGGACAAGATTCTGCGCTTGCCCTCGGCAAAGGCGCGGGAAAAAAGCGGCGCAGCCTTGACTGCGCCAGCAATATTCAGCGTAAAGCTGACAAGCGTTCCCTCCTGCAATTTCATCATGCGGTTCTGACGCTGCACCCGCTGTTCCCGCGCGTCCAGAATCTGCTGCATCGAAAGAGGCGGGCGCTGCAATATTTCTTCCAGATAACGCTGCTTTCTCATGCCTTGTGGTTCTCCTCCCGCATCCGTGCAGCCAGCTTTTGTCCATCGTCGCTGAGCAGATAGCGCAGTGTGCTCTCCGGCACGATGCGTCGGATGGTGTCATAGTCGCCTTCGATCATGCACGCTCTGACCTTGGAGGCGCTGATCTCCACCTCGTCCTGTTTTTTGCGGGGAATCTCCACCACCTCGATGTTGTACTCGGAAAGAATTCTCTTCATCTCCCGATTGTAGGCGCTGGTCACCGGACAAAACGGCTCGGTTCCCACAAAGCGGCGGGTGATGTTCAGCTCTTTGGCAAAATATTCGCAGAAGATGCGCAGGTCCAGCTCACAGTTGATCTGTTCGGCGCGACCCTGTTCCTTGATAAAATAGGTCGGGAACACCGCCGAGGAAATCAGATAATCGGAGGTCTGGTGCAGAATCACGTTGTCGATGCCCTGGATACCTTCCTTGACCAGCTGATAGCGTACCGCCGCCGGAAAGGTGCTGCGATCCTCGGACAGCACGAACAGATGCAGTGCGTCGCACTGCGCAGCAGCAGTTTCAATCAGATAGCGGTGGCCGTTGGTGAACGGATTGCAGTTTGCAACGATTGCGCCCACCGTTTTCACCGGCATCTGCGGGCGGTCCAGCTGTGCGACATACTGCCGGATGCCGTCGCGGACGTTTTCCATCAACAGGACATCCTTGGTCTGAATGATGGGATAGAAGCCCAAATCGGAAAACATCGCGATATTTTTGGGCTTGGTAAACACAAAGAGGTGATGCTCTCCCTGTTCATTGGCACGGTTTAACAGCAGAGTGACCACACGGGAGGACAGACCCATCCCCTGATAACGGTCATCTACCGCCACACACTTGAGCACATTGTGCTCAAGCGAACCGGTCGCAGCGATTTCTCCCTCCTGGGTGACCAGATTGACGGTATATTCCACGCCGGTATCATATTGCAACTCCATCCGATGCAAAAATTCTTCCAGACGTTTTTTCTTTCTGCCGGTAAACGGCGCGCCGAACTCCTCAAAAAACTGGCTGTATTCCATTGACCTTCCTCACTTTATCCGTTGTTGGTTTATTACCAGCAGATTGTCTGTCCTGGCTCTACAATCAAGCGGTTGTCCACTTCAAAGCTCTCCGCCATCTGCTGCGAGAACAGTTCTCCTGGCTTCATATGTACCGGCACATTCTGTTTTGCGCTGATGATCTTGGCGCAGTGTGCTGCTTCCTTTGCATCCATGTTATAGATGCCGTCGATCGGCAAAAAGGCATAGTCCAGATGCTCGTCCGCCAGCGCCTTCATCTCCTCGGTCTCGGAGGTATCACAGGCAAGATACAGCTTTTTGCCTCCTGCGCTGAGGACAAAGCCTACGCAGGAAGATTTTGGATGATTCTTGTTGTAGGCAGCACAGCTTTGTACCAGCACGTCATTTTGCTGGACGCTGCCGTAGGTTCCACCGCGCAGAAAGTCCGCTGCACGAAGCACACGTCCGTCCGGCTTCAGCTGCACCAGTCCCACCTGATTGTGGTCGCCGTGCTCATGGGAAACCAGCACCAGATCGGCAGGCAGGTCATAGCCTTCCCCTGCAAATGGGTCGATGTAAACGACCGTTCCCTGGTCGGTAACCAGTCGAAAGCTGCCATGTCCCTGATACAAAAACGTTGTCATAAAGCACCATCCTTTACCTATTATTTTGCTCTTTATTGTTCTATTATACCCTTTTCCCGCCTTGTTTTAAAGAGAAAAATCTGTCCTCCTGGCCTCTTTCTTTCCACGAACTTTTCTCATAACGTGGAAAAACCTCCGTTTCATCGCTGAAACGGAGGTTTTTGATCGTCCTGTACGGACAGATGTATGTTATCTGTTTTTCTGCCCTGACGTTTTCCCCTGTCTTTCCAGAGCTTTCATAGAGCAGATCATCGCTTTATTTTACCGAGTGGATTTCATCCAGCAGGGTTCCGTCGCGGTAAATAACCTTCGCTACGACTTTGTCGCCCATCTTGATCGGCTTCGGTACGCCAGCCAGCTCCTCGCCCATCCGTTTGAGGTCAGCAATCTCAACAACCGGCAGTTTGGCGTCGATCAGCTTCTGTTTGAGTTCCTGATTCTTGCCGCCTGCAGTGTTGACTGCGATACCTCTCTGGGTAACAACAACATCGACGGTCTTGCCTGGGGTGGAGATGCACAGGCATCTGTCCACAACCAGAGGCAGTCTAGCACGGGTCAGCGGAGCGATGATGATCGCCAGTTTTGCACCTGCTGCGGTGTCGCAGTGGCCGCCGGAACCGCCCATGATGTAGCCGTTGGAGTCGGTATGTACGTTGACGTTAAAGTCAAGGTCAACCTGGGTTGCACCCAGCAGTACAACGTCCAGATTGTCAACGCCGGCGCTCTTGCCGCTGACGCCTGCATACTGGGTCGCAGAAACTTCCATGTGCTTTGGATTGGTGCGGATCGACTCAACTGCTTTCAGGTCGAAGCACTGAACGTCCAGCAGTGCTTTGAAGCAGCCTTCCTGGAGCATATCAACCATGTAGCCGGTGATACCGCCCATGCCGTAGCTGCCCTGAATGCCTTTTTCCAGCATCATCTCTTTGACATATTTTGCGGTAGCCAGAGTTGCACCGCCTGCACCGGTCTGGAAGGAGAAGCCGTCTTTGAGCAGACCGGATGCTTCGATAACCTTTGCTGCATAGCTTGCCATCTTCAGACCAACTGGGTCACGGGTGATCTTGGTGGTACCGGAAACGATACCTGCAGGATCGCCGATCTGATCAACAGCAACAACGCAGTCGACGTAAACTTCTGGGATTGAGAAGTCAACCAGCGGATACTCTACCAGGTTATCGGTGATAACAACAACCTTCTTTGCGTTCATGGCATCAGCAAAAGCATAGCCGATGGAACCGCAGGCAGATTTGCCGACTTTACCGGTGCAGTTGCCCATGTCATCGGAGGTAGGAGCTGCGATGAAGGCAATGTCGATCACCGAGGTGCCTTTTTCCATATCGGAAGCACGACCACCGTGGCTGCGGAAAACAACCGGTTTGTCCATGATGCCCTCAGAGATTGCCTTACCGACCTTTGCGCCCATGTAGTTGCACTCGATGCCGGTGACAACACCGTTTTTGATGTGTTCGATAATTGGCTCATGAACATCAAAAATAGAGCTTGCATTGACGGTCAGGTTTTTGAAGCCCATCTTTGCGATCTGATCCAGCACCATGTTCAGCACATAGTCGCCGTTTCTCATATGATGGTGGAACGAGATGGTCATGCCATCCTTTAATCCACACTGTTCGATTGCTTCTTTGATAGATGCTACTAACTTACTCATCGTCTTCTGTGCCTCCAAACATCGCTTTTTCCATCTCGATGACCTGTCTTGCACGCTCTACGATTGGAGCGTCGATCATCTTGCCTCTGAGCGATACAACGCCCTTGCCCTGTTCCTTGGCGATGCGGATGGTCTCCATGACTTCATGCGCATAGTCGATTTCGGCCTGTGTTGGGCTGAACACCTCATTGATGCCCTCAACGTGTCTTGGAGAGATCGAAGCCTTGCCGGAGAAGCCCAGGGATTTTGCAAACTGTGCATCGGTATACAGACCATCAATATCATCGACATCGGTGAATGGTGTGTCGTAGACATCGACGCCGCAGGCACGAGCTGCACAAACCAGTCTGGTGCGGGCATAGAAGATCTCGTTGCCCTCTTTGGTTCTCTTGCAGCGCAGGTCAGCGGTGAGGTCCTCGCCGCCCAGGAACAGTGCTGCAACTCTCTCGTCGGCAGAAGCAATCTGGAAAGCATTTTCAACGCCCATTGCTGTTTCAATCAGAGGAATCAGCTTGACGGTGTTCTTTTCAAATCCGCATTTTTCCTCCAGCTTTGCGATGTATTCAGAAACGGTCTTTACATCCTGTGCGCAGCTTACCTTTGGAGGCATAATCATATTTGGTTTGAGCGGAATGATCTCATCCAGGTCATGTGTCCAGTAGTCGGTTTCAACCGGATTGATACGGATGATGATTTCGCAGCCTTTGTAGTGCAGCGATTTGAGCGCGTTACGAACCAGAATACGGGCAGAATCCTTTTCTGCCGGAGAAACAGCGTCCTCGAGGTCGAGAATGATGCTGTCTGCACCCAGAACGTCACCGTTCATCAGCAGGTTTGGAGTGTTGCCAGGGATAAATAACATAGATCTTCTCATTAGTTTTCCCCTCCTGCTCTCTTGATGGCGGTTTCTACACGCGCTTTAATGACGCAGTCGATGGCGCCTTTGTCGTTGATGGAGATTTTGCCGCTGTCAACACCCAGCTCCTCAACAACTTCCATGATGCTCTTTTTGATTTCCTCTGCAAACTGGTTGTAAACCACCGATTCAATCTCGATCTCCAGTTTGTCACAAGGTTCTACCTTGACATACACGTCGCTGGACTCCAGAGTGCCTGCGACCGCGCTTGTTGTGATTTTCATGTTCATGCTACATCCTTTCCGAGAAATTTGGAAATCTGGACGATGTCCAAAGGGACTTTATTCTTCAATGCCTTTTCTGCATGGCATACCAAGGTCAAAGGGATGTTTTTCCTTGACAAACTTGGTGACATAATCTGCACGATTGGTCAGCTCGCTGATGTCCATTCCATACTGGTGACCGGTGATGACCAGCTCGGTGCCCTCCGGTCGCTTGTCCATCATCTCGTGCAGCTGCTCCTTTGGAATGGTGCCGAGGTTGTAAGCGTCGATAACCTCATCCAGCACAACCAGATCATATTCGCCCGAGAAATATTTTTCTCTGACCTCATCAAATTTTTTCTGGAATTTTTCCTTGTAAAATTCCTGCTGTTCCGGTGTCAGGTTAAACATAAACGGGATTGGACCTTCGTTTTCGATGTACTCCACCCCTGGCAGCGATTTGATGACACTGACCTCGCCGCTGTTTGGCTCTTTGAGGAACTGATAGACCAGCACCTTAAAACCGTGACCTACACAGCGAACAATCTGACCGATGGCTGCGGTCGTTTTGCCCTTGCCATCTCCATAATAAAGCTGGATACAACCTTTCTGCATAACAAACATTCCCTTCTGAAATCCAGACAAGAAAGGCCGCACCTGAAATTGTGTGCAGCCTTTGTCCCGTTTCTGTTAATAGATTCGTTCGATCTTGTCGATATCCGCGCCAATCTTCGGTGCTTCCTTCTGACCAACCAGTCCAACGATCAGATAACATTTTCTTACCGGATCGTATGGAATATCCTTAATTAGGGTAAAGCCTTCGATTTCACCGGTGCTGCGAACATGATTGCGCGGGGCTGTACATGCATAGACAATGTCACCAATGTTGATGTGTTCATCATCGTGGAAGGAAATCGGAATATCCTGTTCGATGACCGCATTGACCTTATCTTCAATCGCACTGAGCGAAACGATCGGTTTTTCCTTGAAACACAGTACAAAGCCATGTTTTACATCCGCGTGTTCATAGGTTTCCGGCCGTCCATGCGAGAGGAAGTAACCGGTGATATCCTCCGCAGAATGGACCATCTTGCGGTAACGGATCGACTTGAAAACGATGTTGGCAATGTCCTGTGGAATCGGACCAAACAGGTCCGGTCTTGTGACGATGACTTCTTCACCGACGCCAACCATCAGATCGGCGTTGACCGGCAGTTCGCTCTCCTCCCTTTTCAGGAAAGGATACACCAGATCGAAATGTTCCACTACGACACGCTTTCCTTTTTTGATCGCCGCCATGATTGCTCTGGCCAGTTCCGGACACTGGGTAAAGCCCTGTTCAAAACGGATATCAAGGTGATAGGTGTGCGGTGTTGCAAACAGGGAAAATCCTTTCTTGCTGATGCTTCCCATTCCCAGCGGGTCATCCAGCATCTCCAGCAGCGGCAGAGGGCGAACATTGACTCCTTCGTCGTCATTTGTCAGCTCCAAACCCGGGAACATTCCCTTTACCAGCATGCTCTTTCCCGAACCTGCATCTCCAATGACACCGATCAGTTTGTCGCTCGGTCTCAAATACTGCTGGGCAATCTGCATTCCCAGCTCGGCCATACGTCCATTTCCTCTGGGTGCAAAATAGATACTGTACAAATGGCTGATGTACGACATGATATGCCCCCCTGTCCTGTATCGTTTAATACGCGGATAGGGATTCTGTGCCAGAATCCCTATCCCATCTCAGATTATCAAGCTATCTGCGTAATGCAGCTTAGCATTTTTTTGCTTTTCTCAGAGCGAGAACACGGTTCATCTCGTTGTAAACGATCATGTAACCTTCGTCAACACCCATACCTGGTTTTGCAAGGATCTGGTCTGGTTTTGTAGCCATAGCGCAGTCTACGCAAACCTGGCAGGAACGGTCTGTCTCGTTGCAGGTACCGCCCTGGTATGCGCCGAAGCCATGATCTTTACAGTACAGAACTGCTTCGATGGTATTGTTGATACCGCCGAGGTCTGGGGTCTTGATCTGAGCCATGTGGCCTGCTTTGTTGTCGCAGAAGTAGATAACATCTTCCAGAGTGTTGCACCATTCGTCAGCAACCAGCTCAACATTGATGCCACGTCTGTCAACTTCTTCTCTCAGACCTTTCAGGCAGAGCATCTGTTTTTCTCTTTCGCCTGCATCCATTGGGCCTTCGATTCTCAGGTGGAATGGTTTAGCAGCTTCTTCGAGCTCTGCCAGGTAATCTGCCATTGCTTTGTAGTTCTCGTCGCCGAATGCCTGACCAATGGTTCCATATACGTCGATGTGGAAGATTGGGCAGTAGGACTCATCGGTGCGCAGTTTGAGGATACGGTCACGCAGCCAGCAAACGTACTCTTTGAGCTTGGAACCGTCGCGGCCCAGTTTGGTCTCTACGTTGTTGATCAGTGCGTGTGGCAGGATTGCAGCGCCTTTGAGGATCATCTTGTCAGCGTTTTCATATCTGTTGTCACCGGACTGGGTGAAGATCGGAATTGGAGTCTCGGAAACGGTTGTGCCGTATTCGTCAGCAACAACTTCGCTCATCAGACGTTTGCTGGATTTTGCAACAGCATCCAGAATTGCCTGGGAAACGCCGTAACGGATTGCGGTATGCAGTCTCTTGCCGTCAACTTCGATTGCTTCCATCATCTTGGTCAGCTCTCTGAAGTTGTCTGCTTCTTTACCTACCAGAGCAGGTTTGATGTATTTGTCGATAACCGGAATGAAATCTTCTGCCAGGAACAGAGGGTCACGGCCGCCTGCACCGGAGTACTGAACTGCTGCACAGTCGCCCCATGCAACCTGACCATCTTCCAGAACCAGCATAACCGAGATGGATTCGCCAGCCTGACGGATGGATTTGAAGCCTGGAGTCATTGTGTCGCCAAAGTAAGCAGCGCCATCAGAAACTGCTCCGGCTTTGATTGCTTTCTGGTCGTCAAAGAAGAAACCTGTACGGCCTGGTGCGCATACTACGTCTACGATTTTCATTTTAAAAATCTCCCTTCTTATTTGACCCAAAGGGGCAAAAGCGTGCCCCCTTTGGGTATTTCATTCTCAATCACCGTATGGCAATCTATGTTCAGAAAACGGCTTTTGCCGTCTGCTGACGGTATGGATTAATATTTTGGTCTGCCAACCAGACGACCTTTACTGATTGCATAAACGTCGTCGATAACCATCTGGAAGGATACCTGACGGTTTTCAGCTTTTGCACGTTCTTCCAGTTTTTCTCTGTGGAACTTCTTCAGATCGTCGGTGAATGGCAGGTTGCCGACTTCCAGAATACGAACAGCGCCGCCGTTGTCACGAGCTGGCAGCATGATGCCTGCGTTGCATTTTGCAGGACCGAATGGGATGTCGATAACGCCTGCATTGATTGCAGCGATTGCACCCAGGATGATGTCGCCATGTCCCAGAGCGATAACTTTGTCCATGATGCATCTGGTTTCTGCCTTGATAACTTCTTTTTCATGCTCCATACGGCTTCCAACGGTAACCTGGTCAACCAGCATGTTGGTCAGCTGTTTGGTGCAGCGCAGACCCTGTGCATTTGCTTCCTTGGTTGGAACACCAGCAGCCTCATGAGGAGTCTTAACGATAACCTTGGTTGCTTTTGCCAGAGCAGCGCAAGCAGCACCCCAGGAGATAACGCCGAATGCTTTAGCTTCGTCTGCTGGGAAGCCGCCCATCCACTGATGGAATACGGTGGTGATGTTGACATCGTAGTAACCGAATTTGTGCATGTACTCATCGGTCAGTTCCTGCAGGGTTCTGATTGCAGCAACGTCCTGGATCTGATTACCCAGCTGGCCGTAACCAACGGTGATGTTCTTAACACCCTGCTCAGCAGCAGCCAGAGCCTCGATAATTGCAACCGAGTGAGAGATACATGGTGGAACCAGAGTGCCGGTCAGAGGGCCGTATGGCTCACGGTTGATGGCTACGCCAGCTTCCTCATAGATACCGGTCAGACGGTCAACGTACTGCCAGTCATACATGGTCTGCTCAATCGGAATATTTTTAGCGTATGGAATGTTGTAGGAGATACCGCCGCCTTCGTAGGAGGTAAAGCCGCCTGCGTAAGCGATTTCGGTCAGCAGTCTTGCATCAGGTGTACCATGTCTTACCTGCAGTGGGGTATCCAGAGCATCAACAACCTGACGGCAGCCTTTGACACCATGGTTTACTGCTGGGAAGCCGTTGAGGAATGGATGGAAATTGCCGTTTGCCATACCTTCTTTTTCACGACGGATACCTTCAGCACAGTTTTCATACTGGTTCTGACGGGTATAGGAGTCGATGGTGGTTGGCAGCAGGTCAGCCTCGCCGGCATCCTGCAGATGTTTGAGCAGTTCGATATGGTTTTCGATCAGACCAACACCAGCTCTTGGCTGAACCAGGGTCTTGCCCTCTTTCTTTGCTTTGTTGAGCTTGTTGGAGAAGATCTTGTGCTCCGGCAGGGATTTGTGGTAAGCGATTGCTTCGTCCAGGTCTACCTCTTTACCGGTTTCCCATGTTGCCAGAACTTCTTTACGGATTTTATAAAATTCGTCGTCTCTCAGCTTTTTATTTTTGATATCAATCATTTCCATCTTTTACCAGCTCCTTTTTCATGATTCTCAATGCCACATCAGGATATTCGGTGCTCAGAAGTCCCATCGCTGCAAGGATGTACTTTCTGTCCACCAGAACTTCTGCGTCCTTCGGTTTGAGGGAGAATGCGTCGATTGGGCTGAACAGCGCATGAGATGCAATCTCGGCTGTTCTCTTGGTATGAATCAATGCGCCTCCGGTAACGACAACCGTCTTGACGGCGGTCAGGTCCTTGCCGGTCTGCATATAGCTGATTCCCATTGGGGAATAGTACTGTTCCAGGCGTCCTGCATGACGAGTGACCGCTACCTCGATAGCGAGCGAAGCAAGTGCATAGTCAATCGCTTCCAGCTCAGCGTCATCGTCGGATGGAACCACATCGGTGTGGGTTCCCAGATAGTCGATCAGCTCTTTGCAGCGCTCCTCATCCAGTCCCGACAGCTCGGATACTCTCGAAATATCGGTGGCATCCACAATGCCGTGGATGCTGTAACGCATGCCGATGTCGCCTTCAACGGTACGTTTTGCGTATTCCTCACGCAGACCTTTTAATGCGGTCATGCCTGTGGTCGGCAGACCAAAGGACATCGAATAGATGTCGGTGGTTGCGCCGCCCAGGTCCACGCCGACCAGGTCGCCGATGCCGCTTTCGGTTTTGGTGCCCTTTGCCAGCAGCTTCATGGCGGTCAGCATCGCCGAAGGAGTCGGCATCAGGATGCCCTGAATCAACTGCTCTGCGTTGCTTAAGCCCTTTGCCTTGACAATCTGCTCCAAAAACAGGCTGCGGATCTTGTTCTGTACCGGTTCTACGTTTGGAATATCCAGTCTTGGCATAACGTTTTCACAGACATAGGTCTGCTTGTCCTTGAGGATCTCCTCACACTGATCGGAACAGTTGCGGTTGCCCGCAATGATGATCGGGAAGTTGTTCTTGGCTTTTGCCAGCATGTGCGCATTGTAAACGATATTTTCCTTGTTGCCGCCGTCGGTACCGCCGGTCAGCAGACAAATATCAGGGTTGATCTGGTCGATCTCCTGCAGATCCTTTTCGGTCAGCTCGTAGGAGTAGGTTTTCAGCACCTTGGCGCCGGCACCTAGCGATGCCTGTCTTGCTGCCTTTGCAGTCAGCTCCGGCACCAGTCCGATGGCAACCATCCGCAGTCCACCGGCTGCACTCGAGCAGGCATACTGTTCCTGAAACTCAATGTTGCCGATCTTTTCCCGCAGAATCGCCAAAGCGTTGTTCAAACCGTTGATAATGTCCGTCTCGATGGTGGTATAGCTCTGTGCTGTTCCCAGAATCTGTTCGGCGTCTACATCAACTGCAGTGATCTTTGTATATGTACTTCCAAAATCTATCAGTAAAACCGGCTTCATTGCCTTCACCTTCTTTAAAATAACTGTTCAGACAAGAAAGCCTTATTCAATACCGAAGTCTTTTTTCAGGCAGTCGATGGTAACCTGTGGATCGGTGCCAGGACCAAATGCGCGGTCAAAGCCCATTGCTTTGTAACGTCTTTCGATTTCTTCAACCGGTACTTTACCAACAACCAGGTTGCCGCCTGCATACAGCAGGATACCTTTCAGGCCAGCCTCATCGCATTTTTCTCTCATGCCGGTGCAGTCGATTTCGCCCTGACCGTAGAGGGAAGAAACGATGATTGCGTCTGCGCCAACCTCGACAGCTGCTTTGATAAATTCTTCCTGTGGAACCAGTACGCCCAGGTTGGTAACATCAAAGCCAGCATCCAGAAATGCACGGTTGAGAATGGCGTTTCCTACTGCATGAACGTCTGCACCGATAACGCCCAGGACCAGTTTTTTCTTTTCCATGTTATTTGCACCTCTTCATCAAATGTTTCGTGAATAATATCGGTTACCGGATGGATTCAAGATATTCCTTCGGTCCGGTCTCGTACAGGTTGTTGCCTTCGCAGTCGATGATAACAAATGCCGGCAGGTCTTCTACTTCCAGACGTCTGAGCGCCTCTGCACCCAGATCCTCATAAGCGATGATCTCTGCTTTTTTGATGCAGCGGGACAGCAGAGCTCCAGCGCCGCCGATGGCACCAAAGTAAACTGCGCCGTGTTCTTTCATTGCTGCAATAACCTCAGGGCTGCGTTTGCCCTTGCCGATCATGCCTCTCTGACCCAGTTTGATCATCGTTGGAGAGTAAGCATCCATACGATAGCTGGTGGTAGGTCCTGCCGAACCGATGACCTGATTGCCCTTTGCAGGTGCAGGGCCAACATAATAAATGACCGAGTCTGTCGGGTCAAACGGCAGTTCCTTGCCCTGTGCAACCAGCTCACACAGACGTTTGTGTGCTGCGTCTCTGGCTGTGTAAATAACTCCCGAAATCAATACGCTGTCTCCACATTTTAAGTCCTTTACCTGCTCTAAGGTAAGTGGAGTTGTTATTCTTTTTTCCATAACCTTCTCCTCTTATAACTCTACAGATTTATGACGTGTTACATGGCAGTTGATGTTGACTGCGATTGGCAAGCCGGCAATGTGGGTCGGCATCTTTTCGATGTTGACTGCCAGTGCGGTTGTCTTGCCGCCGACACCCTGCGGACCAATGCCCAGCGCGTTGATCTTTTCAAGCATCTCTTCTTCCAGGTTTGCATAGAACGGGTCTGCGTTGCGGACATTTGTGTTTCTCATCAGTGCCTTCTTTGCAAGCAGTGCTGCTTTATCGAAGGTACCGCCGATGCCAACACCGACAACGATTGGCGGACATGGGTTCGGACCTGCATCCTGTACTGCTTTGAGGATGAATGCCTTGACGCCTTCCAGACCATCGGACGGTTTGAGCATCTTGATCTGGCTCATATTCTCGCTGCCAAATCCCTTTGGAGCTACGGTCAGTTTGAAACCATCCCCTGGGACGATATCATAGTAGATCATAGCTGGTGTGTTATCGGTTGTGTTGACACGATCCAATGGATCTCTTACCACCGATTTGCGCAGGCATCCTTCGGTGTAACCCTCTCTGACACCCTCATTGATTGCCTCTTCCAGATTTCCAACGATGTGGACGTCCTGTCCAATCTCCAGAAAGACGCAGGCAACGCCGGTATCCTGGCAGACCGGAACATAGTTTTCCTCGGCGATCATATAGTTTTCACGGATGATGCCCAGAATGTTCTTTGCCAGTGCCCAGGGTTCGGACGCTTCGCTTGCGCAAATCTTCTCCTTGATGTCCTCAGGAAGATAGGAGTTTGCTTCCATGCAAAGACGTTTTACCTGTGCGGTAATGTCCTTGGCATTAATCTCTCTCATCGTGTTTCCCTCCCGGTTGTTTCTATATGCTTTTATGAAATTACTGTGGAAAGAAAGCAGTTTGTCTGTTCGACGCTGCAATCAGTTTTTATCTGTTCTTTTCTTTCCGTTTTGATAAACACAGGGTCAGATCCCCATGTATATACCCTTTAAAAATCCGAACAAAAGCATTATGTGTTTTAATGTAGCACCAAAAGTTGTCCTTTGCAAGTTTTGATGAAAAAGAATTTTTCATCCATTCTTATACAGAAACAATAAAAAGATTAAACTTTCCTAATCAGTTCCTCCAAACTCGTTTGGAAACTTTTTTTCATCCCTTTGATTTTTGTGCATTTTCTCCACCAAAATCAAAATTTTTTTGTGCCCTGACACCCTGCTTTTGTGTCTTTTATCAAGTACAATATACCACAAATCCGCAATTTTTAAAACACTTTTTCCCAATGAATTTTTGCCGATTTGTTCTTGAAAAATCCGACAAAACAGCCACTGCTGCTCTTATTTGGATTACAAGCTGTTTTCCTTATTTTTATAGCATTTTTCTTTTTTTCATCACAATGATTTTCTTTTGCCGTTGGTCGTCCTGTTTGAAGTTCTTTGCTTTCATCCCTGCAAAATTTCCCTGAAATCTCATCGGATGGGCAGAAACATTTTTCGATTTTGCCAATAGCCCCTGCAAAAAGGCCTGTGCTATAATGTGTCCAGTTATATCTTGATCTCCATTTTTGTGGAAAAGAGGAAGCTTTTATGAAAAACCGAACCGTCGATCTAACCCGTGGCAGCATCCTTCGTGCGATGCTGGTCTTTGCCATTCCGCTGTTTATCTCCAACCTTTTTCAGCAGCTGTACAATACCGCCGACACCATGATTGTCGGCAACGTTCTGGGCGACCAGTCGCTGGCTGCTATCGGTTCCACCTCCGCTGTCTTTGAGCTGATTATCGGCTTTGCCAATGGTGTCGGCAGTGGATTTGGCATCGTCGCCGCCTGCTTTTGGGGCAGCGGCGACCGTCAAAAGCTCAAGCGCACCGTGGCTGCTTCACTGCTGCTCAGCCTTGGACTGAGCGCCATTCTGATGCTGCTTTCCTCCCTTGCGCTCCGACCGCTGCTGGTGCTTTTGAAAACACCGGCGGATATTCTGGACGAAGCCTATGGTTATATCAGCATTATCTGTATGGCAGTTGCCATTACCATGCTGTACAATCTCGGAGCAGCACTGCTGCGCGCCATCGGCGACAGTGTAACTCCGCTGGTCATCCTGCTGATCGCCTCGGTGCTGAATATCGCGCTGGATTTTCTCTTTATGACCCGCTTTTCCATGGGCATCGCCGGTGCTGCCGTCGCTACCGTCATCGCACAGGGAGTCTGCTGCATCTTCTGCCTGATCTTTATTCTGCGCAAAGTTCCTGCGCTGGTTCCTTCCAGAAAGGACTTTGTGTTTGAACCAAGCCTCTACCAGGAGCTGCTGGGACAGGGCTTTTCGATGGGCTTTATGCTGTCCATCGTGTCGATGGGAACGGTCGTTTTGCAGGGCGCCATCAACGTACTGGGCACCTCGGTCATCGCCGCGCATACCACCGCCCGCAAGCTGTTCAATCTGCTGAGCATGCCCACCTCGACCATCTCGGCCGCCGTCGCCACCTTCACCTCCCAGAACAAGGGTGCCAATCAATATCGCCGCATCCGTCAGGGAATGTTCCAAGCCAACCTGATCACCATTGCCTATTCATTGGCGGTCACCGTGCTGATTGTCTTTGCCGCACCGGCGTTGGTCGGATTGATGAGCGGCTCCTCCGATCAGTTCCTGCTGGACACCGGCTCGCTGTATCTGTATATCAATGTTCCCTTCTTTATTCCGCTTGGCATCCTGCTGAACCTCCGCAGCGGATTACAGGGCATGGGACGCAAGATCGTCCCGCTGTTTTCCAGCATCATCGAGCTGCTCGGCAAGCTGCTGTTTGCTCTGCTGCTCATCCCGATGGTCGGCTATCTGGGTGTCTGCTTCTGCGAGCCGTTTGTATGGAGCTGCATGGCGCTCCAGCTCTGGTTTGCCTTCTACCGCACCGACGAGATTATTGCAGCAAAATGGGCTTAGTCACCCATCTGGAGATATTTAAATCCCTCACCATGGACCTCGTTGGATTCCAGCACCACCATAAAGGAGGCTGGATCTGCCGCTTTGACCGCCTGCTGCACCTGATACATCTGCTTGTCGCTGCAGGCACACATCACCACCTGCTTGTTCTCTCCTTTGTAGCCGCCGAAGGCGGTCAGACGGGTGGAACCGCGGTGACAGGTGTCCTCAATGGTCTGGGAGATGCGCTCTCCGTGCTCGGTGACAATCAGCGTCAGCTTGCCGGCATTGGCGCCGTACATCACCTTGTCGATCACCACCGAAAAGATAAAGTTGATAATCAGTCCGTAGATAATGCCGTCTGCATCTCCAAAGAGGATACCGCCGACCATGACAATGACAAAGTCGGTCAGAAAGATGATTTTTCCCAGCGACAGATGCGGGCGCAGCACCTTCAAAGACATCACTACAAAGTCCGCACCGCCGGTCGATGAGTTTTGCAGGTAGATCAGTCCATATCCAACTCCCATAATGACGCCGGTGCACAGCGCCGCCAGCAGACGATCACCTTGATACGCCGGCAGCAGAGGTCCTACATAGTCGATAAAAAAGGAGGAAATGACCATACAACGGATGGAGCGCAGGAAAAAGTGTCTGCCCAACAGTCGGTAGCACAAAAATGCCAGCGGCACATTCAAGAGCAGAATGGTGACACCGATCGGCATTCCCAGCAGACGGTTAAAGATCATGGCAATGCCGGAAAAACCGGTCAGTGGAAACTCTCCGTTGACCGCAAAGCTGTCGATGGATACCGCTACCAGAAATCCGCCCAGTGTTTCAATCAAAAATGGAATGACCTGCTTGTAGATACGCTCGCTCCATGGGTTGTTTGACATGCGTTGTTCCTCCTCTGTATCTTTTGTATCTTTGTTTGCAACGAAAAAAGAGCATTTGCAGATCGTCGATATGATCCGCAAATGCTCTTTTCTGTATTTTACTATATCACACAATTTTCTCCTTGTCAATCTGAGTATTTTTATTCATTTTATCTATAAATATTCTTTTTTCTTCTTTTACAAACCTCCTTGTTTTCCCAGATATTCCATGATATGATAAAGGCAGATCCTACTTTGGAAATGAGGTGCTGATGAATGAAACAAATCTCCGGTATTTTTCTTTCTCTTGTCCTTTTGCTCAGTCTGCTGTGCGGCTGCCAGGTGCAGACCGGCAGCTATCTCCAGCCGGTCAAGCTGACCGAATCGGAGCGCGATCTGCTGCAGCTTACCCACCAGACGCTGCCGCTCGTCATGGACTACCATGTGGAGGGCGCAAAATCCATGTCGATCGACCGTATGACCTTACAAGATGGTCAGTGGGTCAGCGAGGAAACACAGATTTTTTCTGTGACCAATGAGGATGCCTCTCAGCCGATGCAAGGCCGCATGGCGCTTAATTACAGCACCGCCTCCGACAACTTTGGGTTAACCTCGGTCGCAGCACAGCTGGGCGACGGCACCTGTCTGCGCAGTGCGGAATTCTCCAACTCCTCCACCTATGAGCTGCGCAGTGCAGCCGCCAACCAGAACGAATCCACCGTCACCCTCAATCAGCCGGTTTACCTGCTGATTTTCTGTGTAGACAAGCCTGGAAATATCAGCAACGGAGCGGTAGCGACCGACCCGCTTGCTCACCCTGAAGCCTTTACCAGCGACGATGTACAGATGATTACCGTCACTTTTTCGGACAAAGAACCCGCTTAAAACAATAGGAGGTTTTGATGAAAAAACTCGTTCTTTTGCTGACAAGCCTTTTTGTGCTGACTGCTGTTCTTTGTGGCTGTACCCAGCAGCAGGAGAAAAATCAGAGCTATGTTTCTGCTGCGGAGCTTTCGCAGGAGGAAACAGATATTTTAAAACTCGTAGGAGCACAGGAGCCAATCCTGTTTGACTTCACCACCTACCTTGGCAAATCCTTTTCAATTCAGACGATGGAGCTTGAGAACGGAAGCTGGAGTGAGCCTAGGACATATTCTTCCAGCCTTGACGAGGACACCTTCCCGTTTCATGGCCGCATTGCAATCAAGCAGGACGAAGAAACCGGTGCGATCCTCTCCCTCGCGGTGCAGGGACCACACGGCTTCACCCATTCCTCTCCAACACCCGATGAAAACGCTCCCACCTATTCCTCCCACTCCACTGCTCTGCTGAGCAGCCGCGTTGAGATCGAACCTGAAAAGCCGATCGCCCTGCAGGTGTACTACGGCTACGCGGATGGGCAGGCCTCCCACACCTCTTACATACCGGACTATGCGCTGGAGCATCCGGAAGAAATTGACAGCGATTATGCGCAGATTGTCGTCATCACCTTTTCGGAGACTCCCCTTTCCTAAAGGAGGGATTCATTGATGAATCAACTGCTTTGCTACCTTGAAAAATATGGAATCCTTCTCTGCAATCAAAATCCTCTGCTGCCCTCTCTGGAAGATATTGGATGCAGCTGGGACGACGTTGTCGAGCTGATCGACAACCATCAGCTGTTTTACTGCAAGGTCTTTCAAAAACGCACCACCTATCTGTCAGCCGAAGCCTACTACCTTCTCAAGCAGGTGCGCACTTCCAAGCCGCTGCCTCCGGAAGCCGAACAGATCTACTCCCTGCTGCTGGATAAACCGCCGGTGGATACCACCTTTCTCAAAGAGGTTTCTCATCTGTCCTCTAAAAGCTACCGACAGGGATTTGATTTTTTGCTGCAAAATCTTTCTGTCACAGCGCTTGCAAACGGAAAGAACCTTGCTCCCAACTGGTCCACCTTCCTCTATGGAACCGCCGAAGCATGGGAGCAAACCTCTCCCAATCGCTTTTGCTGCGACCATGCCCATGACCGACTGTGGGAAATTTTCTCCAGCACGATGCCGGAAAAGTTGTTTCGCTCACTGATCCGATAGCATGGTCCCTTTTTCATACGAGTATAAAAAAAATGCGATGTCTGGTTTTGACACCAAACATCGCATTTTTTTATCACTGTCCCAGCAGCTCCTGTGCTTCCTGATCGCTCAGCTCATAACGGTAGAACAGCTGGTAAAAATCCTGTACCTCTTTGACCATATCATAGTCATAAACCTCTGGATAGAGGAGATTCCCCAGCCACTTGATACCGATGATACGGTTAGCTGCCGGCGGCTGATCCAAAAAGCTGTACGGCTCGGTCGGAATCTTGTAAACCTGACCGTTCTGTACCGCTGTCAGTTCCTTCCACAGCGTGTCGGTCGGTGCTGCATCCACCATCGACTGGGTGTCCAGCAGTACAACATCTGGCTGCCAGTTGAGCAGCTGTTCAAAGCTGATCTCGGTAAAACCGCTGCCGGCATTTTCCATCTCTGCACAGTTGACCGCACCTACCAGGTCGATGACCTCGGTGTGAAACGATCCCTGTGCACAGGTGGTCAATCCATCCTCATACAGACCATAGTAGACGCTCTTGCGCTCCTCCTCAGGGATGGAAGCTGCATTTTCCTGCGCTTCGCTGACTGCCTGATCGCAGTAGTCTGCAATTTTGTTTGCCTGCTCCTGACAATCGAGCAGCTCTCCCAAGGTGCGGAAGGCATCGCCGGTGCTGACAAGGCTTGCTTCGATGAAAACGACCGGAATTCCGATCTGTTCCTGCAGCTGATCCAGCTCCTGTGCCATATCGTCCTTGACTTCGCCGATGTCGATGACAATCTGTGGGTCGGCCGCGAGCAGCGCTTCTCTGTTCAGATTGGCTTTGCTGCCATAGAAGGCGCCGAATACCGGCAGGTCAGCAATCTCGCCATAATATTTTGCCGCGGTCTCTCCCAGGTCACTGCCCAGGCCGACCATCTTTTCCGGTGCCACCGAGAACAGACACTGCTGTGCCAGATTGCCCGACGGCGCTACCCGTGTCAGCTCTCCTTCCAGCGTCACCGTTCTTCCCAGCGAGTCGGTAAAGGTCCACTCGCCTTCATGGGCGGATGCCTGCTCGGTCGTTTCAACCTCGGATTCCTCCTGTGCAGGTTCCTCGGTGGTTTCGGCGGTGGTCTGCTCCTGTGTCTGTGCGCTTTGTTCCTCGGTGGTCTGCGCACAGCCTGCAAAGCTGCTTAAAAGCAGCATGCAGGCGGTCAGCAGTGCCGCCAGTTTTCTTTTTTTCATAACATTCTCCCTCTTTCTGTGTTTATTTAAATGAATCTCTTCCCTATGTTTCGTCGGGCAGCACCACGCGGTAGCTTTTATCGCCCTGCTGCACCTGATGCACCTGGATGCCGACATCGTACGCTTTGCTGAGCGTCGGTGCATCCAGTACCTTTCCAGGCTCACCGCAGCAAAGCACCTGTCCTTCCTTGAGCACCAGCACCCGATCTGCGTATTGCAGCGCATGCTCCGGACTGTGGGTGGAAACCAGAATTCCATAGCCCTGCCGCGACAGCTCCCGCACCATCCGCATCACCCGAAGCTGATTGCCATAATCCAGGTTGGCAGTCGGTTCATCCATCAGCAAAAATCGCGCCTTCTGTGCCAGCGCGCGCGCAATCATCACCAGCTGCCGTTCTCCGCCCGAAAGCTGTGCGACACTGCGCCTGCTCAGATGGCTGATTCCCATTTGCTCTATCGCCTGCTGTGCCGCCTGCTGCTGCGCCTTGCCTGGATTTCGGAACATTCCCAGCGACACGGTCGTTCCCATCAACACTGTATCATAGACGCTGTATCCAAACACCGGAACGCTGTTCTGTGGGATATAGCCTACCCACTGTGCCAGCTGCCTCTGTTTGAGGGTGCGGATATTTTTGCCATCCAGCAATATTTCTCCCTGATAGCCGCTGTTTCCTCCGAGGATGCAGCGAAACAGGGTGCTTTTTCCAACGCCGTTTGGACCCAGCAGACACATCAATTCTCCTGCCTGCATCGAAAAGCTGACCTGCCTCAACACCGGTTCTCCGTGGTATCCAAAACTCAGCTGATTTACCTGTAACTGCGGCTGTTTCACTGGCGTTTTCCCTCCTTCAGAATCAAATAGAGGAAAAAGGGTGCGCCGACAAAGGAGGTCAGAATTCCCAGAGGAATCTCCGACGTTGTCAGCGTGCGGGAAAGGTCATCCACCAAAATCATAAAGCTTGCTCCCAGCAAGAGCGAGGCAGGCAGCGTCACGCGGTAGTCATAGCCCGCAATCATCCGCACAAAGTGTGGAATCACTAGTCCTATCCAACCGATCATACCGCTGACCGATACACAGGCGGCGGTCATCAGCGTGGAACACAGCACCACGATGGCGCGAAGCAGGCGGGTATTGACTCCCAGACTCTGTGCTTCCTCCTCACTGAGCGTCAGCAGATTGAGCCGCCACCGCAGTATAAACAGCACTACGGCGCCGACTGTCATCGGCAGAAGCGCCGCACCGATTTCCTCCAGCCGGATGGCGGACAGGCTGCCCATCAGCCAGTAAGTGATCTCCGGCAGGGTATCATTGGGGTCAGCCACCAGCTTGATAAACGATATTCCCGACGAAAACAATGAGCTGACCATGATGCCGCCCAGCACCAATCCCACAATCGGGCTTTGGCGCACCTGCGAAGCGACCACCCACACCAGCGCTACCGCTGCCAGTCCGCATCCAAAAGCAAAGGTCGAAGTCGCCCAGTAGGAAAAGCCCAGCAGAATACCCAGCGCCGCACCAAAGCCGGCGCCGGCAGAGGCTCCCAGCACATCCGGCGAAACCATCGGATTTCGAAACAGTCCCTGATAACAAAGTCCAGCCATCGACAGGCTGGCGCCGACAGCCGCCGCCGAAATGATGCGCGGCAGGCGCACTCCCCAGACGGTAGCCTGCACGGCAGAGCTAACCTCCACCTCCCTGCCCAACATAGCGGCAAAAACGTCGATCAGCTCCTGCAGGGATACAGCGTATCTCCCCAGCAAAAACGAACCAAAAAAGCAGACCAGAAAAAGTCCTCCCAATCCCAACAGCAGCAGCCGATAGTTAGAGACGGTACCTTCCCTCTTTTTCCGCTCCCTATTTCCCAAGAAAATCTCTCCTTCTGTTCGTTATTCTTATATAAGAATAACGCTTGTCCTGTTCTAAGATAGCAAATTTTCGTCTGCACGTCAAGAAGCTTCCTCTGTCCGCTGCTCCTTTGCCCTCCTGTCTGATGAAGGGCTTTTTATTTTACACTTGACTTAAAAAATATACTATGATAATATCATTAAGTAAATTTAATTATATTTGCTTAACTATTTTGGAGGTGCTCTCATGCGCGATACTGTACGAAGATTTTTTTATACACTTTCCCTGAACGAACTGAACATGATGAACCACAACCAGCTTTGCCCTGATGTCAGCTACAATACCCTGCTCTATCTGGATCTGATCTCCTTCATTCCAGACTGCACCGCCAGCAAAATTGCCCAGCAGCTGCACATCTCCAAACCCGCCGTCACCTCGAAGATCAACGACCTGATTGCACAGGGACTGGTGAAAAAGGTGCAGAGCCAGAAGGATAAACGGGTCTACTACCTGACCTTCAACGATGAAGTTGCCAAAGCCTATGAGGATTATAACCAAAATCTGTCGCGGGCAGTCGGCGCTGCACAACAAGAGTTTTCACCGGAGGAGATTGAAATCTTCTGCCGTGTATTAGATCGAATCGGAGAAAAATATATGGAGGGTATTCACAATGAATAATCAGCTTGCCAGGGAGTTTCACACTGCTTCCCTGCTCAAATTTACACTGCCGTCGATGATTATGATGCTGTTCATGTCGCTGTATCAGATGGTCGATGCGGTGTTCGTATCGAACTTTGTTTCAGAAACAGCGCTCTCTGCGCTGAATATCGTCTATCCGCTCATCAGCTTTGTCATTGCCGTGTCGATCATGCTTGCCACCGGCGGCAGCGCTGTGATCGCCAAAAAAATGGGCGAAGGTCAGCAGGAGCTGGCCCGCCGCTTGTTTTCAATGGTGGTGCTGATCGGCATTCTGTTCGGAATTGTCATGACGCTGGTCGGCGCCTTGTTCACCCGTCCGCTCATCCATCTGATGGGTTCCACTCCTGCATTGGATCCATACTGCTATGAGTATCTTCACACGTTGATGCTGTTTTCCCCTTTTGCTGTCCTTCAGCTGCTCTTTCAAACCTTTTTCATCACTGCCGGCAGACCGCATCTGGGATTGATTGTCACCGTTCTTGCCGGTATTGCCAACATCTTTTTTGACTTTCTGTTTATCGTCGTCCTTCCTCTCGGCGTCAAAGGCGCCGCCTATGGAACCGCTATCGGCTACTGTATTCCCGCCATCTTTGGTTTGATCTTCTTTTTTGTTGATCGGCGCGGCAGCCTCTTTTTTGTAAAGCCTGTATTTGATGCTCCCACACTGGGACACATCTGCGCCAACGGCTCCTCTGAGATGGTCACCAATCTTTCCAACGCAGTGACCACCTTCTTCTTTAATCTGACCATGCTGCACTATCTGGGAGAAGCCGGCGTCGCTGCTATCACCATCGCTCTGTATGCGCAGTGGCTGCTGACCTCGGTCTACTTTGGCTTTTCCTCCGGTGTCGCTCCCATCTTTAGCTACAACCACGGCTGCCAGAATCATGTGCAGCTGCACCGCATCTTCACCATCAGCATCCGCTTTGTTGCGGTCAGCGCCATCGGTGTACTGCTGTTTGCACTGTTGTGCTGCGACGCGCTGATTTCCGTCTTTGTCTCTCCTTCCGGCGAGGTGTTTTCCATCACCTCCTCTGGATTTAAGCTGTTTGCCATCAGCTTTTTGTTTGTCGGCATCAATGTCTTTTCCTCGGGAATGTTTACTGCCCTCTCCAACGGCAAAGTTTCCGCCATCATCTCCTTTTTGCGAACCTTTGTCTTTCTTCTGCTGTCGATGCTGTTGCTTCCGTTGGTATTCGATGTCAACGGCATTTGGCTGGCAGTTCCTCTTGCAGAATTATTGACGATGGGTGTCTCCATCTTTTACTTTGTCCGTCTGCGCAAGGTGTATCATTATTAGTCTTTTTCTCCAAACTGTGTTATAATTCTTCTGATTTGACAATGAAAGGACTGATGTGGCATGCATGGCCACAAGCGCAAATAAGCCCATACGAAATACTCATCCACTTTTTCTTTTCGTATGGGAGGTTTTATTATGAAAGAAAACAAATATAACGAAGCCGTGTTTTTTGAAAAGTACAGCCAGATGAACCGCTCCAAACAGGGACTTTCCGGCGCAGGCGAGTGGAAAACGCTCGAGCCGCTTCTTCCCTGCTTTGAGGGAAAATCGGTTTTGGACTTGGGATGCGGCTACGGATGGCACTGTATTTACGCCGCAGAGCATGGCGCCCGCCATGTTCTTGGCATCGACCTGTCGGACAAAATGCTTGCTGTTGCAAAGGAAAAAACACAGTTTAACAATGTAGAATACCGCTGTGCTGCCATTGAAGATGTTCAATTCCCGCAGGACAGCTTTGATATTGTGCTTTCTTCCCTTGCACTCCATTATGTACCGTCATTTGAGCAGGTGGCAAAACAGGTTTATCAGATTCTAAAACCAGGCGGCACCTTCCTGTTTTCCTGTGAGCACCCGATCTTCACTGCACAGGGCTCTCAGGATTGGATTTATCGTCCCGATGGCAGCATCGACCATTTCCCTGTGGACAATTACTTTTATCAGGGCAAACGCACCGCTGTTTTTCTGGGCGAACAGGTGACCAAATATCACCGTACATTGACCAGCTATCTCATGGGACTTCTCAATAACGGATTCCAAATCACCGCTGTGGTGGAACCTGAACCTCCAGAAGAGATGATGGATCTCCCTGGCATGAAGGATGAACTGCGTCGTCCCATGATGCTCATTGTCCGTGCTGTTAAACCATTCTGACAGGATACTTTCATGAGGTGTTTTTGAATGACTGAACGTGAAAAAATGGCCCGTGGCCTTTTATATGATGCAAACAACGATCAATCCCTCTGTCATGACCGGCTGGTCTGCAAAGATCTGTGTTTTGCCTACAACCAGCTCACTCCTTCCCAGACCAGCAAGCGGGAGGAACTGCTGCGGAAAATCATCTCCAAAGCAGGAAGCAATCCATGGGTAGAGCAGCCTTTCTGGTGTGACTACGGCTATAACATCGAGGTGGGCGACAACTTCTATGTCAACCACAACTGTGTCATCCTCGACGGAGCGAAAGTCACCTTCGGCGACAATGTATTCATCGCTCCCAACTGCGGATTTTATACCGCCGGTCACCCGATCGACTATGAGCAGCGCAACCAGGGGCTCGAATATGCCTATCCGATTACTGTGGGCAGCAACGTCTGGATCGGCGGCAACTGTGTCATCCTGCCTGGCGTGACCATCGGTGACAACTGCGTCATCGGCGCCGGCAGCGTCGTCAATCGGGACATTCCTTCCGGCAGTATCGCCGTCGGCAATCCCTGCCGTGTACTGCGCAAAATCACCGAGGCCGACCGTCAAAAATACCGCACAAGCCCGATGTCTGACACCGAAAGGAGCAACTGAATATAATGAAAACAAACACCAAAAAACTGGTCCTCTCCGGACTGTTCCTCGCCCTGGGACTGCTGCTGCCGTTTCTCACCGGACAGATTCCGCAGATCGGTAACATGCTCTGCCCAATGCATCTGCCGGTATTTTTGTGCGGCATGATCTGCGGCTGGCCCTATGGCGCGCTGATTGGACTGATTCTGCCGCCGCTGCGCTTTCTTCTGTTCTCGATGCCGCCCATCTTCCCAACCGGCCTTGCCATGGCGCTGGAGCTGTGCACCTACGGATTGGTCAGCGGACTTCTTTACCAACGTTTACAGCATAACGTCAAAAACATCTACCTCAGCCTGATCGCCGCGATGGTTTCCGGCCGTATCATCTGGGGCATTGCACGCTTTATCTTTGCCGGTCTGTCCTCCAGCGAGTTTGGGTTTGCCATGTTCCTCAGCGGCGCTCTGACCACTGCTATCCCTGGCATTATCCTGCAGCTGATCCTCATTCCGCTCATCATTTCCCGACTGCCTGCCTTCTCCAAGCCAAAACAGCGGGTATATTAGGTTTCTTTACCGTCAATCTCTGCATCATTTGTAAACTTTTTACACCAAATATGTCTTTTGTTATCTAATTGTAAATATTAGCACTCTACACTTGACAGTGCTAATATTGCGAGTTATACTGTATTCAGAACAAAAGAAAAAGACCTCCAGAGGGAAAACAGAACAGAGCTTCCAACAGGAAGCGCAGACCGAAACCTCGCAGAGATCCAATCCCAATGTTCCAATGAACAACTATAATGGATTTAAATGGAGGAATGATTTATGTTACTGCCTAGCATTTTTGGTGAAAACCTGTTTGATGAAATGATGAACTTTGATTTTGACAAAGAGTTTGAGCGTATGACCAGACCGTTGTACGGCAAACACAACAAAAATATGATGAAGACCGATGTCCGTGAGACCGAAAACAGCTACGAGCTGGATATCGACCTGCCTGGATTCAAGAAAGATGAGATCAACGTCCAGCTGGACAATGGTTATCTGAACATTCAGGCTGCAAAAGGTCTTGATAAGGATGAGGAGAAGAAAGACGGCCAGTATATCCGCCGTGAGCGTTATGCCGGCAGCATGAGCCGTACCTTCTACGTCGGCAACCAGCTGACTCAGAACGACATCCACGCAAAATTCGAGGATGGTATTCTGAAACTGAGCATTCCTAAGAAAGACGCTCCACAGATTGAACAGAACAAATACATCGCAATCGAATAAATTCCCTGATCTTTAAGATGCGTCAATGCGCAAAGGGCAGAAGCCAAAAGGCTTCTGCCCTTTGTTCTTATGTTCTATCAGAAGCCGTGATATCCCTGCCGGAAGTTCAGAAAAATATTCTTCGCTTTTCTTCTTATATGAGTTGATTTTCCATCCTGAAAGTGATATATTTATCTTAAAAAGAGATATATTTATCACTTTCAAGGAGGCGTTTTTATGAAGCGATTCTTATCCCTCAAATTTCTCTGGAGCCTTTATGCCGTACTGATTGCGATTTCCATTGTTCTTATGATTATCAACCCAAATCTTCCCATGAAGGAAATTATCCTTGCTTTGACCATTTTGATTGTATTCAGGCAGGATTTTACCCAGCTTATTTCCGATCATCCAAGTGAACAGCCTTCCCACACTCCTCGCATCAATCCCAAACTGGGCTGGCTGGGTCTGCTTGGTCTGTTGGGATTTGCCGGTATTCCCTGCTACCTTCTTTCCGGTCAGAGCTTTCCCTTCCTGTTCTTCTCCTTCTTTGGATTTTTCGGCTTCTTCTTCGACGGAAAACTTTCTGACATTTTGCGCGACGAACGCTTCTGTCAAAATGAATTGCGCGCCAACGCAAATGCCTCGCGTTTTTGCATCCAGATGATTGCCTTTTGTGTGGTCATATCTGCACAGCTGCATTCCTCCGCGCTTCTGCCTCCATTCTTGATGTCCTCTCTGGGGCTGTGTCTGGGACTGGTCAAATTTTTGCAGCCCTATCTGCTGTATCGCTACGATCAACTGGAGGACTAGGACATGCCGGAATTTCGTTGTGAACTGAAAAAATACAGGCAGCTGAAAAATCTGACCCAGGAACAGCTCGGTCAGATGGTTGGCGTACGTCGAGAGACCATCATGCGGCTGGAAGCAGGAAAATACAATCCTTCCCTGAAGCTGGCGGTCGATATCTCCCGCGTGGTAGAAGCTCCGATCGAGGACATCTTTATCTTTGATGAACCTTGACGTTCTATTTTGCATATGATATAATAATGAAACATACTCTTTGCACTGCATTTTATCTACAGTACAAACTGAACAGGCGACAGGCCGGGTCACTGATGTGACAGCAGATGAATCAACAGGGACATCTGCGGGACAGTAGTTTACTAGTTATTGTTCCGCAGGTGCCCCTTTTTTTATTTCGGGGCACGCGGAACCGTAATTTCGGTAACCTTGCAGGTCACAGAGTTATCTTTCACTTTTTTACACTGGAGGTAACTTACTATGAAACACCAAAACCAACCCCTGACCCCTGAAAATGAAACCAAACTGGCGATGCGCGTATCGGTTATCAGCGTCATCGTCAACCTGGTGCTCTCCGTCTTTAAACTGCTGGCGGGCATCTTCGCCCACTCGGGCGCGATGATTTCGGACGCCGTCCACTCCGCCTCGGATGTGTTCAGCACCTTCATCGTCATGATCGGTGTCACCATCTCCGGCAAACAGGCCGACGAGGAACACCCCTACGGTCATGAGCGCATGGAATGTGTCGCTGCTATTGTCCTGGCAGTAATTCTGTTTGCTACCGGACTTGGCATTGGATGGAGCGGACTGCAAAAGATTATGCAGTCCCAGCAGCAGACACTGGAAGCACCTGGAACACTCGCACTGATTGCAGCGATCGTTTCGATTGTCACCAAAGAATGGATGTACTGGTTTACCAAAATTGCCGCCGATAAAATTCACTCCGGCGCACTGATGGCCGATGCATGGCACCATCGTTCCGACGCACTGTCGTCTATCGGCGCATTGGTCGGTATCGCCGGCGCACAGCTGGGCTTCCCTGTCCTCGACCCGATTGCCAGCGTCGTCATCTGTCTGTTTATTCTCAAGGCTGCCGTTGATATTTTCCGCGACGCCGTCGATAAGATGGTCGACAAATCCTGCGACGAAAACACCGTCGACCAGATGCGCACCCTCATCAGCCAGCAGGATGGCGTCATGGGCATCAGCCGTCTGCAAACCCGTCTGTTCGGCTCCAAAATCTATGTCGATACCGAGATCGAAGCCGACGGCAATCTGACACTGGTGCAGGCTCACGATATTGCCGAGGATGTCCATCGCTCGATTGAACACAACTTCCCAGAGGTCAAGCACTGCATGGTTCATGTCAATCCCACACATGAAACACAGACGCCTTCGCCCTCTGCTTTGTAAAAATACCCCCAATAAAAGAAAAAGGACGCTCTTTTCGAGCGTCCTTTTTCTTTTATTTTGATTACATTATTTTGCCTGCTGTGCTTCTTCTGCTTCCAGCTCTGCCTTCTTGTCCAGATACAGCTGATGAATCATTGCCAGTTTGTCTGGAATCTGGATGCTCTGTGGGCAGTGGCTCATACACTGTCCGCAACGAACGCAGTGTTCTGCACCGTTTCCATGCTCTACTGTTTCCTTATAGTCGCCTACAAAGGATTTTACCTTATCAAAGATGCGGTAACGGGAGTAGATTGCAAAGATTTCTGGAATGTCGACACCCATCGGGCAGTCCATGCAGTAACGGCAGCCGGTACATGGAACATCGTTGACCTTGCGGATAGCTTCGACTACCTTGCCTACTGCCTCCAGCTCTTTTTCGTTCATCGGCTCAAAGTTGGTCAGCAAGGAAACGTTGTCCTCCAGCTGTTCGATGGTATTCATACCGCTGAGCACAACGGCAACCTGCGGCAGCGAAGATACCCAACGGATTGCCCAGCTTGCGATCGAACGATTTGGCTCCATCTCCAAAAATGGTTTTGCACGCTCTTCGTCCAAGGTTGCCAGATAGCCGCCGCGGACCGGCTCCATAACCATGCATGGCAGGTGGCGTTTTTCCAACTCACGGTAGAGCTGCTCTGCGCCCTGGTTCTGCCAGTCGAGGTAGTTGAGCTGAATCTGTACAAAATCCCAATCATAGTCATCCAGAATCTGAGTGAATACCGGATAGGTATCATGGAAGGAGAAGCCCAGGTGTTTGATCTTGCCCTGACGTTTCATCTCCTGCAAAAATTCCACGCAGTGGAATTCTTTTACCTTTTTATAATGGTTGCGGTTGAGGCTGTGTACCAGATAGAAGTCGATGTAATCGGTCTTGAGTGTCTTGAGCTGGCGCTCGAACAGGTCTTTCATCGCCTGCTCATCCTCACAAACCCAGATGCTCATCTTGTCTGCCAGATAGTAGGTGCTGCGGTCATAGATTTCAAAAGCTTTGCCGAAGATCTTTTCAGATTCGCCTTTGTGATAAACCACAGCGGTGTCAAAGTAATTGATACCCATGTCGTATGCCTTTCTCAGCAGGCTGACAGCGGCATCTACATCTACCTCTTCCCCATTCTTTGGAAAACGCATTCCACCAAAACCCAGACGGGAAATTTCTTCGCCCAGCTGAGGGATAACTCTGCGATCGATCATCATTGATCCACTCCTTCTTCATACCAGGTCTGTATGTTTTTTCAGGCCTTTTTATTTTTATCCTACCACAAACCGACAACAATTTCCAACTTTTCTTTCTTGTTTTTTGTTTTTTTATTTGCAATTCTTGTCCGAAAGCTGCTGGAGAATATGAACATTTCAAAAATTCGGGGGATTTGCACGGCCACAAAAGCCGGAAAAGATTGACCTTTGATACCAGTTGGTTTAAAATAAAATGGAATTAGTTTGCCCAAACGGGCTATTTTCTGACTTTGATCAAGAAAGGTCGTGTCCTTTATGATAAAGATTTCTCCTTCCATTCTTTCGGCTGATTTTGCCAAGCTGGGCCAGCAGGCACAGCAGATGCAGCAGGCAGGTGCACCATGGCTGCATATCGACGTCATGGACGGACATTTTGTCCCCAACATCTCCTTTGGTGCGCCGGTCATGAAATGTATCCGCAAGGATTTTGACGGTGTGTTTGACGTTCATCTGATGATCAGCGAACCGCTGCGCTATGTCGACGACTTTGTCAAAGCAGGCGCCGACATGATTACCTTCCATCTGGAATCGGACAGCGATGCTGCTGCCACCATCGACGCCATCCATCAAAAGGGCCTCAAGGCCGGCATTGCCATCAAACCAAAAACCCCTGCCGAGGCTGTAAAACCGTATCTCGACCGCGTGGAAATGGTGCTGGTCATGACCGTGGAGCCAGGCTTTGGCGGTCAGAAGTTTATGACCGACATGATGCCCAAGGTAACTGAAATCCGCCATTGGATCGAAGAGAGCGGACGCGACATCGACCTTCAGGTGGACGGTGGCGTCAACGGTGAAACTGCTAAGGTCTGCATCCAGGCTGGTGCAAATGTTCTGGTAGCCGGCTCCTATCTGTTCTCCAAGCCGGATTATGCCGCTGCTATTCAGTCGCTGCTGCCAACAGACTAGGACTGTCTCGAAAAATATCGCTCTACCGTCTTTAATGCGCTGTCTGCAATCAGGCAGCTAGCGTGTTCCCGCAGCACTCCGGCTGCCTGTGCTCCATACAGTGCGCAATGTCCATATTCCAGCAGGAGCGCTTTGACTTTGTCACTTTGCTCCTGCCTTGGACAGACGATCAGATAGTACCTGTCCTCCCAAACATACAGACTGCTGTCCTCATTCCTGCACCTTCCTGACTTTGCCAGCTGGATGCAGCAGGACAGCATCTCCTCACATCCATCAAAACGACACACCTGGAGGCGTTCCGGCGCTTCCCTTTCCTTTTTTCGGGTGATGGTCAAGACGGTCTTTTCCAGACAGCGGTCGGTTTCCACCTGGAACTCTCCCGCTTCCAAACACAGTCCCGTCTCTTTTGCTGCTTTTTGCAAAAGTCCTGCCAGGATACGTCTGGTGATTGGATCATCACAATCCATGGTGTCAGGGTGCAGCTTCAGAGCACAAAGTTCTCCCTGACTAAGTACGATTTCTACCGTATCTTCTCCTGACCGTCGAAATTGCATGGATATATCGCCCCTTTTTCATAAAATCACCTTCCTTTAAATGAAAGGAGTTTTTGTTCAGATGTCCTTTTTTCACTGGCTGGCCACCGGCTCCTCGCGCGGCATCTATCTGGAGCAGAAAAAAGAACCTGCTCTGTCCAAACCGGCTCTGCCGTTTTACAGCGCAGCCACCTTGCAAAGCCAACCTTTCCAGCACGGCTTTGACATTACAAAGCCGCTTGACAAAAAACAACTGACCGAGATTGCCGCAATGGCACACATCATCGACGAACACGACGGCAAAGCCCTGGCCAAAAAGCTGGAGCAGTGCCCCAAGAAAAAAATCTCGGTTGTCTGTGCGGATGCCATCGACGATGAGCCGTATGTATCCAGCCAGATCAACCCTTTGCTGCATCATCGTCTTGAAATTGTACAGGCACTCAACTGGCTGGCGGATGCTTTTGAAGCAGACAGCCGGTTTATTGCCGTATATAAAAATATGTCTGCATTGGATACAAAAATTCCTTCCCGCATAGAATCGGTGGAGGTGCGCCGGATGCAGGGCCGCTACCCGATGGAGATCCGCGCCTTTCACGACCTGGGAAGCGATACACTGATTGTCGGCACTGCAGCGCTGCTGCACCTGTACCGCGCTGTCACCGAAGGACGGGTGCAGACCACTGCCTTTGTCACCGTCAACGGCAACTGCATTACAAATCCCTGCAATCTGGAAGTGACCATCGGAACCCCTGTTTCTCAGCTGCTGGAGCGCTGCGGCCTTTCCCTCGATCCATCCTTTGTTGTGGAAGGCGGCGCAATGCACGGCATCCGCATTACTGACCTGGAAAAAACCACCGTCCGTGCAGATACCCGCTCTGTGATGGCGTTTCATGTCGACCGAAAGGAACAGCTGTATAACTGCATCGGCTGTGGACGCTGCATCGAGGCCTGTCCTGTCGGACTCAATCCCCAGAAACTGTATCAATGTGTCACCACGCACCACCTGCAAAAGGCGGTTTCTTTGGGACTAAACCACTGCATCAGCTGCTCTACCTGCAGCTACGTCTGCCCTTCCCGCATGGATTTGTCCTACGTCATTTCCTCGGAAAAGCAGAAACTCTCCGAAAAAAACGAACAATAGCCTTTTGTTCAGAAAGGAGCTTTTACCTTTGAACTCAACCATTCACCATGCACCTTATATTCGTCACACCGAGTCGAGCCGTACGATTATGAGCGATGCTGCCATCGCACTGGTGCCGCTTTATTTTATGTCCTATTTTTATTACGGCTCCCGCGTCCTGCTGGTCGGCGGCGTTTCCATCTTCACCTGCCTGATCTGTGACTGGATCTGCGGATATCTTCTGCAGGGAAAGATCAATTTTCGCGATTTGAGCGCTGCTGTCACCGGCATCATCATCTCGATGATGGTTCCTCCCGCTGTTCCGCTGTATGTAGTAGTGGCCGCGGATCTGTTTGCAATCCTTGTCTGCAAGGCACCGTTTGGTGGAACAGGAAAAAACCTGTTTAATCCGGCAGCCGGAGGACTCGCCTTTGCCACCATCTGCTGGAGCAACCAGATGTTCCTTTACACCCAACCGCTGCAGCGGCTTCCGATGCAACTGGACGAAACGGTCACCTATCTCCAGGGACCTACCGCTACTTTGAAGCTGGGCGGCATTCCTCGATTGGGCCTGACCGAGCTGCTGCTGGGAAATTTCCCAGGTCCGCTCGGCTCTACCTTTACGCTGATTATCCTGGCTTGTCTGATCTACCTCATCGCTCGTCGTGCGATCAAATGGTACCTGCCGGTAAGCTTCCTGATTCCGGTGGCAATGATCGCCGCATACAACCACCCATTTGGTGTCAGCCCATTGGAATCGGTGGCAAATGAGCTGTTTGCCGGTTCCCTGCTCTTTGTTGCAGTCTACATGCTGACCGATCCTGCAACCACTCCGAAATACAATATCTCCCGTATTCTGTACGGTATCTGTGCTGGAATACTGACGATGGTCTTCCGCTACATCAGTCCGCTGGAAATGAGCGCTGTCTTCGCCATTCTGTTGATGAATGCCCTTGCTCCGGCGTTTGACTGCTTCTGTGAATGGCTGCTGCCAAAAATGCAGCCTGTCAACAACGAAACTGCTCTGGATGAAGGAGGAAATCAACAATGAATCTGACCTTTGTCCGAAAATATAATCGCTTTCTGCGCAAAACTGACGGCATCTTCACCCATAACCCCTTGTTGGTGCTGGGTCTTGCTCTGCCGCTGGCAGTCATTCCTTCCTATGGTCTGACCGCGATGGTTGCTGTTTCGGCTGCCATGCTGATCTGCTTTGTTCCCACTGTCTTTATCGCCTCGATCATCGGTAAGCGTGTTTCCTCGCCATGGAGGGTCATCCTCTATCCGTTGATCTCCTGCCTGCTGCTGATCCTTTCCCGATCGGTGGTACAGCGCATCTCGGTGCTGATCTTCGACACCCTCGGCGTTTACTTCTCGCTGATTTGTGTCAATTCGCTGTTGATGTACTCGGTTGAGCAGGTACTTCCTAAAAAGCCGCTGGATGCACTTGCGTTTGCATTGCGCCAGTGGGTCGGTGCCTCTCTAGTTGCCTTTTTATGCGCTGTTATCCGCGAATTGCTGGCAACCGGTTCTTTGTGGGGAATCACTGTCCTGAAGGATGTTCCTCGTCTGCCGGTCGCACAGATGGCACTGGGCGGATTTATCCTGCTGGGCTTCCTGGCAGCATTCTGTCGGCTGGTACACCGCATTGTACTGACACTGACGCTGCGTGCCGGTGCTGCCCAAAACGAGAACGACCTTGCTGACAAAGAGAGGAGCGAGACACAGAAATGATCTATCTTACCGAATTTTTCTCCGCGTTTCTGACTGCAGTGATGATGGAAAATCTTCTGTTTACCCGCGCTATTGATATTCCAAACCTCTATAAAAAGCGCTCCTTTCAGCAGACTTTGATTGTCGGAGCATTGCTGACCGGCATCGTCACCGTCTCCTCCATCCCTGCTTACTTTCTCAATGGATTGTTCAAGAGTCATGCTGCATTTGTTCCATACATGACATTGAGCTTTCTGATCCTCAATGGAGCCGTTTTCTTAGGCTTTTACTTTGGAATCCGCCGTTTCTTGCCAAAACTTTTTTCCTTGATGGAAAAATTTCTTCCCTTCTACGGTGTCAACTGCGTCACTTTGGGCACACTTTTAATTGCGGCTAGGCTGAGCAGCGGGACCAAGTTTCTCTCCTTTTTCGGTTATTGCTTCGGTTCGGGCGTTGGATTCACCATTGCCCTGCTGATTATGTGGTCTATTCGTCAGAAAATGTCACTGTCTCATACACCAAAAACATTTCGCGGCCTTCCAATCACCTTGATCTATCTTGGAATCGTTTCCCTGGCCCTGTTCGGGCTGATCGGAAACCAGCTTCCGGCGTAATTTCAGCTTTGTTCAGGGAGGGGTTTTTATGGGAAAACCTTATAAAATCAAACGTCATAAACATATTTACCGTCGCTCCTTTGGAAGCATCGTGATGCGCATCTGCATCATCGTTGCTGCCATTGCTGTGCTGTTCTGCCTTGGATGGGGATTATACGGACCTGTCAGTGACTGGCTGGAACAGCGTAAAAACGGGCCGGTGGAGGAAACAACCATCGGCAGCTCACAGCAAACCGATGAAGGAGAAGCGACGGAATCGGAGCAGGAAGAGGAGCAGACACCTGTTGTCGAAGAGCCTGTTCAGGAGGCAACCGCTTCGATGACCGCTTATCTGCCGACTGCAACCGTGCTTGACAACCAGCTGCTCACAGCTGCCATCGCGGATGCAAAAGCCGCCGGCTACGACAGCATCATGTTCGACCTCAAGACGGACGACGGCACTGTCATCTACCCGATCGCTTACAACGAGTCCACCGACGCTGCAGTGACCTCGACAACAACCATCGACCTGAATGCGGTGGTTACCCAAATCAAGGATGCCGGACTGACACCAGTCGCTTCTATCCACACCTTCCGCGATCACCTCTATCCATCGGCAAATAAGGCAGCCGCTACCCTTTATATGGATTCCGACTTCCTGTGGGTGGACGATGATCCAAACAACGGCGGTAAAGCTTGGCTCAATCCATTCTCTACCGAAGCACAAAGCTATATTCAAAAGATTGTGGACGATGCCTGCAATGCCGGCTTTGAAATGATTATTTTACAGGATGTTCAGTTCCCTGAGGGATACTCACTGGATATGATCGACTACGGCGACCACGCTTCGGACGACAAGAATCTGTTCCTGCAGCAGTATGCTGCTCAGATGGCGGACTACGCTGCTGCAAAAGGTGTGGAACTCAGCTGTATGCTGCCTGCCTCCAGTATGCTTGGTGGAAATACCGCCATGTACTTTGGTGATACCACCGCCATGGCTGGCGAAAGCGCCGCCGTTGATCTTCGCATGAGCGTCTTTGGCAGCGGACTTCAGACCGATCAGGTTTCCATCCCTGATCCATCAGCTAACCCGTATAACACCATCAAAACTGCCAGTGCTGCGATCAAGCAGAAGCTGCCTGATTGTCAGCTGATCGCTGTTCTGGACGGCACCGGACTGAGCGCAGAGGAAGTTTCCAACCGCGTTCTTGGTGCACAGGAAAGCGGTATCGAGCGCTATATCATCGTTGATCCCTCGCTGGGACAATAAGTAGCAGCAAACGCAAAGCGGCTAAGGAAAATTCCTTAGCCGCTTTCCTTATATCAAAAGGCGCAGGCAGCTGTCCTGTGCCTGACATTCTCATCCTATGCACCAAACCCAACTTTTGCAAAGCTGCTGCTCTTCCCTGTCTGCCTGTCCGCTCCTCGTTGAAACAGGATTGCGCCTGCCTTCCTGTCATTTCCACCCAAACAGCGTCAGGAAAATTTTTTCTCCGCTCTGCTCCGCACTTTCAAGCACACAAAAATCCCGTGCAGCTTATCCGCTGCACGGGATTTTGGGGAATTGTAGCTGTCTAATGATTAATAGTTCTGTGCTCTGAGCTCAAAGTATGCTTTTGGATGAGCACATACTGGGCAAACCTCTGGAGCTTCCTCGCCAAAGTGGATGTGTCCGCAGTTGCGGCAGATCCAAGCCTGTTTGCCTTCACGGTTGAACACTTTGCCAGCCTCGATGTTTTCGCACAGCTGTTTGTAGCGCTCTTCGTGCTCTTTCTCGATCTTGCCTACTTCTTCGAACAGGAATGCAATGTGGTCAAAGCCTTCTTCTCTTGCTTCCTTTGCGAAGGTAGCGTACATATCAGTCCACTCATAGTTCTCGCCAGCTGCTGCATCTTTGAGGTTGTCTACAGTGCTGCCGATGCCATCATTGAGAAGTTTGAACCAGATTTTTGCATGCTCTTTTTCATTGTTTGCAGTTTCAGTAAAGATTGCAGCGATCTGCTCAAAACCTTCTTTTTTTGCTTTGGAAGCATAGTAGGTGTATTTGTTTCTTGCCTGGGACTCACCAGCAAAAGCTGCCTGCAGATTTTTTTCAGTTTTTGTACCTTTCAAATTCATAACCAATTTCCGCCTTTCTTCTTAAAAATAATTTTTATATGGATTTTTAATGTTGACTACACTGATCGCACAAACCCCAGATCCGAAGCTGGATCTTCTGAACATTTGCGCCGCTTTTTTCCAGCGCCTGTTTGAGCTGCAGCACCTCCTGGTCGATGCTGCAATCCAGATCAACCACTTTGCCGCATTCCGAACAAATCAGGTGTGGATGAGGAGTCGTGTCTGCATCAAAACGGTCTGCGCCTCCCGAAGTCTGGATGCGAACAATCATTCCCATCTCTTCGAGCAGATTCAGGTTTCGATAGACCGTTCCCAGGCTGATCTCCGGCAGTTTCTGTCGGACAACCTCATACACTTCCTCCGCATTTGGATGCTGATGAGAGGCGCATACAGCCTCATATACCAGCGTCCTCTGTTTGGAATTTCTTCTGACTGTTGCCATCTCTCACTTCCTTATCAGTAATAATTATTGTTACTGACTATAGTATATCAGCTCCCTTTTGTTTTGTCAAGTATTTTTCTGCCAGATTTTTTTCGCAATCTCTGTACTGATTTCACAACGTACTTTCCCCTGTTTCGCCTAATTTTATACAAAGGAAGGAAGTTTAAAATTTCGCAGCAAAGTGATTGACACGCCTCCTTTTTCGCTGTACCTTTATGCAGGTATTTTTGTGTAATACAGGAGGATTTTTTATGGACAAAAGAATGAATCTGCTGAGCCTGACCTGGCCGATTTTCATTGAAAACGTGCTGTTCATGCTGCTGGGATTTATCGACATCCTGGTACTCAGCCGCTACAATGACATCGCCGCCAGCGCAGTCAGCGCTGCAAACCAGGTCGTTTCGATCTGCAACCTGGTGTTCAGCATCATCTCCGGTGCGACAGCTATTTTGATCTCTCAAAGCCTTGGCGCCGACAAGCAGGAAACCGCTTCGATGATCGCGGCCCTTTCCATGCTGTTCAGCACCATCATCGGTCTGGTGATCTCAGGGCTGATTGCACTGTTTCATCATCCGCTGCTGGCCTTTCTGGGTGCACAGGGACAGATTCTGGAAAATGGCTCGGAATATCTGCTGATCGTCGGCGGTTTTATCTTCACACAGGCCATCCTCAATTCGGTCACTGCCATTCTGCGCAGCCACGGTTATACCAAAACGTCGATGTACGTCACCGCTATCATGAACATTCTCAATGCCGTGCTGGATACCGTCTTTGTGCTGGGACTGTTTGGTTTTCCTTCGCTGGGTGTCCGCGGCGTCGCCATCGCGACCACACTTGCCCGCATTGCCGGCATCTGTATTCTGTGCTGGATTCTGTTTCACAGCGTGGAAGACCTCTCCATCTTCCGGCTGCTCAAACCCTTTCCACACGAGGAAAGCCGCAAGCTGTTGCTGGTGGGTATTCCATCCGCCTTTGAAACGATCAACTATAATATTGCGCAGCTGGTGGTCACCTCGATCATCTTCCATTTTCTCACCGACAACGACTTTATTGCCAAAACCTACTTTTCCAACATCGTGATCTTCTTTTATGTATTCTCCAACTCGATTGCGCAGGCTGCACAGATTCTGGTCGGCTACCACATCGGCAATCGGGACACCGATTCCGCTAATCGGGTCTGCATGCACTCGCTGAAGGTGTCACTGGTCATCGCCATGAGCATCAGCATTGCTGCACTGTTTGTCCGCGAACCACTGATGCGGATTTTTACCCAGGACCCTATCATCGTCAGCCTCGGTGCCTCGCTGTTCTTCATCGACCTGTTTGTGGAGCTGGGACGCACCTTCAATATTGTTGTCATCAACGGACTGCGCGGTGCAGGTGACACCATCTTTCCTTCGGTGGTCGCTATCTTCTCCATGTGGATTGTCTCCACACTTGGCGCTTACCTGCTAGCGGTTCCGCTGGGACTGGGACTGCCAGGCATTTGGATTGCCTTTGCCGCGGATGAATGTCTGCGCGGCGTGTTGATGCAGCTGCGCTGGAACAGCGGAAAATGGAAAACCAAGGGACTTTATTCCAAAGCCTGATTGGATCACCGCTTTTTTGCTGCCAAAAAGCCTATGGATTCTGCATTTGGTTATGCAGAATCCATAAAGTTTTGATGATGGCCAAAAAAAGCAGTTTTTTGGCTTGACAATCCCATTTTCCTTGGCTATAATAAAAAAGCTGTCATGATTCCATAGACAGCAGGTGCAAATGCAACAAGCATTGCTTAAAGTTAGCCTGCCGAGGAAACGATGATAAAGCATATTTTTATGACTTTTCATCTGCTCTTTTCGCCTCGGTGGTCTCCATCGAGAGAAAAGGGCTTTTTTAAGTTTTCGGGTTTTCTGGGAATTTTCCCAGGGCGGCTTTGCATCGAATCCGCGCCACAGACATTGTGTCTGCGGCAAACAACTTTCAGGAGGTGAACTGATTTGCCAAACGAAAAGGTTTTACTCGAAAAGCAGCAGTACGTTGCTGAGCTGAAAGACAAGCTCTCCACCGCTGTTGCAGGTGTCCTGGTTGACTACAAGGGCATCAACGTTGCTGACGATACCAAACTTCGTAAAGAGCTGCGTGAGGCTGGCGTAGAGTACCGTGTTGTTAAAAACACCATGCTCCGTCTGGCTCTGAAAGATACCGCATATGAGGAGATTTCCAACGTTCTGGAAAACACCACTGCGATCGCAATCTCTCACGAGGATCCAATCGTCGCTGCAAAGATCATCTGCAAATACATCGAAGATAACAAAAACACTTCTTACGCTGTAAAAGCTGGTTTTGCAGATGGCAAGCCAATGGACAAAGCAGAAATCGAGACTCTCGCTAAACTGCCGAACAAAGAAGGTCTTGTATCTATGTTGCTCAGCGTTCTTACTGGCAACCTCAGAGGCCTTGCTGTTGCTATTAAAGCAATCGGTGAGAAGAAAGAGGAAGAGGCTGGTGCTCCAGCTGCCGCTGAAGAGGCTCCTGCTGCTGAATAATCCATTTGATACGGACAATCTGTCCGTTGCCTGTGAGGCCTGACAAACGTTGAGGTCTCATCACTACCAATTTATTTTCAAAATTATGGAGGTACTATTATGGCTTCTGAGAAAGTTTTAGCATTTGTTGAAAATGTTAAAGAACTGACTGTTCTTGAGCTTGCTGAGCTCGTAAAAGCACTGGAAGAAGAATTTGGCGTATCTGCTGCAGCTCCTGTTGCTGTTGCAGCTGCTCCAGCAGCAGCTGCTGCTGAGGAGAAAACTGAGTTTGACGTTATCCTCAAAAACGCTGGCGCTAGCAAAATGGGCGTTATCAAAGTTGTTAAAGAGATCACTGGTCTCGGCCTGAAAGAAGCAAAAGCTCTGGTTGACGAGTGTCCAAAACCAATCAAAGAGGGCGCTTCCAAAGCTGAAGCTGAAGAAATCAAAGCAAAACTGGAAGAAGCTGGCGCAGAAATCGAACTCAAGTAAGTTCTTTTTCGCTGCTGTTTGCAGTTTACCGGATGCAGAGCAATCTGCATCCGGTTTTTTTGTGCGCTGCAAACTTTACCTGAACGCCGCTGCTGTGCTATAATCAAACGGAAAGTATAAATGCTGTCTGTTCTCAAAGGAGTATACCATGAACACCCAATTTCTTCCGATCACCAAAGCTGAAGCCCTCCAGCGCGGATGGGACCAGCTGGACTTCGTCTATATCATCGGCGACGCCTATGTCGATCATCCCAGCTTCGGTGCCGCCATCATCTCCCGCGTCATCGAATCGCTGGGCTATTCCATCGGCATCATCTCTCAGCCGGTATCCGACCGCGACTATCAGGAATTTGGTCAGCCTAAATATGCCTTCCTGGTCACCGGCGGCAACATCGACTCGATGGTCGCCCATTACACCGCTGCCAAACGCAAACGCAGCGACGACGCCTATACCCCTGGCGGCAAGGCCGGCAGACGTCCCGACCGCGCCACCATCGTCTATTCCCGCAAACTGCGTGAGCTGTACCCTGATTCCACCATCGTCATCGGCGGTTTGGAGGCTTCGCTGCGCCGCTTTGCCCATTACGACTACTGGGATGATGCAGTGCGCCCATCTATTTTGGTGGATGCACAGGCGGATATGCTGCTGTATGGCATGGGTGAAAAGGTCATACAGCAGCTGACCGAACAGCTTTCCAGCGGCAAGGATATCCATTCCATCCGCGACATCCGCGGCACCTGCTATCTTTGCACCCAGGAGGAAATCCCGCAGGAGAGCGTTTCCTGCGCTTCCTTCCGCAAGGTGAGCGAAAACAAGGAGAGCTATGCCAAGGCACATCAGATTCAGAACGAGTGGCAGGACGCTGTCTATGGCAAAATCATCGTCCAGAAACAGACCGACACCGAATATCTGGTGCAGAATCCACCGATGCCAACCCTCACCCGTGAGGAATTGGACGAGGTATTCAAGCTTCCTTTCACCCGCACCTATCACCCATCCTATGAAAAGCTGGGCGGTGTCGATGCAATCGAGGAGGTCGAATTCTCCATCATGCAGAACCGCGGCTGCTTTGGCAACTGCAACTTCTGCTCCATCACCTTCCATCAGGGACGGCAGATCGTTTCCCGCAGCGAGGAATCCATTATCGCAGAAGCAGAGGAAATGACCCGCAATCCACGCTTTAAGGGATACATCCACGATGTCGGTGGTCCGACCGCCAACTTCCGCTACCCTTCCTGCAAAAAGCAGCTGAAATATGGTCTGTGCCAGAACCGCAAATGTCTGGCACCAAAACCCTGTCCACAGATGGATATCGACCACATGGAATATGTCGAGCTGCTGCGCAAACTGCGCCGCATCAAGGGAGTCAAAAAGGTATTCATCCGTTCGGGTATCCGCTACGACTACCTGATTGCCGACCCGAACCCGACCTTCATGCAGGAGCTGGTGAAGTATCACATCAGCGGTCAGCTCAAGGTGGCGCCGGAGCACTGTGTCAACCACGTTCTGGACAAGATGGGCAAGCCGCACATTCAGGACTTCGACCGCTTCTGCAAAAAATTCTATGAGGAGACCAAAAAGGCGGGCAAGGAACAGTATCTGGTTCCTTATCTGATGTCCTCCCATCCTGGCTGTACCATCGCCGATGCGGTAGAACTGGCACTCTACCTCAAAAAGCATCACATGCGTCCGGAACAGGTGCAGGACTTCTATCCTACCCCTGGCACCAACTCCACCTGTATGTTCTATACCGGTCTGGACCCGCAGACGATGGAACCGGTGTATGTTCCTAAGAGTGCAGAGGAAAAATATTACCAGCGCACCCTGCTGCAATATTATAAGCCGGAAAATCGCCGCGGCGTCATCGAGGCGCTCATCCGTGCACACCGTGAGGATCTGATCGGCAACGGACCAAACTGTCTGGTCACACCGGATGCCGAATATATCCGCACCCATGGACGTAAGCCGGCAGCACGCACATCGGAGCGCTCATCCAAAAATACCCGCTCTGCTTCCCGCGGCAAACCTTCCCGCAGAACACCGGTCGTCGAGCGCGGCGGCGTTCTGACCAACGATACCCGTTCTTCCCGTCCTCGCGGAAAGAAACGTTAATCTGACACGGAGGAACTTTTTCTTATGGCAAATCGCAAACGCAAAAAACAAACCCTTCCCAAATGGGTCATCTCCGCCTTTGTTGTCATCGCCGTCATTTTAAGTGTCATCACCTTTGCAGGAGATCTGGTCGGCATTGATACCTCCTTCCTCACCACCTGCATGAACGCCATTGACACGGTGCTTTATGGCGGACCTACCTCACCGGCGCCCACTCTGCCTGCCTCGGGTGAGGCAAAGGTGTACATCATCGACGTCGGACAGGGTGAGAGCATCCTCATCACCACCGAGGAAAAATCCATGCTGATCGACGCCGGTGAAAACAACATGGGCGACGAGGTCCTCGACTTCATCAACGGTCTGGGACTGGACCACATCGACTACGCACTGGGCACTCATCCGCACTCCGACCACATCGGCGGATTGGATACCGTGATGGAGGGCATCTCGGTCGGCGAGGTTTTCTTCGGTTATATTCCCGACAGCCTCGTTCCTACCACCAAAACCTTTGAGGATGTGCTGGATGTCATCGAAGAACAGGACATCCCTCTCTCCACCGTCACCCCAGGTCAGACCATCGACCTTGGCTGCGGTGCTGTGGTTACCATCCTCGGTCCTGTCACTGAGGATATCGACGATCTGAACAACACCTCGGTCGTCTGCCGTCTGGATTTCGGAGACACTTCCTTCCTGTTTAACGGCGACCAGGAAACCCCGATGGAGGAATTGCTGCTGGAAAGCGGCGCCAACCTCGACTGTGACATGATGACCATGGGACACCACGGCAGCTCCACCTCCTCTTCGAAGGCTTACATGGAGGCTGTCTCCCCTGAATATGCCTCCATCTCCTGCGGCAAAGGCAACAGCTATGGTCATCCGCACGAGGAAACGGTCGAAAAGTTGGAGGAAATGGGAGTCGAATATTACCGAACCGATGTGGACGGAAGCATCACCTTCACCAGCGATGGAGAAGAGATTTCTGTTCGCACCGAAAAGCCGTAATCGAAACGGAGGAATGGATTGATGAAAGAGCTGATTATCGACCGCTTTGAAGAGGGTTACGTCGTCTGCCAGACACCGGAAGGCAAGCTGGATGCTCTGCGGCGCGAGCAGGTTCCAGCGAATGCTGTGGAAGGCAGCTGGCTGGTCATTCAGGACGATGGCACCGTCTTCATCGACGAAGAAAAAACACTTCGTCGCCGTGCCGCCAACATGTATCGACTCAAAAATATGCTCCGGCGTCGAGACTAATCGCAAAGCAGGACTATTTTAAAAAATAGTCCTGCTTTTTTTATTTTATATATTGACATTTATCTATCTGATGACTATACTATACATTGAAAAACATCTATATGAATGAGGTGATGGTTTGTCTTTGGATTATTCGCAAAAGGTCACCCTTTTCAAAGCCTTCTGTGACGAAAACCGCTGGAAAATCCTCGAGATCTTACAGGGCGGCGAAAAGTGTGCCTGTGTGCTGCTCAACAAGCTGGAAATCAGCCAGCCAACGCTGTCCCATCACATGAAGATTCTGTGTGATTCCGGCATCGTGACCGGCCGCAAGGAAGGCAAATGGACCCACTATTCCATCTGTAAAGAAGGGCTGGAAACTGCACACCAGCTGCTAAATACATTGAGCGTGGAAGGAAGCTGCCACTCCGACTGTTCCTGTTCCGCAAACATCAAACGAGGTGAAGATACTATGGAAAACAAAACCCAACTGTATGTTCTGACCGGATTTTTAGGCTCCGGCAAAACCACCATTCTGTTAAAACTGATTGAAAGCCTCAAGGGCAAACGGGTAGGAATCATCCAGAACGAATTTGGCAAGCTCAGCGTCGATGGCACCATCCTGCGCGACAGCGATGATATTCAGATGGTCGAAATCACCCGCGGCTCCATCTTCTGCTCCTGCCTGAAACTTTCCTTTGTACAGGCGCTGGCCGATATGGCTGCACAAAAATTCGATTATCTGTTTGTCGAAAGCTCCGGTCTGGGCGACCCGTCCAACGTCGAGGAAATTCTCAATGCTGCTTCTGCTCTGTGCGGCGACCAGTACGACTTCAAAGGTGCTATCTGCCTGGTGGATGCTGTCAACTTCTTCGATCAGCTGGGCGATCTGGAAACAGTTTACCGTCAGCTCAAACATTGTCATCTGGCTGTGCTGACCAAGGTTGATCTGGTGGATGGACAGCGCATCATCGAGCTGAAAGAAAAAATCCGTGAAATCAATCCTGTCTGCCGCATTGATACCAGCTCCAACGGCAATCTGGACCTCTCCTTCTTAAACGAAGATCTGATGCAGTACCGCTGGGCAGAGAACGAGGACACCACCAACTCCGAGGAAACCAAGCCAAAGACACTTTCCCTCAACTTTGAAGGTGAAGTGGAACTGAGCAAGCTGGAAGCCTTTCTGCAGGAAATCGAAGCAGACCTCTACCGCGCCAAAGGATTTTTCCATCTCACCGGCAGCGGTTGGAGCCAGATCGACCTGGTCGGCAGCCGCATTGATGTCAAACCCAGCGAGCCGCAGGAAAAATCGCAGATGGTCTTTATCTCCAAGATTGGTCCGGCAGTCATCCGCAAGATTGCAGCGGCCTGGGAAGAAAAGGTCGGTCTGCCAATGCAGCTGAAAAACTAAGGAGGAAACTGCGATGATGAATCTGAAAGTGATCGGTACCGGCTGCGATAAATGCGACCAGCTGTATGCCAATACCAAAGAAGCTGTTGCAAAACTGGGCATCGAAGCCGAAATCGAAAAAATTGAGGATCTGATGGAGATTGTCAAGCTCGGTGTTATGACCTCTCCTTCGCTGATGAAAGACGGCAAGCTGATCGTCAGCGGTCAGGTCGTTTCCACCGATAAAATTGTTAAGCTTCTGCAAAAATAAGAAGAAAATCGGTCGCTGCGGCGGCCGATTCCTTTGAACAATATATTGAAAAATATCAATCTATAATCAAGCGAGGTGTCTGTTATGGACATGATTCAAACTGCATGGTTTTTCTTTCAGGACCAGATTTTAGGCATGAAGTGGCTCAATGCGCTGATTGGCAGCCTGCTGTCATCACTGGGTCTGGATATCAGTTCCCGTATCGGCGGAGCTGTTCAATTTTTCCTCTATGATACTATTAAAATCTTCGTTCTGCTGTCGGTACTGATCTTCGTGATCTCCTATATCCAGAGCTTTTTCCCGCCGGAACGCACCAAAAAAATCCTCGGACGTTTCCACGGCATCGGCGCAAACACGCTGGCAGCACTGCTGGGTACTGTCACTCCCTTTTGTTCCTGCTCCTCCATTCCACTGTTTATCGGTTTTACCAGTGCGGGACTGCCGCTGGGAGTTACCTTTTCCTTCCTGATTTCCTCTCCTCTGGTCGATCTGGGATCACTGGTGCTGCTGACCAGCATCTTTGGCGGAAAGATTGCGATTGCCTACGTCATCGTCGGACTAGTGCTGGCAGTACTGGGCGGCTCGCTTATCGAACGGCTTCATCTGGAAAATGAGGTGGAAGAATTTATCCGCAACGCCGGACGGGTGGACATCAACTCCCCTGAACTGAGCATCGCCGACCGTCTGAATTATGCCAAGGATCAGGTGCTTGCTACCATCAAAAAGGTGGCTCCTTACATCTTTATCGGCGTTGGTGTCGGCGCTGTCATCCATAACTTTATCCCGCAGTCCTTCGTGGAAGCGGTACTGGGCGGCGACAAGTGGTATTCGGTACCACTGGCAACCCTGGTCGGTGTGCCGATGTACGCGGACATCTTCGGAACCATCCCTGTTGCGGAAAGCCTGTTTGCAAAAGGTGCCGGCCTTGGAACCATCCTTTCCTTCATGATGGCAGTCACTGCGCTTTCTCTGCCTTCGATGATTATGCTGAGAAAAGCCGTCAAGCCAAAACTGCTGGCTGTGTTCTTCTCGATTGTCACCGTCGGCATCATGCTGATTGGATTTTTGTTCAATAACTTTGCATTTCTGTTTTAGAAATACCCCCAAAAAGCCATGTCGGCGGTGAGAAATCTCACCGCCGACATGGCTTTTTATTTTTGTCCTCTTATATTCGTCTTTCTTTGGCTGTTTCGTGGTGTACTTCGGTGTCGCGGAAGAAAAAGGAAATCGCCCAGACACCAGCCAGAGCAACCAGCGTGTAGACAATACGGCTGATAATTGCAGCCTGTCCGCCAAACAGTGCAGCGACCAGGTCATACTGGAAGATACCGATGCTGCCCCAGTTGAGCGCGCCAATAACCACTAATGCAAGTACAAGTTTATCAATCATCACAACATCTCCTTATCATTTTTAAGGACATGACTATTGTGAGCAACTGTTCCCCGTTCTATACAATCAAGTTCCCTCATACCATAAAAAGGTAAATTTTTTTATTTACTCAGCAGTTCCTGCAGACATTTTTTGCAAACACATCGACCTTTAAAATCGGTTAAGTCCTCCTTACCTGAACAAAACACACAGCTTGGTTCATACTTTTTCAAAATGATTTTGTCGTCCTCGGTCATAATCTCTAGCGAATCCTTGATCTGAATGTCCATCACTCTTCTCAGTTCCACTGGAAGCACGATTCTTCCCAGCTCATCTACTTTTCTGACAATTCCTGTCGATTTCATCGAAAAACACTCCCTTTCCTTTTACAGGTTTCGCCTTTTCTTGATAAATATACCCGATTTATATTTCCGTGTCAATTCAGATAATTCCCAATAATTGGAAAAAATTGGTAAAAAAAGTAAATTTTTAATGACCACCTGTCGAGCAATGTCAGAAATTAGCAAAAGGAGGCAGCTTTCTTGATCGGTTATCTGATTTTATTGATTCTTCTGTTTTCCCTGGTCACCGCACTGTGCAATGGACAAATCGACAATGTCTGTACTCAGCTGCTGGCTTCGCCGCAAAAGGCGGTGGAACTAAGTATTACCATCGGATGCAGCATCTGTTTGTGGAGCGGCGTCATGCAGGTCGCTCAGGACAGCGGGCTGCTGAAAGGCTTGTCCAAACTGTTTTCGCCGCTGCTGAGGCTGCTGTTTCCCAGCATCAAAAAGGAGTCCAAGGCAGCGCAGGCAGTCTGCCTGAATCTGGCTGCCAACCTGTTGGGATTGGGCGCTGCTGCCGCTCCCGCCGGTATCTGCGCTGTGCAGGAATTCCAGAAAATGAGCCGTTCTCCTAGCATTGCCACCGACAACAGTATCCTCTTAATTTTGCTCAATACCGCTTCTTTGCAGCTGATTCCCACCACAGCCGCGATGCTGCGATTGCAGGCTGGGTCGGCGGCTCCGATGGAAATTCTGCCCGCCGTCTGGGTGGCATCGGTGCTTTCGGTCTGCACCGGCGTTATTGCCGCCAAAACGATGTGCCATCTTTGCTCACCACTGCAAAGATTTTCCAGTCATCCCGCAAAAAGGAGGGCGCTGTCATGAGCTTTCTTTCTTCCTTAAGTGTACCGCTGGTCATTTGCGGCGTCTTTCTTTGGGCAGGAGTTCAGCAGGTCGATCTTCTCTCCTCCTTTTCCAAGGGCGTCAAAGATGGACTGAAGATTGTTCTGGAGATGCTGCCGGCGCTGATGTTGCTGACACTTGCCATCACCTGTTTCCGTTCGTCCGGTGCACTGGAACTGCTGTGCAAGGCACTTTCCAAACCTGCCGCTCTGCTTGGCTTCCCTGCTCCGATTCTGCCGCTCACCCTGCTGCGTCCGCTTTCGGGTAGTGGAGCGCTGGTGGTGTTTGAGGATATTCTGTCCCAATATGGTCCCGATAGCCTGATCGGGCGGATTGCCAGCGTGATGATGGGCTCGACCGAAACGACCTTCTATACCATTGCGCTGTATTGTTCCGCGGCAGGCATCAAAAAAAGCCGGTACGCTGCACCGGCTTCTTTGTGTGCGGATTTGATGGGTTTTTGTGCCAGTGTGTTGGCGGTAAACTTGCTGCTCGAACCAGCTTGAAGCTGGACACTGTTCGCCTTCGGCGCTAAGCTAACTACCCGAATCAGAAAAAATAAAGTTTTTGCTCGAGCTTTTTTCAAAAAGCAGGGGTACAGCACTAAAAGTGCTGGGCAAAGCCCCTGTGACACTTAACAATCATCCATAAAATCGTTTAAGGCAGGGCACTGTTTCGATGCTGCCGCACGTCAGTGCGCCGGCGCTAAGCCGGACTATCCTGTGCTGTTCACAAATAACGCCCCTGTGACACTTAACAATCATCCATAAAATCGTTCGGGGCACAGCAGCAGTTTCGATGCTGCCACAGGACCCAATCAATTTTTATCCCCTGCAAAATTCGGCATAATCGCTGCCACAGGGAAAAATTTGTTTTGTAAATATTCGGTACTGATCGGCACAGTCTGCCTCCAACGCAGCCATCTGGGCTGCCTGTGGAGAAACCTTTCCCAACTTTGCCAGACTGGTTGAAACCGGCAAGGTCGCCGTCCGTTTCATGTTAGATAAAATTTCCTTGCCGCGCTCATTCATTCCCAACACGCGCAGGTAGGCCGGAGTCTGCCATGCTGCATCCTGTGGTATTCCCAAAAAGGCGGACAGCACTAACCGGCGCACCCGCGAAAGCGGATAACGCTTGGTTTTGATCTGCTCGTACAGTTCTTCCAGCGAACAGGCAGTTCGCGCCGCCTGATACAGCCGGTTTTCGATTCCCTCTGATACATCCGGCAGCGCCGCCATCTGCTCCCTGTTCATCCTACGCAGGACAGACAACACGGCACGCTCTCCTGTCTGCATCGAGGCGGTCTGTCCACTCTGCATCGCCTGCTGATAGAGTTCCCAGGTCGACGACGGCAGATACTCCTTTGCTTCCTCCCATTTTCCGCCGAGTATCAAACTGCGGATATGGCTTGCCGATGCAAAACCCTGTTTGGGCGCACCGTCGTGCGCATTCCCGATGCGGACAAGCGGCAGCGGTTTTGGGCCGCCTTCTCTGGGAAGCTGTGCCAGATATTCCACCGCAAGGATGTTGTTCGGCTTTTGAAGCACATCAGATACCTGCTGTCCCAAAACTTCCCTGATGGCAAGCTCTCTTGCTTTTGCAAAGGTGATTCCGTTTGCCAGCTGTGCACGCAGTTGCTGCTGCACCTGTGGATGTTCCAGCGCATCCGCTGCCTGCTGCAGCAGCGGCAGCTCGGCATCCTCCGCACCAAACGCCAGAACATCCACGCATCCCATCGCACACACCGTCTGTACTCCGCCAAATGCAAATCGCTGAGCACTGGCAGCAGCGTAGCAGACCGGCAGCTCCACAATCAGGTCCGCTCCGTTTTGCAGCGCTGCCGCTGCCCGCACCCTCTTGGGAAAGATCGCCGGTGTCCCGCGCTGGGTAAAATCCGGACTCATCACCACGGCAATATGGGTCATTCCCTGCGCCCGCAGCTCTTCGATCTGCCAGCGGTGTCCCTTGTGGAAAGGGTTATATTCTGCAATGATCGCAGCTGTTTTCATTCTCTTGCTTCACCACCTATTTTTAAGCATTTTACAGAAATTTCAGCTGATTTTTAGCGAAAAAGTCAATCTTTCTCGCCCTTTTTGAAAAAGGATGGGCTTTTGCGTCAAAAATCGCAGTTTTTCTCTTGAAAAGTTGTCCCAGATATAATAATATAGTAAGTGTATAGGAGTGTCAATCTGCCTCTGTTCCCTGTTTGGGAGCAGATGGCTTTAAAAATCTATGGGAGGAATTTGATATGAAAATTCTTGTTTTAAACTGCGGAAGCTCTTCTCTGAAATATCAGCTGATTGATATGGAAAATGAGCACGTTCTGACCAAGGGTCTGTGCGAAAGAATTGGCATCGACGGTTCTGTTCTGACCCACAAAGTTCCTGGCAAAGACAACTATGTTGTTGAAACTCCAATGCCAGACCACTCTGTAGCAGTACAGCTCGTTCTGGACGCTCTGACCGACAAAGATCACGGCGTAATCGCTTCCGTTGACGAAATCAACGCAATCGGTCACCGCGTACTCCACGGCGGCACAAAATTCACCAAATCCATCGTTGTTAACGAGGATGTTAAAGCTGCTATCCGTGAGTGCTTCGACCTCGGTCCTCTCCACAACCCAGCTAACCTGATGGGTATCGAAGCTTGCGAAAAAGTTTGCCCAGGCAAACCAAACGTTGCTGTATTCGACACCACCTTCGGTATGGGCATGGATGAGAAATCCTATCTGTATGCAATCCCACATGAATATTTCGAGAAATACGGCATCCGTCGTTACGGCTTCCACGGTACCAGCCATGGCTTCGTTTCCAAAGAAGCTATCAAATTCGGTAACCTCCCAGCTGATGCAAAGGTTATCGTTTGCCACATCGGTAACGGTGCTTCCGTTTCCGCTTCCATCGGCGGCAAATGTGTAGACACCTCCATGGGTCTGACCCCTCTGGAAGGTCTGATCATGGGTACCCGTTCCGGTGACCTGGACCCAGCTGTTGTTCAGTACATCTGCAACAAAGAGAACAAATCCGTTGATGAAGTTCTCAATATCCTCAACAAGAAATCCGGTCTGCTCGGCATGAGCGGCGGCCTGTCCTCCGACTGCAGAGATATCACTGCTGCTGCTGAAGAAGGTCACCACCTGGCTAAAGTTACTCTGGATGCTTACACCTACCGCATTGCAAAATACGTTGGTGCATACACCGCTGCTATGAACGGTGTTGACGCTATCGCATTCACCGCTGGTGTTGGCGAAAATGACGTTGAGATCCGTGAAGAACTCTGCGAGAAATACTGGGGCTACCTCGGTGTTAAGATCGACAAAGAAGCTAACCACACCAGAGGCGAGAACAAAGTTATCTCCACCGCTGATTCCAAGGTTAAAGTTATGGTTATCCCAACCAACGAAGAGCTTGCAATCGCTAGAGATACCCTGGCACTCATCTAAGTTTGAACTGAAAACTATAACCGCTCCTGTCCGCTTGGACAGGAGCGGTTTTTTTCTTTATCTGTTACAGCGGCTGATCCAAGTCTGAAGAAAAGAGCTGTTCCTCTCCCTCCTGCAGCAAAACCATCGAAGCTGAAATCAACAGATACAATGTCTGATCGGGATCATCCAAAGGAATCTGAAACTGATCCCGTATCTTTCGGATGCGATACAGCGCCGTATTTCGATGCAGAAACAAACGGTCACAGGTCTGCTGTAAAGAGTGATGACAGATCAAATACGTATAGAGCGTCAGACAGTACTGGGTGTGGTTTTTTTCATCATACGCAGACAACGCGGAAACACCTGGATGACACAGCGCATATTGCGGTTGAATCTGTTCAAGCAGTATGCGCTGATACAGCCTTGGGGCCCAGATGACAAACGGTTGATTGGACTGCGTCAGCATATAGTCCAGCGCTTTTTGTGCGGTCTGATAGGCCTGCGGCAGATGATACAGGCTGTCCAAAGGTCCAGAAATAGAAATGCGCAGCTGAAATTTCTGACTAAAGCTAAATAACAATGTGGAATCATGCTCCGCCGTCAGAAAAAACAATAGCTGCTTCTGATAAAAGAAAGGGTGGCATGCATAAAAGATATAGCGCAGCTCATTTTTTAAGGTATCCTGTCCAAAATGGAGGTTTCTATACAAGCCCAAATCGACCACCGCCAAACGGTGTGGTTTGTAGTGTGCCAGATAGGACGAGGTGATTTGCAGCTGAAAGATTGATTCGCTGGGAAACTCTCCCTGCAGCAGCCGCACCAGAATCTCCTCGGAGGTGCTGGAGAGGATATGGTTGCGGCTGGACTCGGACAAAAGCTGCTTTGCCAAAATCATCTGAAGCATGTGCAGCTGCTCATCCGGTGTCTGGTGCAATTCATTCTTCCAGTCCACATAGATCAGATAACCAATGTGGATATTGCTGCTGATCAACGGTGCAAAACATCTCGGATAGGGCGTGTCCTGCACCTCCATGCGAACAGATTGCCCCTGTGCAATCTGTTCGCTTTGACTGATTGCCAAAATTGCCTCATAGGTGATCTCTCCCCTGCGCAGTGCTCCAAAAAACACCTCATCCTGAAAGGAGTTTGGCCAGTAGCTGGCCGCAATCCGAAAGGCATCATCCACCACCAGCAAAGGACAATCTAACATTCTTCCCGCTTGTTCCAACAGCTTTTTTAAATTATCTGTCTCAAAAAATGTATCCACCAAGCTTTTAATATCCATCTTCAACACCTCTTCACCGGACATTACTTGTGCTATGAGCACAAAAAATCTTTTCAAATTATAGATTGAAATTCGTGAAAAAGCAAGATCAAAACTGTATAATAAAGTCGCAAACAAAAGAAATCAGACAACAAATGAAGAAGGTGTTGGTATGAACGAAAAACATAACGTTCAAATTTGGAAATCATTGCAAAAAGTTCCGGCAGGTACAATGTTTGTCCCATTGATTATTGGTGCAATCATCACAACTATCTGCGAAGGCTTTCTGCATTTCAATCTGTGGGAAACTTTGGGCAATCCTATGAAGGATATGTTCTCTTCCAGCGGTCAGATGCTTCTGATTGGTTTGATGCTTTTCTGCACAGGTACTTCCCTGAAGCTGAGTGATATGAAGGATGCTCTTCATCGCGGTGTCCTCCTCATCGCAACACGACTGATCGTCGCTTACGTGCTCAGTGCGCTGTACTTCCTGGCATTTGGATACGACGGCATCTTTGGAATCTCCTTCCTGGCATTTGTCTGCGCCGTTTCGAGCGCCAATGCAGCACTGTACATGGGCATCATTCAACCATTTGGTGACAAAGCAGATAAGGCAAGCTTCGGTATCATGCTGATCTGTTCGATGCCTTTGCTCCCATTGCTGTTCCTGGGCTTCTTTGGAACTTCCGGATTTGGTATGCCGCAGGTCATCCAGATTATCTCCCTGCTGATTCCATTTATCTTAGGTATGCTCCTCGGCAACCTGGATGAAGATATCCGCAAAGTTTTCGCCGGCGGCAATGCGATTATCCTCCCATTTTTGGGCTTTGAATTTGGTTCGACGATCAATCTGGTAGACGCTGTTAAAATGCTGCCACAGGGCATCTTGATGAGTGTTCTCTACTTCATCATCACCATTGTTCCTTCCTATCTGGTTGAGCGCTACGTTCTGAAACGTCCAGGTTATGTTTCCTTTGCCTCTGCATCCCTGGCAGGTGTTGCACTGAGCATTCCATCCATGGCAGCTGCTTCCAACGAAGCTTTGCAGCCATACGTTTCCAGCTCGGTTGCTATTCTGGCATTTGTTCTGGCTGTCACCAATATTTTGGCGCCATTCTTCGTCAAATGGGATCTCCAGCGCCATCCGGCAAACGAAGTTCGATAAATTTTGTAAGCCTCTATCCTATGGATTTACGATATAACATTTAGCAAAAAGAAAGGTTGTGTTCTTATGAAAGCACTGATTCAAGCTTCTACTTTAAACGCTCTGATGCTGGGCAATTTTGACCAGACCACTACTGTAAAAGAATTTTTGCACCATGCAGACACCGGTATTGGTACTTACACCGGTCTGGACGGTGAGGCAATCTTTGAGGACGGCGTTGCTTACCGCGCTACCGCAGAAGGTACCGTCACCCAGATGAAACCAGAAGATGGCGTTGCATTCGGAACCGTCGCTGAATTTGACAGAAACGTACCGGAGCATACCTTCTCGAATATTGAATCGCTCGACCAGCTCAGAAAAGAACTGGAGCCTTACATCAAAGACAATCAGAACATCTTCTATCTGCTCAAAGGTCAGGGCGAATTTACCACCATGCACGTTCGCAGCTGCTTTGCATGTCAGAAACCATATCCGACACTGTCCGAAGCTGCCAGCAAACAGAGAGAATTCCATTATGAGCATGTCACCGGCAGCCTGATCGCTGTATACTGCCCAGCCTATGTAGAAGGCATCAACCTCCCAGGATGGCACTTCCATTTCCTGAGCGGAGACAAGAGCAAGGGCGGTCATGTTTTGGGACTGTCGACCAACAACTTTACCTTCAAGCTCAATCCAATCTCCGAGTTCTCGCTGACGCTGCCATCCAACCCAGAGTTCTCCAAACTGAACCTGTGCGAAGATCTGAGCGCAAAGACTGCTGCTGTTGAAGGCTAAGCCAACACCTTACCACTTCTGCGCAGGCTAAACCGTCAACCAAGAATAAATACACCTGCCACCTTAGACGGACAACCTGCGCAGACTCGTCATTTTTATAGCAGAAAGGACACTGTTGTTGCACAGTGTCCTTTCTTTTTTATTTTATTCCCTTATTGTGTTTCTCTCAGCAGCTGATTTGCATAGCGGTTGAACTGCTCGCTGGGTTCATATTTGCAGCGGTAACCGACGCCGTCGATAATCACAAATGGATTGTACTCCACAATCTCCATCCTGCTGCTGTCCTTCATTTCCAGGGTAATAACTACCGCCTGACCGGCATATTCCGAGTAACTCTGGTCCCGCCGGTAGATGACCAGCTGCTGCAAATGGGAAACCAGCTCATCGAGGTCCTCCACCACGACCTCCCGATCGGGCGGCATGATCTCCATGGAAACGCTGGCAATCTCCTCCGCTTTTAAATTGCGAAACGGCCTTCGTCTTGCCAGATACCATCCCAGCATCAGCACAACTATCAGCATCACAGCTATCAAAATCAGAACTCTCCATTTGTTTTTCATGCTGCCACCTCTCCTTTTCTACTCCTTTATTTTTTCAGTGTCATCAGGAAAACAATTTGCTGCACGCTCGGTAAATTTGTCGCCATTTTCATTTTATATCTCTCACAAAATTATTTTCTGAAAACAAAAAATACCTCTTGCATCCTGTGTAATCTGTTGTACAATATTCTTGACCTCAACAAAATTTACCCCGAAAGGAAGATCGGACATGTTAACACAGGAATGTTTGCAGGACGCTGTCAAATACGGCGAATGTTTTATTAAATTTGGAAAAACCGCCGAATACATCCCTGAATTGGCACGAGTCAACAAATACCATCTGGGTGTCTGTGTGGTCGGTTTGGACGGAACCATCATGGAGTGCGGCGATACCCGCGTTCCCTTCACTATCCAGAGTATCTCCAAACTGGCTTCGCTGATCCTGGCGATCAGCGACCGCGGTGCTGATTATCTGTTCCATGACAAAGTGGGTGTGGAACCAACCGGCGATCCTTTTAACTCGATTATCAAGCTGGAAACCAAAACCAAACCTTTCAACCCGTTTATCAATGCCGGCGCCATCACGGTAGCCAGCTGCATCGACGGCAAGGACTCGGACGAAAAGTTCGAGCGCTTCTTAAAATTTATCCGCATGCTCTGCGGCAACGAGGACATCCAGCTCAATGAGGCAGTCTATCTCTCCGAAAAAGCAACCGGCGACCGCAACCGCGCACTTGCCTATTACCTGAAAGCCTCCGGCATTCTGGAAGGCAACGTGGAGGAATGCCTGGACTTCTACTTCAAGATGTGCTCGGTCAATGTTACCGCCGTGGACATCGCCCAGATGAGCGCTGTGCTTGCAAACCACGGCACCTGTCCGACCACCGGCGAGACACTCATCCCGCCTAAGAGCGCCAAAGCCATCCGCGCACTGATGCTGACCTGCGGCATGTACGACGGCTCTGGCGAGTTTGCGATGAGCGTCGGCTTCCCTGCCAAGAGCGGCGTGGGCGGCGGTATCGCTACTGCACTGGTCGACCGCATGGGTATCGGTGTATTCGGTCCTGCCCTGGATGAAAAAGGCAACAGTATCGGCGGCATCAAGATTCTGGAATACCTTTCGGACAAACTGGACTTTAATCTGTTCTAGCAGCAAAACAGGGAAGCCTGAAATTCAGGCTTCCCTGTTTCCATCTAGATTTGGGTCACTGCTTTGTATTCTTCGGTCATCTGCATCAGCTGCGGCAGCTTGGAACGGCTGAGCAGCATCGAAATGCTGCTGCAAATTTCCAGCTCCTTGCCATCTTCTGACGGCTCTGCACCGAGGGAAATGCCATACGGCATCCCTTCCAGCCCGTTTTGTCCATAAAATTCTGTCGGGTGAAAGCGCGGGTTTTCGTACTCCAGCACTTCCCTTGTCTTTACATCCTGCACCATGTTGCCTTCCATCACATAAAACTGCTCAAAGCACTTGTCGATTTCTTCGATGCGATCGAACAGATAAACATGGATTTGATAGTCGGTTCGGATTGTTTCCTGTTCCTCCTGTTTGTTTTCCTCCACCCAACTGATGGCGGACAGCTCCTGCAAGAATGCTTCCCGCAGGGCATCCTCGTCTCCCTGCTCGTAGGTGGAACGATACTTTTCTACAAACACGTCGGTGACATCGTTCTGCTGCTGGTCGATTGCGCGATACAGCTGCGGATTTGCAAACAGATGGTCGCACATCTCTCCAAAATAGCGGCTCGGCGCCATCTGTCGAACACCGTTTACTAACAGCAGCACTGCCGTGACCATCAGGACGATGCCCAGCAGCAATTCCCGCACCAGAACACCGCGGTGACGCATCCAACGAAACCCGATAACCGCCACACCCGCCAGACAAACAACCGCAGCCCAGCCATCGCACAGAAAAAACGAAGCTGCCAGCCAGATGGCAGTCAGCAGGATCTCCACCTTTGCATCTCGGGATGTCACTTCTTTTCTAATCATTGTATCCCTCCTTTTGTTTAGGATAGCACAGGAAAAGGAACCCTTTCCATTGCTTCCTTCTCCAAAAAAGGAAGGCATTTTTTGTAAATTCCTACAGAGTATCCGGTTTTCATTGCCGGATGCTGCTTTTAAAAATCTGAAAGGGAGGATGTCGTATGAACAGATGGACCGTCACCAAAGACAGCATCGGTCCTTTTTTGCTTGGAATGACACCGGACGAAATCGAGCACATTCTCTCCGCTCTGCCTGAATCGTTTGAGATGATCCCCGAATATTGGGATGGGTATGAACAAGGCTCCTGTATCCGCTACTTTTTGAAGGATTCAGCGGCTATTTTGCTCCTCTATTTTGACCAGAAGCAGCGATGTGTCTGCATTTCGGTGGACAAGAACATCGCCCTTTGTTATGATGTGGTTCTGTCGGACCTGCCCGTTTTTACCACCAAGGCAGCCGCACTGATCGACGCCTTGAATGAGCAAAACTGCTGCTTCTATGACAGCGTGGAGTGGCAGGACGCCGCTCAATACACCTTCCCGCAGCTTGGCGTCAGTCTCTGGCGGGAAATGGCCTTTGACCCTTCTGAAACAGAGAACAACACGATCCAGGCGGACGACTACGACCATCTCTACTTTAATTTTGTGCGGGTTTACGACCCAATTTACGAGGAACTGTTGGGACTGACCGATCTCTGGAGCACCGAACGTTTGGCATCCTCCACGCCGCCAAAGCCGATTCTGCCGGTGTCCGGCAGAATCGGTCCGCTGCACCTTGGGATGACACCACAGCAGGTGCAGTTGGCCATCGAGCAAATTTTCAGCTTGGAACAAACCTCCGACTTCTCGCTTGGCAGGATGGTCAAAACCAGCTATCAGCTTTCCGGCGGAGAGATTACCGCCTGGTATGTTGATGGACAGGCCGCCGGATTTCTCATCAGTCAGCCGTTGTTTTTGACCGCTTTTCCAGATGCTTCCGACCGTTTTCAGCTTCCTTTTTCGGAGGAGCCGACACAGATGGAGCTAGCCGAGCTCTACTCCAACAGCTTATGTGTCGAAAACGGCAGCCGCGTTCTTTTCCCTTCTTTCGGCATCTGCCTGGATACGGAGGATAGAGGGATGACAGCAGTCGGTCTGATAAATCCTCCGCTGGAACGGCTGATCTATCTGCTAGGATAACAAAACAAGGCTCCCGCCATGGCGGGAGCCTTGTTTTATGATTGGACTTACAGTCCTTCTTTCCATCTTCCCTTGGTGTCAAAATTCTGTTTGAGCTTTTTCTCAATCGGGAAATACGGAATAATGATGCAGATAATATCCATCACAATCAGCACCTTTGGCGCGATCGACAGCGGTAACAGGAAGATTCCCACAATCGACAGCACCAGCGCAATAATGCCAATCGGCAGAATGATGCGGCCATAGCTGATGTGGGCATACTGCCAGGTCTCCTGACTTTTCAGTGCCCAGTCGGTGCGGTAGGTGATAAAGAAAAAGTTTTGCAGCATCGAGTCTGGATTTGTCGGATACTTCGGCGGTTTTCTTCTCCACCATAATCCCCAGACGATCATCATGATCGGTATAAGCAACAGCAACAACATAACAGGTGACAATCCTTTCCATACAGAATTTGTAAGTACATCAGTCTTATCAGTATAGCACATCTGCGTCCATTTGTAAAAAGGTTTCTTTGTGTTATCCTTTCATCTTCTCAGCTAATTTTTTCCCTTTCCCTATTGACAATCGTTGTTCCTCTGATTATAATGGAACCATAGTTAATTACTCAACTAACTAACCAATATACAACCGAAAGGAGGTTTCCTGTTGAAGATAGACTTTCAAAGCCAGACGCCCATTTTTCTGCAGGTATCACAGGGATTGGAGGATGAAATCTTGTCCGGCATCTATGGCGAGGAGGAACAGATACCTTCGATCACGGAACTTGCCGCCAACTATAAAATCAATCCTGCCACTGCACTGAAAGGAATCAACCTGTTGGTGGACGCAGGGATTGTGTACAAGAAACGAGGGATTGGAATGTTTGTCGCATCGGGAGCGCTGCAAAAACTGAAAGAAAAACGGCAGGAGGAATTTTTCCAGCAATATGTACTGCCGTTGGTTCAGGAAGCGAAACGCCTGAATATTGAGCCGCAGACACTGCGGGAGTGGATTGAAAGGGGATTTACACAATGAAGCTGTGTTGTCATGATCTGACCCGAAAATTCGGAGATACCGTCGCATTAAATAGAGTCAATCTGTGTTTGGAGGAACCAAAAATCTGCGGTTTGCTCGGTCGCAACGGCGCCGGCAAAACTACCTTACTGCGTCTGATGACCAACTACATCCAACCAAACGAAGGCAGCATCACCATGGACGAGAGAAATCTCTGGGAAAACGAGAAAGCCTTGCAGCAGATCTTTTTTGTCACCGAAAACTCCTACTTTGGAGAGATGACCGCACAAAAACTGATCGACTTCATGGCGGGTGCCTATCCCAACTTTGACAAGGAGCAATGCCTTGCCTATGCCAAACGTTTTGAGCTGAACCTGAACAAAAAGTATCCCACCCTCTCCACCGGCTACAAGTCGGTGCTGCGTGCAATCCTTGCCCTTTCGGCACATACGCCGTTTTTGTTCCTGGATGAACCAACCCTTGGGATGGATGCTTTTCACCGCGAACTGTTTTATAAACTGCTGATTGAAAGTTACAGCGAAGCTCCTTCCTGTATTCTGCTGTCCACCCACCTGATTGGTGAGGTTGAAGGTCTGCTGGAAAATGTCATTATTCTCGACCATGGAAAGGTGCTCATCGACGAATCGGCAGAAAAGCTGCTTTCACAGGGATATTGTGTTTCCGGACGCATCTCCGAGGTAGATGACTATTGCTCGGGCAAAAAGGTCATCGGTTCCAACAGCGTCGGCGGCTTAAAAACGGCGGCTATTTTAGGAGAGCACACCGCAGTTCCCGACACCCTCGATGTCACCGGTCTGAGCTTACAGCAGCTGTTTGTCCAGCTGGTAGGCAGCGAAAATCCATCTTAGGAGGTATCTTCATGAGTACTGCCACATCTTTTCGGCTTCAATTAAAAGAATATCGTTCCGCCGTTATCATCTATTATATTATCATTGTTCTGATTTTTTCGGTGTTTTCCGGAGTATCTCTTCTTTCTATCGGGGATAATCAGATGAATCTTTCTGGTTTGGAAGCAAGTTCTGTCTGGTTTATCTTCGTCTGTGGAATGAATACCTTTCGTGCAAACTTTCTGTTTCACCTGCAGTTTAGCTCTACCCGCAAAACATTGTTCAAAGGATGGCTTTCTTCCGCTGCTGCGGTCTGCCTTGGAATGACCTGCTTGAATCTCCTCCTGCTGCTGCTCATGAACTTTCTTTTTCACACACCGGTCGGTTCCACCATCTTCGCCATCGAGATCGAAAATCTTCCTCTGCGGCTGCTGAGCGGTACCGTCTACTACTTCTGTGAGTATCTTCTGTTCATTTCCCTTGGCTACCTGATCACCATCGGCTTTTATCGTTTAAACAAAACCGGAAAATGGATTGTTTCTATCCTGATGGGCGGATGTGGAATGTCCCTTCTTCTCTCCCTGGAGCGTTATGAAAGCTATGTGGATACCATCGTCTTTTTCCCGCTGGCTCATCCGTGGATCGTCTCCGGCATCTACCTTGTATTTACTGCAGCGATTCTTAGCTTTTGCTGGCTGCTCATCCGAAAAATGCCTGCGAAAGTTTAATCATTCCGAGTCTTTTATCCATGAGAAATCAAAGAAGAGGAGCAGAGTTTGGAAATAATTCCAAACTCTGCTCCTCTTCTTTATTTAATATGTAAAATTTCTTGTTACCCCTTGCAAACATCAAAAGAATCGGTTATAATACAATCAAAGAGAAAATTCACTAAATTAGTATATTTTAAACTATCAGAAAAGAAGGAATAACATTATGAAATTTTATGTATGCAAACATTGTGGAAATATCATCGCTTATGCAAAAAACAAAGGTGTGCCGGTTATGTGCTGCGGCGAAAAGATGACCGAACTGGTTCCAGGAAGCGTTGATGCTGCAAGCGAAAAACATGTTCCAGTCATCTCGGTAGAGGGCAACAAAGTGACCGTTACCGTCGGTGAAGTTGCACATCCAATGGCTGAGGAGCACTTTATCGAGTGGATCGCTCTGGAAACCGCAGAAGGCAACCAGCGCAAAGAGCTCAAACCAGGTCAGAAACCGGAAGCTGTATTCATGATGACCGAGAGCGACAAAGTAGTTGCTGCTTATGCTTACTGCAACCTGCACGGTCTGTGGAAAGCAAACGCATAATCTTTCAACATAACCAAAAAGTGGCAGGGACATCTTGACAGATGTCCCTGCTTTTTTGTATAATAAGATTACCTTTTTACGGATTGGAGAATATTTTGGATGGGAAAACGGGATAAACAAATCCTTTTGGGAATTGCTGTTGCTGCACTGGTTTTGATGGGGATTTTCTTCTGGATGGGACAAACCAGCACAGGTTCCTATGCGCTGGTCACCATCGACGGACAGCCGGTGATGGAGCTGAACCTCCCTCAAACAAAAGATCAACAGATCGACCTCAATGAATACGGTGTCAACGTCGTACTGGAGGTAATAAATCATCAGATCCACTTTCTTTCTTCCGACTGCCCTGATCATCTGTGCATCAACTTTGGATTGATCGACCATGAACCTCAGAGTGCCGTCTGTATGCCCAACCGTGTGGCGGTGACCATCAACAGCCAGTCCACCTACCATCCGTCTTAAACAGTGGAGGAAAACTATGTTTCAGAATTACAAACTCGGTTTTGATGTTGGAGCATTGATTCTGTCCGGTATCCTGATTTTGCCGACCCTTGTCCAGAACGTTCTGTTTCAGGGCGGCGGATTCGCTCAAACGGCTACACCGGAACTGGATACGGTCGCCTGGATCATGCTGGGTCTGACCGTCGTCACCCTCTGCCTTGCATCCAACCGCCGCCATAAGAAACTTTCCCGAAAAAATTTCCTGACCTTGGCGGTAGCACTGTGCTGCGTCACCTATTATGGCTTTTGGGCAGCCCTCTATCTGCTCCCTTTCTCCGGCACAGGAATGGTGCTGGGACTGTGTCTGCTGCCCTGTGCTGCGCTGCTGCTGTACTGTCTGGAGCGCAAAAACTGGCCGGCAGTGGTTCCCGCTACCATCTATCTGCTGACCCATCTGATCTCCAGTCTGGTCAATTTCATTATATGAAACAATTTGTGCAGCAAAAAAACCTCTGGGCAAATGCCCAGAGGTTTTTTATTGCGATTATTTCTCGTCTACTCTCTTTTTGCGCAGGTATTTGTCAACTGCTTCGACCATGTTTTCCGGCATCTTTCTTGGAACTGGGAAAACAACGGCATTGACCATGTGATCGGAAAATTCCTGTACAAAGGCAGCAGTCTTGCCAAAGTTTCTGTAATCGAGGTAATCAATTACATCGTGACGGCAATGAATCATTGCACCACCGTTTCTGCCAAAGCGGCAGAAGTTGATAGCAGGAACGCCTTTGTTTGCAAATGGAACCGAGTCACTGGAGTAAACTTCCTGGGTAACATCGGTGGAGAAGCCAACTTCCTTGGAGAGGTACTCTACAAAGCGGCAGAGCGACTCATCCGCAGTGATAGCAGCCCAGTCAGCGCCCAGAACAGGACCTGCAACGTCGACGTTGATCATCAGCTGGACATTCTTCAGCTCTTCCTCATGCGCCTCTACATACGCTTTGGAACCGAGCAGGCCAACCTCTTCGGAACCATACCAGCAGAAGGTCAGATTTCTCTTTGGAGGATTATGTTTGTAATGACGTGCCAGCTCCATCAGGATGACCGAACCAGCGCCATTGTCATAAACACCGTGGCTGTAAGGAACGCTGTCATAGTGCGCACCAAAGGTGATGTTCTCGGTGGTATCGTCGGTACCCTTCATGTTGAGGATAACGTTTCTGGAAGCACGGCTGACATCTTCCTGAATCAGAGTGAAGGTGACGGTCTCCGGCTCACCTTTGACCAGTTCCATTGCATCGATAGCACGGACAACACCGCCAGGAATCTTGCCATAGCGCAGTGCCCAACCGCGCAGCTCTCTCTCCGGCATATCGGTATCTTCACGAACATCGGATACGTTTCCGTTCCAGGTCAGAAAACCTGCAACACCGTAACGAACCATTCTTTCGTATACTTCTTCGTTGAGTTTGCCGTTGTTGACCAGAACGATCATGCCTTTTTTGTCGTAGAGGTCTACATCAGTACCCTGCTGTACATATGCAAATTTTGCAGTCAAGCCTTCTTCCGGTGTGCTGCCGGAACGGCGATAGCCCTGCACTTCCCAATCTTTGCCCAGTGCATGCAGAGAAACCTTCTTGATGTCGGCGGTCTCTACCATGAATTCCTCAATATGTGCCTCCAAGCCTTCTTTTGCCAGCTCGTCGCGGATGATCTCTGCGGCTCTGGTCTCCTCGGCAGAGGTGCTGGTGCGGATAAAGTTGATCTTCTCCAAATCAGCAAAAATTCGTTTGCCCATCTCTTCGGTATTCTTCAGAATATCCATGTGCTACACTCCTTCTCTATAGATAAATTTAAGCAGAATTTATGGAACACACACAGAACGCCGCTCCTTCCAGGCGGCAATATAATTTAGTTGTATTTACTAAAATTTCAAGAGAAAATTTTATAATTCTGTGCGTATTTCCCTCGACTCTTAGTATAGCACAAACTTTTTCAAGTTACAATCCTGAAACAGCTAACTTTTTGAGCAGAATAGACGGTGTCTGCAAAAACTGGCTGCCAGCTGCGGTCGGTGCAGGATCATCGCCCAGTGCAACAACATCGCGCAGTAAATCCCCGATGCTGCCGGCGATGGTAACTTCGCAGAACGGCTTCACCTGCTTGCCGTTCTCCACTACCATACCTTTGCACAGCAGCGAGAAACGTCCGTTGATGGTGTTGACGCCTGCAAATACACCTTCCAGACCGGTGACGATCAGACCATCCTTCATCTTTGCACAAAGCTGCTCCATGCTGCAATAGCTGCCCGATGCACTCTGGAGCAGTACATTGGTGACGCCAGTGCCGACCGCCGAGGAAACGTCCGACTTAAAGCCGTTGCCGGTGCTGGATTTTTCCTCCTTGGAGGCGCTCTTGCGGTTGTACAGTGCAGAGACAAACGCTCCATCCTTCAGCAGATATTTGCGGCTGACCGGTGTGCCTTCATCGTCAAAGTGGCGATGTACCCTTCCCTGTGGATACTGCGGGTCTTCAATCAGTTCCAGATCCTGCGCTGCAACCTGCTGTCCCTGTTGATTGCCCAGGGCACTCATCTGGTTCTGCAGCTCGGAGGCATAGAAGACTGGCAGATAGGCTTCCAGTAGCTCTGCTGCTGCATCGTTTTTGAGGATGACTGCATAATTGCCCGATACAATCGGTTTTGAATGCAGACGGTCTGCACCCAGCTGTGCTACCTGCTGTGCCAGAGAAACGGCGTCCATCTCTGCAAGGGATGCCACACTGCGCTGTCCGTTTGCAATCTCGGTGTCTCCGTTTTCTCTGGAAACAACGCTGACCGAAACGGTTGCCGACCGGCTGCTGTCGGTCAGGGTGTTGCCCTGCTCATCCATCAGTGTGATCTCCTGCCAGGTTTCCTGATAACCACAGTGGTCCACACAGGAAATCTTGGTTTCCTTGCGCGCTGCCTGCTCTGCCTCGATCAGACGGTCAACAACTACCTGCTCCTGTGGCTCCTCCCAGGACTGTGCAAAATCCTGCGGCTGAGCAATCGCCGGCGTCGGATTATACTCCTCCTGCGAAGCAAGAGCGGACAGCTGCATCTGTTCTACAACTCCCTGCAAATCGTCCAGGTGGTTAAAGAAGGTACAGCAGCGCTTTCCATTTTTGCCCGCCTCTACAAAGTAGGCGCGGTCATCTGCACGGACGGTGTTTTCCTGTTTTCCTTCAAATACATTGACACCAAACCGTCTGGTGTGCTGGAGGTAGAACCGGACATCCGAAAAGCCTTCCTTCTGCAGCAGCTGTACCAGCTGGCACAGTGTCTCCTTTTCTGTTTTCATCATACCTCATCTCCTCCTACTGTCATCTCGGTTACGCGAACCATCGGCTGTCCTGCACCGATGTACAGTGCGCCGCTGGCTGCATAGCAGAATCCCTGTCCCAGCGCATAGTTGTTGCCAACCATGTCGACCTTCTTCAGGATGTCTCCGCCGGTGCCGATCAGGGTTGCGCTTCTGACCGGTGTGGTGATCTTTCCGTTTTCAATCAGGAATGTTTCGCTGGTGTTAAAGTTAAACTCTCCTGTTGCCGGATTGACCGAACCGGCGTTGATGCTGTTGACAAAGATGCCGCGCTCGGTAGCAGCAATGATCTGTTCCGGCGTGCTTTCTCCAGGTGCGATGTAGGTGTTGGTCATACGGGAAGTCGGTGCAAAGCGGTAGCTCTGGCGGCGAGAGGAGCCGGTCGGCTGACAGCCCAGACGGCGGGCATTGAGCTTGTCCACCATGTAGCTCTTGAGGATACCGTTTTCGATCAGCACATTTTTCTGGGTCGGAACACCCTCGTCATCCACCTTCAGCGATCCCCACTGACCTTCGATGCTGCCGTCGTCGATCAATGTGATCTTGTCCGAAGCAACCTTCTGGCCGATCTTGCCCGAAAATTCAGAGCAGTCCTTTGCGGTGCTGGAAGCTTCCAACGAATGTCCGCACGCCTCATGGAAGAACAGTCCGCCGAAGCCGTTGGCAATGATGACCGGCATCCGTCCGGTTGGACATGCCTTTGCATGAAGCATTGCCTTTGCGTTGGCTGCTGCCTTTTTCACATAGTCCTCGACGTTGATTTCATCGTAGAATTCAAAGCCCTTCATGGCGCCAGGTCCGATATAGCTGGACTGACGATCGCCGCCTTCCTCACAGAATACGGTGATGTGAAGTCTGGTCTTGACTCTGTCATCGGTGACATAACGTCCTTCGCTGTTGGCAATCAGCACCTTCTGGTCCATATCCACATAGTTGACACGAACCTGGCTGACCAGCGGATCTGCCTGTTTTCCGGCTGCTACAACGTGGTTGAGCAGTCCCATCTTGTCTGAAAGACCGACTGTCTGCGGTGCGCGGGCGATCGGATTGAGCATCACCTGCTGCATCTGTTCCAGCTGCTGACGCTCAAAGCTACCGCTGCGATTGCCGCATGCCTGTTTGAGCAGGTTCAGAATGGTTTCTTCGCGCAGATCGGAGGTATACAGATAGTTGCTCTCCAGTCCGCGGAACATGCGGATGCCGATGCCTTTTTCACCGCCGGAGGAGGCATTGAGCACCTTTTCTCCCAAAACGGTCAGATTGCTGCGGCGCACATCCTCGCAGAAAATCTCAGCAAAATCTGCGCCATGGCTGACCGCGTAGTCCAAGATCTTTTCGATCATCTGTTTTGTTAACACAGAATCCCTCCTGTCAAGAAAAAGGGCGGCTTTAAAAAAAGCCGCCCCTCAATCTTTGATTATTTTTTATTGCACAGATGGCAGGCAACAAAGTGGTTTGGTTCCACCTCTTTGAGCTCTGGCTTTTCTTTTGCACAGATATCCATCGCATATTTACATCTGCTTCTGAATTTACAGCCTGGGGGCGGATTGATCGGGCTTGGCACCTCTCCTTCCAGCTTGATTCTCTCGCGGGATGCTTCCACATCCGGATCTGCCATTGGGATAGCAGAAATCAAAGCCTGGGTGTATGGGTGCAGCGGTTTGTCGTACAGATCGTAGTTGCTTGCCAGCTCGACCAGCGAACCCAGATACATAACGCCAACACGGTCGGAAATATGTTTTACCATCGACAAATCGTGAGAGATGAACAGATAGGTCAGTCCAAATTCTCTCTGCAATTTGATCAGAAGGTTAACTACCTGTGCCTGAATGGATACGTCCAAAGCAGAAATTGGCTCGTCGCAGACGATGAACTTTGGTTCTACTGCCAGTGCGCGGGCAATGCCGACACGCTGACGCTGTCCACCGGAAAGCTCATGTGCAAAACGGTTTGCATACTCTGCACTCAGACCAACCTTGCCCAGCAGGTCTGCAACCTTGTCTGCCTTTTCCTTTTCAGACATGTGGAAATGGACGTCCATTCCCTCGGAAATAATCTCTCCGATGGTCATACGAGGGTCCAAAGAAGCGTACGGGTCCTGGAAAATAATCTGAACGTTCTTCTTGAAGTCCAGAAGATCTTTTCCTTTGAGGGTAGAAATATCTTTACCATCAAAAACGACCTTGCCCGAGGTTGGCTCATAGAGCTTGATCATGGTACGTCCACAGGTGGTCTTACCACAACCGGACTCACCAACCAGACCCAGTGTCTCGCCTCGTTTGATCGAAATATTGACATGGTCAACCGCCTTGAGCACCTGTTTGCGGCCTGCTTTAAAGAATTTGCACAGGTCGGTTACTTCCAGGATATTATCGGCGTTCTGCAGTTTTTCAATAACCTGATCCATTATTTCGCCTCCCTGTCATAGAAGGATTTTACCTTTGGTGCTTTTGGATGCTGCAGCCAGCAGGATACACGATGTGTATCGGTAATGGTGGTTTCCAGCGGATTCTTTTCCTTACAGATTGGCATGCAGTATTCACATCTGGATGCAAATGGGCAGCAGTTAAGCGGCAGAATCAGATCCGGTGGGGTACCTTTCAGCGCATACAGCTCCTGTTTTGCCTCTTTTGCAAGCTTTGGTGCAGAGCTGAGCAGTGCCCAGGTGTACGGATGTTTTGCCTCGTAGAAGATCTCACGGGCAGTTCCGCGCTCCATAACCTGACCAGCATACATAACCTGAATGCGGTCTGCAAAGTTTGCTACAACACCCAGGTCGTGGGTAACCAGAATGATTGCTGTATTCATCTTCTCTTTCAGTTCACGCATCAGGTCCATGATCTGTGCCTGAATGGTAACGTCCAGAGCGGTAGTCGGCTCGTCCGCAATCAGAATCTTTGGGCTGCAGGCCAGTGCCATTGCGATCATGACACGCTGACGCATACCACCGGACATCTCGTGCGGATAGTTGTCGATACGTTTTTCAGGGCTTGGGATATTTACCATCTTGAGCATTTTGATGGCTTCTTCCCTTGCTTCCTTTTTATTCAGGTGGCGATGGATGCGCAGGCTCTCCATAATCTGTTTGCCAACGGTCATGGTTGGGTTCAGAGAAGTCATTGGGTCCTGGAAGATCATGCTGACTTCATCGCCGCGGAACTCACACAGTTCCTTCTTATTTAATGCCAGAACATCCTTGCCGTCGCAGGTGATCTGGGATCCTTCCTTGATAACAGCAAACGGAGGTTTGAGCAGACGAAGGATCGATTTTGCAGTAACGGTTTTTCCGCAGCCGGACTCACCTACAAATGCAAGTGTTTCGCCGCGGTTCAATTCAAAGCTGACACCGCGAACAGCCTTGACCTCACCGGCATAAGTGTTAAAGGATACGCTGAGGTCTTTTACTTCTAAGATTTTATCGTTTTCCATTTGTATCCTCCTACTTTCTCAGTTTCGGGTCAAGTGCATCACGCAGACCATCACCCAGCAGAGTGAAGGACAGCATGGTCAGTGCGATCATCAGCGATGGGAAGAACAGCTGATATGGATAGAACATGAAGTTCTGCTGTGCTGCCGAAGCCAGAGCACCCCAGCTGGTATCCGGTGGCTGAACACCCAGACCGATGTAGCTCAGGAATGCCTCGGAGAAGATGTAACCTGGGATATCGAAGGTGATTGCTACGATGATGATACCGATGGTGTTCGGGATCATGTGGCGCATGATGGTTTTGAATGGAGATACGCCCAGTGCGTTTGCAGCCAGAACATACTCCTGGGATTTTAACTGCAGCATCTGTCCACGAACCAGACGAGCAATACCGCACCATCCGGTCAGGGTCAGTGCAAGCATCATGGTTCCGATGCTCTTGGAATCGGTAACAACCGAGATCAGAATAACGATAATGAGGTAAGGGATGCTCAGCAATACCTCAACGATACGCATCATAATATCATCGACAATGCCGCCGAAGTAGGAAGCGATACCGCCATAGATACTGCCGACAACGCTGGCTACAACCGCACCAACGATACCGATTGCCAGAGAAACACGGCCAGCCTGCCATACACGTGCAAACAGGTCACGACCCAGAGAGTCGGTACCAAACCAGTGCTCCGAGCTTGGAAGCTGGTTGATGGCGGAAGTATCCATCTGTTCAAAGTTATATCCAGAGATTGCTGGGCCAAAGATTACCATAAAAACAAGAAGGATCAGGATAATCAGGGCGATCAGAGCAATCTTATTTTCTTTAAATCTTCTCCACGCATCTGCCCAATAGCCGACTTTTGGACGAGCAATGATGTCGCCGGAGAAATCATCTGTTCCAATAATTTGGAACTTTTCTGCCGGAATGTCCTCCCATTCCGTTGCAGATGTCACTTTCTTTTCTTCAGACATGCGTTCTCCTCCTTACTATTTTACGCGGATTCGTGGGTCGAGAAGCGTATAAACAATATCGATGAGCAGCTGTGCTACAACAAACAGGGCTGCTGCAAAGATGGTGGTTCCGATAATCATGGTATAGTCACGGTCATTGATCGAGGATACATAATAGAAACCAAGACCTGGGATACCAAACATTTTCTCAATAACGAAAGAACCTGTAAAGATACCGGAGATCTGTCCACCCAGAATGGTGATACATGGCAGGAAGGCATTCTTCAGAACGTGATCCTTGATGATATGGAAACGGCTGACACCCTTTGCTTCCGCAGTCAGGATGTAGTCCTGTCCCATAACCTCCAGCATGTTGGATTTCAGGTAACGTGCATAGGTAGCGATGGTACCAAAGCACATTGCGATGACCGGAAGAACCAGGTTCTCTGGTTTGCCCCAGCCGGTCGTCGGCAGAATCATCCATTTTACCGTAAATAGATATTGGAGCAGCGACGCCATAACGAATACCGGAATGGTAATACCTAAAATCGCGATAAACATAACCAGATAGTCCGGCCATTTGTTTTTGTTAAGCGCTGCGACAATACCCAAAGTTACACCGATGACAACACCGAAAAACAGAGCCAGACCACCGGTTACACCGGAAACCTTGGAGTTTGTAAGCAGTGTGTCGGTAATGCTCTTGCCTGGATATTTGAGCGATTCACCCAGATCACCTTTGGTAATCAGGTTTTTCATGAAGATCGTATATTGTTCGGTCAGCGGTTTATCCAAACCGTATTTTGCATAGTAGTTTGCTTTTGCCTGTTCCGGCAGTTTATTTGCCATTGCACCCAGAGGGTCACCTGGGATGGAGTGCATCATAAAGAAGGTAGCCGTTGCAATGATAAACAGCGTGATCAGCATATAGCCGATACGTTTAAGCACATACTTGATCATACTTTTCCCCCTTGTCCTCTTTTATTCCTTACCCTTTATTCACAATCAGAAACAGGCAGCCGTTTCGGCTGCCTGTCCGCGCTTTGCTTGTAAAGAAAGCCTTACTTCGTTATGAAATTGAATTATGCGTTACGGCCGCTTACATAAGCGTATTTCAGGCCGGTAGAAGTAAATGGCATGGTGTTGCTGTTCTTGATGTAGTTGTAACGGAAGGTGTTTGCAGCTTCGTTAACAACTGGGCAGAGTGGGCCTTCCTCAAAGAGGATTTCCTCAGCCTGTTTGTAGAGTTCCAGACGTTTTGCATCGTCCATCTCAACAGCAGCCTGATCCAGCAGTGCATCATAATCTTCGTTTACCCAACCGGTGTTGATGTTGCCGGAAGTGGAGTACATAACAGCCAGCATGGAGTATGGATCGTTGTAGTCGATGCTCCAGGACATGTAACCCATCTGATATTCGCCGTTGTTAACTTTGGACTGGAAGGTTCCCCACTCATTGAAGTCGAGGACAACATTGACGCCCAGAACTTCTTTGAAGGTCTGCTGATAGTATTCGCCGTAGTTCTTCATCCACTGGTCAACACCACCGAGGCTGAAGGTTACTTCCAGGGTGGAAGGATCATCGCCGAGGCCAAGCTCTTCCATGCCTTTGAGCAGCAGTTCTTTTGGATCTTCGGATTCTACCATTGCTTTCAGAGGTTCTTCAACCTGATCTCTGTAGATACCTGCATCACCAACGGATACGCCATCCGGTACCCAGCTGTATGCTGCGGACATGGTGCCGTGGTAGATAGTTTCAACGATGTCCTCACGGTTGAGAGCCAGAGTGAATGCGTTACGGATGTTTTCATTCTGGAACAGTTCATCTTTGGTGTTGTAGAAGTTGAAACGTACTGCTGGAGAAGTGTAGTGGATGTAGTCTACATTGTCCATAGCTTCGAATTTCTGCATCCATTCTGGAGTACCGCAACCACAGGAGTCGATGGAACCATTGGTGAAGGAGTTGAAGATGGTGTTCTCATCGTTCATGATCTTGTAGTTGATGGTCTGGAGGTTTACGCTCTCAGCATCCCAGTACTGGTCGTTCTTAACGAGGATCAGTTCAGAGTTGTGAGTCCAGGTATCCAGTTTGAATGGACCATTGTATACCAGGTTAGCAGCTTCTGCACCATAGCTTTCACCGTACTGCTCTACGATATCCTGACGCTGTGGCATCATAACACGGGTATCGGTCAGAGACAGGAAGTATGGAGTTGGGCTTTCCAGAGTAAATTCGATTGTTTTTTCGTCAACTGCTTTGACGCCCAGTTCGGATGGATCCATTTCGCCAGCTAGAACTGCGTTTGCATTCTTGATGCAGGTCAGCAGCCAGGAGTTTGGAGAACCGGTTTCTGGAGTCAGAACACGGGTGATTGCATAAACATAGTCGTTTGCGGTTACATCAACGCCATCGGACCATTTGTTGTCGCGCAGATGGAAGGTCCAAACAGTACCGTCTTCGTTGGATTCCCAGGACTCAGCGCCTGCACCCTCACGAACGTTTTCGCCATCTTTCTCTGCCAGTCTGGTCAGAGGCTCCATGGTGTTGGTCAGAATGGTGGAGCTGTAGGTATCGTTACCTGTTACGCTGTCCAGTGTAGTTGGCTCGCTGCTCAGGTAACCGTTGAAGTACTGCTCTGCGTCCAGAACGTTGCCATCAATGGTCTTCTGTTCGCCAGTTGCTTCTGCGGTGGTTTCTTCTTCGCCGCCACAAGCTGCCATAGAAAGCATCATTGCGCCTGCCAGCAGAACCGCCAGGATCTTTTTGATCTTCATGATAATTTCTCCTTTCGGGCTTATCAAACTCTCTTATATTTGCACACCACTCTGCCGAAACAGAAGGATGTGTATTTAACAATCATTGTTTTTGTCGTTTTTAATAAAACGACAAAAACAGGGCCGGCCCTGTTTTTGAGTTTAAATCTGAAGTTGGGCCAGATTGCACTGCAAATCTCCCTGTACGTAATCCGATTTCAGGTTGTAGTGTTTTTTTATCTCTTCAACTATTTTTTCGGTATTTGTTGACTCGCAGCACTGCAGCAGCTCAAGATGCTGATCATAATGTGTCTTTGTACCGTTCTGATGTGCACACAGCAAAACGGCGTGGTTGGAACCCATCGTCCACCAGGTATGTTTGAGTCTGGAAACCTGCGCCTCTTCCACCAGACAGTTGTGAAAAAACTTGTCCTCCTGCGTCAGTGCATACAGATCTGTTTCCATGCCCTTCATGCGTTGAACGCTCTCTCTCATTTTGTCCAGTGTACCTTTGCTGATCTTTCCATGGCACAGCTTGACGGACAAAACCTCCAGCGCTGCACGAAGCAGGCAAACCTCATAGACATCTTTTTGTGTAATTGCCGCCACTGAACATCCGACGTTGCGTTCGTAGTGAACCAAACCTTCCTGTTCGATTTGGCGAAGTGCTTCCCTCACCGGTCCGCGGCTGACACCAAAAAGTGTCGCTATCTCATTTTCCTTGATGCGTTCCCCCTCTTTAAATTCCCCCGTCAGAATCTTTTGACGAATCTCGTCCACGACCTCTTGCCGCAGGGTCCTGTAATTTAATTTTGCCATGTTTTATTGATGTTCCCCGCTTTCAGTTTCTGTCTTTGTGAACGATCGTTTTCTGAATACTGACGATTGTATACAATTTCATGTGATGTATTGTAGCACACTTCTTTATCCTTTGCAACAAATCCAATTACATTTTGTTAATTCTATACTCATTTTTTGCTCTTATTTTGTATATAAAATGCACAAAAAAGTCATAAAATCTAACGGATGTTTCAAAAAGGGTGTTATCTTACAGGACAAATCGTGCTTTAACTAAATGATGCTATTGAAAAAGCCGAACGCAAACAAATTGCGTTCGGCTTTTTTCTAAAACTCAATATTGATCTTATACGGAAAGTCGTTCGGAGAGGTTTTGTGCTCCCAAAGATATCCCTTGATGGTCTGCATATAGTGCTGCATCAGTGTATTGCAGATCAAGGTAACATCCTGTGTTTTCAGCGCATCCAAAACCGCTCGATGGATGGTTTTCTGATTGCGGACAACATATTCACTCTTTCCGGTGCCTCGGTAAAATACAATGGTGTTTGCTCCGGACATGCTGTTCCAAAGGGTATACAGTCTGCCCAGCTTGGCCTCTTTGACAATACAGGCATGAAACTCGTTGTCGTTTTCGATGGTCTGATCGAAGCATTCGACATCCTCCAGCATCGACATACGGGTCAGAATCTGCTCCATTTTTTCCAGTGTTTCCTCAGAGAAATGTCCTTCACACATCTTTACCGACAGAATTTCCAGATTAGCACGCAGCAGATAGACCTCATAGACATCCTGTGCGGTAAACTCCTTGACGGAACAACCCACATGCGAGGTATACTCCACCAGACCCTCCTGTTCGATCTGACGCAGCGCTTCCCGAACGGGCGCACGACTGACGCCAAGTTCCTGCGCCATATCCTGTTCTACAATTCTTGTCCCTGGCTTCAATTCCCCTGTCAGCAATTTCATGCGAATTGCCTGGGTCACCTGTTCACGCAGGGTCTGGCGCATAATTTTTGCCATCGTAAATTTCCCCCAAATCGTAAAAAACTATTCTTACGATAGCATAACCTTACCGTCTTTGCAATGAAAATCAAAACATTTTTTTAAAATTCATCACTTTTATAGTTAAAAAGATTAAAGCTTTTTAACTGTTTTATCGTTTTTCACTAAAGATTATCCTCTTTCCTTTCATTGTCATATAACTTTTTACCATGAAAAAATGTTTTTAAAATATCAATATTGACAATATTTTCAGGTGGCTGCGTCAATGGGTTTTCTGAAAGTAAAACAAAATCTGCCCACTTTCCTGGCGCAATACTTCCCTTTTCTTTTTCCTCAAAATATTGATATGCTGCCGAAACGGTGACCGCTTTCAGGGCCTGGGCAACGCTTATCTTCTGTGCTTCTCCCATCGAATGTCCGCCTTTGCTGCGGCGGTTGACTGCACACCATACCGTTTGCAGCATGTCCGGCGGAATGACCGGTGTATCCTGATGAAGGGTATAGGGAATTCCCAGTTCTTCTGTCGCATGCAGCGGACTGATATTTTCTGCGCGCTGTTTTCCCAGGTTTTGCAGATGAACATCTCCCCAAAACCAGGTATGTGCCACAAAATAAGAAGGAATCATTCCCACCTCCTTGAGCTGAGGCAGCTGATCGGGACGCAGTGTCTGTGCATGAATCATCACCGGTCGGATGGAGGCAACATTCTCTACACTGCGGCAGGCATCCAGATACTGCTGAGCAGCGGCATCGCCATTGCAATGCGCCAGCAGCTGCCGTCCATCCTCCACCGACTGTTCAACAAATTCCTGTACCTTTGCATCGTGATAGATAGGATAGCCGCAATCTGTCCCACCTTCATACGGCTGTGTCATCCAAGCAGTTCTTCCCTGTGGCGAGCCGTCCAAAAAAATCTTATAGCCGCCTATCCGCAGATGATGACGATAACGGCCGGTATAATCAGGGTTGTTGACTGCCAGATCGCGGTGATCCAGTAAATCCACATAACAAACCACATCGCTGTGCAGACGTCCCTGTTCTGCCATCTCGTGCAGCAGCTCCCACTCCGGCGTTTTGGTCAATCCATCCTGGATTGTAGTAATTCCATAGCTCCAATAAATCTTCTGCGCCTGCTCGATATTGCGCATGCTGTCCTCTTTCGAGGGCTTGGGAAGCTGTGCCGTCCTTTCAATAAAGGCTTTTTCCTCCAGATAACCGCTTGGTGTACCATCCGGCTCTCTGCCGATCACACCGCCTTCCGGCGCCGGTGTCTGCGCATCCACTCCCAGCTTTTCAAGTGCCATGGTACTCATGACACCCATGTGTCCCGATGCATGGGTCATTGCAATCGGAAGAAATACTCCTTTGCACTGTTTGATCTTCTCTGCCGCCTGATCCAGCAAATGTCGGTCTGGATGCGCCTTTTCCTCCAAATTATTGTGGTCATATCCAAAGGCGATCAGCCAGTCTCCCTGTTTCCATTCCTTTTTGGAGGCAAACGCAACAAGCTGCTCCACAATCTGTCCAAAGCTGGTCGCTGAGCTCAGATCGCAGTAGGCCAGTGTCTGCGCCAATGCTGTCAGATGGCTGTGCGGGTCGATAAAGGAAGGCAGCAGCGCTCCGCCGCCGCAGTCGATTCGCTCACAGTCCTCTCCCGCTAAGGTCTGCAGCTCTGCCTCCTCTCCGACTGCTTCGATCTTTCCATCCGACACCAAAACCGCCTGTGCTGTTTTGATCTGACCTTGCTTGTCCTCTTCCATCGTAATTACCTGCGCATGACAGTATAATTGTTTCACCACATTTCCTCCTTTGTTTTTTCTTTCATTATGCACGATTTCCTCGGCAAATAACAGCCCTTTCCCTCTTGACAATCAAATTTTGTTCTGGTATTATTGTATTAAGTACTTAATACAATAATGAAAGGAGAGCGGGAGGATGCCTTGGTCATTCGATGACAATCTACCCATTTATCTGCAGATCATCCAAATTCTAAAATGTGATCTTGCCCGCGGAAAGTATCTGCCAGGAGAAAAGCTGCCCGCTGTTCGGGAACTGGCGATGGAAGCCGGTGTCAATCCCAATACCATGCAGAAAGCGCTGGCAGAGCTGGAGCGGGATGGACTGGTCAAAAGCCAGCGTACCGCAGGACGATTCGTGACGGAGGATAAGGAGAAAATTATGGAGGTTGCAAAAACACTGGCATACGGCGAGATTGCCCGTATGATCGACAATATCTCCTCGTTGGGATACTCCACCGAAGAGATTTTGTCCCTGGTAGAAAAGTATCTTACTCAATCGGCAAACACAATAAAAAGATCTGCCGATCAAAACTGCAGGGAAGGAAGGATTTTATGAACGAAAATATAGAGATGATTTCCGGCGGCGCAGTTGTTTCCGACACCGTTGCAGAAATCAAGAACATTCACAAGGGCTATCATCAACACCCTGTCCTGAACGGAGTCAGCTTTTCGATTCCACGCGGGCAAATCGTCGGTCTGCTCGGTCCCAACGGCTGCGGCAAATCCACCCTCATCAAGTTGATGGCTGGTCTGCTTCAGCCGGACCAGGGTGAAATCAGGATCAACGGATTTACTCCAGGCCGGCAGACCAAGGCACTGATCTCCTATCTGCCGGAGCGTACCTACCTCAACGACTGGATGAAGGTGCAGGACCTTCTGCATTTCTTCGCTGATTTTTATCAGGATTTTGATCTGGAACGGGCACGGCAGATGCTGCAAAATCTTCAGATCGACGACAAACAAAAGCTGAAAACGATGAGCAAGGGCACTAAGGAGAAGGTCCAGTTGATTCTGGTCATGTCCCGACGGGCACAGCTGTACCTGCTGGACGAACCGATCGGCGGCGTTGATCCTGCTGCACGGGACTATATCCTGAGCACCATTCTGAAAAACTTTGATGAGAGCTCGTCCATCCTCATCAGCACCCACCTGATCCATGATGTTGAAACGATCTTCGACCAGGTTCTGTTTCTCGACCAGGGAAAAATCGTTATCAATGGTCAGGTCGACGAGATCCGCGAATTGTATGGAAAATCCATCGACGGACTGTTTCGGGAGGTATTCAAATGTTAGGAAAACTGCTTAAATATGACATCAAATCGATGGCGCACACCTTTGTCCCGCTTTTTATCGCGATGCTGGGCATGTCCATCCTCAACATCCTGTTTTTCCAAAACGAGTGGATTGCCGCTCTGATCGGCGGCGGCACCATTATGGCTGGTCTGCTGATCGCCCTGCTGGTCACCACCATCGTGATGATTATCACCCAGTTTTACCACAGTGTACTGGGAGATCAGGGGTATCTGACAAACACTCTGCCGGTCAGCGTGGACACCATCCTTTTTTCCAAGATGATCTCCGCTACGGTGTGGATTATCCTCAGCGGCATCACTGCTGTGCTCAGTGGTTTTATCCTGCTGGCAGGCAGCGCTCTCAGCATTGATTTTATCGCTTTTATCCGCACGGTTGGGACATTTTTCTCCCAGCTGGCTGCCCTTCTTGCTTCCGATCTGACACAAACATGCTGGTTTGTTCTGGCGATGGTGCTTGGTATTCTGCTGATCCTTGCCAGCATTGCCAATGAGCTGCTGCACTTTTACTGTGCAATGGCTTGCTCCCAGCTGTATCCTTTCACCAAAAACCGCGTTGTTGGTTCGGTCATTGCCTATCTGCTGATCAGCATTCCGCTGTCGGTCGTCAGTGCTTTCATCATGGCTGGCATCGCTGCACTCGATACTTTCAGCACCCTGCCTACCTCAGAAACGAACCCGCTCTCTGGTTTATGCCTGATGTTTTTCCTGTTCCTTGTGAGCATCATGCTGTTAAATGTGCTGCTCTATCTGCCCAGCCGTTATATTCTCAAAAATAAACTTAATCTTGAATAATTCATCCATAAAGAAAATGACCAGTACGAAAAGTATTGGTCATTTTCTTTGTGTTTTTACCAGTATTCTATATCCTTAATATACAAAAAGCTCATTCCAATTTGTATTATATCTAGTATTTCTTCTAAAAAAATTGGCGTTTTATTGTTTTCTCACACAAATATTATGATTTTATTTATTCGATTCGTCACTTTTCCCAATCAAAATTCCTATAAAAAATAGACAACGATCTATTGAAAATTATGTTTTTTCACAAAAATGTTGGAACTTAGCAACAAACAATACATTTCCTCTTGAATGTTTCGCTCAATCAAGTATAATGTTGAAACAAAAAGTTATTAGCAAAAAGGAGGTTTTTTGATATGTCGTATCATTATTTGGTCGATATTGCACTGATTCTTCTCTCTACCAAGGTTCTTGGAATTGTCACCAAGCGGCTGCAGATGCCGCAGGTTGTCGGTGCACTTTTAGCAGGCATCGTTTTGGGTCCTGCTGTTCTCGGTGTTATTCAGAGCACCGAATTTTTGTCTCAGGTTTCCGAATTGGGTGTCATCGTTATGATGTTCACCGCCGGACTTGGAACCAGCCTGGACGATCTGAAGCACAGCGGAAAATCCGGTTTTCTGGTCGCTCTGTGCGGTGTTATCGTCCCTTTGATCGGCGGTACTGCTCTGGCAATGCTCTTTAACAGCTCCGGTTCGGACAATGTCTTTATTCAGGATGTCTTTGTCGGCGTTGTCCTGACCGCCACCTCTGTTTCCATCACCGTTGAAACCCTCAAGGAGATGGGAAAACTGACCACCGTTGTCGGTAACACCATTCTGGCTGCTGCTTTGATCGACGACGTGCTCGGTTTGATTGCGTTGACCATCGTCACCAGTGTCGGCGGTTCTTCCGGCGACAGCCTGCTCATGGTTCTTGTCAAAGTCGTTCTCTTCTTCGTCTTTGTCTTTGTGGTAGGTATTCTGGTCAAAAAGCTGATGGACTGGTACATCGCCAACGTCCACTCCACCGACTTACAGCGTTACCCAATCTTCGCCTTTGTTCTGTGTCTGCTCATGTCCTTCTGTGCAGAGCACTTCTTCGGTGTTGCTGATATCACTGGTGCATTTGCTGCCGGTCTGATCATCTCCACCACCTCCAAGGCAAAATACATCGAGGTCAAGTTTGCTCCTCTGTCCTATCTGCTGCTTACACCAATCTTCTTTGCAAGCATCGGTCTGAGCATGGATCTGCCAGAGATGGACGCAAAAATCCTGCTCTTCTCTGTCCTGCTGGTTATCGTTGCTGTCCTGTCCAAGCTCATCGGTTGTGGACTTGGTGCAAAAATCTGCGGCCTCAACAATCACCAGTGTGAACAGGTCGGTGTCGGCATGGTCTGCCGTGGTGAGGTTGCCCTGATCGTTGCCAACAAGGGCTCTGCTCTGGGTCTGATGCCGGAAATCTTCTTCGGCCCAATCATCATCATGGTCGTTGCAACCACCGTTATCACTCCAATCCTGCTGAAGCTGGCATATCGCAAGAGCGCTGCTTACGACGAGATGCTGGAAAGCACCCTGGTCGATCGTTACGACGAGGTCGAACAGCTGGATTACATTGCAGAAAACCTGATCCGCGCAAACAACCACATGATGAAAAAAGACAAAGACAAGAAAGCAGAAAAGGTCAAAAAATAACCTCTTTCCTTCCTTTGAAACCTTTATCTTTATACAAAAAACAGCGGAGCGATTGCAATCGCTCCGCTGTTTTTTTGTATCCTATACCACCTGGAACAGGTAGAATTTCAGGTAGTTTGTTTCCTCCACGTTCCACAGGATCGGATGGTCAGGGGACTGCTGTCTTGCTTCGATTTGGCGCAGCGCCACACCGGCATCTGCTGCCGCTTGATGCAGCATCTTGACAAACAGCTGTTCGGTCATAAAGTGAGAACAGGAACAGGTTGCCAGATAACCGCCGCGTGGCAGAAGCTTCATCGCACGCAGGTTGATCTCCTTGTAGCCGCGCATCGCACTCTCCACCGTCTGTCGGGATTTGGTAAAGGCAGGCGGGTCCAGAATGATAAAGTCAAATCTGCCGTATTTCTGCACCATCTCCGGTTCGGACAATCTTGGCAGCAGATCAAACACATTTTCTGCCAGATACTCCACCTTTTCCTCCAGACCATTGCGGCAGGCATTTGCACGCGCCATCTCAATCGCAGATTCGGAGATATCCACGCTCAGCACATGCTCTGCACCGCCCATCGCCGCATTCAAACCGAAGGAACCGGTGTGAGTAAAGCAATCCAGCACCCGCTTGCCGCGGCTGAGCTTGGAAACTGCCAGACGGTTATATTTCTGATCGAGGAAAAATCCGGTCTTTTGTCCGTTTTCAAAGTCCACTGCATAGGTGATCCCATTTTCAGTGATGGTTGTCTGGGTGGAGTCTGGGATCGGACAATCCTTCAGCGGGAAAAATCCCTTGTACTGCTCCATGCCCTCCAGTTCACGGATGGCTACATCGTTGCGCTCATAGATGCCGCGCAGCGGCTGACCTTCTTCACGGAAAATTTTAGCCAGCAGCTCAAAGATCATCGCTTTTCTCTTCTCGATGCCCAGCGACAACACCTGCGCCACCAGAATATCGCCAAAGCGATCCACGGTCAAACCAGGGAAGGAATCTGCCTCGCCAAAGATCAGGCGGCAGTTGGAAAAATCGTCGCCCATGACCGTCTTGCGATAGTCGACAGCATAGCGCAGCCGACGCTCAAAAAACGCCTCATCAAAGCGGTCGTTTGCATTGCGCGAGATGATGCGCACACGAATCTTACTGTTGGTATTGGCAAAACCGGTGCCCAGGTAGCTGCCCTTCTGGCTGACTACATCCACCAGTTCTCCGTCCTCAAACGGCTGTACATCGGTAATCTCGGTGTTATATACCCACGGATGCCCCTTTAAAATCGACTGTTCCGCTTTTTTTGTAACCCGCAGCTGCGGATATTCTCTGCTCTGTTTCATATTGTTCCTCCTGAGCGTTCCATCTTCATGCTTTGTTTTGTCCATTGTACCAGATATTTTTGTTGTTTTAAAGTCAAATCTTTTTCGCGTTGCTCCAAATCTGCTGTGCATCAAGCGCGTTCTTTCCCGCATTCTTTCAGGATAATTTCAGGAAAGTTTTAAAAAAAAGTAAATTCTTCATAAAACCGCAATATTTTCACCCTGTCCTTATTTAAAAAATTCGGTTACACTGATAAATGGAGGTATTCCCGACTAGGGGAAATTGTCAAAAACGCTGTGTTTTCGGTATCAATTCTGTAACACATCTTGAATTCATGTGCGTAAACATTTATAATAAGTAGTGCAACTTTTAAAGAAAGTCATTTTTCGACGTATACACTGGTTTTTATTCGAAGATAGGAAAGGAGCGGGTGCCCGGTGGAAAAACCGGAAAACTGTAACAACACCTCTGCTTCCAGACTTCCTGAAGCTTTCTCCTCTTTGATTTCTCTTCTTTACGCCATCTGCTATCTGATTGGCGCAAGAATCATTCGATATTATCGCCGACATCGGCGCATTTTGAAACGCACTGCCCTCCATCTGAAATGGGCTGTGCGCCGATTCTATTTTGATATCAAGGATCAACATGCCGCTGCGGCGCCATCAAGAGGACGCTGGAAACGGGATTTGCAAAAGATCATCTCCCAGACCAACAGCGGATTACAGGACTGGAACAGACAACGCAAACAGCCTTCTGCAGGCCTTTGTCTGCCTCAGCTGGTCAGGGCTTTGTCCCCTTCGTTCAAGCTGGTTGTTGGTGCAGTCAACTACATTCTCCCTTTAGTCGGTATTATTATCTTAACCTCCACCATCTACCATTTCAGTACGCTTACCTATGGTTTGCAGGTACAGTACAATGGTCAGCATATGGGTTATATTCTCTCTGAATCTGACTTCGATGAAGCCGAAGCCAAGGTAAGGGAACGTATTGTCAACGAGGAATATCTCCCTCCGGAGGATAGCGTCCCTATCTTCTCGCTTGTCATCGTCGAGGACGATCAGATTTCTGACCAGGATGTCCTCATCAACAACATTATCCGCGCTTCGGGAAATGAAATCGAAGAAGCTGCAGGTCTGTATGTCGACGGTGAATTTATCGGCGCTGTCGAAGACGGTGATGCACTGCTGATGAGCCTGAAGTCCCGTAAGGACGGCACCTACACACCAGGAGCTGTCCTCCCTGAGGAATCGGAAACACCGGAAGAACAGCCTGTGGAGCCGGAAACACCGGAGGCGGAACCCGCAGAACAACCTGCGGAGGAACCTGCCACCGAACCGGAAACAACCGCACCGGAGCAGCAAACCTATATCGTTCAGGAGGGCGACTCTCCTTGGACCATCGCCAATGAATTTGGCATCTCGGTGGACGAGCTGATTAAGCTCAATCCAAACATTGAAAATTCCATGTTGATCGGCGACGAGCTGATTATTTCGGAAGGCGGCTCTGCTTCGAGCGCCGATACTCAAAGTTCACGCTCTGTTGAAACAGATTCTGAATCTACAGACAGACCACAGACCTACACCGTTCAGGAAGGCGACTCTCCTTGGACGATTGCCAGTGAATTTGGCATGACTGTGGATGAACTGATCGAACTCAATCCTTCCATTGAGGATTCGATGCTCATTGGTGACGAGCTGACTCTGGTCGGTGACACCGCTTCCAGCAGCACCGAATCTACCGACACAACATCGGAAGAAACAGAAGCTGCTGACTCAACACCAGAAGAACCTGAAACCGAGTCCGAAGAAACCACTTCCACTTCTTCGGAACAGCAAACCTATGTCGTTCAGGAAGGGGATTCCCCATGGACGATTGCCAGCGAATTTGGCATCTCGGTGGATGAACTGATTGAACTCAATCCTTCTATCGAGGATTCGATGCTGGTCGGCGATGAGCTGATCATCTCCAACGGCAGCTCCACTGACACGGAAGACAGCTCGGAAGAGACCTCCGATACGGAAACATCGACCGAAACACCTTCTCACCTCAACCTTCCAGAGGTAGAGTCCGGTACAGTTTCCTCGGAAACAGTCAGCTTCGTTCAGTCAATCCGTCTGGAAACCGGATTGTATCCAGTTTCTTCTGTGGAAACCCTCGAATCTATCAACGCTAAGCTCGACCGTATCGTCGAAGGCGAACAGACCTATACCATCCAGCAGGGTGATACTCCTTGGGACATCTCCAACAAGTTTGATATTCCAACCGAGACACTTATCAACCTCAACCCTGAGGTCAGCAAGACCATGCTGGTTGGAGAAACTCTGATTGTTTCGCAGGAACAGCCATTCTTGCAGACCAAGGTCGTCCGCACCGTTACCGAGGAAGAGGAAATTGCCTATACCACCGAAACGGAAATCGACCAGAACAAGGAAAAGAGCTATGAAGAGGTCGTTCAGCAAGGCCAGAACGGTCTGAAAGAGGTCACCAGTGAGATCACCTATATTGACGGCTATGAAACCGCGCGCACCGTCGTTTCTGAAAATGTTATTAAGGAACCGGTCAGCGCCAAGGTGATCGTCGGCTCGCTGTCGAGCAGCTCGTACGGCTCCGGATACAATACCTCCGGCTCCGGTACTGCTTCCACCGAATCCAATGTCGGCGGATATATCTGGCCGGTCAACGGCGGTTATATCTCCTGTCCAATCTGGGGCTATGCAGGTCATACCGGTACGGATATTGCGGCTCCGGCAGGCACTACCATCTGGGCAGCCAAGTCCGGTACCGTCACCTATGCAGGCTGGTCCAACGGCTATGGATACAACGTCCTCATCGACCACGGAGACGGCACCAAGACCCGTTATGCACACTGCAGCAGTCTGGCAGTTTACAGCGGACAGCAGGTATCGCAGGGACAGGTCATCGGTTATGTCGGCCGTACAGGATGGGCAACTGGCAACCACTGCCACTTTGAGATTATCAGCGGCGGTTCTTACCTGGATGCTCGTAACTACATCGGATACAGCCATTGATATGAACCATAAAAAAGGATGTATGCAGCTGCATACATCCTTTTTTTCGTATATTCTCCTGCTTTTGGTGCATCCTCTTTTACCAAGGAGGAGTGATGATGCACCATTTTAAAAAACGTCAACTGTTTACTTCCCGCCAGTGGCGCTGGTTCTGGGAAAGCTTTTTTATCAGCCTGATTTTTCTGTTATTTGTCACTGCATTTCTTTATATCGCCTACGGGCGGGACAGCGGCATCCAGGAGCCGCTGATTTCTGCCTCCCTTTCCTCTTCTCAGCCGCTGTCCACAGATGGGAAAGGACATCCGTTCGATGATACGGATGTCCTTTCCATCAGTTTCTTTGGATTGAAAAAGGAGTTATCTGCACTCAAAACTAGCCAGCTGATCGACCAGTTACAACAGGATTATCTGCGCTTTCGCTTTTTTATTCCCGCCCGCTTTCGCACGCTGGGCGGCGGTCTTTATCTGCTCTGGAAACTAAGCGGCATTTAAAAGGTCTTTTTGCTGACAATACCAATGGAGATTTTGATGGAAATTGCCACCATCAAAGCGACGACTGCGACCACACCAACCAGTATTCCCGCCAGCATGGAGCCATCCGGCGAAAAGCCGCCGTCCAGCTGAAGTGCCGTCATAAGTCCCAGCAAAACTCCAAACGGAACAAACATCAGCAGGACATACAGGATGCGTCCGCGCTGGATTCCAAACTTATATGCAACCGGAATAATCACCGCCGCCGTATAGCCCTGCATACACAGGATGGTCACCAGCACCATGGCACAGTCAGCGATTTCTCCCAGTGCAATCACATAGACAAGCGAAATTGCCAGCGTCAGCAGCGCAGTGATGCCAAAGGTGGCATAGCGTGCCAGTACGATCTGTTTGCGGGTCACCGGAAGGATTGCCGCATACTGCTCCCAATGGTAATATTCATCGTAGGAGAAAAGGTTAAACAGATAGCTGATTCCCATGACTGAGATCACCAGAGCACCGGTCGTCGGCTGTTTTCCAATTCCCCAGATAACGCCAAAAATAACAAAGACAAACAGAATACTTTTGAGCAGCTTTCTCATCGCATAAAAATCGTTTAAAATCAAGCCCTTCATAAAATTCCCTTCTTTCTGCAGCACTTAGTCGGAACACAGCAGAAGCATCAGCTCGTCCAGATTGATATTGTCCACCAAAATATCAGGATACTGGTGCAAGAATGCTTCTTTATCCTTCACCAGCGCCTCGCTTCCATACTTGCCTTTTTTCTTTTTGAGGATCAGCTCGCTGTCGAGATGGTCGATGGTGTCCTGGTCGGCTTTGGCAATACCATATCCATACAGAATGTCATCCTTGTTTTCGCACAGCATCAGTCTGCCGTTGTGGATAAAGGTGATATAATCCGCTACCTTTTCCAGGTCGCTGGTGATGTGGGAAGATACCAGCACCGAACGCTCACCGTCCGAGATAAAATCCAGAAAGATGTCCAGAATCTCCGAGCGAACCACAGGGTCCAATCCGCTGGTCGGCTCATCGAGGATGAGCAGCTTGGCATTGTGGCTTAAAGCCACCGCCAGCGACAGCTTCATCTTCATGCCGCGGGAAAAGTCTTTGAGCTCCTTTTTGTCTGGCAGAGCAAACTTCCGAAGATATTCCTCATATTGTTTCTGGTTCCAGTTTTTATATGCACCTTTCATCACCTTGCCCAGGTGGGAGGTAAACATCGTCTGTACAAATGGCAGTTCATCAAAGACAACGCCGACTTTTTCCCGATCCTCTGCGCGGATGCCCTCATGCCCAAAGACAGAGACACTTCCACCGTCCGAACGGGTCATCCCAAGAATGATTTTCATTGTGGTAGACTTGCCTGCGCCATTTTCGCCGATCAGTCCCATGATACTTCCCTTGGGAAGGGAAAAGGAAACATCCGAAAGAGTAAACTTCTCATAGTTTTTGCAAAGATGATTGACTGAAAGCATCATACTATTTTCCATACTTCTGACCCCTTTTCTGCAAAAAGATCTATTCCTCATACAAAAGTTTGAGCATCTCCTGAAGCTCTGAAAGGGTGATCGACGCCATCTTTGCCTGATCGACCGCCTGCTGCAGCGCACCTTCTACCTTTTTGCGCTGCTCCTCCCGCATGAGTTCCAGATTTCTTGGTGCAACAAAGCACCCTTTGGAGGCAACCGTCACCACAAATCCGTCCCGCTCCAGATCTTCATAGGCACGTTTGGTGGTAATCACACTGATGTGCAGATCCTTTGCCAGCGCGCGCATCGAGGGAAGCGCCTCTCCCTCCTGCAATTCGCCGCTGATAATGCTGTTTTTGATCTGGGCGGTGATCTGTTCATAGATCGGTCTGCCGCTGGAATTACTGATTATCAGATTCAAAAAATCACCGTTCCTTGCTGTCCGTATATACTGTATATATCGTATATATACAGTATCACACTATTTTCCACCTGTCAATAGGTTTTTCTTGATTTTTGTAGAAAAATTCATCTTCGCGTGTTATACTCAAAAAAGCAGCGGCAGTTACCTGATTTTGGAGGCTAATGAAAAAACTGTCTTATAAAAAGCAACCAAAATTCCATCATCTCTCAACTTTGGAGGTTTCTTATGAAAAAACTGTTTTCAGATAAACGCTATCTGATTCTTCAGGGGTTGTCCATCGTTCTGACCCTGATCTATTTCTTTTATACAAACGGCTACCAACAGACACCGGTATTCATCAGCTGGCTGGCAGCATTGGTTTTGTTTCTGGCTACCACCGTTTACTGCGGACTTCATCGCCGGTGGATTGTTCTGTCCTTTAACCTTGCCATGGCAATTTTGCTGTTCCTCAGTCTGATGATTCTGCCGTACAGCGCATAAGCGGAAAGGAATCCTATGGCCAACATCAAACGCATCGAGTCGCCCGACGAGCACCCGAGTGCAGACCCTCGATGGGTCGCTTGTCACACAGCCTTTTTAGCTGGCGACTCGGTCGTATCTTTTGAAATTTTAAACCCTGAACAGGCTGTCATCCACTGCGACCAAGCCGTGCTGGAAAATCAGCTTCTTCTGGAGGAAGTCATCCAGGAATTTCGGTTTTACAGCTTTCATGTCACCCAGTTTCTGGATGAGCAGCACCATCTGCTGAAAGCCTTCCCTCCTGTCGAGCTGCGGTTGGTGGAAATCGACACCTTGCAGCCCTCCCAGTTTTATGTCAATCTGGATAAGATGGCACAATGTTCCCAATGGGTAAAAGACGCCCATCATCTCATCATCCCTGTCCATCCCGATACCAACTATATTTGCGACGGGCACACCAGACTGTATGCTGCTCTGCAAATGGGAATCGGGCAATGCTACATCTACGATGCAGAGGACAGCGGCGATTATCTGCCGGACTTTGTCAGAATGGCGCAGGAACGCAATATTTTCCGTGTTGCTGACTTGCAGCCGCTGTCCGACCAGGACTATAAAGCGCTCTGGTGGAAATTCTGCGACGATTATTTTGCTCAAAAAGGATAAACAAACAGGACGCCCAAAGCAATGCTTTGGGCGTCCTGTTTTATTTTCTGTCCTTTATCTGTCCAAAATCATCTGTCCGTAATCCAGATCTTTAAATCCTAAACGGCTGTACAACAGCTTTGCCTTTGGATTGTGTGGGCACACCTCCAGGCGGAAACGTTTTGCCTGCGGGTATTCCTCAAACAGCCACTGGAAGAACTTGTGTCCGCAGCCTTTGCCGCGCATCTGCGGCTTAAAGTAGAGTTCCTCCGCCTGTACGGTAAATCCGCCCGCTTCACAGCTCCAGTAGAACGCCAGCAGACCGTAACCGATGATCTCTTCTCCCTCGGTGATGGTCAGTCCACGCATCAATGGAGAGCCTTTGACTCCGATTTCAAAGGTATCCTCAAACTTTTTCATATCCACATCAAACAGGGACGCATCTCCCGAATAAAAATCAACCGACATGTCCAGATATTCCTGTCGGTCCTCTGGTCTGAAATCACGAATTTCCATCGTTTGTATCCCTCCTCGTCATTGTTGACCTCCATTATAACATAGCCTTCTTCTTCGGACAAGGTCCTCCGACAATTATCTCGTTTTCTCTGTCCGGTTCGGGATACCCTCGTGTTTGATATTTTTTCTTTACATCGAACCGCTTTTTCCCTATAATGTAATAAATCGTTTTTTGTTTGATTCCGAATTTGCGGACAAACTGTGTAATAAAAAAATCATGAAAGGCTTGAGGACAGATGAAATTAAACTCACTATTTGAACAAAAGAAAATCGTCTATTCTTTCGAGGTATTCCCTCCCAAAAAGACCAGCTCGATTCAGACCATCTATGACACCCTGGAGGAGCTTGTCGATCTTTCCCCTGACTTTATCAGCGTCACCTACGGCGCGGGCGGCAATCCTGCCGACCGCTCAACGGTGGAGATTGCCTCCACCATCAAGCACAAGTATCATATCGAACCTCTGGCCCACCTGACCTGCGTCAATTCGACACGGGAGCACATCGGTCAGGTGCTCGATGATCTGCGCCAGAACGACATCGAAAATATTCTGGCACTGCGCGGAGATATAAACCCCAATGTTCCACCTCAGACCGACTACCACTATGCCGGCGATCTGATTCGGGAGCTGCACAGCCACGGCGACTTTGACATTGCTGCCGCCTGCTATCCCGAGGTACACCCTGAATGTCCCGATATGGAGGAGGACATCCTCCATCTGAAAGAAAAGGTGGACGCCGGTGCTTCCCACCTGATTTCCCAGCTGTTTTTTGACAACAATGACTTTTATAACTTCCTTTACCGTGTGCGCGAGGCCGGCATCATGGTGCCGGTGGAAGCGGGCATCATGCCGGTGACCAATCGCAAACAGATTGAACGGATGGTGTCGCTGTGCGGCGCCAGCCTGCCCAAAAAGTTTGTAAAGATCATGCACCGTTATGGCGATGATCCCGTCGCCATGCAGGATGCAGGCATCGCCTATGCGGTGGAGCAGATTGTCGACCTCATCTCCAACGGCGTGCAGGGCATCCATCTGTACACCATGAATAATCCGCTCATTGCGCGCAGAATCAGCCAGTCGGTGGCAAGCCTGATCCGCTGTTCCAACCGCTAAAGGAGTGTCCTCATGCAGTACAGGTTGACCTCCATCCCTATTCGGGAGGTGCTGCGCTATGCACTGGGAACAAAACCTCCCGACCCGCTGCCGGACGCCTTTTTGCAGCAGGCACAGACTGCCTGCCAAAAGGTGCTGGACTGTGCGCAGCCAAGGTATCACTATCAAATCGATTCGGTGCAGCCGCTGCTCGACTCTTTTCTGACAGGGCAGGACATCCGCCGCCATCTGTCAGGGTGCAGCGACTGTGTTCTGCTGTGTGCCACACTGGGCCCGCAGGTAGATGCGCTCATCCGGCGCACCCAGGTTTGCGACATGGCTCAGGCGCTGTGGCTAGATGCAGCCGTCTCTGCCGCCATCGAGGAGGTCTGCGACGGCGCTCAGCAGCAGATTGCTCTGACTCTGGGAAAAAGCCTGACCACCCGTTTCAGCTGTGGCTACGGCGACCTTCCGCTCAGCGCACAGGGAGATTTTCTGCGTGTGCTCGATGCTGGACGCAGAATCGGGCTGACGTTAAGTCCATCCGGGATGCTCATTCCCATCAAATCGGTGACGGCAGTGGCAGGTATTCTGCCGGAGGGTGTCGTTCCTAATGAGACGACTCTCCCCTGCTCCATCTGTCCTCGAAACAACGACTGTGAATTACGAAGAAAGGGTGTCTTTTGTGGAAAATATTCTGATTGATTGTTTGCAGCGTGCCGACCGCTTCTGGCTTTTGGACGGAGCGATGGGCACCCAGCTGCAAAAGCGCGGTCTGCCGCTGGGTGTCCAGCCCGAGACCTTCAACCTCACTCACCCTGAGGTCGTCACCCAGGTACACCGCGAATACCTGCAAGCCGGCTCCAACATCCTCTACGCCAACACCTTTGGAGCCAACCGCAAAAAGCTGGCAGGCTGCTCCTACACCGTCGAGCAGGTCATCACCGCGGCCATTCAAAATGCAAAGGCTGCATCCAGCGACACCGATGCACTGGTTGCGCTGGATGTCGGTCCTATTGGAGAGCTGCTGGAACCAACTGGCACCCTCACCTTTGAGCAGGCCTATGACATCTTTGCCGAGGAAATGAATGCCGGTATCGCTGCCGGCGCCGACCTCATCGTGCTGGAAACGATGACCGATCTGTACGAGGTCAAAGCCGGCATCCTCGCCGCCAAAGAAACCTGTGAGAAGCTCGGCAAACAGCTGCCGCTGCTCGTTTCCATGACCTTTGAGCAGAACGGCCGCACCTTTACCGGCTGCTGCATCTCTTCGATGGCTGCCGTCATCGAGGGACTCGGCGCCGATGCCATCGGCTTTAACTGCTCGCTGGGTCCGGTGGAGCTGCTGCCGCTTGCCCGTGAGCTTCGTGAGCACACCTCGCTTCCTATCTTCATCAAGGCAAATGCGGGACTTCCCGACCCACAGACCAACCTCTACTCGATCGACGCCAACCAGTTCGCCGCCTGCATGGAGGAATATCTGCCGCTTGGCATCTGCATGATGGGCGGATGCTGCGGCACCGACCCTGCGTTTATCCGCGCACTGCGTCAAATGCTCGACCGACACACGCCTTGTTCGATGCCGGCGCCGACCCGCATTGCCGGCGTCTGCACACCGACCTGCTTTGTGCCAGTTGACCGCGTGCGCATCATTGGAGAGCGCATCAATCCTACCGGCAAAAAGCGGCTGAAACAGGCCATTGTGGAGCAGGATTTCGACTACATCCTCAGCCAGGGCATCTCCCAGGTGGAGGCCGGTGCAGACATTCTCGACGTCAACATGGGAATGCCGGACATCGACGAAGCTGTCATGCTGCCTGCCGTTGTCAAAAAACTGCAAAGTGTGTTGGATACTCCTTTGCAGATTGACTCCTCCAATCCAAAGGCGGTCGAGGCTGCTCTGCGCGTCTACAACGGAAAGCCGATTGTCAACTCGGTCAATGGCGAGGAAAAATCGCTGCAAACCATCCTGCCGCTTGTCAAAAAATATGGCGCTGCCGTGGTCGCTCTGACCATGGATGAAACCGGCATCCCGCTGCTTGCCGAACAGCGCTTTGCTGTCGCAGAGCGCATCGTCCGCCGCGCTGCTGAATATGGTATCCCGAAGGAGGACATCTTCGTCGACTGTCTGACGCTGACCGCCTCGGTACAGCAGAAAGAGGTCGTCGAAACGCTCAAAGCTATGCGGATGGTCAAGGAGAAACTCGGCGTCAAAACGGTGCTGGGTGTTTCCAACATTTCGTTTGGTCTGCCAAACCGTGAACTGTTAAACCACAGCTTTTTGCTGATGGCACTGGAAGCAGGGCTGGATTTGCCGATCATCAATCCAAACGTCCCGTCGATGCTCGACGCCATCCGCGCCTTCGAGGTGCTCTATAACCACGATGCTCACGCTGCGCGCTACATCGAAAACTTCAGCCGTCCTGAGGAAATTGCCCGCATCAGCGCCAAACCTGCCGCCGTTGCAGCGACGACAGCTCCCACTGCTCAGGCAGCTGCCGACAGCCTGACCGAAGCCATCAAGCGAGGTTTGGGTAAATCGGTGCGCCGCGAAGTGGCTGCACTGCTCGGCTCTGTCGAGCCGGAGGAGATCATCAACACCCGACTCATCCCTGCATTGGACATCGTCGGACAGGAGTTTGAAACCGGAAAAATATTTCTTCCTCAGATGATCCAGTCCGCCCAGGCAGCTCAGTCTGGATTTGAGGAAATCAAGAACTATTTTTCCGCTCACCCAAAGGCAAAATCTTCTTCCCAGTCCCTTTCCAAAAAAGGAATCGTGCTGGCAACTGTCCACGGCGACGTGCATGACATCGGCAAGAATATTGTCAAAGTGATTTTGGAAAACTACGGTTATCCGGTCATCGACCTCGGACGGGATGTCCCTGCCGAGCAGGTGGTCGCCGCTGTAGAAGAGCATCACATCCGCCTGGTGGGACTCAGTGCCCTGATGACCACCACCCTCAAAAGCATGGAGGAAACCATCGCTGCCCTCCATCAAAAGGGACTCGACTGCAAAATCATGGTGGGTGGTGCCGTGCTGACCGAGGAATATGCCGCAAAAATTGGCGCTGATTTCTATGCAAAGGATGCTAAGGCATCCGCAGACATCGCCAAAAAGGTGCTGAGATAGCCGTATTTTGCCAAGAAATTGTTCTATTTTGCAAGAATAAGCAGGATTTCCTGCAAATTTGCCATTATCGCGCAGACAGCGCAACGGCGTTCCTGCAAAACTTTGTGAAAAATTACACAATTTATCTTTGTGATTCTCCTTTGGACACCACAAAAAGGAAAACCTTTGTTAAAATGCTGCAAAACCATATCCTCTGCCCTTGCAAAAACAGGTGGGATAGATTACAATAGACTTAAATTGTAGATATTCTCATCTGCATTTTGGGCACAAATTTCCCTTGTGAATTACAGATTTTACAAACACCAAAATGGTGTGATAAAAGGAAAGGCAGGTCATTTACGATGAACTCTCTGAATAAAAAAACCATCGAAGATATTGATGTAGCCGGCAAACGTGTGCTTGTCCGCTGCGATTTTAACGTTCCGCTCAAGGACGGCGTTATCACCAACGACAAACGTATCGTTGCTGCTCTGCCAACCATTCAGTACCTGGTTGCACACAATGCAAAGGTCATCCTCTGCTCCCATCTGGGCAGACCGAAGGGCGAATACAAAGAGGAATTCTCGCTGGCTCCGGTTGCTGCAAGACTGTCCGAGCTGCTCGGTCAGGAAGTAAAACTTGCAAAAGATGAAAATGTTGTCGGCGAAAATGCAAAAGCACTCTCCGCTGCAATGCAGGAGGGTCAGGTAATTCTGCTCGAAAACGTTCGCTTCAGAAAAGAAGAAACCAAGAACGAAGAAAACTTCTCCAAAGAGCTGGCTTCGCTGGCTGACATCTATGTCAACGACGCATTCGGTACCGCTCACCGCGCACACTGCTCCACCACTGGTGTTGCATCCTACCTGCCAGCTGTTTGCGGCTATCTGATTCAGAAAGAGATCTCGGTGATGGGCCAGGCGCTCAACAATCCAAAACGTCCGCTGGTTGCTATCCTGGGCGGCGCTAAGGTTTCCGATAAGATCGGTGTTATCAATAACCTGCTGGAAAAGGTTGACACCCTGATTGTCGGCGGCGGTATGGCTTACACCTTCTTCAAAGCAAAAGGCTACAATGTCGGCGCTTCGCTGTGCGAGGACGACAAGGTTGACCTTGCAAAAGAGATGCTCAAGAAAGCAGAAGAAAAAGGCGTTAAATTCCTGCTGCCGGTTGACAACAAACTCGGCGACAAGTTCGCAGAGGACTGCCAGACCCAGTTTGCTGATTCCGACAAGATTCCAGACGGCTGGATGGGCATGGACATCGGTCCAAAATCCATCGAACTGTTCTGCGACGCTGTCAAGGATGCCGGCACTGTCATCTGGAACGGTCCTATGGGCGTATTTGAATTTGCTGCATTTGCAGAGGGCACACTGGAAGTTGCCAAAGCAATCGCTGCTTCGGGCGCCATCTCGATCATCGGCGGCGGCGACAGCGTTGCTGCTGTTACCAAGCTGGGCTTTGCTGACAAGATGACCCACATTTCCACCGGCGGCGGCGCTTCGCTGGAATTCCTGGAAGGTCTGGAGCTGCCTGGTATCGCTGCTCTCAACGAGAAATAATCGCACGTTTCCAAAAACAGATGCAGGAACCTTCTTGCATCTGTTTTTTGCCTGTCAACTTTTCCCGAAAGGAACCTTCGAATCATGATGTATTATCCCGATTTTTCCCATATTTTCAGCACCCTGGTTCCCGTGATGTTCAGTTTTTCTTCGCTGATCAGCCTGGTATTGTATGTCCTCGGATCGATAGGACTTTACAGCATGGCCCGCAACACCGGTGTCAGAAACCCCTGGTTTGCCTGGATTCCCATCGCCAGAGACTTTCTGCTGGGATCGCTTGCTGACCGTTATAACAGCACAGCGATGCATAAAAACACCTCCTTGCATCTGTGGCTGACCATCCTCAGCGGCATCCAGACTCCGCTGTTTTATTTCCTGGTCATCATTGCTATTGTTCTTTCCCCATTATTTTACAACGTGCCCATTCTGCTGCTTGCTTTGCTGCTGTTTTTGTTCCTGGCAAGCCTTGTGGGTATCGCATACAAGGTATTTTACCTGCTCACTTTTTACTATGTGACGATGGATTACGAGCCATCCCGCGCAGTACTGTACACCGTTCTCGCTTTCTTTGATCTGGGCGGCATTCTGCTGTTTTTGTCCCGCCACAACGTTCCGGTGGGAATCGCCGGCAGATGTTATCCCGTCCAGCCAAAATACAATGTACATTAGACTTTAATTCTGAAAGGATGTTTTTGAATATGAACAAACAGCTCCGAAAAGCCGTTGTAGCCGGCAACTGGAAGATGAACAACGATCGCAACGCTGCAAAAAAACTGATCACCGAACTGGCACCGATGGTAAAAGACGCTGCCTGTGAGGTCGTTCTGTGCGTACCATACACCAACCTGGAAACTGCACTTTCTCTGTGCGAAGGCACCAACATGCATGTTGGCGCTGAAAACTGCCACTGGGCAAAGAGCGGCGCCTTCACCGGCGAAATCTCCGCTGAGATGCTGGCTGAAATGGGCGTTGAGTATGTTATCATCGGCCACTCCGAACGCAGACAGTACTTCGGCGAAACCGACCAGACCGTCAACGCGCGCGTCCGTGCAGCACTGGATGCAGGCTTGAAAGTCATCCTGTGCGTCGGCGAAGTGCTGGAACAGCGCGAGCAGGGCATCACCGAAGAGGTTGTCAGCCTGCAGACCAAGGTTGCACTGGGCGGCGTCAGCGAGGAGGAGCTTTCCCGCGTCATCATCGCTTACGAGCCAGTTTGGGCAATCGGCACCGGCAAGACTGCTACTGCAGAACAGGCAGAGGAAGTTTGTGCTATCATCCGCGGCGTCGTTGCAAAACTCTACACCAAAGCTGCTGCTGACGCGCTGACCATCCAGTACGGCGGTTCGATGAAACCAGGCAACGCCAAAGAACTGCTCTCCAAGGAGGATGTTGACGGCGGTCTGATCGGCGGCGCTGCACTGGTTGCTTCCGATTTCGCAGCTATCATCGACGCTGCCCGCTAAGTTACCTTTTCTCCTACTTTCTTTTGGAAAAAAGAAAGTAGGCAAAGAAAACCTATCACGCTTCGCGATGCTCTTACGATGGTAAGCAAAAAAGCAGGCTGAGCCTGCACCCTGTTCTTTTTAGCCAAACTTTCGGAGAATGGAGCACAGCGATATTCTCGGGGGCAATGAATGCAAAACCTGTTTTGAGCACAAAGCACAACATTGCCCATTTGCCTTCGGCGTATAGATAGATAATCTGTAAAACAAAAGTTTTCTCAGCCTTTTCTTTGCATAGAAAAGAGGACAAAATATGTTCCATATTTGTCCGACCAAAAGAAAAGTGTTCGCTTCGCGGCACTCTTTCGAGGGCAAGCAAAAAAGCAGGCTCAGCCTGCACGGCGTAAAGACAGGCCGTCTGCAAAACAAAGGTTTTCATCCACCACATTCCTATAATCTTCCAGTATCAAAAGAAGGTGTATTCCCATGAAAAAACCACTCGTTTTAATGATTCTCGATGGTTTCGGTATCAATCACTCCGACAACGGCAACGCTATCCATGCTGCCAAAACACCAAACCTCGATAAATATTTTGCTCAGTATCCACACACCCAGCTGGGTGCCTCCGGTCTGGATGTCGGTCTGCCGGATGGTCAGATGGGCAACTCCGAGGTTGGACACACCAACATCGGCGCCGGCCGCATCGTCTATCAGGAACTGACCCGCATCACCAAATCCATTCAGGACGGTGACTTCTTCCAGAACGAAGCGCTGCTGGGTGCAGTCGAAAATTGCAAGAAAAACAATTCTTCCCTGCATTTAATGGGGCTTTTGTCCGACGGTGGCGTACACAGCCACATCGAACATCTGTATGGTCTGCTGGAGATGGCAAAGAAAAACAACCTCTCCAACGTCTATGTTCATTGCTTCATGGACGGAAGAGATGTTCCGCCTACCTCCGGCAAGGACTTTGTACAGCAGCTCCAGAATAAATGTTCCGAACTTGGAATTGGAAAAATTGCTTCTGTAATGGGCCGTTATTATGCAATGGACCGCGACAACCGCTGGGAACGTGTCGAAAAAGCATACGATGTACTGGTTCGCGGCAAAGGCGTCCTCTGTGAGGATGCCTTCCAGGCGATGACGGATTCCTATGCAAACGAAGTCACCGACGAATTCGTCGTTCCATGCGTGATCGGCAATCCCGAAGAGGGCAGAATCTCCGCAAATGATTCGGTCATCTTCTTTAACTTCCGTCCAGACCGTGCAAGAGAGATCACCCGCACCCTGGTTGATCCGGACTTCAACGGATTTGCCCGCGAATTCTTCCCGTTGTACTATGTCTGCATGACCCAGTACGATGCTACCATGCCAAACGTACAGGTTGCCTTCAAACCGCAGAGCCTGCACGACACCTTTGGCGAATATATCTCCAAAAAAGGACTGACCCAGCTGCGCATCGCAGAAACCGAAAAGTACGCACATGTTACTTTCTTCTTCAATGGCGGCGTGGAAACCGTCTCCGAAGGAGAGGACCGCGCACTGATCAATTCTCCGAAGGTTGCAACCTACGACCTGAAGCCGGAGATGAGCGCATACGAAGTCACCGATGAGCTGCTTGCCCGTCTGGACAGCGGCAAATATGATGTTGTCATCCTCAACTACGCAAACTGCGACATGGTTGGACACACCGGTGTATTCGATGCCGCTGTCAAAGCAGTGGAAGCAGTCGACACCTGTGCCGGCAAGATCATCGAGAAGGTTCTCTCGATGCATGGCACCGTTCTGCTGACCGCCGACCACGGCAACGCCGACAAGATGTACGAGGAGGACGGCTCTCCGTTCACCGCACACACCACCAATCCGGTTCCATTCCTGGTCATCGGTCAAGGCGACTGCAAGCTGCACGAAGGCAGACTGGCAGACATCGCGCCGACCATGCTCCAGATTCTGGGTCTGCCTCAGCCCGAAGCAATGACCGGCACTTCCTTACTTTCTTTTTAAGAGAAAAAGTCCACCTTTTCTTTACTAAAAGAAAAGGTGGAACCAAAAGAAAAGTGTTCGCCTTCGGCGCAATATTAGGCAGCATCAGCACAAAACTGAAAAGCTCTCACGCTTCGCGGTATGCTTTCCTTCCTTGGATAAAAAAGGGAACAAAAAGAAAAGTATTCGTCCACCTTTTCTTTGCTAAAAGAAAAGGTGGAACCAAAAGAAAAGGATTTGCTTCGCGTTACTCTCCCGTCAGGGTAAAGGCAGGCGAAACCTACAAAAATGGATACACGAGAAAAGGACATCCGAACGGATGTCCTTTTCCTTTTGGGAATTTATTGATGTTGTGTTGAGGAGATCTCATATTTTATTTTGCAGTGACGCTTTCTGCTGCATACAGAGCTCCATCGCTGGTGTAGCCGTCGGGAGGTGTCAGCAGTGAAATCGCCTGCACCTGATATTCGTGACCACTGGTCAAGCCGTCAAAACTGCCGTCGAGCTGTTCCATCTGCTCGATGGAGGTATCCAACGTCTTGACCGCAAGGTATTCTCCTGTTTCTGCATCGGACAAAGCAACAACGACCGCTGCCTGTGGCGCAAGCTTCTCGCAGGCGACAAGTGCCTGATAGTCAACGCTTCCTTCCTGCTCGTCGAGCAGCAGACCCAGCTCCACCATCTCTCGTTCCAATTCTTCGGCGGTCAGCCAGCCATAGTCATTGACAAAGATGATATTCTTTTGTTCATCCTGCTCAACCGCTATCACCGGTGTCGATGCGTGGATGGTATGTACTTCTTCGTCCACCTCTTTGGGTGGAACTTCGCCCAGAGTCAGAGCATCAAACTTTGCCTGCACCTCATCGGGCTGCGACTCAAACCACGACTTGTCCATCTCGCGGCACAGGTCGCCCCAGGTGGCGCCCTCATCTGGAAGATAGCCGCTGGCAGCATCCTTGCTGCACGCCGACAAGCCGAGGGTAACCAGCGCACACGCCATCACAATAGCAAGTTTTTTCGCAGTTTTGCAAAGGTATCTGTTCATAGGATTGCCTCCTTTTTCCCGTAAAAGCTTATTCACCTTGTCATCATATTACTCTACAACGGTCGCAAAGTCAAGAGGGCAAAAGGACATCCGTTTGGATGTCCTTTTTCGGTGGTTAAATTTAAGTTTAACAAGCTTTATTCTTAGGATTTGAATTACAAAATGTTGTCAGGATATTTTTTTGAATATTTTTGTTTTTCAAAAATATAAAGGATACCCAGAGCGATAATCAATAACATCCATTTCCAATTAAAAACCGCGACAAAGAAGCCATTCCATAATAAGATAACGGAAAGCAAACAAAGTATTTTGCTTTGTATTTCTCCATCCTTCATAGAAAGAATGAGGAATGTAAACCCAATCGAATTAAGCACTCCATATTTAAAACAATGAAGCAGCAGTGACCATAAATAACCATTTACATATTGATCCGAATTTTTTATCACAAAAACAGCAGTAATCAAAATTCCGGCTGTGATCAATAAGTAAGCGTACTTTATATTTCGCACTTTCTTTTCCTGAGATCGGCAAACAAGCAGCAAAACAGGAATCAATAACAAAACAGTCTTTGGAATGGGTGAAAGGGCTGGATTCCTCATTGTCCCGATATAATATTGGATTGGAAACATACCGCAGGGCAGCACAAATAACAATAGATACCAGTTAAAAAGAAATAGATATTTGTTATCAAGTTTTTCTATATGACGCATAATAATTTTATTATTACTTCCTTTTTTGATTTCTTAGAAGTTCTACGCCTATATCATACAGTAGTTTTTTCTAAAGTTCAAGAGGCATTTCACGCACAAAAAAGTGTGCGTCAAATGCCTCTTGACAAGCCACAAAATTCCTGATTATGATGTAAGTGTCATAACAACAACTTCGTAGAAAGGATGTATTCCGATGAAAAAATTATTTGCCTCCCTTCTGGCTGCCCTGATGCTCTGCGCCGGTCTGACACAGTACGCTTTTGCCGCAAATATTCCTGACGACCAGCCAAACCAACCGCCGGTGGAGGATAACAACGACGATGAGCAGGGCAAAAAGCCCTCCCAGCCGCCGAAAAATGACGGCGAGGAAGGCAACAAGCCCGTACCAACAGATTACGTAGATGATCCTGAAGGAGACTGCCATTAGCCAATTTTAATGCCTAGATTTTCTTTTGCATACTTTTGTACCACTTCACAACTTTTTGTTCGTTCCATCGTTTTGTTGATATAATAAGAATCAACTAACAGTTCTCTGCTCTTTTCATCCTCTCCCATATCATGCAGACAGCAGGCAATATTAAGAAGCAAACCACCCAAAAATCTGCATTTATTATACTTGACACAGCACTGCCTGCCAAGCTCGGCAATTTCGATAGCTTCCTCATATCTGCGTTCCAATCCCAGCAATCTGGAATAGTTATAGGCAGTCATCGGCAGCATCGCTTCACCGATTTCGCAGCTGGCAAAATGGCTCTGCACATACCGGATAAGCTGGCGGTAGATTTCGATTGCCTGCCTGCGATTGCCCTCCTCCGAGTAGGTGATTGCTATCTGGTTGATGATTTTTGCCTCATCCTCTCCAAGCAGAAAGCTGTCCAGATTTTCCATCGTGATGCCCGGACAGGTCAGTTCCAGCGCACGAATCAGTATTTTCCGCCGGACTGGGTAGGTATATGCACTCCGCTCTCCATTCTTTTCATATCCTGCCAGCGCGCGCACCCGCAGGACAAACTGCTGCAGGATGGGATTCTCCGCAGGCTGGAACAGTTCTTCCAGTCTGCGGATTTTTTTGAGCGCACTGGAAAAATCGTGCTGCACATTGTCCGCAACAATTTCCTCCTGCAGCTCGGATATTGTAAACTCCTGCGGCCCCATCAAAATCTGGCAGCGGTCCTCCGACATTCCCAGACGCTGCAGCAGCATTTTTAACAAGGAATAGGATGGCTCCTGCTTTCCGCACTCGATGCGCGAGAGGGTGGTGCGGTCGCAGATACCATAACACAGTTGGGACTGGCTGACTCCCTGTTCTTCCCGCTTTCTGCGGATACAAAAACCGATATGATAACCTTTCACACCTTCCACCTCCTGTTTTCTTTATTATATCACAGCCAGCGAATTTTTGATATCTTTGTCAAACAGCAAAAAAAAGACCTCACCAGCCGGTGAGGTCTTTTTAAATTTCGCATAGAAACCGTTAGATGATCTGACGGTTGCTGTCCTTGAGGACAACGTCGTGGGAACCACCTTCGACGATCGAAACGGAGGATACCAGTGTAATCTTTGCTTTCTCCTGCAGTTCCGGAATGGTCATTGCGCCACAGTTGCACATGGTGGAACGAACCTTGCTCAGCGAGAGGTTAACGTTATCCTTGAGCGAACCTGCATATGGAACGTAGGAGTCAACGCCTTCCTCGAAGGAGAGCTTCTTGTCGCCGCCCAGGTCATAACGCTGCCAGTTTCTTGCACGGGCAGAGCCTTCGCCCCAGTACTCTTTCATGTAGTTGCCGTTGATGTTGACCTTGTTTGTTGGGCTTTCATCGAAACGTGCAAAGTAACGGCCCAGCATGATGAAGTCAGAACCCATTGCCAGTGCCAGAGTCATGTGGTAGTCCTGAACGATACCGCCGTCCGAGCAGATCGGAACGTAGATACCAGTCTCTTTGAAGTACTCGTCGCGGGCTTTTGCTACTTCGATGACTGCGGTAGCCTGTCCACGGCCGATACCTTTCTGCTCACGGGTGATACAGATGGAGCCGCCGCCGATACCGACTTTGACAAAGTCTGCGCCAGCCTCTGCCAGGAAGCGGAAGCCATCGCGGTCAACAACGTTGCCTGCACCAACTTTAACAGTGTCGCCGTATTTTGCACGGATGAAGTCGAGGGTGCGTTTCTGCCACTCGGAGAAACCTTCGGAGGAGTCGATACACAGAACGTCTGCGCCAGCTTCTACCAGTGCAGGCACACGCTCCTCATAGTCACGGGTGTTGATACCAGCGCCGACAACATAACGTTTGTGCTGGTCGAGCAGCTCGTTTGCATTTTCTTTATGGGAGGAGTAGTCTTTGCGGAATACAAAGTATTTGAGTCTCTGGTTTTTATCTACCAGCGGCAGTGCATTGAGCTTATGATCCCAGATGATGTCGTTTGCCTCTTTCAGAGAGGTGTCTGCATCAGCGGTGATGAGGTTTTCATATTTGGTCATGAACTCGGAAACAGGGGTATCCAGGCTCATTCTGCTGACACGGTAGTCACGGCTGGTGACGATACCAACCAGCTTGCCGGTGGCAGTGCCATCCTCGGTAACTGCTACGGTGGAGTGACCTGTTTTCTCTTTCAGATCAAGGATGTCCTTCAGAGTCTTGTCTGGGCTGATGTTGGAATCGCTGGTAACAAAACCTGCTTTATAGCTTTTTACTCTTGCAACCATCGCTGCCTCGTCCTGGATGGTCTGGGAGCCATAGATGAAGGAAATTCCGCCTTCTTTAGCCAGTGCAATCGCCATGTTGTCGTCGGATACCGACTGCATGATTGCAGATACCAGCGGGATATTCATGGTCAGCGGACATTCCTCCTGGCCTTTTCTGAACTTGACCAGTGGGGTCTTGAGGCTGACATTTGCTGGGATACACTCGGAAGAAGAATATCCAGGAACCAGCAGATATTCGCCAAAGGTGTGGGACGGTTCACTAAAATAAAATGCCATAATCTCAACTCTCCTCGATACATTAATTTGTCTGTAAAACCGGTTTACGAAACTCCTGTATTTCTAATAATGATACTATAAGCCCACGACAATTTCAACAGCAAATTTTGCAAAACGGCACAGTGAATAAATTTTGACCGATGCGCAGGCGTGCCTTTTCGCAAATATGCTACAAAAGTTTAATAGAAAAAAGCGCTGTTTTCCTGTGAAAACAGCGCTTTTTGCCGAACTTTCGTTTATGCTTTGGAGCAGGCATCAATAAATGCGCAGAAAATATTTTCCGATACTTTATCTCCCAGCCCCAGATATTCCGGATGCCACTGGATACCCATGACAAACTTTTTATCCGGCAGATATGCTGCCTCAATGATGCCATCGTCCGCTGTCGCCATGCTGTGCAGCGGATCCGCCAGCTTTTTGATCGCCTGATGGTGCAGGGTATTGACGCCGATCTGCAAAAGTCCTCCGCTGAAGGTGTACAGAGGGGTATCGCGGATGACATTGACCTTGTGCATCGGCTTTTCCTGTTCCTCTTCCTTGTCGCGGCAATGCTCAATATGTACCGAGCTGCTGTGCTGGGAATTGATGTCCTGATACAGCGTGCCTCCCAGCGCCACGTTCATAATCTGAAATCCTCTGCACACACCCAGCACCGGCTTGTTCATGCGGACAGCCTCCTGCATCAGCGGAATTTCCAGCGCATCTCTCTCCGGCTGAAGTTCTCCGCAGCAATCGAGCGTTTCCTCACCGTACAGTCCAGGGTGAATATCCGCACCGCCGCTGAACAGCACTCCATCGACATGCTCCAGAATAGAGGTCACATCGGACGGATGAAAGCCATCCTCCAGGTTGGTCAGCGCAATCGGGATACCTCCGCAGGCATGAATCGCCCGAATAAAGCGCGGCAGCGCATAGCAGAACTTGCTTTCTTCTTTTTCATATTCCCCATTTTTGGGAGTAATTGCAATCACTGGTTTTCTCATATGATCCCTCCGTTTTATCATCAGCGTTTCCCGATGTTATAGGAAACACTGCGTCTAAAATGAACCTGTGTTCTCTTCTTCATATTTTATATGCTTTTTGTGCTTCTGTCTATTCGATGATATCCTCAAACGAAATCCGTTCCAGCAGGTACAAAAATACTGCTGCCACAAATTCCCGCCAAAAGGCAGAAACAACCACCAGCTCCGCCAGACTGCCTCCGCCTTGCAGGAAGTGTTCGATCCGCTGCCGGATCAACAGCACCAGGAAGGAGCGATCCAGCTTTTGCAGCTCCTCCGCCATCCGCTGAAGATCGGTAAAATGTTCGGGATGAAAGGCCTCTGTATCCACCGTTTTTTCTCTGCACTGCTCTGACTTCTGCAAAAGAAGCTGCAGAAAATCCCCGAAGAGATATTCTTTTTGTGGGTCGATCCCCAAAATTTCTCCCAGATACTCCGCCGCCATCATCATCTGACGGGAGAGCGTAAAGGAATGAGGTGTGCTCATATAACGCGAACGTTTGCGAAACTCCCGCAGCATCCGGTGCAGCACCACATTTTGCACAGCAGAAACAATTTTAGGTTCCCTCTGTTCTGCCTGTTGTGCCAGTTCTTCCATCGCTTCATGCAGCGCAGCCGTATAGAAAAACGCACTGTCCTTGACAAAGGCATACATCTGCCCGTCTACCTTATTAAATGCTTTGCAGGCATCCAGATATCCAAGCTGAATATTTCTCCTTGCCAGCTGTCCTTCAAACTTTAAAAAGGAACCCAACGGCCAGAGACTGCGAATTAAAACAATCTTTTGATCTCCCTTTTTGATCCTGCGGCTGACTCCAACCGATTCCAGATCAATGGCGATAATCTGATCTGCACCCATTTTGAGCGCCAGATTGACCGGCATATTGTCGTGATAACCACCATCAATATATTTCTTTCCGTCGATCTCCTTTGCCTGAAACGCGGGAAAACATGCTGCTGAGGCCAACAGATACTCTCCCAGCATTCCCTGGGGAATGTCTTTTTTCTCCAGTTCCAGCGGCTTCATCGACGGATACTCCACTGTCACCAGTGCAAAGTCCACCGGCGATTTCCAAAACAGAGGTTCATCCAACATCGAATTGACAAACTTTTCCAAAGCGGATATGTCTGCTCCACCCTTTGCCAATGCCTCATGTGCAAACACTCGGGTCAGCTGACGGTCGTCCAGCTCTCCTTTGCCTTCCAGCATATCGCCCACTACGTCCTGGGAGGACAGATTTTCCCAGATTTGCAGTGCCTTTTCAAAATCGCCCTGCACCATCAGCACACCATTGAGCGCACCAACGGAAGTGCCGGTAACCAGCTGATATTCAATACCCAGTTCGCGAAGCGCTTTCCATACGCCAATCTGATAAGCGCCTCGGGAACCGCCTCCTGCCAGCACAACTGCTGTTTTGCTCATCTGTGTCACTCCTTATCACTATATAATAATTGTAAAAATATACACCCTTTTTATCGTTGGGCCGATGATTCTTTTGCACTTGACTGCCCCTGTAAGGGCATTGTTCTCCTCTGATTCGCCGACCCTCTTTTTTAAATAGACACTCTATCCAGTAATACCATAAATCGCCCGTTTTGACAAGAAGTATTTTCTGAAAAGCGAATATTTTTATAAAATATATACAAAAAACCAGAATATCTTATGGAAGTCCCCTGCCTTGTAATCATATTTAAAATATGCTATATTTAACATAACGATATGGTTGTTTCGCGTTATTTTTCTGACGTGAAACACCACTTTTTTTATCGTGTTTTGTATATTTGAGGAGGGTTTTTAATGAAGCATCGAATCGTTTCTGTAACGGACCCTGCCAGCAATCCCATTAAGGTCATCGTTATGCTGGCATGGCCGATCTTTCTTGAGCAGGTTCTGGTTTCGCTGGTTCAGTCGGTCGATACTGCCATGGTCGGCTCTCTGGGCGCCACAGCTACCGCCTCGGTCGCCATCAGCCAGAACCCTATCAACCTGATCAACTCGGTCATTCTGGCACTCGGTGTCGGTTTTACCACCATGATTGCACGGGCGGTCGGTGCTAAACAATATGAATACAGCCGTCTGCTGATTCGTCAGTCGATCGTTGTCGTCGTCGGTCTGGGTATCCCTCTGTCCGTTCTGTGTTTTGCGCTTTCCCGCAAAATTCCGATTTGGATGGGCGGCGCTCCCGAAATTTTGGACGATGCACAGATCTATATCCGTATTATTGCCTGCGCCATGATGTTCCGCGGACTGCTGATGGTTCTGACTGCTATCTACCGCGGCTTTGGCGACAGCCGTACTCCGATGCTTATCAACGTCGGCATCAACGCTTTGAACGTTATCGGCAACTATCTGCTGATCTATGACACCCACGACGTCACCCTCTTTGGACACACCTTTACGGTATGGGGTGCTGATATGGGTGTTGCCGGTGCGGCTCTTTCCACCGCTGCCTCCGGTATCCTCGGTTCGCTGGTGCTGCTGCTGATCTGTTTCCTTCCTCGCTCCGGCCCTATGCGCATCTTCCTCAACGAAAGCTTCCGTCCAAGCTGGGGAACACTCAAGGATGTTGCTCAAGTCAGTCTCCCTGTTATGTTTGAACGTTTCACCATCTCCGGCGCTTTCGTGGTAACCTCCTCGATCATCGCTTCGCTGGGCACCATTTCTCTGGCAGCAAACTCCCTGGCAGGACAGGCAGAATCGCTGAGCTTTATGCCTGGCTTTGCTTTTGGTACCGCCGCAACCACTCTGGTTGGTCAGTCTTTGGGTGCCCGCAACGAACAGCTGGCCAGAAAATATGTCCGGCTCTCCTCGCTGATCGGTTCGGTGGTCATGTTTGTCATGAGCTGTTTCCTATTCTTTGGTGCAGAAAACATCATCGCACTGTTCACACCAGATGCTGCCGTCATTGCTTTGGGCGGCAAACTGCTGCGCATCCTTGCATTCATCCAGGTTCCACAGATGCTGGCAATGGTTCTTTCCGGTGCTCTGCGTGGTGCCGGAGATACCCGCAGCCCATTTGTCATCACTCTGTTCTCGATGTGGGGCGTCCGTATCCTCGGTTCTCTCATCGTGGTCAAAGTGCTGCACAAGGATCTGCCATGGGTTTGTGCTGCTATGTGTCTGGACAATATCGTCCGCTTTGTCCTCTACTTCCTGCGCTATCGTCAGGGAAAATGGGTCCTCGCAGCGCATCAGCCTTCTGCTGAACCCGCAGAAGCTGAAGCTTAAGCGCGACCTCAGCGGCTTAACCTTTTCTTGATCTCGCTGGACAGCAGGTCGATTCCCTGCGCCTGTTCCAGCTCCTGCATCAGATAGCCATTCGGCAATCCCAACACCTGCTCGATTTTGTGCACCATCTTTGGTCCAGGTGTCCGTCTGCCCTGCTCATACATTCCAATGGTGCTTTCTGCTGTCTGTAAGAGTGTTGCCAGCTGTTTCTGGGTGTATCCTTTTTCCTTGCGCAGTTGTTTGAGTTTTTTTGAAAACATCGCGGCCTCCATTTCACACAAAATCACATCTTCCATTTCGTATTTTAGCAGATAATCGGGTTGTTATCAAGTGATTTTGTGGGATTTATGTGATTTTATTCTTGACTTCACCTGTTTTATGTGCTAATCTAATCTTAAATTCACATGAGAATCACATTTAAAGAAGGTGAAGCGGATGAATCGACATTTTTCGAGTGACAACATGGATGCTTACCCCGATCTGGTGAGCTGTTTTCGCGGACAAACCAACCGGCGACAGTTGGAGGAATATCGCGCTTTTTTGTACCGCGCTATCAAAACCGAGCTGACGCAGCGGCAGCGGCAGGTGCTTTCGATGTATTTTTTTGAAGGAATGACCTTTGAAGAAATTGCACGGCAGCTGCATATCAACAAATCTTCCGCCTGCCGCGTGCTGCATCGCGCATTGGATCGGCTGGCAGATTTGGCTGAACTTTACTTTTCATGCAATCAACGATAAAAAAACGCCTGCCAACTGGCAGGCGTTTTTTTATCGTTACCGTAAGAAGTAGAGCAGCAGTCCAGCCTGCAACAAAATAATCGCCGGTATTCCAATGACAAAATACCAGTGTTTTGTCTTGTGGCGGAAGGTGAACATTCCAAGATACATTCCAACGCTGCCGCCCAGTGCGGACAGCAGGAATAATACCTTCTCCGGCACCCTTCTTTTCTGGTGCTGCGCCGCAAATTTATCTATTCCGCACACGATAAATGCAACGACACTCATCACCAGGATATATCCCAGTATGATCTTCAGTTCCATATCCTACTCCTTTTGTCCGTTCAAATTGCGTCCCATCCTATTTTGCAAACAGCTGTTGAATTCGATCAAATGCAGCCTGTGCATCCTCATATCCGTTTTCATACGCAGCCTGCAATTTATCGGTGTTATGTTCGATACGATGCAGCACCATCGGTTTACTCGGACAGATGATCACTGCCTTTCCCTGCTGTTCCAGCTGCTGTGCAAAATGGACACTTTCGTTGTAATCCAGATGCCGTTGCTCCATCGCCTTGCAGAGATTTGGATACTGCTTATAGCGGCGGCGAATGAGCGGCATCATCGAATTTGGCTTTTTGACATAACCGCGATTTTGGGTCAGCACGATGACCTGTTTTTCACATCCATCTGCAAAGGCCTGTTTGACAGGGATGGAATCCGCGATCCCTCCATCCAGATATTTTCCCTGGCCGATCTTTTGCATTGGTGCCAGCAGCGGCATCGAGCTGGATGCAATCGAACAGGCGATCACATCGTCGCCGCCGCGGTTGGAAAACCAGTGACATTTACCGCTCTGGCAGTCGGTTGCACCCACCTTCAGGTGCATCGGCGACGCATAAAAGGTGTCGTAATCAAAGGGTACATACTTTTCGGGGATCTCATAAAAAGAAAACTGCCAGTTAAAGATGGACCCTGTTCTCAGCAGCTGCCTCAATCCCATATAGCGAGGATCGTTGCAGAACTGCTTTGCAATCTTGACATATCTTCCTCTGTCCTGAGAAAGATAGCTCAGCGCATTGCAGGCTCCGGCAGAAATTCCATAGACGTCCGAAAAGGTGATCCCCTGATCCATAAAGAAGTCCAGCACTCCTGCGGTATAGACTCCGCGGAATCCGCCGCCCTCCAATATTAAAGCTCCCTGATACAAACAATGCACTTCCTTTCTGTTCATACAAGGGCTTTTTTGACAAAGCTCTTCCCGCTGTTAGTCTCCCAGGAAGGTCATTCCGATGATCTGTGGGCCGGTATTGATGGTGATTGCCGCGCCGATGCGGAAAATACCTACCGGAGGATAGCCGGCAACATTCTCACATGCTTTGGCAAGTTCATCGCTCATCTCGGTATCACGGGCAACCAGAATCATATAAGGTGCCTTTTCCTCGGTGCGGGTACGCTGCTCCTTGAAGTATTTAACCATTGTATTGAGGATGGCAGCATTTCCTCTGACCTTATCCACAATACTGGTGGTTCCTACCGCCGAGATCACCGGACGCAGTCCCAGCAGCTCTCCCACAAAGGCTGCTGTGCAGCTTACACGGCCCGATTTTTTGACGTACTTGAGAGTAAAGGGGCTAAAATAAATTTTAACGCGGGAGATATAGTCGCGGATATAGGCGACGATGCTCTCAAAGCTTTCTCCGTTTTGTGCCTTATGACATGCCTGGATAATTGGATAGCCGTAGCCCATCGCATAGCAGTTGGAGTCGATGACTTCGATCTGCAGGCTGTCTGGATGCTCCCCCAAAAAGGCATCCTTTGCCATCAGTGCCGACTGGTACATTGCAGAAGCACCCGAATAGATGGTGATGACTGCGACATGGGTGTATCCTTTTTCCAGCGCCTCTTCATACTTTTCCTGGAAGGTAATCGCCGGAATGTGCGAAGTAGACGGGATATTTTCACAGGAATCGATCAAGTCGTAAAACTCTTCCGGTGTAAAGCTTTCTCTTTCGTAATATCCTTTGCCATCTGCTGTGACAGGAATTGGCAGAATACACAGGTTCTCCAGTTCCTGCTCATCCTTTGCAGGAATGTCGCAGGCAGAATCGGTGATAAAAAAGATTTTTTCCTGGTTCATAGGTTCTCCTCTCCTTATTCGGAAACATCAATATCTGCCCAGTGGAAGCGATGCAGCTCTCCTTGGTTCTGCAATGCAGGAAAGTCCCACTGGCGCAGTGTTTCATAAACGGCAATCGCAACCGTATTGGACAAGTTTAAGCTCCGCACCGGCCCAATCATCGGCAGGCGCAGGCACTGTTCGGGATGACGGATCAGAATTTCTTCCTTGATGCCGGCATCTTCTCTGCCAAAAATCAGATAGCTGTCATCTGGATAGCTCTGCTCCGAATAGACCTTTCTTCCCTTGGTGGTAAAAAAGAACAGCTGGTCGTCCTTGTGCTTTTCCAAAAATTCCTCGTCGGATTCATAATAGGTGATGTCCAGAAAATGCCAGTAGTCCAGTCCTGCCCGTTTGAGTTTTTTATCGTCGATCGAAAAGCCCATCGGTCCGACCAGATGCAGTCTGGCACCGGTACAGGCGCAGGTGCGCGCAATGTTTCCGGTATTCTGGGGAATCTGCGGCTCAAACAATACGACGTTCAGCCGCGGCTGTTTCTCGTTCAAACTGGTTCCTCCCTCAAAAATAGAGCGGAACACCATATTTTGTGGTATACCGCACTATATTTTTGTAACAACTGTTATATAGTAATATTAAACAATCTCTCTTCATTTGTCAATGAGCGAAAACGATCGCATCAAAAGAAAGTCAAGGGAGAAACGTTCAAAGAAAGTTATCTTTGTAAGATTGATTTCGAAATAAAAATCAGGTATTCTTAAAACAGATATCCGAATCGTTTCTTTTTTGATTGACACCGCTGCTTTTTTGTCTGGCAGCAAAGTAAATATAGCCCGTGTCAATTCTGTACCAGACGGATAACAACTTTTACGAAGAAGAGAAAGGAACTACCATGGGTAAAATACTGGATGCAAAACAACTGATGGAGGATGTTGCCAACTGGCAGTCGCCGCAGGATCTTCTGGAAACACTCAGCGGCATGGAACAAAACATGGCGCTGTATGAATCGGGAATTCAGGAAATCAGAACCAAATTAGAGATATTGCAGCGGGATGCTCGATTTAAAGAGGGACACAATCCCATCGAGTCGATCAAAAGCCGTATCAAGCGTCCGATGAGCATTATTGAAAAACTGTACCGCAAAGGTTTCCCCATCTCCCTGAAATCTATGAAGGACAACCTCAACGACATCGCCGGCATCCGTGTCATCTGTCCATTTATCGAGGACATCTACACCGTAGCCGAGATGTTGACCAAACAGGACGACCTGAAGGTACTGGAAATCAAGGATTATATTCAAAACCCAAAACCCAATGGTTACCGGAGCTATCATCTGGTGCTGGAGGTGCCGGTCTTTTTATCCGACCGTAAGGAGCCTGTTCGGGTGGAGGTACAGCTGCGCACCATTGCCATGGATTTCTGGGCCAGTCTGGAACATCAGATTCACTACAAGACCAGCAAGGAAGTACCGGACTGTGTTGTAGACGAGCTGAAGGAGTGTGCGGAAATCATTGCGCATACCGATGAGCGGATGCAGCGCCTGTCCAAACAGATTCGCTGCATCGGCGATACCCTTGACAGATAATAAAAATGAATCATAAACAGGAACAGTTTCCTGTTTTCTTCAAAAAGCGATTGTAATTTCCCGATAAATTGGGTATAATGAACCTATTAAATCCATTTAAATCGCAGAAAATAATAGTATTTTTCAGAATCATACAAAGGAGTGTGCTCCATGAAAAAAAGTGTACTGATTTCCCTGATCGCACTGGGAATCTCTTTAGTTGGCTTGGTCATTGCTTTGGCAGCTTGGATGCGTAAAAAACGCGATCTTGACTGCGACGATTTCGACGATGATCTGCTGATGGACGACGATGAGGACATGGAATATATTGCTTCGCAGTATATTGAACATGACATCCATGACACCGAGGAATCGGCTGCACCTGCTGCATCTGAGGATTCTGACGAAAATCAGGATGCCGAAGAACCTGTGGAGGAATAAGTTTTGAAAAAAATCTTCCCTGTTTCAAACGGGGAAGATTTTTATTTTCTATTTTTTGAAATATTTGATAAAAAAGTGTTGACATTTTCGTGATAATATGATATTCTTATTAGGCACTAAAAAATATATCGCGGGATGGAGCAGTTTGGTAGCTCGTCGGGCTCATAACCCGAAGGTCGTTGGTTCAAATCCAGCTCCCGCAACCAGGTAAGACTTACTATCAATACGATAGTAAGTCTTTTTTTGTTTTTCTTGTTTCCCATAAGGGAAATAGTTGGAACAACATCTGTGATAAAGTATAACGTTATTAAAAACGGTTAGATTGGGTTATTTACATAAGTATCGCTTATAAAATTTTTAAGGGGAACTGTATCTATTACACAGTTCCCCTTGTTGTATCAGGAATCATGCTTATAAATGCCATTCCTTAATAGATCCATAAATACGAGATCAAATAATTTGACGTTTTCATTCATACTGTTATGTTGTTGCCGTGCGTATATGTACAATTGATTTCGAACTGTAGACACAAACCAAGCAAGGAAATCGATATCCACATCTTCTCGCAACTTTCCTTTGTTTTTATCTAATGTCAGATATTCTTTAAATTGGTTTAATTCTTGATCTTTATATAAATCTAGGATCATCTGAAAAACATGATCCGGTATTTTATAAACAAGAGAAAGAAAAGTTTGTTCAGGAATGGAAATATAAGGCAAGTAGTTCTCCACGTTCAACAAATGTTTGTTCCAAAGACTATATCCTTCACTTTTGGGGATTTTTTCAGTAATTTTATAATAAATGTATATATACAGAGTATCTTTCGAGTCAAAATACCGATAAAAAGTTGCAGGATTGATACCAAGCGCCTCATCGAGCATTCGCATCGTAATATCTTCATATGGAACAGATAAAAATAAATTTATTGCCTTATCAATAAAATCCTGCTTTTTTTCATCTGGCAATCTTTTAAATGCCTTCTTAGGTTCCATTGTTTACCCTCCTCTATGCAGTGTTGTATTTTTATTATAATTTTTTTTCGAGAAACTGTAAATATCTCTAAAAATTATTAAAACCGGATTGACATGTAAACGCGTTTACATTATAATGCGTATGTACAGATTTAGGTATAAAAAAATTAAATATGTTAATATTTTTATGTTAAAATTGCCAAGGCAAAAGGAGGAATTAAGGATGATAACATCCCCAAAATGCAGCCAGACAAAGATTGAATATCCAGTATGCAGAAAAGAAGCAGTAACAGAAACTTATTTTGGGATGGAACTGACGGATGAATACCGCTGGCTTGAAAATGCAAAAGATCCGGAAGTATTAGAATGGGTTGAAAAGGAAAATAAACTGACAGATTCCTGGTTTGACCAAGAGGAATTAGCTGTTAAGATTAAAAAACTTCGTTCAGACAGTGAGACTATTATTACTAATCAAATCAGCAAAACAGAAGATGGATATGTTGCATGTATTCAGGAAAATGGCGTCGGACGTGTGGTGGAATTGGATAAGGATTTTAAACAGAAAAAGATCCTGTTATCTCAATATGACATTGAGAAATTCACCCCTTATTCTTTCGATGGCTGCAGATCAGATGCTGATCTGTGTGCTTATATGGGGGGGATAGATGGCGATAATAAAATGTCTTGTATCATCAGCAATTATCGTACAGGAGAGATTATTCATAAAATTTACTCTGTCTGGGACGGAAAATGGGCAGAAGAGAAACTCTGGTTTTATTATTCGAGCACTGATTATAATCTGGAAACAGGGAAAACCGTTCTTCGAATTCAGGAATATAATGTGGAAACAAATAAAACACAGACCGTTTATGAAGAAACCGGCGTGGCAGGAGTTGCCAGAATTTATGCACCGGATCAAGAGCACATGCTGTTTGAAATATGGGACGATTTTTCACATTGGAGATATGTATCTGTCAATATCAATACACATGAAGTTCATGCGTTCAATCAAAAAGCTGGCGAGCTAATCTATGCTGGTAAGATAGGAAAGAAAATTTACTTCATTTCTAAAGAGAGAGATAATCACGGAGAAGTCATTGCTCTTCAAATGGATCAAATTGTTGACCAGGCAGAAGTAATTCGAAAGGCCAGCAACGATTCACTGAATTCCGGATTTATTCTGGGCGGAAAACTTTATATCCTTGCACAAAAAGATGTTGCCGCAAAACTCTACCGGATCGATTCAGAAGGGGAAACAGAGATTACATTGCCAGATCCGATGGGAACAGCTTCCTATGTTGGCGGAAACGAAGATGAGGTAATTCTCGGATTTGAGTCCTTTATCATGCCCAAAGGATACTTTACCTTTGATGGTAAAGAAATGCATGTTTTATACCAGCCAGAATATAAAAAACATGAGAATGTTATCGTAGAGCAAAAGTGGGCTCCATCCGTAGAAGATGGGACAATGATTCCATATTTTATGGTACATCGCAAGGACATCAAACCTGACGGACAAAATCCAACAATAATCTACGCATATGGCGGTTACAACTCAGGAATGTCTCCCTGGTATCAGGATGTGGTCACAGCAGTAAAACCTGCAGAATGGGCAGAGCGAGGTGGAATCTATGTACTTGCATCGATCCGCGGTGGCAACGAATACGGCCCATCCTGGCATGAAGGCGGTATGAAGCTGAAAAAGAAGAACTGCTATTATGACTTCATTGGTGTAACAGAACAATTGATTCAGGAAAAATGGACTTCTTCGGCAAAGATTGCCATCGATGGCTGCTCAAATGGAGGTCTTCTGATGTCTGTTCTTGTTACAATGCGCCCGGATCTCTTTGGATGTGTGATAGATTCTGTTCCGCATACTGACATGATTCGTTTTACTATGGACGATAATGGTCCGAGATATATTGCAGAATACGGAAATCCTTTAGAGAGTAAAGAAATGTTGGAGTACATGTTGAGTTATTCACCGTATCACAACGTAAAGTTTACAAACTATCCAGCAACTTATATCCAAACCGGAGAGCTTGACAATAATGTTCCACCTTACCATGGTAAAAAGTTTGCAGCATCGATGCAGGCTCATAATCAAAACACAACCCCAATTCTCCTTCGTGTTCTGGCTAAAGGCTCCCATAACAGAGGCAGCGGAGACGAGTATTGGAAAACGGTTGCGGAGATGCAGCTTTTTATAGAGAAAAGTCTTGGAATCTAGTTGTTATACAGGCAGAAATTCACACACTATGGATTACAAATCATATAAACAGGAGGGATAGCAGAAATGAAGGGTAAAAAATCAAAATATTTTAAACGGAATATGTTTGCTTTGTTCTGCGGTGCCGTAGGCATACAGGGAATGTATGTGTTTGTTACTAACTATGCAATGATATTTTTCACTAATTTTTTAGGAATCAGTGCCGGAGCAGCCGGTATCGTATTGCTGGTTAGTAAAATTTGGGATGGCATTAATGACCCCATGGTCGGTGTTATTATTGATAAATCCCATTTAAAAAGGGGAAAGACACAGCCCTTTTTGTTCTGGGGAGGTATTATTACAGCAATAGGATTGGCATTTCTGTTCACTGTACCCTCGTTCGGCACAGCTGGGCGGACAGCATGGGCAGCCATCTGGTATAATGTTGTTGGAATGGCCTTTACCGCTGCAACCTTGGCGGTTATGTTACAAACAACCAGAGGAAGCTCCGATGCATCTGAGCGAGTAAATTTTAGTGGCATGTATACACTGGGCTGTGCTGTTTGCGGCGTAATCATGGCTGCCTTGGCAACACAACTTGTTCAGGCATTTGCTGATACAAATCCAGAAAAGGGATATTTTTGTGCCGCGGTAGTTTCAGCTGTAATAGGACTGGTATTCGTACTTGCCAATGTTTTTACATTTAAAGATTGTGCCGTTGAAGAGGAAGAAAAAGCACAAATTCCCAAAGCAAAGACCTTCGAAATGCTCAAAGCAGTTATTTCATCCAAATATTTCCTGATTCTGGTACTTACGTGTGTAATCAGCAATCTTGGTTTCAATGTTAGTTTGTCCGGAATCATTTATTACATCAATTACATTCTTAAAAAGCCTGAATTAACAACAATGATTCTTCCGATCGATTATATTATTATGACGTTCGTTGGGTTACTTGGCTCTTGGGGAGTATTCAGCAAGATACCTAAGAAAACTCTGTTGTACGTTTCCCTGTTTTTGATGACCGGTGGATACCTCATCAAAATTGTAGATGGAGGTGTTGTTGCGTTCTTTGCTGGAACCGCTCTAAGCACGATAGGCTGTTCTATCATGTACCTTGTATATACTCCGATGCTTTTGGACTGTGCAGATTATGCTGAGTATAAAACAGGAGTGAATTGTCAGGCACTGACTCTGTCTGGTCAGTCTCTCTTTTCAAAAATCGGCATGGGTCTTGCGACAGCAATCTTCGGTTTTATTATCCAGGCTGGTGGATTTGATGGAGCTGCAGCCGTTCAAAGTGCATCCGCAATAACTTCTATCCGTGTAGCATATCTATATGCGCCTATCCCATTCCTTCTGATTGGAATGCTGATTCTGCTTACATATAAGCTAAATGAAAAGGATATGAAAACATATCGAGAGGAGCTGGCAAGGAGAGTAGAAGAAAACAGTTCAAATACTTATCAAAATTAGATATTAACTATTGCAGTGCGTAGTTCTGAAACAACGATTTCAAAAGCTCGTTTTTCACCTTCACCATTATCTGGTGGACAGAAACAGATAAGGAGTGCTGGATTTCTTTTAATTAAGCAGGCCATTCTGTTATATTGGTAATTTTTATAACCCGAAGGCCGTTGGTTCAAACCAGACTGAGCCTGGACGCGAATTGCGTCCAGGCTTTTTTCTTTTCCAGCATTACAGCTCGCGAACGGAAAATCTTATCCTCCCATCACCTCTTTGCTCGATTGATTTTTTATGTTATACTTTTTATAGAAACATTTTCTCCTGCTTACGATATGAAAAACAGCTTCATGAAGGGGGACATCCTATGCTCAGAGCTTTCTTTTCAATCATTTACTTCTTGATCTTTCTGTTTTTGATTGATCTTGTTTTCAGGAATACACTCAGTGTATACACGGATATCCTGGCGGTGGTCTGCTGGATTATTGCATTGATTATCAGCGTTGGATTGGCAGACTTCACCGTAAAAAAGATAAAAGAGAACTATAAAAAATAGAGTGCAGTTCATTTTGAACTGCACTCTATTTTTTATCTGCTATTCTTTCAAAGGTTGTTCCCAGGAAAACAGCCGGTCTTTGCGCAGCAGATAGTATCCTAGTCCCGCTGCATCCGCCAAAAACCAGCCTATCGGAACCGACCACCAGATGCCGACCACGCCGATCGCTGGAATGGCAGACAGCAAATAAGCCAGCGCCACCCTCGTTCCCAGGGAAATAACGGTCAGCACCACCGACATTTCCGGCCTGCCGACCGCACGATACAGGCCATACAGCAAAAACAGACAGCCGATTCCACAGTAAAACGCGCCTTCGATGTGCAGATAGCGCACACCTTCGGCGATGATCTGTGTCTCTCCTGCATCAATAAACAAGGTCATCAGCTGGTGTGCAAATATCCAGATGATGAGCGACACCATCACACAGAACAAAAACACCGCCGTCACTGCTCCCTTCAGCCCAGCCTGCATCCGTTCTTTTTTGCGCGCTCCGTAGTTCTGGGCGATAAAGGTGGAAAAGGCGTTGCCAAAGTCCTGCACCGGCATGTAGGCAAAGGCGTCGATCTTCACTGCCGCCGCAAAGGCTGCCATCACCGACGGTCCAAAGCTGTTGACCAATCCCTGTACCATCAGAATACCCAGGTTCATCACCGACTGCTGCACACAGGTGAGCAGGGAAAAATTGGCGATCTCGCGCACGCAGCTCCACCGCATCCGAAAATGCCGGCGCTGTACCCGCAGCTGTGGACAACGAAGCCAGGTATAGACCGCGATTCCAATGCCGGATACATACTGTGAGATCACCGTTGCCTCTGCTGCTCCGGCAACTCCGCGCTGGAGCACCAGTACAAAGAACAGATCCAGCCCGATATTCAACACCGAAGAAACTGCCAAAAACAGCAGCGATGTCACCGAGTTTCCTACTGCACGCAGCAGGCAGGCAAAATAATTGTATAAAAAGGTGGCAGTGATGCCGTAAAAAATGACCAGCAGATACTCCCGCATCATGCTCCATACTTCCTGTGGCACTCGCAGAAAAGCCAGAATCTCATCCACCAGCAGAAATACCGCCACATTTAACAGCAGTGTAATCGCACCGATCAGCAAAAAGGAGGTGCAAATTCGCTCCTTCAACCCTTCCTCATCCCGCTGTCCAAAGCGGATGGAAAAAGCTGCGCCGCTTCCCATGCACAATCCCAGCAGGATGGAGGTCAAAAAGGTCATCAGCGTAAAGGCGGAACCGACCGCCGCCAGCGCATTTGCTCCCAGAAATTTTCCGACGATCAGCGTGTCGGCGATATTATAGCACTGCTGCAGCAGATTTCCTGCAATCATCGGCAGTGCAAACAACAGCATCGACCGCATCACCGGTCCGCGCGTTAAATCTCCCTTCATCGTCCTCTCTTCTTTCTAAACGAAATTTAAAACTTACGTTTAGAAAGAAGTATACCCGAAAATAAACCTTTCGTCAACCAAGTCTTTGCATTTCAAAAAAATCCTTGTATAATGATTACATATCCCAAAAAGGAGGACTGCTCATGTTTTTGGAAGGGCTGGATGAACTGGACCAGCAGATCGTGCGGCTGTTGATTGCCAACGCACGGATGTCCTATTCGGAGATTGGACAACAGGTCGGTATCTCCCGCGTTGCGGTCAAAGCGCGCATCCGTGCGCTGGAACAGCGCGGCATTATTGAAGAATACACCACCATCATCAACCCGCAAAAAATCAGCGGTGCCGTTTCCTGTTACTTTGAAATTGAAACACTGCCCGATAGCTTTGCTCAGGTTGTTTCCTTACTCGACCAAAATGAAACCATCACCCAGATTTACCGCGTCACCGGCAAAAATAAGCTGCACGTTCACGCGGTCGCTGCCTCCAGCGAGGAGATGGAACAGCTGATCGCACAGGTGATCGACCCTTTGCCTGGTATTGTCAGCTGTAACTGCAATATCATTTTGTCCAGAATCAAAGATATCAAAGGATTGCGGCTGTAAAGCTGCTTTTTCATCGCACAGGCAGAGAGCACCTCGGACGTTTAAATGTCCGAGGTGCTCTCTGCCTGTGTTTCTGTCTGATCCGGATAGACAAAGCCGTGCATAAACCCATTTTTAGCGTAAACAGAGCAGATATCTCCACCGATGACCTGCTCCTCATACACTAACAGATTGGCGCGAATGTACTCCTTCTGCCCTGGATAATTGCTGACCGAATAGGTAAAACGGCTGATCTGCTTTCCCTGGAATTTAGTCAGGTCAAACCCCTGTTTAAGCTGAATCTCATTGTAATTTTGATAGACATCTCCGAAGGTTTGCGGAACAACAACCTGTGCTGTTTCGATGGGTTCCTGGGACACCTCCCAGCCAAAGCTCTGCAAAAAGGCAATGCGGGCAGCATTGTCGGGAACTGCTGTATTGTGGTTTTCTGACTGGGTCGGCGCAGGAAAAGGTTCCTCCTTTGAAAACATCGATCCGAGTGCAGTAATCAGCAGCAATACAACCACCGCTACCGCCGCGAGGAACAGCAGCCGCTTGAACAGCGTTTTGGGTTTGAGCGAGCAGATGAACATGGACGAACTTCCCCTTTCAGAAAATATTGTCTGGTAGCTCGAAATACCTTGGGTGACAGCAGCACCATGGCTGCCAGATTTGGAATCAGCAGGCACGCATTAAGGACATCCGCCATCGAAAAGACCAGCGGCAGACGCAAAAAACATCCGGCGGCACATCCTGCCAAAAACAGCAATCGGTACAGAAAAAGTGCTTTGCTGCTGTTAGAAAACAAAAATTCGATGCACCGCTGTCCATAAAGGCAGAAGCTGATGACCGATGCAAAGGCAAACAGTGCAATGGCAATCGACAGTATCTTTCCTCCCGTATCTCCCATCACCAGCACAAATGCCTGCTGTGCCGCTGCTCCGCAAGGGACAATTCCGCTGGCTAAAATCGCCAGTGCCGTCACGGTACAGACCAAAATGGTATCACAGAAGACCTCCAGTATTCCCCAGAATCCCTGTTCCACCGGACTGGTCGCTCCGCTGCACGCATGCGCAATCGAGGCGCTCCCAAGTCCTGCCTCATGGGTGAAGATACCGCGTGCAATACCCACCCGCATCGAGGTCAACAGTCCTACACTGGTGCCGGCGACGCCCGCAACCGGTGAGGCAAACGCCTCGGTGAAAATATCGCTGATCGCCTGCGGAAGATTCTGCCGAAAATAAAATAGGATGCAGCCGCATCCCGCCAGATAAAACAGCGACATAGCGGGCACCAATGCACAGCAGGTCTTGACCGCACGGTCACAGCCTCCGGCCAGCACCCATCCGCACAGCAGTGTCAGCACCACCGCACACAGCCATACCGGCATGGAAAAACTCTCCTGCAGCGACAAGGCTATGGCGTTTGTCTGGGTCATGCTGCCGCTGGTAAAGCTGGCGAGCGCACAGATGACACAAAAGATGCCCGCCAGCAGCTTTCCCAAGGGGCCAGGGATTCCGCGGGAAATATAGTACATCGGTCCTCCGCGAAAAGCACGGGCTGTTCGATCCTTCTCCCGAAAGAAAACTGCCAGAAACACCTCCATATATTTTGTGCTCATTCCCAGCAGCGCACCGATCCACATCCAAAAGATGCAGCCGGCACCTCCCAGCGCCAACGCCGCTCCCACACCGACAATATTGCCGACGCCCATCGTTCCTCCCAGCGCCGTACTGACCGCTGCAAAGGGAGATACGCCGTCCTTCTGCTTCGGTTTATCAAAGAGCGAACCTATCGTCTTTTTGAAGATGGTTGGCAGCCGCAGAAAAGGAAGAAATCCCGTACAGACAGTAAAATAAACGCCGCACAGCAACGTCAGGGCGATCGTCCCTCTCCCCCATAACAGCCGTACTGCTCCATCCAGTAATCCTTCGATAACACAGCCCTCCTTCCGCATGGTTTTGCTAGAACCTATGCAAAAACAAGGAAGAATATGCGCTGAAAATACTGGACATTTTGCGGCGGTCCGTTATAATTAAATTGCAAATCATTTGTTCCCTATTATATCTGTAAGGAGGAAGATAGATATGTACCAATGTTCCAAATGTTTCCAGAGAGGTTGTACCAAACAGGATTTGACCAAAACACTGCCTGACTGCCCAAGCAAGGAAGCTGCCATTCAGGAAAAGGCAAAGGAGCTGTATAAAGAGGCTGAAAATCACAGGATTGCCTACTGTGCAGCACTGACCGAGGCAGGCGGCTATGGTCAGGACACCCGCTTGATTGAAATTATCAAGTTCCTGCACCGCGGCGGCTACAAAAAGATCGGTCTTGCCTTCTGCACCGGCCTGTACAAAGAAGCGCAGGAAGTTACCAACATTCTGGAGTACAACGGCTTCGAGGTCATCTCGATCATCTGCAAAAACGGCGCCATCACCAAGGATTTTCTGGGCATTACCAATGAACAGACCGTTCGCGGCAACTGCAAAACCGAATCCATGTGCAACCCGATCGGACAGGCACTGCTGCTCAACGAGCAAAAGACAGAGTTTAACCTGATTCTGGGTCTGTGCGTTGGTCACGACACCCTGTTCATCAAATATTCCGATGCACCAATCACCGCACTGGCTGTCAAGGACCGTGTCACCGGCCACAATCCACTGGCTCCGGTTTATCTGGCACAGGGATACTACCACAAAAAGTTCTATCCGGAAGATCCTGAAACACTCAACCCAAAGGATACAGAATATAATCTGTCTCTTATACACATCTCCGAGCCCACGAGACCGGAGCCTATC